>Ga0207706_10001931_pt1 | contig 20360 bp, 10 predicted proteins | sample KBSC53metaG_FD_184318 | JGI IMG/M metagenome (GOLD analysis project Ga0207706, IMG submission 184318) | Corn rhizosphere microbial communities from Kellogg Biological Station, Michigan, USA - KBS C5-3 metaG (SPAdes) (version 2) | ecosystem: Host-associated > Plants > Roots > Rhizosphere > Soil ... | reverse complement strand
AATCAGTCGATGTCAAATGGGATGGTCACGACCTATCCAAATTCAGTTGACCAGGATCGGCCCTCGCCGATCTATCCAACCTGTCCCCTTCACGATCCTAACCCCTTGTCCCCCTTCCCAATGGGCGACGAAGTCGTCGAGCCTGCCCCGAGCGTAGCGAGGGGGCTGAGGACAGGGGGTAAGGTAGAAAGCAGGGGATGACTACAGAGATCGGGATTGCCACGGCCCCTTCACTCGCGTTGCTCGCTGAGGGGGCCTCGCAATGACACCGCACTCAACTAGACCTCATGTGTTCTTCATACGACAGCCGGTAGCCTTCGGCGGGTAAGTTGCGGCTCGGGGACGCTCCGAGCGCAGCGTACCTCAGTCTCACCGGGAGCCTGCATGCGATACCGTCGCCTCGCCTTGCTCGGTTTCGGATTTCTCCTGGCCCCTGTGCGCCCGGCAGGAGCCCAGAATCAACCGGCTGTCCTCGCCGCAGTAGCCTTCCGGTTCGAGTCCTGGCAACCCACATTTTCAGCGCCTTTGAGTGGCACGGTTCCGGTCGAGCAACTCCCCGAGGAGACGAGGAATCGCAAGCGCCAAGCGATCATCGGAGGCGCAATCGGAGCCGCCGTAGGCGTGCTCGCTTGTACTACCGTCTCCACTCTGGCAAACGACTCGGCCGAGGGTGGCTTGTCCTCCTGCCCCTTCGACAGCTACCTCCTGATCGCGGGAGGGGGTTTCCTTGTGGGAGCGGTGATTGGTTGGGTGATCTGACCACCCGCCCCGCCTCTTTGGATTCCTCGGTCGCTGCGCTCGCTCGGAATGACAGCCCGCGAAGCACGGGATCATGGGTGCCGGTCCGTCTCACCCTCCCTTAAGCCGCTTGATCTCTTCCAACACCTCGATATCCGCGGCGTCCTGTAGTCGGCCCGTGCGCTTCGAGGCGATGAGATGGTCGATGGAGATCGTGGGGATCTCCACCCCCTCCACAGTGAAAACGGTCGCGGCCGGGCGAGCATGTTTGTAGTGCACGCTCCACGCGACGGTGAGAATGTCGACTCGGGGTGACTCTCCGATGATGGTCACCTTGTGTTTCGCGACCTCTTCCGCCAGGAATTCACCGGCAAAACCGAATCCGGACTGCTTCAGAGCTGCGAGTACCCTGCCGGCATTTTCAACAGTGGGTTCGATGAGGATGTCGATGTCTCGGGTGGCACGGCTGCTGCCCCACAGTTGCAACGCCCGGGCGCCCACCAGCACGTAATGCGCACCGGCCTCATTCAGCCGGGCGCAGACGCTCGCAAGCTGGGTCTGGTACCGGCGGCTCATCCGAGGATCTCCTCTTTGCGCTTCCAATCCAGATAGTCTTCGTATCGGTCGAAGAACTGCAGACGCTGTACGTTGGGGGAGCCACCGATGAGCTCCCCCGTTCGCTGAGTGTCTTCTGCGGCCCGGACTCTCTGCTCGGCGGTGAGTTTCAGATCAGTCTGGAGCTGCGCGAGACGAGAGTCGCCCAGCCCCGATCCCCGGGCGCCATAAGGTGGGGTCCGGGTCTCACCGACCCCAGTGGCAGGGGCCACGTCCCCCGCCGTCGGATCTCCCCCAAACCGCCTTATCGCCTCGGCAACGACCCAGCTCCGCGACCGGTCCAGCCGCTTGGCGAGCTTGTCGGCCGTCGCCAACACCCGCGCCGGCAGGGTAATCGAGATGCGGGCGAAAGCAGGCTTCTTGGGCATAGTGAATAATACTCGGTAATACTCATTGGCGGAATGGCGGAATGGCGGGAAGCCGGCCCCTGACGGAGCCTCGCAATGACATCGCCAATCCCTACGGGTACACCGTCCGCCGTTCCGCCCGTCCGCCGTCCCGCCCTTCCTCAATGCTTGTGCACCCACACCTCGTCCGCGCCCAGAAACATGTTCACATGCACCATCCATCCGAACGTGCGGGGCAGGAACACGCCGCCGGCGGCATCGCATTCGTCCTTGGTGTTGATGCTCCCACGGGGACCAAAGCGAGAGTCCATCCGGGCAGAACCCATCTCGTCGCCGGCACCTCTCACCTGGCTTCCCGGGGGCAGGCAGATGCTGGTGTGCTGGTGCCATTGTGCGATGCTGAGCGGCAGCCGCTCATCGAGCTGGTCCAGTGAGAAATCGGGCGGAGCGGTGTACATCGCCCCGATCAGCTGGAGGCTCCCATCGCGCTGGGGCTGATACAACAGCGCAGTGGGTCGAGTGACGTCGAACTCCCGTCGCGCACGGAAGGCGTTCTGCCGATTGCTGTAGTGATAGACGCCCTGCTTCTTGTTCCTGGCCGCGAACATGTGGTAGCCGTCCGCCTCGGCAACTGTGACATCCTCGTAGCGGGACAGTGCCTGCCGAGCTACTTCCGTGACGCTATCGGCGCGCTCCCGGTCACCGGCGCGCTCCGGCCAGTGAGGCGTAAGCCGGAGATGGTGGGCGTCCGCCATCATCATATGGTCGTCTCCGCCCGGGTCCTGGACCGGCGCCTGGGCCGCGATCCGTGTCGCACCCAACCCCAATAACAATCCCAAATGCCAGGCTAGCTTGCCCGCTCGCATCGTGCGCTCCGATTTCGCTGGTTGGGAGGTAAGACGGGCGCGGGGTCGGCGGGTTAAGCAAGGTGTCAGGGATCAGGTGTCAGGTGTCAGGGGAAGAGCGGAACAAGGAACAGGGAACGGGGAACAGAGAGCTGTCATTCCGAGCGAAGCGAGGAATCTCGATGCCCGCCCTTCGTCGACTCGTAGGCATCGAGATTGCCACGGCCCCCTCGCTCCGCTCGGGGGGCCTCGCAATGACAGCCGTTGACCATCGACCATCGACCGTCGACCATTGACTCATGTCCGACTTGCCCGTCCTTCCCCCCATCGAGCCCATGCTCGCCAAGCTCTCCGACGCGCTCCCGCCCGGCGACGGCTACCTCTTCGAGCCCAAGTGGGACGGCTTCCGCGCGATCGTATTTCGAAGTTCCCCCTCTCCTGCAAAGGAGAGGGGGACAGGGGGTGAGGTCTTCATCCAGAGCCGAGATCTCAAACCCCTCGACCGCTACTTCCCCGAGCTGCACGAGGCGCTGCTCAAGCTGCTGCCGGAAGGTTGTGTGGTGGACGGCGAGATCGTGATCCCGACCGAGCGGGGACTCGACTTCGAGCTGTTGCAGATGCGGCTCCATCCCGCGGCCTCGCGGGTGGCCAAGCTTTCTAAGGAGATCCCCGCCTCGTTCGTCGCCTTCGACCTGTTGGCGGCCGACGGCGAGAGTCTGATGGAGGAACCGCAGGCGAAGCGTCGCGCCATGCTCGAGAAGTTGCTCAAGAAGGCCCGTCCGCCGCTCTACCTCACTCCGATGACCCGGGATCGCGACACCGCGGCCGAGTGGCTCAAGGTGTTCGAGGGGGCGGGACTCGACGGCGTCGTGGCGAAGCCGGAGAAGAGTGCCTACCTGCCGGGCAAGCGCCAGATGATCAAGGTGAAGCACGCCCGCACCGCGGAGTGTGTGGTCGCCGGGTTCCGCTGGTACAAGACCGACCCCAAGGTGGTGGGTTCGCTTCTGCTCGGTCTCTATGACGACGATGGCGTGCTGCAGCACGTCGGGGTGACTTCTTCCTTCAGCATGGCGGAGCGAAAGAAACTCGCCGCCGAGCTGGAGCCGCTACGGAAGAATGCCCTGAAGGAGCATCCGTGGCGGGAATGGGGCGGGGCGGGCGAAGGGGAGGGAAAGCGGATGCCCGGAGGACAGAGTCGCTGGAGTGCGGGGAAAGATCTCTCCTGGGAGCCGCTCAAGATCGAGCGGGTGTGCGAGGTGAAGTACGACCACCTGCAGGGCAGCCGTTTCCGCCACGCCACGACCTTTCTCCGCTGGCGGACGGACAAGTCGCCCGAGGATTGCCGCTACGATCAGCTGGAGGTGGCGAAGGCGTACGAGTTGGAGAAGGTGTTTGCGACGGGTGGGTGAGGGCAGAACTTCCAGCCCGGCCTCGGTCATTGCGAGGAGGCCGCGGAGCGGCCGACGAAGCAATCTCACCCGCTATCCCTTCCACGGCGCCTGCCAGGGTCGGCTTCTGTCATCGCGAGCGAGCACAGCGAGCGAAGCAATCTCACCCCGCTATCTGTGTTCACAGTGCTCTAGGTAAGGACAGCGGGAGAGATTGGTTCGGGCCCTTGGGGCCTCGCAATGACACCAGCTACAACTCTCGCGCGAGGTCCTTCCACCTCGGATTCATCGTCTCAATCAATACGACCTTCCGGTCCCTCCCGCCCGCTTTGATCTGCTTCTCGCGTGAAATCGCACTTACCGGACTTTCATGAACTTCGTACCAGACCAGCCGAGTGGCTCGGTATCGGTGAGCGAATCCACTCTTCATTCCCAGCCGATGCTCGAATACACGCGTGCGCAGGTCACGGGTCACGCCGGTATAGAGGACGCTCCGAGTGATGTTGGTGAGGATGTAGACAAAGAAGAAGCGGCGACCTGGCATGACGCCACGGTACTTTGCCAAGCTCAACGAGGCGGCAAATCAGCTGCGGTGCAGAGTGTCGCGGGTTCCGTCATTGCGAGCGAGCGCAGCGAGCAAAGCAACCTCACCCGCTATCCTTTCCATGGCGCCTGTCAGGGTCGGCTTCTGTCATTGCGAGCCAGCGAAGCTGGCGAAGCAATCTTACCCGCTCTCCCTACCACGACGCCTGTTAAAGTGGGTTTCTAGCCCGGGAAGCTGGGAGAGATTGCTTCGGCCCCTGGCGGGGCCTCGCAATGACACTAACCTCCCCACCCCTGCCGCCACCGCGGCTCCTCGTCCGGATCCAACGCTTCCTGCGCCGGCCGGACCTCCTCCGGCACGTGCTGCAGGTTCACCCGGATCCGATACCAGGCCGAAGAGCGACCCCGCATCTGATCCACCAGCACATCCGCCGGCTCCAGGTGTGACGCCGCTTCGGCGTGGCGTGCCTTCCACCGTTCCATCCCCGCCAGCGCGTCTTCCTTCTTCAGTGCTCGACCAATCTCGATTAAAGGAAACTTCGAGGTCCGTCGCTTCGACGGTTGCACCCGCGGCGGCTCGCCCCGCTGCTTCCTATAATGTGGTGGCCACGGCGCGTCGCCTTGGCCCTCGCGCTCCTGTTGGGCCGATAACTCGAGCAGCCGCTCGAGTGATCCCGCTTCCTTATCTATCCCCGCGTGCCGGTCGCCCAGCTTGGCAAACCGAGCCGGCATCGTCGCCAGGGTAAAGTCGCCCAGCTCGGCGCTGTCCACTTCGTCCCAATCGAGCGGCGCCGACACTCGCGCGTCGGGAGTCGGCCGCACCGAGTAGGCCGACGCGACAGTGCGGTCCTTGGCGTTCTGGTTGTAGTCCACGAACACACCCTGACGCTCCTCCTTCCACCACTTGCTGGTCGCGATGCCCGGCGCCCGCCGTTCGACCTCCCGCGCCAGGGCCAGCGCTGAGCGCCGCACCTGATCGAAGCTCCATCGTTGGTCGATGCGGACGATGACGTGCATGCCGCGGGAGCCCGAGGTCTTGGGCCAGCCGGCGAGGTCCATGTCCTTCAGTGTGGCGCGGACCAGGTGAGCGACCTCCCGCACCTGGGTCCAGGGAACTCCCGGGACCGGATCGAGGTCCACCCGCAGCTCGTCGGGATGTTCGAGATCTTCGGCCCGAACCGGATGGGGATGCAGCTCGAGACAGGCGAGGTTGGCCATCCAGGCGAGAGTTGCTGCATCTCGCGGCACAACTTCGTCGGCTCGGTTACCCGAGGGAAATCTCAGCGAGACTACTTCGATCCACTCAGGTCGCGAGGTAGGCGCCCGCTTCTGATAGAAGTGCTCTTCGCCGATGCCATTGGGATAGCGCACCAGCATGTTGGGACGCCCACCCGCGCCGCGCAGGGCCCCCTCGGCCACCGCGAGGAAGTAGTTGACCAGATCGAGCTTGGTGTAGCCGGAGGCAGGGAAGAGGACTTTGCCGGGATTGGTGATAGGGACTTCGCGCCCGGCGACCGTAAGGGATTCGTCGCCGGTCTTGGGCTTCGAGGGGGACTTTTTGTCTGAGGCGGGCTTCCGGGGCATGACAAAAGAAAAGGGGGAACGGGGAACAGGGGAACAGGGAAGTGGGAAACGGGCCTCCGGTTCGGTCATTGCGAGGCCCCGCAGGGGCCGAAGCAATCTCTCCCGCCGTCCGTCGAGGACTCTGCTTCAGGGCCAGCTCCGCTCCCTCGCAATGACAGAACCCGAAGACAGCGCGTCTGGATCGAATCTAGACCCAAAATAGTCCTTGCCCTCAACGGCCTGCCTCTAAAGGTTGGCCAGATATCGCCCTCGTAAGGCGTGCAGACTGTTTCCAAGAAAACCTGGGTTGCAGCGGAATGATGCCGTCGTAGCCTGGACAGAGCCGGTTTATGGCTCATTCCGATCAAGAACTTTTCGATATTGCTCGCCGCGCTGCGAAAGCATTCGCCCGCCTCCCCAACGTGCACTCGGTCGGGATCGGTGGACGGGAGCGCGCGGGTAAGCCCACCGGAGAAGTCGTTCTCAAGGTATTCGTTCGCCAGAAGCTTCCTACCGATCGGCTGGATCCGTCTGCCCTCATCCCCGAGTCCTTCGAAGGAATCCCGACCGATGTAATTCCGGCCGGCGATCCCAAACGTCTTGTTCTGGTCTCCGGGACTGAACCCAAGACCGAAGCCGAGTTTGATGCGAGTGATGATGAAAGCCGGGAGCGTCCTCTCATGGGCGGCACCGTGATCGAACCGGACGACGAGTCCGGCCAAGGGACCCTGGGCCTGATCGTTGAGGCACTCGAAGACAACCGCATGGTGTTCGCGGTGACCAATTACCACGTTGTGTTCGATAGTCCCCTCCTGGAGCGTCCTGCCGAGGTCGGCCAGCCCACTCCGAGCCACAGTTGCACCGCTTGTTGCCGTGGCGTCATCGGAAAGTTCTTCGGAGGCTATCACACGTCGGTGGCGGAGCCGCCGCCCGGTCCAAAGCAGCTCGACTACGCCCTGATCCGCCTCGATGCGGGGCTCGAGTGGTTGAACGAGGTCAAGGAGATCGGGGTTCTCTTCGACTTCTACGAGCTCAAAGTGAGCGACATCGTGGCGCTCACTTATCAAGTGCGCAAACGGGGATTCGTCACCCGACTGACCGGCGGCATTGTCCAGGCGATCGGCGTGGCCCGGCCTCCGGACCCGGTGATCCCGCCTGGAGCCACCGATGCTCAACTCGATTCCATCTTTGCCGAGCTGTTCTCCCAGGAGTCGATCGCTATTCGGCCCAACCCTATCGCTGCTAATCCGGGCGCACCGGTCATCTTCGCGACCCACGGAGATTCGGGGTCCGCCCTGGTCAACGATGACAATAAGGTCGTAGGACTGCTCTGGGGCGGACATCCAGGGGGACACACCGCCCCCACGGACCGCTTCGGCTACGGCTGGGGCGTCCCGATCCGGTGGATAATCGATGATTGCAAGCAACGGCTCGGCGTCACCATGCGGATCGTGCCGACCGCCGGCACCGGCATCGTCAACACGGTGCCCGAATTCGCCGAGGCGGGTTCAACGATCCGCGCCGAGACCAGCCTGGAACGGGACCTGGATCAGAGCGAGCGGGGTCGCTTGTTCCTGCAAGCCTGGCTACGTCACTCGGACGAGTTGAACGCCATCATCCAGAACCAGCGTCGCGTCGCCACGGTCTGGCAGCGACACAACGGCTCGGCGCTGTTGCGGGCGGTAGCTCGGGCACCCTTGGAGCCGAACCTGCCGCTGCCGACCGAACTGGACGGACTCCCGGTCCGCGAAGGACTCCGAGTCTTCCTCGATCAGATCGAGCGCTTTGCGAGCGATGAGCTCAAGCGTGACCTGAATCGCCACCGCTCCCTGCTGCTCTCCTTGCCCGGTCACAGCTACAGCGAAGTCCTGGGTCAATTGCACGGTGGAGACACGCTGCAATGAAGCGGGCCGATGCCGAGTATCGAGACCTGGTGAAGCGAGCGGCCGCACGGTTGCGGAAGCTGCCGGGAGTTCACCTCGTCGGCGTTGGTGGTCGAGAGAGAGACGGGGAGCCCACCGGCCAGCTGGTTCTCAAGGTCTTTCTGGAGAAAAAACGAAAGCCGGAGGACATCAATCCTTCGGAGATGATCCCGGCAGAGATTGATGGTCTGCCGACCGACGTGGTGGAGACCGCACCGTTCAAGTTGAGCGCGGCACCGGGTAAGCCTCCCCTCCCGGCACAGGAGGCATACAAGCAGGGAGACTTCGGTCGCGAGCGTCCTATTAAAGGAGGCACTCAGCTCGGCGCGAAGGGCGGACCGCCGATGCCGGGCACTCTCGGATTCATGGCTCGCGTCACCGGCGACCCCAAGCGGATCATGGCGGTGACCTGCTTCCACGCGATTTATCCCACCGGCGTGTTCGAGATGAATCGGAAGTGCGGCCAACCCAATCCTGAAGAGAGCTCCACCAAGTGCTGCGACAACAAGATCGGTCTTTGTGTGGCCGGCCACTACGACGCCGACCTCGATGGGGCACTGGTGCGAGTGGACGGAGGTCAGGAATGGCTGGCGGAGATCCATCAGATCGGATTCATCAAAGGTCCCCACACAATTTCCGCGGCTGAGGCGGCCACCCTGAGCTACGAGGTGCGCAAACGGGGGCGGACGCTGCGTCTGACGGGAGGGAAGGTCCAGAGTATCATCGGTAACGGCACGATGAACGACCCGAATATGCCGGCCCGGCCCCACAGCAACACGATAGTCGTCAAACCCAATCCATCGGATGTCACCACCAAGCCCTGGTTCCAGCAGGAAGGAGATTCCGGCGCGGCACTGGTGAATGAGCAAAACGAAATCACCGGGATGCTGTTCGGCCGCAACGACGACGGCTGGGGACTGGCTGAACCGATTCAGGCCATAATCGACAAGTTCCGCACTGATGACGGGATCAATCTGGAAGTTGCCTTCGCGACCAAACTGGGACAGGTCCAAACTGTCCCGCAGGCCGCGATCGAAGACGGGCTGGCCCCCGCGGGCATCGAGACTCCTCCCGCTCTCCGCCGGCTGCAGCGCGACCTGGATCGGACCGACGAGGGACGCGCGCTCATCTCGATCTGGCTGCAGCACTCTCGCGAGCTGAACCATCTGGTCCATCACGAACCTCGAGTGGCGGCGACCTGGCGGCGGGCCGATGGACCCGGACTGTTTCGCCTCGTGATCAACCTGGTGGATGAGCCGGGTCGTCAGGTGCCGCGCGAAATCCAAGGAGTGCCGGCCGAGCAGGTGCTCGATGAGTTCCTGCGGGAGGTCGAGCGTTACGCCAGTCCGGAGTTGCGCCAGGATTTACGGCGTCACCGGCCGCTGCTGACCATGCTGCCGGGTCAATCCTATGACGATCTCATGAACCAGTTGCACTAGAAGGGCAGGCGCGGGGAACGCAGTATGGCGGGTCAAGCGGGTACGCTGGAGCAGCTGGCACTCGAGCTGGCCGGGATTCTCGGCCAGGTCGGTACCCGCATGCGGAGTACCAATGTCCAGCAGACTCTGGGACTGCTCGGGGTCTACTTCCCCGACCAGCTGCTGGCCAACGCCGGCTTCGTATCCGCCACCGATGCCACCGCGACTGCTGCCCAGGCGATCGAACCCGAAGTAACGGCGCTGCTGGCGGCCATCGACGCCGACGATACGGTCCAGATCGCCGCCCGAGTCGCAACCGTCCTGGCGAAGACCACTCAGACCCTCGCGAGCTTCACCAACGTCGCGAACCAGCTGCAGGCAGTAGGACCCACGCTCCCCGGCGTCACCGCTCAGCAAGTCAACGATCTGGTGGCCGGTTTTCCCCGGAAACTCCTCGACCTCTTCATCGCTGAATCACTCGACATCATCCCCGCCGTCGGGGGTACGCTCACCCTGCTCGGCGTGGTCGACAAGGTGGCGATTCCGGGAGACCCGGCGAACCCGACCAAGCCTTCCTTCGATAAGACGGAAGTCCAGTTGGGCCGGCTGCTCGATCTGGCCAGCAAGCCGGCGGACTATTTCACCAACCGTTTTGGATGGGGCAGCCCCGGTTTCGATGGAACCGTGCTGTTGCAGGCCATCGCGCTGCTCTTCGAGAAATTGGATCTGCCGGCAACCTACTTCCCTCCGTCCGGTAGCGATCCCGCCAAGCTCGACGCCTTTGCATTCGACATCTCGGTGGATAAGACCGCGTCCCCACCCGGTCTTCGCTTCGATGTCTTTCTGCCGATCGGCGGAAACGTCGATGTTCCGATTCCGGGCCCGACCTCGGCCTGGGTGTTCCACGCGAAGTTCGATGGAAAGCTCGAGGCCGGCGCCCATGCGACGTTAAGGCCTCCATCCACGATGGAGATCACTTCCAACGCGCAAGTCTCTGGTGAGGCGAAGCTGCTAATCGAGGGTCACCCCGCCTCGCCTTTCATCCTGTTCGGGAAAGCGGGTGGGAGCCGGCTTGAAGTTGCCCAAGTGGATGGCGAGGTCGGCGTTCGCTTCGACTGGAACAGTGTGACCGGGAAAGCTGCCGTGGAGCCGGAGATCGGCGCCTCGGTTAAAGGGGGCCGCCTGCTGGTGGATGGCAGCGAGGGTGACGGTTTCCTCACCCGGATTCTTTCCGGCATCAAAATCGACGCGCCATTCGATCTCGGTTTTACCTGGAGTCTGGCCGGTGGGCTGCAGTTCCAGGGCAGCGGCATGCTGGAGATCCAGATTCCGCTCAACCTCTCGCTGGGTCCGGTTGACTTCATTCGCGCCTATCTCGGCGCCGGCATCAAAGACGGTACCGTTCCCGTAGAGCTCTCCGCCGCGATCTCGGCCGAAATCGGGCCGGTGACTGCGGTGGTAGACCGGCTGGGTCTCCTCGCCACGCTCTCGCTGCCTCCAGGCGGCGGCAATATCGGGCCGCTGCAGATCGATCTCGCTTTCAAGCCTCCCACCGGTGTCGGGCTGGCCATCGATGCCGGACCGATCAGCGGGGGCGGTTTCATCGCCTTCGACGAACCCAACGGCCGCTACGCCGGAGTACTCGCGCTCGAAGTCTTCAGCGTGAAAGTGAGCGCGATCGGGCTCATCGACACCAGGCTGCCCGACGGGCGTCCGGGGTACAGCTTCCTCATCATCATTTCGGTCGAATTCTTCCCCATTCAACTCGGCTTCGGCTTCACACTGAACGGCGTCGGTGGAATCTGCGGAATTCATCGCACCATCAATGCAGAAGCGTTGCGGCTCGGTGTGTACGCGGGAAGTCTCGATTCGATCATGTTCCCGCGCGATCCGATCCGCAACGCTCCCCAGATCATCAGCGACTTGAGCCGCATCTTCCCGCCGGCGGAAGGCCAGTTCGTCTTCGGACCGATGGCCAAGATCGGATGGGGCACGCCGACCCTGGTGGAGATTTCCCTGGGAATCGTCATCGAGCTGCCCGACCCGATCCGCATCGCGTTGCTGGGCCAGATCGCGGCGTTCTTCCCCGACCGCAGTGTCGCCCTGATCGAGATCCACATCGACTTCGTCGCGATGATCGATTTCGGGGCGAAGTTGCTTTCGCTGGACGCCACGATCCGCGATTCGAGAATCGTGGTCTGGACCCTGACCGGGGACATGGCGCTCCGGCTCTGTTGGGGCGATCAGCCCAACTTCGCCATCGCCCTGGGTGGGTTCCACCCGCATTTCCAGCCGCCTCCCGGTTTTCCCGCGCTTCGCCGCCTCACGGTCGGTCTCGGCGCCGGTGACTGGATCCGCATTACCTGCTCCAGCTATCAGGCCCTGACCAGTAACAGCCTGCAGTTCGGAGCCCGGGCCGAGCTGTACATCGACGCCGGTGTCTACGTCAAAGGCTGGATCGGCTTCGACGCCCTGATCATCTACTCACCGTTCTCCTTCGAGGTGGACATCTCCGCCGGATTGGAGATCGGCGCCGGCGGTGTGAAGATGGCCGGTGTCCAACTCGATGGCACGCTCAGCGGTCCGACGCCGTGGCGGGTCCGGGGCGAAGCGACAATTTCGCTCTTCTTCTTCGACATCTCGGTGGATGTCGACAAGAAGTTCGGAAGCGAAGAAAAAGCAACCCTCGACCCGATCGATCCCTGGCCTCCGCTGCGCGCCGCTCTCAAGGATCCCCGCAATTGGTCGGCGGTGCCGGCGACGGGAACGCTTAGCGTCGTCACCCTGGCACTGCCGGCGGGGACCACCGCCACGGTGATCGATCCCTCCGGCAAGATGACCTGGAAGGAATCGGTGGCGCCGCTCGACCGGACCCTCACCCGCTTCGGCAACAGCACTACGCCGGCGCCGGTCAAGTTCAGCGTCGACCAGGTGATCGTCGGCGTTGATCCCGCCGAGTACAGTGCGGTGAGCGACTTCTTCGCGGCTGCTCAGTTTGAGGAGCTGACCGACGCCGAGAAATTGTCGCGGGCTTCCTTCGAGAGAATGCAGGCGGGCGTCGAAGTGGCGAGTGCCTCGGTACGAGCCGGTCCTTCCATCTCGGCGCCCCTCACCTACGAAACCGAGTACAAGGATCCGGAGCACGGACCAGTGCCGGCGCCGCTGTTCACGGTGCCGCTCTGGATGCAACAGGGGTTGCTGGCGAGCGGCGCCTCCCGTCAAGCCGGCATCATCGCAGCCGGGACACGGGCCTACGCGGCTCCGGCCCAGCTGGCCCAGGCGGAAGAGCAGTTCGTCGTCGTCTCGACCCTGGACCTCTCCATCAAGGGCGAGGTGACGGCGCCGACCACCAAGGGCGCGGCCCTGCAGGCATTGAAGCAGTATGTCGCCGGGCGTCCCGGAGAGCGTGAGCAGTTCCAAGTCGTCCCGATGCACGAACTGGAGGAAGTGTGACGCTTACCGTCGGTCAGTTCGCCTATCTGCCGTGGCTCCGGACCGGGGTCGGCGCGGAGATCGCCCGGGTTGATGGCACTCCGGGCTCCGAGCCCCGCGTCACGCTTCCGATTCAGGTGCGGTTCAACGGCGATCCCGGCTTGGCCGATGGAGTCACCCTCGAACTCTTCGGTCCGGGCGAAGTCACCGGCTTCGATCCCAGGACTGTGGTGCGCACCTGGCCCAGGCCAGGAGTCATGGATGCCGAGTGCAACTATTTCCCGATCATCGAATTCGATCAGGCGGACTTGCCTTGGCGCTTCACGCCGGCACGGGCCACGGTCGGCGACCGGCTCACCCCGTGGATCACGCTCATCGTTCTGGAAGACAGTGAGATCAAGCGCCTGGTGCCGCCTACTGGTGACGGGCATCTGGGCTCGGTCGAGATCAACGACGCCAAGGCATTGCCGAGCAGTAAGCAGCTCTGGGCCTGGGCCCATGTGCAGGTAAGCGGAGAAACCAGTGTGGATGCAGCCAGGGCTGCCGCACTGATGGCAGCCCGCTCTCCGGCAATCAGGTCGCGGCTCATCGCTCCGCGGCGGATGCAACCGAATCACGGTTACACTGCGCTCCTCGTTCCCACTTTCAAGCGCGGCGTGCTCGCGGGTATGGGCCAGGACCCGGGGACCAACGATGCGCTGGCCCCGGCCTGGAGCGACTCGCCCGGCGGTCCGCTGACGTTGCCGGTGTTCTATCTATGGCGCTTCGGTACCGGTCCCGATGGAGACTTTGAATCGCTGGCGCGGCTGATCGAACCCTTCGAGGCGCCCGATTCCATCGGCATCCGCGACATGGACGTGTCCGCCGCCTCACCGGCATTCCCTCCGGCGAATACCGGCCCGCTTGGCCTGCGTGGCATGCTGACCGCACTCAATACCCCGGATACCGTGTGGAACCCTGCGGCGCGACAGACCTGGATCGCCAAGTTGAAGGCGCTGCTGAATCTCCCCGCCGACCGGGCGGCGATTCCCAACACGCCGCGCACCGTTACCCCTCCACTCTACGGTCAATGGCCGGCGGCCACCGACCGCTGCGAAGCCGATGTTCAACCGGAGCGACCTCTCTGGTTCCAGGAGTTGTCGGTCGATCCGCGGCTCCGGGTCGGCGGTGGCCTCGGCACTCGGGTGATTCAGGCCAATCAGGAAGCTCTGATGGCGAGTGCATGGGATCAGGTGGAACGGGTGCGGCAACTGAATGAGGAGCTGCGGCAGGCGCAGCTGGCGCGTGAGCTGGCTCTGCGGCTTGCGTCTCGTCATGTGTTTGTCGACGGGACGCAAAATGTGCTTTATCTCTCCGCGCCCTTACATGCCAGAGTCATGGCCAGCCCGACCACCGTACGCTCGGTGCTGAATCAGAGTCCGGTTCCCCACGGCGTCCTTGAAGGTGCGTTCCGCCGGGTGTCGAGACCCTTGGGACCGCTGGGTCGCCGCCAGGGTCGGCCGGAACAACCACCTCTGGTCCGTGGCTCACTGCTTGGCCGTCTGAACCGTGGCGACCTGAAAGCCGCGAAGCCACCGGTTACCTCACCCTCTCTTCCCAGCATGAGCCGGGTGGCGGATCAGCCTGTGCCGGGTGGCGTGACCGACGCCGAAGTGCAATCCGCCCAGCAGCGAGCGAAGGGGACGCGGTTATTCGGCTGGCTGGTGCTGTTCGTGGCACTGGTGCTGCTCGTGTTCGGACTATGGGCGGTGGCGCTCGCTGCCGCTGCGATAGGCGGCGGGCTTCAGGTTCTTGCCAACAACCAGGCCGCCCAGGCCAAGGCACTCACCGAGCAAAAAGGCCGCGAGGACGCCGAGCGCAACCGTCGAAGCAAAGTTCAGGAAGGGCGGCTCTCGGGGGACCTGGTCCGCGATGTCGAGCCTCCGGCCAACTACGCACCGCTCGAAGCACCAGCCACCGGTGTGCCGCGCACGCTGCCGACGATTCCAGCGGGCTCGCCGGCTCCCTCGCCGGAGATTCTGGCCAAGCTCCGCCAGGCATACGGCACCATGCTCGATCGCATGGCGCGGCCCACGACGCCGATCGCGACTCTGGTGGAAGCCGATCTGGACGGTATCGCGGCGACGCTCAAAACCAAGCTCGATCCCACCCTGACCATCGCGCAGGCCTACACCGGACGGTACGCCATCGCCGGCGCGGCAATCTGGGAGCCGTTCGATCCGCTGGAGCCACTGCTCGCCGCGCCCGAATTTCCCCAGCCGATGTACCGGCCGCTGGCTCAGCTCGACAACGAGTGGCTGCTGCCGGGATTCGACAAGATCCCGCCGAACTCCGCGACGCTGCTCAAGACCAATCAGCGAATGATCGAGGCCTACATGGTGGGCGTGAATCACGAAATGGCGCGCGAGCTGCTTTGGCGGGAGTATCCCACGACTCAGCGCGCGACCTATTTCCGCCAGTTCTGGGACACTGCCGGGTACGTCGCGCCACCCGGCGGCGGTCTCACTCCGGAGCAGCTCAAGGACATCGTTCCCATCCATACCTGGCGGCCACCAAGCGATCTCAAGGAACACAGTCCCCGTCCTCCGGTGCCGGGCGGCGACTCCGACTATCTGGTCCTCTTCATCCGGGGCGACCTGCTGCGACGCTACCCGAACACTGAAGTCTACGCCGTGCAGGCCAAGTGGGGCGGGCCGGCTGACGGGCGGATCATCGATGACCCTGCCAACGATGACGAGGCCAAAGTAAAGATCGCGCATCCGCTCTTTTCGGGTTTCATGGATCCGGACGCAAACTTCTTCGGCTTCGCCCTTACTAAGGAAGAGGTGTTGGGCGACGGGATTCGGAACGGCGCCAAGCCGGGCTGGTATTTCGTCCTCGCCGAGCCGTCGGGAGAACCGCGCTTCGGCCTGGACGAGCCCGAACCGGATACTCCTGACTCACAATTTGGTCTGCCGGTGAGCGGAGGCTGGAACAATCTCGGCTGGGCCAACCTGACCGGAAGCCGTGATGCATTGAACGGTTTCCTGAGCATGAATCTCGATGCAACGCTCCCCGATACCACGCAGGTCTCCGACTCCACGACCACCCGCTGGCATGCGGACCAGGGACCCGGGCAACACGGAAGCCGCTCGTCCGACCTCGCCTACATCACGTTGCAGCGGCCCATGCGGATCGCGATTCACGCCTCGGAGATGATTCCCTGATGGCCGCCCCGTTCATCGGACCAGGTCCCAACGACGGTCCCACACCGGTTGATCACCAGCGCGCTCTGCTGGAGGACGCGCGACGCGAGCTTCGCCGCGCTGCAATCGCCGCCGCCGACGCAGCGGCGAGGTTGGACGCGATCAGGCGGAACGGGGGTCCAAACGCGGACGGCGCGATGGAGGAAGCCCAGGCGGATGCGGAACAGGCGGCATCCGCGCTCGACGCTATCCGGAGAAGGAGCCGGGCGGAATACGCGTCGCTCGGCGTGGATCTGGGAAACTTCATCACGACGCCCGAGCAGGAAGTCGCGCGACTCTCCGCCGGCTATCCCATCGTGCTGCTTCCCATCCGGATCGAGACCCGCTTCACGGCGGACCAGCTGCTGCTTCGGGTGTATCCTGACGAAATACTGGCCGACAGCTTCGAGCCGGAGTTGACCGACGAGGAGGTCGCCGACGGCCAGGCTTACTGGGATGCGGGCTGGCCCGGTCAGACCGAAGAGCTCTTGGCGTGGAGGGCTCTGGTCAAGAAGATCGGTGTGCCGCGCGCAGCGTGGGTAGTCGAGGCGATGACCCCGACCAATCTCGCCAGCCGTCCGGCCGGTACTCCCGCCTATAAGCCGCCTGCGCGTCGTGCTTCGAGTTGGACTCGACCCGCGGAAGCCCAGCTGCTTCCCGATCGATGGCATGTCCTGCTGGAGTCCGGTGGTGGCGAGCGAATCGTCTCGGGCTCTGCGATCCAGGAGCCGCTGACGCTCACCTTCTCCCCCGATCCGGGCGATCCTACCGATCCACTGGGCCCTGACGGGCTTCGGCTCTCCTCCGATGTGCTCTGGACGGTGGACTTCGATCAGGCCGAAAAGGTCGGGATGGGGATCCGGATTCCGGTCTCTGCGGCCGAGCGTGATGGGGGTTTCAGCCGGGTGATCGTGTTTGGCGTGAAGTCATCGCTGGCTCCCGACGTCAGTGCCGGCGGGCTGCAAGAATTGCTGGGACACCATCGCCACGGCCGGGGCTTCTCGTTGCTGCCGCAGGGGACACCGACCAACAACACCTCCGCCGCCACTACTCCATTTCCACCGAGTGATGGCGACGGCCAGCGAAGCTTCGCGGTCCAGCGAACCGGGCTCCCCGTCGTCGCCGGCCGGGACGGTCCCCGGCTGACCACGGCACTCGGACTGTCGAGTGACACCGCAGTCCATCTCGATGGCGCCGACGGACGAGAAGCCGAGCGGGGGTCGGCCATGGCGCGGGCGCTCTGGCCGGTGACCTGGGGCTACTTCCTGACCGAGCTCATGAAGCCGGTGTTCGAAGCGGATGACATCCAGACCGCTCAACGCTTGTTCGTGAATCATGTTCGGGGCCGCGGACCCTATTCGGCATTTCGGATCGGCGGCACGCCGTATGGAGTGCTCCCGGTCTCCAGTCTCAAGAGTTGGCAGCCGTCACGGCAGAGCGATGCCGTTGACCGCGCACTCCCCGCGTCGCTGCGGACGCTGCGAGCGATCTGGCTCAACCAGAGTGCTCAGGTTCCCAGAGTCGGCCGCACCGGTGATCCCGATCAGGACCTGCTGGAGATCCTCGGCCTCGACGCGAGCACTCGTGAGGTCCGAGTCCGGCCGGTGCTGGGAGAAGATGCGACCTGGAATCTCTTCGGATTTTGGGGCTGGAACGACGCATGGTCCACTTGGCTGGATGCTGGTCAGGCACTGGCCAACCAGGTCTTTACGCTGATCGGTCATCCTGAATGGCGACCTCGGATTGCCAAGCTCAACTACGACCCCAATGCCTGGCCCTTCCGGTATCACCTGGTGACCGAAGATCCGCTGTCGGAGACGCTGGGTCTCACCCCGAACTACATCGAATGGATCCGCACCGCTTCGGTACCTGATCTGATCGCCCAATCGGTTCCGGCCGACTGGGACAAGCCCGTCTCACTGCTGTATCGTCTGCTCCGCCACGGCGGACTGCTCGAATATCAGAACGCGTCGTACTTGCTCGGCGTCCGATTCGCGACCCTCGAGGTGGGAGTCGCGGCGGAGCGGGAGATCGTCGGACTGCCCGGCAGCGCGCCACGTCCGAACCGGGTTCAGCAAATGATGCAGCCGATCGGGCAGCTCAGCGGCTCGGCTCCGGTGCACACCTTTCTCTCCGACCCGGCCAACACCGCCATCATTCGCAGTCTGCTGCCCGATGAGACGGTCGTCGGATTTCGGGACGCGTTGGCGGCACTCTCGGGCGCCAGCACCGCAGAGCTGGAACGGCTGCTGGGAGAGACGCTGGATGTCACCTCACATCGGCTCGATGCCTGGATCACCGGATTCGCGGCCAAGCGACTCGAACAGATGCGCGCGACTCAGCCACTCGGCTGCCACCTCGGCGCCTATGGTTGGGTCGAGGACCTTCGGCCTCGCCCTGCCTCGAGCGCGCATCCGGTCCAGCTCCCCGACGGGACAGTCGCGTCACGGCAAGACGGTAACGGTGGCTACGTGCACGCGCCGTCGATGACCCACGCGGCCGCCGCGGCGATTCTTCGCAACGGGTATCTCTCCCGAACCGGAGACGATCGCAAGAAGTACGCGGTGGATCTCTCGTCGGCCCGAGTACGCGCCGGCCGGTTCGTGCTCGATGCGGTGCGGGAAGGACAACCGGTCGGCGCAGTCTTCGGCTATCAGATGGAGCGGGGGCTGCACGATCATAATCTCGACAAGTGGATCGCTCCGCTCCGGGCTCGCTATCCGCTGGTGGCCGGGAAATCCGGTGACCCCGAGGATTTCGATCCCAACGATCCCGATCAACCCAAGGAACACATCGCGGCCCAGAACGTGGTCGATGGTCTCGCGTTGCGACAAGCCTATCAGGCGGGAGAGATCCCCTGGGGCCAGTTCGGTCTCCCCAACGGCGGTGCCGACCAGGCGGGTGTAGAAGCCGAGCTGGTACGGCTGGATCAGACTGTCGATGCGACCTCGGATCTTCTGCTCGGCGAGGCGGTCTATCAGTTGGTCAAAGGAAGTCCCAACGTCGCCGCGGCGACGCTGGATGCGATGGCGCAAGGCGTGGTTCGTCCTCCCGATCCTGAGATCGCCACTCAGCCGCGTCGCGGAACTCCTCTCACCCACAAGATTGCCCTGCTGCTCGGCGGTAGTGGGAAGCCTCTTCCCCCGGGATATCCGGCGCCCACCCCACGCGCCCAGATCGAGCCTCTCATCGATGCCTGGCTGGGTCAGCTCTTCGGGAAAGCCGCCGACTATGAGTGTGGAGTCGAGTTCGGACCCGAGGACGCGCCAACCGGCATCACCACAGTCTCACTGCAGAAGCTGAAGCTGCGACCGATCGATGTGCTGGTGCTGGCGAAGGCGCGAGGCGAACCGCAACCCGACGCCACGCGTGCCGAAGCGTCTGAGCTGGACCGGCGCATCCTCGAAGTGGCGCATGCCAATCTGGGTCTCACCGAGGAGACGCCGGGCCGGATCACTTATGGAAGGCCCGATGCGGGCTTCGATCCGGCGACCGACCGCTCCTTTACCGACCTGCTCGAGCTGGCGCGCACGGCGGCGGACATCATCGCCAAGGGCCGCCCGCTCACGCCCGAGGACCTGGTCGCGGAAGATCGTCCCGATGATGCGAAGGCGGCCGATCACAAGACCGGTGACGCTATCACCCGTGCCACGGCCGCGCGGACGGCGTTGGACGCCGCCACTCTGGCGCTGGGTCAGCAGCTGACCCTGGCACAGGCGGCACCCGAGGGTGCGCCGTTCAATCTCACCAACCTTCGCAACGCCCTTCGCGCGGTGTCATCCATCGGAGTGACAGGTGCCTATCCGATCTCTTCCTTCGGCCAAGACCTGGCTACGCGGGAACAGCTCATTGCGCAGGCCGTAAGAGTGGTGGCGGAAGCGACGCGCCGCGTAACCCGGTCCGGTGCAGTGCTGACCGAGGCGGCGAAGCCGGAACACGCCGCCGACACGCGCTTCCTTCTCGGGGCCGCGCGAGAGGTTCTGGATATCGTATGCGGTGCCGACCTGCCCTTTGCTCCGCTGTTCGAAGTCCCCGCGGCCGCCGAGCTGAGCAATGCACTGGCGCACAGTGGGACCGCGGCATTCATCGACGCCGATCCGGTGGTCCGAAAGACGGCGCTACAGGACTTCGAGAGGACCGCCCTGCGAGTTCGTCCTCCGTTGGACTCCTGGCGGCGACTGGAGATTGTGGCGAGCTCGTTGAGTCGCGACCGGGCCCCGCGCGCCTTGGCGCAGCTTCCCTACTACGCAGGCGCCCGTTGGGTAGCACTCCCCTTCGCGAGCGAGAACGACCGGCCCCCGCCGGGGCGGATCTCGATCCTGTTC
>Ga0207706_10001930_pt1 | contig 20363 bp, 20 predicted proteins | sample KBSC53metaG_FD_184318 | JGI IMG/M metagenome (GOLD analysis project Ga0207706, IMG submission 184318) | Corn rhizosphere microbial communities from Kellogg Biological Station, Michigan, USA - KBS C5-3 metaG (SPAdes) (version 2) | ecosystem: Host-associated > Plants > Roots > Rhizosphere > Soil ... | reverse complement strand
TCGTCCTGCGCCGCTCCAGTTCGGCGAACAGCGCATCGACATCGGCGTGGCTCAGCACCTTGGGCAGCGGGCGGCCAAGCTGCGGTCGCGGCAGGGCACTGGAAGGATCGTCGGTTCGGAAACCTTCTTCCGAGAGAAAGCCGAAGAAGCGGCGCAGCACGGACGATTTTCGCGCGGCGGTGGATGCGGCGAGCGGGAGCCAGGCCTCACCGAGCCGGACGATATCGTCGCCGGACGCCTTGGAAAGCCCGCCATCGAGCAGCACCGAAGCTGCCGCCAGATCCGTGCGATAGGCCATGACAGTATTCCGCGCCGCACCGGCTTCGGCCGCGAGCATCTCGAGGAAGCGATCGATCAGCGCCGCATCCTCGCCGACCGCGACCGCCGCCTCCGCGCGGCTCATGTCCGGCTGATCGCCTCGGCCGCGATCATCCGCGCGACCGGCTCATTGCCCGTCCGCCTCAACGCCGCGATGATGTGATAGAGGTAGACCGGCGGCACATATTTCCAGTCCCGCGTCTGCATGCCAGCTGCCGCCAGCACCGCCACCGTCCCCTGCTCGCCGCGCGCCGAGGCCCGGTCGAGCACGCGCGTGTAGCTGTTCCGCTGGGTGATCGGCAGTTCATAATCCTCGGCGAGAGACGAAAGCTCGGCCGAGGTGATGCGTCCAAGCCCCCCTAGGGCGGCGATCACGAGGCGGGCCTTGTGCGCCCCGTCGGAGCCGAGCCCGGAGGCATAATCATCGACCTTGCTGCCGGAAATAGTGACCGCGCGACGTGGGAGGCCCACTGCGAGCAGCGCCCAGGCATCGTCCGCCTTGCCCTCGGCTTCGACCAGCGAGGCCCAGCGTGCTGCTTGAACATCGAGACCCGCCGACAGCATCGACGCGATCAGCTTCGCATAATCCGCGGAGAAGCTGTCGCTCGGCTTGAGACGGGCGGCGGCGCGGGCGGTCAGGATCTCGAAACCGTAGAGACCGCCGGGTTTTTCCTCGGCGCCCGACCAGAGATCGCGGATCGCGGACATGCGGGCGCTGTCGTCATCGCCGACATAGGCAGCGCGCAGCCGGGCGGTCGGCGCGTCACGCCCGACATCGCCTTCGCCGTCGGCTGCCTGCGCATAGAGATCGACCAGCGCGGCGTTGGAGAAGACGCCGAGTGTTGCCGCGATGGCGGCGGCGCCAAGCCGGTCCTCGGCATGGAACATGGGCGAACGGGCGCGCCAGGCCTGCACTTCGGGGCCGACGGTGGCGTAAAGATTGTCCGGAATGACAAGACCGACGGAGCTTGCGAGGCCAAAGCGCCAAGTGGTCAGCCGATCGACATCAGCCCATTCGATCATGGCGGCGCGGCGGGTGTTGGCGCCTGCACCGATCAGCTTCTCGGCAAGCAGGAAATCGATCGTGCGGCGGCCATTGCCGCGCGCCTGATCGAGCAGCGCACTGGAGATCGCGCCTTCCCCGGACAGCGATGCGCAGATGGCGCGGGCATACTCCCAGCTCTTGTCCTTGCTGAACTGCGCCGCCCCGGCGTTGAGCCGGCACAAGGCGGACGGATCGGATGTCGCCAGCGCGACCTGCTGGGCGACCACGATCAGCTTGGGGCTCAGCTGATCGGTATCGACGCTTTCGACGAGCATGCGCGCTGCATCCGCTTCGCCCATGCGCAGCAGCAGCCAGGCGCGCTCGGCGATCCAGTCGGCCGGATCGACATCGACCGGTGTCGGCACGCGCGTCAGCAAGGCTCGGCGCAGCAGGATCGATCCCCAGCGCGAAGCCACCGGCGCATCGATGCTGCGCATCAGCCGGCTCAGGAACAGGCCGTTGACGCGAGCAAAGGCGCGCTCCCCCAGACCGCCATTCTCGTCGTTTAGCGGGCCGACGACATCGATCGGTCGGCGCGCGGCGTCGGGCAGCTCGACCGGCGGTTCCTTCTCCTCATCGGTCTGCTCTTCGCCCGCCAGTTCCTCGTCAGGCGGCGGCGTATCGGTCGTGAGCGGACCCGGCGGCAGCAGTGACGTCGGGGCGCTGCCCGGCGTCGGGGTCGGCGAGGGTGCGGGCGTCGGCGACGTATCGCCGAAACCCTCGGGCAGCAGCGATTCGGGCGAGCGCTGGCCGATCGCCGGCAGGCTCAACGCCAGCCCGGCAACCCCGGCGAGGACGAAGGCGATGCGCTTATTGCGGCTTGGCATTAGGGTTCACGACCTTCTCCACCTTGGTCGGCGCGACGGAAATATCCTTGTTGCCGAGCCAGATGGCGCCCCCGACAATCAGTATGACAATAAGGAGCAGGATGATCGTACCACGTGACATCTATCGTTCCCGACTTTGGTGACGGCAGGCTTTTGCCCGAGACTGGGGCACTGTGTATAGCCCCGCACGCAATGTCTCAAAACCCGTCGTTGTCCGCACCGCTTCAGCTTGACCGGCCCGTCGTCCTGGTGGGGCTGATGGGCGTGGGCAAATCGACGGTCGGCAAGCGGCTGGCGGCCCGGCTCGATCTGCCTTTCGTCGATGCCGATCATGCCATTGAGGAAGCCGCCGATCTCTCCATCGCCGAGATTTTCGAGAAGTTCGGCGAGGCGCATTTCCGCGACGGCGAGCGCCGCGTGATCGCCCGCCTGATCGAGGGCGCGCCCAAGGTGATCGCCACCGGCGGCGGTGCCTTCATGCAGGCGGAGACCCGCGCGCTGATCCTGGAGCGCGCCATCGCGATCTGGCTGGATGCCGACATCGACGTGCTGGTCGATCGGGTGCGACGGCGCAGCGGTTCGCGGCCCCTGCTCAAGGATCGCGACGAGCGGCAGGTGCTGACGGAGTTGGCGGCGGTGCGAAACCCGGTCTATGCGCTGGCGCCGATTCACATCCGGAGCCAGGCGGCCCCGCATGAGGATACAGTGGAAGCAATCGTGAAGGCGCTCGCGGCATGACGGTGATCAACGTTCCACTGGGCGAGCGCAGCTATGACATCGCCATCGAGGCCGGTTCGCTCGACCGCGCCGGTGAGCTGATCGGGAATCGTGCGCGGAACGGGCGTTTCGTGGTCGTGACCGACATGAATGTTGCCGAGGTGCAGTTTCCCCGGCTGAAGGCGGGCCTGCGCGCTTCCGATATCTCAGTCGATCCGATCGTGCTGCCGGCGGGCGAAGGCACCAAGAGCTGGGAGCAACTGGCGCGCCTGTCGGACTCGCTGCTCGCGCGCGGGATCGAGCGGAGCGATCATGTCATCGCGCTCGGGGGCGGCGTGATCGGCGATCTGGTGGGCTTCGCCGCGGCGATTTTGAAGCGCGGCTGCAACTTCATCCAGATCCCGACCAGCCTGCTCGCGCAGGTCGACAGCTCGGTCGGCGGCAAGACGGCGATCAACACGACGGCGGGCAAGAATCTGATCGGCGCCTTCCACCAGCCGAGCTTCGTGCTGATCGATCCAACCACGCTCGACACCTTGCCGAAGCGGGAAGTCGGCGCCGGCTATGCCGAAGTTGTGAAATATGGCCTGATCGACGACGCCGATTTCTTCGCCTGGTGCGAGACCAATGGCCCCGCGCTGATGGCAGGCGATCCGGATGCGCGCGCCTATGCCATCGCTGCCAGCGTCAAGGCCAAGGCCGAGACCGTCGCCGCCGACGAGCGCGAGACCAGCGGGCGGCGCGCGCTGCTGAATCTTGGGCACACCTTCGGCCACGCGCTTGAAGCGGACACCGGCTTTTCTGACAAGCTGCTGCATGGCGAGGCGGTGGCGGCGGGAATGGCGCTTGCTTTCCGCTTCTCGGCCTCGAAGGATATTTGCAGTGCCTACGACGCGCAGCGGGTCACCGAGCATCTGAAATCGGTCGGCTTGCCTGCAGGGCTGGACGAGGCGGGCGTACATGCCAGCGGCGATGCGTTGGTGGGCCATATGATGCACGACAAGAAGATGGCCGGGGGAACGCTGCCCTTCATCCTCGCGCGCGGGATCGGCCAATCCTATCTCGACAAGACAATATCGCTGGCGGACGTCGCGGCCTTTCTGGATCGCGAACGGACCTGATCACTGAGGAGAGTATCGATGTTCATCGCCATGAATCGGTTTCAGGTCGTCAAGGGCGAGGAGGCGGCATTCGAGCAGGTGTGGCTCAGCCGCGACACGCATCTGGCCGACGTGCCCGGCTTCGTAGAATTTCATCTGCTGCGTGGGCCGGAGCTTGAGGATCATACGCTGTTCGCGTCGCACACCATCTGGCGCTCGAAGGCCGATTTCGAAGCGTGGACCACGTCCGAGGCGTTCCGCGCAGCACATCGCAATGCCGGGGACAACAAGCCGCTCTATCTCGGCCATCCCCGGTTCGAAGGCTTTGAAGTGGTCCAGACCGTCGCGGCCTGAGCCTATCTGAGCGCGGCGAGTGCCAGCACCACCCAGCCGAGGATCATACCCGCGCCACCCACGGGCGTGACGATCCCCCAGCTTCGCGGCGCGCCCAGCGCCATCGCATAGAGCGATCCGGCGAACAGCGCCGCGCCCAGCAACAGGAGCATCGCCGCCAGCCGCCCGCGCGGCAATGACAGCGCGCACATTGCGGCCACGGCGTGCATAAGCTGATATTCGGCGCCGGTTTTGAGCCAGCCCTTCGCTACGCCGCTGGCCGCATGCGCGCCGAACGCCCCGAAGGCGACCGCAAGTCCGCCTGAGATCGCGGCGAGCGCTACGAGCCCCTTATTCTGCTTCATCGGCCCCCTCCTTCACCAAGGTCCGTCCGGGGCGGAACACCAGTTCCTCGCCGGCGTGCATATCGCCAGAGCTTGCCTGCCGATCGAGCCGGTCGAGATCGCGGCGACGATATTCCTCTTCGACCCAGGCGACGGCCTGTTCGCTGAAACCCAGCGTTTGCAGCGCTTGTCGCCCCATGCACATGGCGGATTCGAATACCTCGCGAACCGTCCCGCTTATGTCCAGATCGCCCAGCGCGAGCAGTTGCCGCCGGTCGAAGACGCGCACGAGCACGGATGCCTGCGGAAAGGCTTCAAGGATCGGTTCGAGCCTGATCGCATCGAACTCGGGATCGTCGTGGCAGAACAGGATCGCGCGCGCTTCCTCCGCACCGGCCTGGCGCAGCAGATCAAGCCTTGTGCCGTCACCATAATAGACCTTGGTGCCGCCATATTCCTGGGAGACGTCGATCTGCCGCGCCTTGGAATCGATCAGGGTCAGCGTCACCCCCTTGGCAGCCAGCATCTGAGCGACCGTCTGCCCGAACCGACCATAGCCCACCACGATCGCGCTGGCGGGTTTCACCCCATCCGGCCCTTCGCGCTCCCCCTGATCCTGAGCGGGGCGCACGTAGCGGGCGGCGATCATCATCAGGAATGGTGTCGTGACCATCGAGAGGGTGACGATGGCACCGAACAGGCTGGCGGCCTCGGGCCGGATCAGTTGTGCGGTCTGGGCTTGAGCGAACAGCACAAAGCCGAACTCGCCGCCCTGGCTCAGTAGCAGACCGAGGCCGAGTGCCTCGCGTCTGCCCGAACCGAATAGCCGGGCGAGGCCGAAGATCACCCCGGCCTTGATCAGCACCAGCAGGATCGCGATCGCGATCACGAAGGCTGGCCGCGCGGCAATGGCTTGCAGATCGAGCATCATGCCGACCGCGAGGAAGAACAAGCCGAGCAGAATCGACCGGAACGGCTCGACGTCGGTTTCCAGTTCGTGCCGGTAGGGCGAATCCGCCAGCATCACGCCCGCGACGAACGCGCCAAGCGCGGGGGACAGGTGCAGCGATTCCATGACGGTCGCGGCCAGCACGACCGTGAACAGGCCCGCCGCCACGAACAGCTCGCGCTCGCCCATGCCGCCGATCAGCCGGAACAGCGGGTTGAGGATGAAGCGCCCGGCGAGCACCAGCCCAACGATCGCGACCGCCGTATAGACCCCCAGCAGCCAGCCCGGCGGCGCCGAGGGATCGATCGGTCCTCGCGAAAGCGTCGCGATCACCGTGATCAGCGGGATCAGCGAGAGATCCTGAAAGAGCAGGATCGAGAAGGCGCGCTCGCCATAGGGCGTGTTGAGCCTGCCCGTGGAGCGCAGCATGGGCAGCACCTGCGCGGTGGAAGACAGCGCAAGCGGCAGGCCGAGCGCAATCGCCGCACCCCAGCTGAAGCCGGTGGTGGCGTAGATCATGAATGCCAGCGCAGCGCCGCACATGACGACCTGCGCCGTGCCCAGCACGAAGATGTCATGTTTCAGACGGAGCAGGCGGGCAGGGTTGAGTTCGAGGCCGACCAGAAAAAGGAGCAGGACGATGCCGAGTTCGGCAAAGTCGAGCTTGTCCGCCGCGCCGCCGACGAGGTCGAGGCCATGCGGTCCGATCAGCGCGCCCGCGACGATATAGCCCAGCGTGGCGCCAAGGCCGAAGCGGCGGAAGACGAGGACGAAGGTCAGCGCCGCGCCAAGCAGCAGCAACCCCTCGCGAAGCTGGAACGCCGTGTCGACCGGCTCGCTCACGCGGCAGCGGCGGCATGCGCCGCTTCCGCTACCGCCTCGAAGGCGAGGCGGATCGAGGGATGACGCGCGCTGTGCGGGCGGGCGGGGGCGAAGATTTCGAGGCCGGGCCAGTCGCCGGGATCGTCGCGCTGGCCGGCGAGGAAATCGGTGAGCGCGTCGCGGGCTGCATCAAGCTCGGCCAGCGTGCGGCCAATGGCATGTTCACCCATCAGCGCGGCCGAGGCTTGGCCGAGTGCGCAGGCCCGGACTTCCTGGCCCAGAGCGGCGATGCGGCCCTCCTCGTCGAGGCTGACATCGACGATCACGCGGCTGCCGCAGATCGGCGAACGGCGCTCGGCGCTGGCCTGCGCGTCCGGAAGCCGGTGCTGATGCGGGATCGCCGTGGCAAGACGCAGGATCGTACTGTTGTAGAGCGCGGCGGACATGGATGGGATGTAGGGTCGCGAGGCGCTCAGGTCGAGACCGTGTTGCCGTTTTCGCTTTCCGGGGCATGGCGTTGGCGGGTCTCGACGAAATCGACGATCGCGCGGCTGCTGGCATCAAGCAGGACGTGGCTGCGCGACGCGGTGATCCATTCGGGCCGCTTGCTTGTCCCCCCGAACAGCGTGTCATGCGCCAGGTTGACGATCAGGAAGCCGATCGTGGCGATCACCAATCCCTTCAATGCGCCGAAGCCGAAGCCGAGCAGGCGATCAAGGCTGCTGAGCCCCGCATGGCGGACCGAGGAGGAGAGCGAGGCGGCGGCGAGCTTGCCCAGCAGCAGCACCGTACCGAAGACGAGCGCGAAGGTGAGGATCGATCCCGCCGTGCCCAGGCCGACCCACGGGGCGACGAAGTGCGACACCGGCGCGAAGAAGAATTTGAGCGCGAAGATCGCGATGACCCAGGTGCCGAGCGAGATCACCTCGCCCACGAAACCGCGCATCACGCCGAAGATCGCCCCGCCGACGATGAGCACGAGGACGATCATGTCGAGTGCGGTCAGCGAACTCATCTTGCCCCAAAACCTCCCGCGTCATTCCAGCGCAAGCTGGAATCTCCCTTCTTCGCCACCCCGAAGAAGGAAAGAGAGATCCCAGCTTGCGCTGGGATGACGACGATCCTGTGGCTAGCCACGCCCCAGCAAATGGTCAACGAGATTGCCGAGCTGTCGGAAACCGGTGAGGCGCAGGCCCTGTCCGCCTTCGGCGAGCGCGGCGGGGACGAGGCCCATTTCGAAACCGAGCTTGGCCGCTTCCTTGAGGCGCAGGCCGCCATGGGCGACCGGACGGATCTCACCGGACAGCGCGATTTCGCCAAAGGCGACGGCATGGGCGGGGACGGGGCGTTCGGACAGGGCCGACACCAAGGCCGCCGCTACCGCCAGATCGGCGGCGGGATCGGACAGGCGGTAGCCGCCGGCGATATTGAGATAGACCTCGGCGGTCGAGAAGCTGAGGCCGCAGCGCGCCTCCAGCACCGCAAGGATCATCGCGAGGCGGCCGCTATCCCAGCCCACGACGGCGCGGCGAGGAGTGGCGCCGCTGGCCAAGCGCACCGTGAGCGCCTGGATTTCGACGAGGACGGGACGGGTGCCCTCCATCGCCGGGAAGACGGTGGTGCCCGCCACGGCCTCGCCACGCGAGGTGAGGAACAGGGCGCTGGGGTTGCCGACCTCGTCCAGCCCTTCCTCGCCCATCGCGAAGACGCCGATCTCGTCAGTGCCGCCGAAGCGGTTCTTGATCGCACGGAGGATGCGGTACTGGTGGCTGCGCTCGCCTTCGAAGCTCAGCACCGTATCGACCATATGCTCCAGCACGCGCGGGCCGGCGATCGCGCCGTCCTTGGTGACATGGCCGACAAGAATGAGCGCGCTGCCGCTTTCCTTGGCGAAGCGGATCAGCTCCTGTGCCGATGCGCGGACCTGGCTGACCGTGCCGGGCGCGCCCTCGATCAGGTCGCTGTGCATCGTCTGGATCGAATCGATCACCAGCAAGGTAGGGGCAGGGCTTTGCGAGAGGGTGGTGAGGATGTCGCGCACCGAAGTCGCCGCACCAAGGCGGACGGGGGCATCGCCCAGCCCGAGCCTTTGCGCACGCAGGCGAACCTGATCGGCAGCTTCCTCGCCCGACACATAAGCGACAGTGCGCCCCGCGCGAGCGATACGGGCGGCGGCCTGAAGCAGCAGAGTCGATTTGCCGATGCCGGGATCGCCGCCGATCAGCGTCGCCGAGCCGGGGACGAGGCCGCCGCCGATCGCGCGGTCGAGTTCGGCGATGCCAGTGGGGGTGCGCGGGGGCAGGGGGATGTTCGCGTCGAGCCCAACCAGCTCGATCGCGCGGCCGCCGCCTTGAAGATTATGCTTGAGCGCGAAGGGGGTGACGTTGCTCGGCGCTTCCTCGACCAGGGAGTTCCATTCGCCGCAATCGACGCACTGCCCCTGCCACTTCGAAGAGACGCCGCCGCAGGCCTGACAAACATAGCGTTTCAGCGGCTTTGCCATCTCTTCCCTCGCGTGAACGAAGCGGGAACATAGCGAGTGGTCCCCTGCTTGTCGAGCGCGCGGGAAATTGGCGAACGGCGATGGCTAACCGCCGGTAAAACGCAAACGGAGACAAAGACTTCAGCTTGGATCGCCATCAGCTGATCAAGCCGAGGCGATCGACCTTGCGCCAATATCAGAGGATGCCTGATCGGCCCGTCGCCGAAAACCTTATCACAGGGCCTGTTGCGTTTCATGAACAGTTTCTTTCGTTCCAAACTGGCCAGGGAACTGGCCGCGCTCATCAGAAACCGGCGGGGATTGCTGGATGCCATACCGAGTCTGAAACATGCCGAACCGGAGCCGATCCGCGACGATCTGGAATATTATACTGACCGGCACAGCAAGCAGATGAGGCTGGCCGAGCAAGCAGCGACCGAAGCGGCCCGCGAAGCGCACAGGAAGATGGCGTGGCTTTACCGCGCCAAGGCGTCGGAGGCGTTGCGGGCGGCGTTGCGGCACAATCAGGATGCGCTCCACCTGTCCCTGATGGACCTGCCGACCGACCGCAATCACGAGATTGAGGCGCTGCTGGAGAAGGAGAAGGAGGAGGATCAGATCAGGCCGGTGCCAGCGGTGCGCTCCGTTTCGTAAGCGGAAGGTTCCATTGGGGATTTGGTGCGTTCTCCTGACGACAAGGAGATCAACATGGCCACGCGACCCCCCACCGATCCCACCGGCCCGCAGGATGTTCCTAGGCCGGAGCCCGCGGACGATCCCATCCCGATGCCGGAAGACCCGCCGACCTTCATTCCAAATGATCCGGTGGAGACGCCCGGAACGATTCCGCCGCCGCCTGATTAAGGGCGCGGAACCCTTGCGCGCGCCGATGATTGAATCGGCCGCGAAAGGATTTCAAGCATGGCCGCACGCGCATATTGGCAGGGGCAGATCCGGCTCGCGCTCGTTTCGATCCCCGTCGAGATCTATTCGGCAACGCGCAGCGGGGCGACGATCGCATTCCATCAGATCCACGAGCCTTCGGGCAAACGTGTCCATTATGAGAAGGTAGTGCAGGGAATCGGCCCGGTCGATCGCGACGAGATCCTGAAGGGTTATGAATATAAGAAGGGCAATTATGTCCTGCTCGACGAAAAGGAGATCGAGGCGGTCAAGCTGGAGAGCAAGAAGACGCTTGAGCTGACCCAGTTCGTCGACGCGGACAGCATCGATCCAATCTATTTCGACAAGCCTTTCTATGTGGTGCCGGCGGACGATCTGGCCGAGGAGGCGTTCATCGTCGTGCGCGAGGCGCTCAGGCGCTCGAAGAAGGTAGGGATCGGACAGCTTGCTATGCGCGGGCGCGAATATGTGGTGAGCCTGAAGCCGTGCGGGCGCGGAATGGTGCTGGAAACGCTGCGCTATGATGACGAGCTCAACAAGGCGACGAGCTATTTCCGGACGATCGGGGATGCGAAGCCGGATGCTGACCTGCTCGATCTGGCGACGACCCTGATCGACAAGAAGAGCGGCGAGTTCGACGCGGGCGATTTCCACAACCGCTATGTCGATGCGCTGAAGGATCTGATCGAGAAGAAGATCAAGAACAAGGGCCGGCGGATCGAGACCGACGAGGCCGACGAAAAGCCCGCGCGCGGCGGGAATGTGATCGATCTGATGGCGGCGCTGAAGAAATCGCTCGATAAGCCGGGCGCCGGGCCGGGCGAGGCGGCAAATGATCGCAAGCCTGCGCGGAAGACGGCGACGAAGCCGAGGGCGAAGGCGCCCGCCAAGGCGGCCGCGGCGCGTAAAGCTCCGGCGAGGAAACGTGCTTAGATATCGTCATTCCAGAGAAAGCTGGAATCTCCCTTCTTTGGGGCGGAAGAAGGAAACGGGATTCCAGCTTTCGCTGGAATGACGGGAGTTTTGGATGGCTGCCCGCTCCGATCCACTTTCCACCTACAACGCCAAGCGCGATTTCAAGAAGACGCGTGAGCCCAAAGGCGTTCGCGGACGCAAGAGCGGGAATCGCTTCATCGTGCAGAAGCATGATGCGACCCGGCTGCATTATGATTTCCGGCTGGAACTCGACGGAGTGCTCAAGAGCTGGGCCGTGACCAAGGGGCCGAGCCTTGATCCCGAGGATAAAAGGCTGGCGGTCAGGACCGAGGATCATCCACTCGCTTATGGCGATTTCGAGGGGACGATACCCGAGGCCGAGTATGGCGGGGGGACCGTCATGCTGTGGGATGACGGGACGTGGGAATCGATCCCGGGCAAGGACCCGCGCAAGACGCTTGAGGAGGGCCATCTCCATTTCATCCTGCACGGGCATCGGATGAAGGGCGAGTGGCTGCTGGTCCGCATGAAAGGGCGCCCCAAGGAAAAGCGCGAGAACTGGCTGCTGCGCAAGATCGAGGATGATCATGCGGGCGAGAGCGGCGATCTGGTCGATAACGAAGTGACCAGCGTCGTCTCGGGACGGAGCATGGCCGAGATTGCGGGCGGACGCAGCGGGAAGGCCGTCTGGCATTCGGACAAGGCTGCGGCGAAGAAGGACCCGCAGCAGGAATCGAAGCCGAAGCAGGCGCGGCGGGTTGCGCGCGCCTCCGGTAAGCCGCCCAAATATCGCTCGCCCCAGCTTGCGACGCTGGTCGATCATGTGCCGAGCGGATCGGGCTGGCTGCATGAGGTGAAATATGATGGCTACCGCGCGCTGGTCGCTGTGGGTGGCGGGCAGGCGCGGGCGTTCACGCGGACAGGGCTGGACTGGTCGGACAGGTTCGCGACCATCGTTGCGGCGTTCGAGGAGGCCGATCTGCCGCCCTGCCTGATCGATGGCGAGGTGGTGGCATTGGACGCGGACGGGAAGCCGAGCTTCAAGCTGCTGCAGGAGGCGTTGAAGGATGGGGGCGCGCCGCTCGCCTATTTCGCGTTCGATCTGCTGGAGGAGGATGGCGAGGATCTGACCGGGCTGTCCAACCGCGAGCGCAAGGCGCGGCTGGAGGCGCTGCTCAACGGCGTGCCCGAGCCGATCCATTATGCGGAGCATGTGGCGTCAGGGGAGAAGCTGTTCGAGGCTTTGTGCCGCGAAGGTTATGAGGGGATCATCTCGAAGCGCGCCGATGCGCCCTATCGCGGACGGCGGACGCAGAGCTGGCTCAAGGTCAAATGCACCTGCCGGCAGGAATTCGTCATCATCGGCTGGACGACCAGCGAAAAGCAGCGCGGCTTCCGGTCGCTGCTGCTGGGGACGAGGGTGGACGATACCCTCCATTATGCGGGCAAGGTCGGGACTGGCTTCACGATGGACCGGATCGACGAGCTGATGGCCCGGATGAAGCCGCTCGAACGCAAGAGCGCGCCAGTCGATGATGCGCCGAGGGCGGCGGTGCTGGGCGCGCACTGGGTGTCGCCTAAGCTGGTGGCGGAGATCGCCTATACCGAGACGACCGCGCCGCTGGGGCGGGGCGGCGTGCTCCGGCATCCGAGCTTCCTGGGGCTCCGCGACGATAAGCAAGCCGAGGATGTGAAGCCGGAGAAGGCCATTTCCACCAAGGCGGCCGACCCATTCGGGATCAAGGTCAGCAATCCTGATCGGGTGATCTATCCTGAGAACGGGATCACCAAGGGAGAGCTTGCGGCCTATTATGCCGCGATGGCCGATCCGATCCTGCGTTTCATGGGCGGGCGGCCGGTGAGCCTCGTGCGCTGTCCGCAGGGGCGGGCCAAGCATTGTTTCTTCCAGAAACATGATAGCGGCAGCTTCGGCGAGCACGTGCTGCACGTACCGATCCGCGAGAAGGACGGGGACGAGGCGAACTATCTCTATGTCGAGGATGGCGCCGGGATTATCGCCTGCGTGCAGATGGGGGCGATCGAGTTCCATGGCTGGGGCTCGCTCGCCGACGCGGTCGAGCGGCCCGACCGGATGGTGTTCGATCTCGATCCCGACGAGGGCCTCGATTTCGGAGATGTGAAGAAAGCCGCGCTGGTCGTGAAGAAGGAGCTGGAGGCGCTCGGCCTGCGCAGTGATCCCATGCTGTCTGGGGGGAAGGGGGTGCATGTGATCGTCCAGCTCGATCGCAAAGCGGACTGGGAGGCCGTCAAGGATTTTGCGCGGCGCTTTGCAATCGCGCTGGGCGAAGCGAAGCCGGAGATGTTCACCGCCAACATGAAGAAGGTGGAGCGGAAAGGCCGGATCTTCCTCGACTGGCTGCGCAACCAGCGCGGGGCAACGGCGGTGATGCCCTGGTGTGTCCGGGCGCGGGAGCGGGCGCCGGTGGCGACTCCGATCACTTGGGACGAACTGGACGGGATCGAGAAGGCTTCGGCCTTCACCGTCGACGATCTGGACTCGCTCAGGGAAAGGGCGGCGTCGCGGGCGATCAAGGGATGGTGCACGAAACCGCAGAAATTGCCGTCGCTTTGAGAGCCAAAAAATACCCGTTCGGGCTGAGCTTGTCGAAGCCCACTCGTCCTTTTTTCAGCCTTGAGAAGAAGGAAGGCCCTTCGACAGGCTCAGGGCGAACGGTTTGTTGGTGGTGGGGCGCGAAGGCCGGGAAAAGGGCCGGCGGCATATCGCCTACCGACCCCTCCCCCTTTTTTATAACGACGTGGTTTCCGAAAGATTTAGGCGGATGGTTTAATTCGCCGAAGCGTTGCCATTTCCGTTGCCGCTCGCCGCAAGCGATCCGCTCGCATTGACCGAACCCGCTGCCGACTTGGCGCTGTTCACGGCCCCGCCCGCGGTGCTGGTCGCGGTGTCACGGGCTTGGCCGGCGGTGTTGCTGGCAGTCGAAACCGCCTGCCCAGCGGTGCTGGTCAGCTGATCGGTGCCGACAGCCTGGACGTCTGCATTCGCGCTTTTGGAGGCGCTGGCGTTGGCGCTGCCCGAACCAGTGACCGAACCAAGCGTCGAATTGGTCGCACTGTTGACGGTGCCACCGACCGCGCCGGTCAGGCCGGCATCGGCGCTGGCATGACCGCTCTTGGCATCGACCTTCTTGTTGGCATGGCCCGAGGCGCTGCCGTTCACGGCGCCGCTGGTAGCTGAGTCGAACGTGTTGCCGACGCCACCGAGCGAACCGCCCAGATTGCCACCGAGGCTGCCGGTCAGACCGCCCGTCAGGCCGCCACCGAGGCCACCAAGGCCACCACCGCCGAGCAGCTGTGCGTTGGCGGGAAGAGCGGCGAGAGCGATCGTCATGGCCGCGGTCAGGATCAATTTCTTCTGCATCGTCTATCTCCGAATTCTTTACGAGGGCGGGTTTTCCGTCCCTCCACAGATGCAAACGAGCCGGCTTCCGCTTTTAATCCGTCCGCCACGCAATTTTCGTGGTTAACGACTGATTTCGTTGGTTAATTGCGGCAATTCCCGCAGATCAGGCCACGGCCATAGACCTTGTCCGGGCCGCGTTTTCCCAGATCGACCGCCTCGCGATCAAGCAGGGCGATGTCCGGCTTTGCCAGTCCGGCGAGCCGGGCCGCGACGAGGGGCGCGGCATAGGATGTGCCCCGGAGCGGAACCGTGCCGCCACCCGTTTTGGCCCCAGCCATATCGGCGCCGGGGGCGGCATAATCTATGTGGAGGGCGCGGCCTGCCTCGATCAGCACGCGGTTGCGGGCATCGACTCCGGTGACGGCGATCACGCCGGGATAGGAGGCGGGATAGGCGGGGGGTGCCGCCGGGCCATCATTGCCGACGGCGGCGACGATGAACGTGCCCCGCATGCGCGCGGCGGAGACCGTCTTTGCGAGCAGCGGGTTGGCGGGGCCGACGAGGCTGATCGTGATCACCGCGACGCGGCGGCCGGTCATCCAGCCGATCGCCTGCGCGATGGCGAGCGCGTTGCCGCCGGCCGGGTTCTTTCCATAGACGTCGGCCGCGAGCAGCGACGCGCCGGGGAGGACTCCCTTGAAGCTGCCCTCGCCGACGATCAGCGCGGCGATGGCAGTGCCGTGGGCGCTCGGCTGCGGCGCGCCGCTGACGAAGCCCTTCTGCTCGATCGGCCCGGAGAGCGAGGAGTGCTGGCCGATGCCGCCATCGATGATGCCGATCTTCGCGGCGCCCGCAGCTTGGCTGGCGGCCAACATGCCGGACATGGGCAGCGTTGCCGTACCGCTTTCGAAATGGAGCTGGTTGGCTGTCCATTCGCCGGGGGCCGCCTTGCGGATAGTCCTAAGCGCGCGAGCGAGGGACGTGCCCTTGGGCGCGGCGAGGCGGACGGTGTGGATGCCGAGATCGCCGATCTCGCTCTGATCGAGCAGGGTGAAGCCTGCTTTCTTCGCCGCCTCAATACCGGCCGCGCTGACATCGACGCCCAGCACTTCACCGCGCACGGCGGGGTCGCCGCGATCGTCGAGCTCTAAAGTGTCGCGGTTGCGTTGGACGAGGCCGGTCAGGCGACTAACGCGATCGGCCGCAAGCTGGCTGACATTGTTGAGCAGCGCGCCGGTGCGCTCGGTCAGCGGATCGAGGACCTGCCCGGTGACGGTATCGACCACGCCGCCCACCGTCCGCCCCACGGGCGCAAGCACCTGTGCCGTCGCCATGGCGGAGACGGTCAGGCCGAGCAGCAGGGGCAAAATCTTGCGCATCATTTCGCTTCTACAGTTTTTCGGTTAGCTGAGGGATTAAACGTCCGGGCTCACCCGTTTCATCCACGAACGGACAGGATATGGCGACAGGCACGTTCGAGGAGGAGATGCTGGCTTTGCTGCCGCGGCTGCGGCGCTTTGCCCGTTCGCTCACCCGCGATCTGCCCGATGCGGACGACCTGTGCCAGCTGGCTGTCGAGCGCGCGTTGAAATCGCGCGATCAGTGGCAGCCGGGGACCAGACTGGATGCGTGGATGTATCGGATCATGAGGAATAGCTGGATCGACGAGGCCCGCGCCCGCACGCGGCGCGCCCAGACCTTCGCCCCCGAGGAAGACGGGATGCACGTGGGCGACGATGGCCATGAGGCCATCGAGCGCAACGTCGCGATCAGCGAGGTCGATCGCGCGATGGCCAGGCTCCCCGACGAGCAGCGCGAGGTGATCGCGCTCGTGCTGGTCGAGGGGCTGGCGTACAAGGAAGCGGCGGAAATCCTCGATATTCCGATGGGAACGCTGACCTCGCGGCTGGTGCGGGGACGGCAGGCGCTGGTGCAGATGCTGGAGGCGGCATGACGATCGATGACGAACGGCTGATCGCCTATGCCGATGGCGAATGCGACGCGGCGGAACGTGCCGAGGTCGAGCGGGCGCTGGCGGTCGATCCCGAACTCCGGGAGCGGCTGGAGACGCATCGCCGGCTCGCGGCGCGGCTGTCGGACCATTATGGGCCGGTCGCCGAGGCGCCGGTGCCGGATCGGCTGGCGGCTTTGCTCAGGAAACCCGAGGCCGAGGTGATCGATTTTACCTCCGCGCGGGTTGCCAAGGAACAGAAGAAGCGCCTGCCCGGCTGGGGCGGCTGGGGCGCGATCGCGGCGAGCCTCGCCGTGGGGGTGCTGGCGGGACAGCTGGCCTTGCCGAATCGCGGCGGCGGTAGCGTGGTTGAGAGCCATCAGGGCCAGTTGATCGCGCGCGGTGAATTGGCGAAGGCGCTCGATGTCCAGCTTGCCTCGGCGCAGACCGACGGTGCCAAGGTGCGGATTGGCGTCAGCTTCCGCGACCAGTCCGGCCAATATTGCCGCACCTTTGAAACGGCCGGGTTGTCCGGAATCGGGTGCCGCTCGGCGCTGGGCTGGAACCTTCCGGTCACGCATTCGTCGGGCGAGGCAACGGCCACCGGCGGCTATCGTCAGGCCGGATCGGGTGATGCGCTGGTGCTGCAGGCGGCGACCGCGATGATGAAGGGCGAGCCGCTTGGTTCCAAAAGTGAACAAAATGCGCGTGATAATGGTTGGCGTTAGCTTATTCACCTTGAGCTAAGACAAGAGGGCGCTAACGGACAGGCGTGAGCTTAGAACCAAAGAGCCCGAAAGCCGCGCCCCGCCGCTTCATCGCTGCGATCGTCGCGACGGCCCTGCTCTCCGGCTGTGCGGCCGGGCCAGACTATCATCCGCGAAGCGCCGAGACGCTGGGCGTGCCGGAGCATTTCGCCGCCGGCGCGCGGGAAGAGACCAATGTCGATCTGGTCAGCTGGTGGAGCCAGTTCGACGATCCGGTGCTGACCCGGCTGATCGACCGGGCGATCGACGCCAATCTCGATATCGCGCAGGCTGTCTCGCGCTTGCGGCAGGCACGGGCGGCGTTGGTTCAATCGCGCGCCGATCTGCTGCCGAGCCTTGACGCAAGTGGGAGCGGCGGACGGAACTTCGACAACAAGCAGAAAGATACAAGCAGCTTTTCCGCCGGCGCCAATGCCAGTTGGGCGGTGGACCTGTTCGGCGGCACGCGCCGTTCGATCGAGGCGTCGAAGGCCGATCTTCTGGCGGCGGGCTATGATCTCGCCTCCGTGCGGACGGCAATCATTGCCGAAGTCGCGACCAACTATGTCGATCTGAGGGCGTCGCAGGCCCGGCTCAACATTGCGCGCGATGTGCTCGATACCCAGCAGGAAAATTACCAGATCGCCGGATGGCGAGGGCAGGCAGGGCTGGTTTCCTCGCTCGATGTCGAGCAGGCGCGCACCCAGCTGGCGCAGACGCGTGCCTCGGTGCCGCCGCTGGAAACCGCCGTCGCGGCGGCACGGAACCGGTTGGCGGTGTTGACCGGCGTGGCGCCGGGCACGCTCAACGACGAGCTTGCGATGATCGCGCCGATTCCCGTCGGCCCGCCCGAGATCGCGGCGGGCATTCCGGCGGATACGCTGCGGCAGCGACCCGATGTGCGATCCTCCGAACGCGCGCTGGCGGCGGCGACTGCGCGGATCGGCGTGGCGCAGGCGGAGTTGCTGCCTGCGCTCAATATCAGCGGCAATGTCGGGACTTCGGCGCTGTCGGTCGGCGGGCTTGCTGATGTGATCACCGGCGGGCTGTTCGCGACCTTGAGTCAGTTCATCTTCGATGGCGGGCGGAGACTCGCGGCGGTGCGGAGCCAACGCGCGGCGGCGGAACGGGCGCTCGCGGCCTATCGGCAATCGGTGCTAAACGCGCTCGAGGATGTCGAGAATGGGCTGGTCTCGCTCCGCTCTTCTGGCACGCGGCAGGCGGCGCTGGGCGATGCGTTCGAATCCGCCAACACGGCCGCGATCCTCGCGCGCAGCCAGTATCGCGCGGGCCTCACCGATTTCCAGACCCTGCTCGATTCCGAGCGCACCCTGCTGAGTGCGCGCGACAGCCTTGCCTCGGCCAAGGCCGATCAGGCGACCGCGCTCATCCAGCTTTATCTTGCCCTGGGCGGCGGATGGGATCCGCAAGCCCCGCTCCCCGACGGAAGACAGCCATGACCGAAGAGCAGACCAGCCAGGCCGATCTCGACGCCTTCCTCGGCACGCCGGAGGATTCGCCGTGGCGCAAGCGGGCGATCTGGGCGGGCGCGGCGGTGATTCTGGTCGCGCTGCTGTTCCTGCTGACGCGCTGCTACAGCAACAGCGGCATTTCCCAATATATCACGCAGGAAGCGGCGCGGGGGCCGCTCCACGTCACGGTATCGGCCACCGGCAATCTCGCGCCGACCAATCAGGTCGAGGTCGGCTCCGAAATCTCCGGCACGGTTTCGCAGGTGCTGGTCGATTATAACGACCGGGTGAAGAAGGGGCAGACGCTCGCGATCATCGACACCGATCTGCTCGACGATACGTTGCGGCAATCGGAAGCGACGCTGGGTGCGCGGCAGGCCGACGTCAATCAGGCACGCGCGACGCTGGCCGAGGCGCAGGCGACGCTGAACCGTTATCAGCAGGTCTCGAAGCTGTCGGGCGGCAAGGTGCCCGCCAAGACCGAGATGGAAACGGCGGTGGCCACACGCGACCGGGCCGAGGCGGCGCTTCGATCCGCCGAAGCCAATGTCATCGCGGCACAGGCCGATGTCTCGTCCAACGCGACGCGACGGCAGAAGGCCGTGATCAAGGCGCCGGTGACGGGCGTCGTGCTGGCCCGCAAGGTGGAGCCGGGGCAGACCGTGGCGGCCTCGTTCAATACGCCCACCCTGTTCATTCTCGCCGAGGATCTGGCGTCGATGCAGCTTGAGGTCGCGATCGACGAGGCCGATGTCGGACAGGTGAAGAAGGGGCAGAAGGCGACCTTCACCGTCGACGCCTATCCGGGACAGACCTTCCCGGCGACGATCGAGCGGGTCAATGTCGGCTCCAATAATCTGGCGTCGAGCAGCAGTAGCAGTTCCTCGTCCGGCACAGCTGCGGCATCCACATCCACGGTGATCGCCTATGACGCCATTCTGACCGTGGACAATAAGAGCGGTGAGTTGCTCCCCGGCATGACCGCCACGGCGGACATCTCGGTGCAGTCGCTGCGCGATGCGCTGCTGGTGCCGAACAGCGCGCTGCGCTTCACGCCGGGCCAGTCGGGCACGAAATCAGGTCAGCAGAATCAGGGCCTGATGACCGGCATGACCGCCCGCCCACGCGGCCGCAGCAACGGCGGCCAGCAGGAGCGCAAGATCGGCATCGGCAGCCGCCAGACCATCTATGTCGTCGGCTCCGACGGCGAACCGTCGCCGATCGAGGTCGTCACCGGCGCCAGCGACGGGCGCAATACAGCGGTCACGTCGAAGGATCTGAAGCCGGGCATGGAGGTGATCACCGGGCAGCGGGCGGCGCAGTGAGGATTGGGGTCGCCAGATCCTCCCCGGCACGGGGAGGGGGACCATCCGCAGGATGGTGGAGGGGGCTCACCACTTGCGCTGCGCCCAGCCTCCAGCCCCCTCCACCGCCTGTGGCGGTCCCCCTCCCCATGCCCGGGAGGATTTAATGAGCGAACCGCTCATCTCCCTCCGGGGTATCACCAAGACCTTCGGGACCGGGCAGGCCGCGTTCCAGGCCTTGAAAGGCGTAGATCTCGATATCGATGCCGGGGATTTCGTGGCGGTGATGGGGCCTTCGGGATCGGGCAAATCGACGACGATGAACATCCTCGGCTGTCTCGACGTGCCCACGTCGGGGGAATTCCTGTTCCATGGCAGGCATGTCGAGAAGCTGGACCGCGACCAGCGTTCGCTGCTCCGGCGCAAATATCTCGGCTTCGTGTTCCAGGGCTTCAACCTGCTCGCGCGCACCACCGCGATCGAGAATGTCGAGCTGCCTTTGATCTATCGCGGGGCCTCCAAGGAGGAGCGGCACGAGGCGGCGATGGCGGCGCTGGAGAAGGTCGGGCTGACGCGCTGGGCCGATCACACGCCGGGTGAGCTTTCGGGTGGGCAGCAGCAACGCGTGGCGATCGCCCGAGCGATCGTGACCCATCCCGACGTGCTTCTTGCCGACGAACCGACCGGCAATCTCGATACCGAACGATCGATCGAGATCATGGAATTGCTGAC
>Ga0207706_10001927_pt1 | contig 20384 bp, 21 predicted proteins | sample KBSC53metaG_FD_184318 | JGI IMG/M metagenome (GOLD analysis project Ga0207706, IMG submission 184318) | Corn rhizosphere microbial communities from Kellogg Biological Station, Michigan, USA - KBS C5-3 metaG (SPAdes) (version 2) | ecosystem: Host-associated > Plants > Roots > Rhizosphere > Soil ... | reverse complement strand
GTCGACTGGGCGCCGCGCGCACGCATGGCGGTGAACGCCTCGTGGCCCGGCGTGTCGAGGAAGGTGACGGTCTTGTCGTTCTGATGGACCTGATATGCGCCGATGTGCTGGGTGATGCCGCCCGCCTCGCCCGCGGCGACCTCGGTCTCGCGGATGGCGTCAAGCAGGGACGTCTTCCCGTGGTCGACGTGGCCCATGATCGTGATGACAGGTGGGCGCTCGATGAGCTCGTCCTCGGTGTCCTCGTAGGCGGGCGCCTCATCGACGTCGTCCGTGGCGGAGTGGAACGTGACCTTCTTGTCGAAGGCCTCGGCCAGGACCTCCACGGCCTCGTCCGAGAGCGTCTGGGTGAGCGTTGCCATCTCACCCAGCTCCATGAGCTTCTTGATGACCTCCGGTGCCGACAGCTGGAGCGACTCCGCGACCTCCTTGACGGTCGAGCCCGAGCGGACGGGGACCGGCGGGTCCTCCTGCGCCGCCGCCTCGGCTGCCGCCGCTGCCTGCGCCTCGAGATCGGGCTCCACCCACTGCGGACGCCGCCTGCGGCCGCGTCCGCGACGCGCCGGCTGCTGCGGGGGCGGCGGGGTGCGATCGCGCCGCGCCGCCTGAGAGTCGATTACAACGCGCCTGCGCCGGCCGCCTCCGCCACCGCCGCCGCCCTCGCCGGCGCGGCCGCCGCGGGTCGGACGCGCGCCGCCGCCGCGCGGCGGACCGCCGGGAGCGCGGCCTCCGTCGCCGCCCGAACCGCCGGGATCGCGCCCGCCGCCGGGACCATTCGGGGCGCGGCTCGGCCCACCGGACCGGTCCGCCTGGCGCGGGCCGCCTCGCTGGCCGCCCTGCTGCCTCGGCGGCTCCGGGGGCGGAGCCTCCTGAAGAATGCGCGGGCCGCGGCCCTCCGGGCCGGCACGCTTGACCTCGCCCTCCGGCGTCGGCGGACGCTGGATGGCCGGCCGCTGCTTGCTGTCGGGAGCCGCCTTCTGCTGCCGACGAGGCTGACCGCCGCCCTGCGGCGCGGCGTCCGCCTGGCCGGAAGGGCTCTCGGCCCCGTCGCCCTCGGCCGTCGCAGCCGCCTCCGCCTTCGCGTCGCCATCGGCCTTCGCCTCCGCCTTCGTCTCCTTGGCGGGTGCCTCGGTCGCGCTTGCGCCGTTCGCGAACGCCTTCGCGGCGTCGGCCTCCTCCACGCTGGAAGAAGCGGTCGTCACCTCGAGCCCGGCCTTCTTGAGTGCGGCCAGGGCCTCTTTCGAGGTGATTCCTCTCTCCTTCGCTATCTCGTGGACGCGCTTCTTTGCCATTCGGTTATGCAGTTTAAGGTCTCCTGTGTGACGGTCACCGGCGCGCGAAAGCTGCGCGCGAGCGGTCTGTCGAGACTAGCGGCGCACTCGGGTCTGACGCAGACGTAGGCGCCGCGCCCATCCGCCCTTGCATCCGGGTCGGGGTGGACCCGCCCGTCGTCGCCTCGCACGAGCCGCAGGAGCTGCCCCTTGGGGAGCGAGCGCGCGCAGCCGACGCAGCGACGCCCCGGCTCTACGACTCCTCCGCCTCCTCGTCGGCGGATTCGCCGGGCGGGGGAGCCTCTCCCGCATCCATCTCCTCGTTCTCCTGCGCAGCCTCGACCTCGGCGACGCCGTCCTCTACCAGGTCCTCGACCGGGAGGTCACCGTTCTCGGAGCTGGACGCCTCGACGGTGCCGTCGCCCGCGGGCTCCTCCGCGCCGTTGCCGGACGGCTCGTCCGCGGCGGGCTCCTCGTCGCCCTCGTCCTCGGGCGGCACCAGGTAGTCGGTATCGGTGCCCTCGAGCGCCTGGTGCGCGGGCAGGCCGCAGTAACGCGAGCCCGGCAGCGAGGCGTTCGGGCAGCGCTTGCCGTTCGCGAGGATCGCGGCGCAGCGGCCCGAGACCTCCTCCTCCTGGTAGCCCATCTCCGCCTCTTCCTCGGCGAACTCGGTCTCGGAGCGGATGTCCACGCGCCAGCCGGTGAGCCGAGCGGCGAGCCGGGCGTTCAGCCCGTCCTTGCCGATCGCGAGCGACAGCTGGTCGTCGGGCACGATGACGGTGGCCTGCTTGGCCTCGTCGTCGACGAGCACCTCGCGCACTCGCGCCGGCGAGAGCGCCTTTGCGACGAAGCGCGCCGGCTCCTCGTTGAAGGGGATGATGTCGATCTTCTCGCCGCGCAGCTCGGACACGACCATGCGGACGCGCGAGCCGCGCGGTCCCACGCAGGCGCCGACGGGGTCCACCCCGGAGGCGTGCGACACGACAGCGATCTTCGAGCGGTAGCCCGGCTCGCGCGCGACGTTCTGGATCTCCACCAGGCCGTCCGCGATCTCGGGCACCTCGAGCTCGAACAGCGCCCGGATGAGCTCCGGCGAGCGCCGCGACACGATGATCGACGGGCCCTTCGCCTGGTTCGAGACGTCGGTGATGATCGCCTTGATGCGCTGGCCGTGGTCATAGCGCTCGCCGTGCACCTGCTCGCCGCGCGGCAACAGCGCCTCGACCCGCTCGCGGAGCTGCACGAGCGTGTAGCGCGAGTCGGACTGCTGGACGATGCCGGTGATCAGCTCGCCCACGCGGTCCTGGTACTCGTTGAACATCATGTCGCGCTCCGCCTCGCGGATGCGCTGCAGGATCACCTGCTTCGCCGTCTGCGCGGCGATGCGGCCGAAGTCCTCGGGAGTGACGTCGCGCTCCTCGATCTGGTCGCGGTACTGCATGAGCCGCTCCTGGTCGATCTCAGGCGGCTCGGGGTAGACCATCTCGCCCGTCTCCGGGTCGACGGTCGGCTCCCCGGCCTCCTCCTCGACCTCGTCGAGGAGCTGCTCCTCCAGGTCCGGCGGAAGCAGCAGCTCGTACACGCGGAAGTCACCGCTGCCGCGGTCCACCTCAACGCGCGCGTACTTCGCCGCTCCGGGCGTCTTCTTGTAGGCCGACAGAAGCGCGTCCTCCAGCGCCGCCATCAGGCGGTCGGCGGAGATTCCCTTCTCGCGCTCGAGGACCCCGACGGCCTCAACTATCTCCTTGGTCATCGCTCCCCCTCGAGCAGGTTGCTGCGGTTTATCTCCGAGTACGGGATCGTCAGGACCCCCGTGTCGGCTGCCATCGTGACCTCCTCGTCACTGGCGCCGACGAGCTCCCCGGTGAAGCTCTTGTGGCCGTCCCGCGGCTCGCGCAGGCGCACGCGCGCCCGCCGGCCGAGGAAGCGGCGAAAGTGGTCGGGCTTCGAGAGCGGACGCTCCGGCCCGGGTGAGGAGACCTCGAGGCCGTAGTCCACCAGCAGGTCGCGCAGGTGGGTTGTCACACGCTCGCAGAGAGCGAGATCGACCCCGTTCGGATGGTCGATGAACAGGCGCACGCGCTCGGGCCCGGCGGGCTCGCAGGCGAGGACCTCGACCTCCGGCTCGGCGGTCGCGAGGCGCTGCTCGATGTCTGTCTGAAGGGTTTCGATCTGCATCTCTGGCACAAAAAAGGTGGACCTCACGGCCCACCTTCAGGCGCCGCCCGGTGGGCGGCGGTCGACTGAAGTTGTCAAGACGAGTGTAGCCGCTCTTCCCGGCTGTGGCCGGTCGCGCCTAGAGCTGGAGCGACTTTGCCACGAGGAACTCCTCGAGGCCGTAGCGACCCAGCTCGCGGCCGTGCCCGGAGCACTTGTAGCCGCCGAATGGCGCCATCGGGTTGAAGGCGCCGCCGTTGATCTCCACCTGGCCCGTGCGGATCCTGGAGGCAACGCGCTTGGCGCGCTCCTCGTCGGCCGACCAGACGCCCCCGGCGAGGCCGTAGACGCTGTCGTTCGCGATCCGGATCGCGTCCTCCTCGTCGTCATAGGGCAGGATCGCCAGCACGGGCCCGAAGATCTCCTCCTGGGCGATCGTCATGTCGGGCTTCACGTCGGAGAAGACCGTCGGGCGCACGAAGTAGCCCCTGTCGAGGCCGTCGGGCGGCTCGGTGCCGCCCGTCACGAGCCGGGCTCCCTCCGCCTGGCCCTTCTCGATGTAGCCCCGGACGCGCTCGAGCTGCGTCTCCGAGACGAGCGGGCCGAGGGCGCTGCCGTCCTCGAACGGGTCGCCGGGAGTGAACGCCTCGTCCGCGATCGTCGCAGCGATCCGCTCCGCCTGCTCGAGCTTGTCGCGCGGCACGAGCATGCGGGTGAGGGCGCTGCAGGTCTGCCCCGAGTTGAGGAAGCACTTGGCCACGCCGTCCGTCACCGCCTGCTCTAGATCGGCGTCGTCGAGGATCACGTTCGGCGACTTGCCGCCGAGCTCCAGCGACACCGGCTTCGGACCCTGGGCGGCGAGCTCCGAGACGCGCCGGCCGGCGCGTGTGGAGCCTGTGAAGGAGACGATGTCGGTGTCCGGGTGGGATACGAGCGCCTCGCCCACCACGGGCCCGGTCCCGGTCACGAGGTTGAAGACTCCGGGCGGGAGGCCGACCTCCTTCGCGATCTCAGCCAGGACGAACGCGTTGAGAGGCACGACCTCGCTCGGCTTGAGGGCGACCGTGCAGCCGGCGGCGAGCGCGGGGGCCACCTTGTTGGCGATCTGGTGGAGCGGATAGTTCCAGGGCGTGATCGCCGCCACGACGCCGGCGGGCTCCTTCACGACCAGCGAGTTGCCGATCTCCTCCTCCCAGGTGACCTCGCCCGCGACCTCCGGCATGGAGGAGAAGGTGAGCGTCGGCAGCCCGGCCTGGATCATCTTCGACAGGCCGATCGGCATGCCCAGCTCGGTCGTGATAAGCGCGCCGAGCTCGTCCCCGCGCTCGGCGAGCTTGGCGCCGATGGCGGCGCAGTAGCCGGCGCGCTCCTCGACGGGGGTCTGCGACCAGGAGTCGAACGCGGCGCGAGCCGCCCTCACCGCACGGTCGGCGTCCTCAGCCGTGCCCTCCGGGACGCGCCCTACGACCTCCTCGGTGGTCGGGTTGATCACCTCGATCACCCCGTCGCCGGCGGGCTCGACCCACTCGCCGCCGATGAAGAGCTTGTCCCGTACGAGAGCGTCCGATGCGATGGCCATGGCCGGAGCCTATTCGAGCATCAGGGTGACCGGCCCGTCGTTGACGAGGCTCACCGCCATCCGGGCGCCGAACACCCCGCCCTTGGCGCCGAGCGCGGAGCGCACCCGCTCGTAGAGCGCCTCTGCCTCCTCGGGCGGCGCGGCCTCCACGAAGCTCGGCCGGTTTCCCCTGCGGGTGTCGCCGTAGAGGGTGAACTGGCTGACGCAGAGGATCTCGCCGCCGATGTCGCGCACCGACAGGTTCATCTTCCCGGCGTCGTCCTCGAACACCCTCAGCGCGAGCAGCTTCGAGGCGATCCGGTCGGCCTCCGCCTCGCCGTCTCCGCGTCCCACGCCCAGCAGCACCAGGAGCCCGGGGCCGATGCGAGCGACCTGCTCGCCGTCAACCGTCACCGAAGCGTCGCTCACCCGTTGCACCAGCGCCCGCACGCGTGCGTACTCTGGCGCAATGGCGGCGGTGGACGCGGTCGAGGACTACCTGGCCTCGGTGGACGGGCTCCGTGCCCGCCGGCTCGCGCATGGCGAGTGGGGCATCACCATCCCCGGCGAGAACGTCGGCGGCGACCCGATCGAGGCCAGCCTGCGGATTGCCGACGGCCTGCTGCGCGTCCAGGCGATCGCGCTCCACGCCGCCGGCGATCTCGACCCCTGGATGCTCCTCTGGTGGAACCGGCAGACCAGGCTCGTTCGCTTCGCCTGCACGCGCTCCCAGGACATCTGGGTCCACGCGGACATTCCCGTCTCGGACGCCGGGGAGCAGGGAGTGGACCGCGTGCTCGGGCTGATCACCGAGGCCGTGGTGGCCGTGCGGGGCCACGCGGCCGGCGTGCGCGCCGCGAGTTAGGCCGCCTGCAGCCGGTCGCGGAAGGCCTGGTAGTCCTTCCGGTCCGGGCGCATGTTGGCGGCGAGCGCGGCGTGGCGCTTCGCCTCGGCGCGGCGGCCGGTCTTCTCGAGCGAGCGGCCCAGGCAGAAGTGCGCGTAGTCGTTCACCGGGTAGCGCTCGACGAGCGCCGCGAACTCCTCCGCGGCCTCCTCGAAGCGCCGCGAGCGAAAGTAGGCGCGGCCGAGCGCCTCGCGGATCGAGCCCTTGTCCGGCTCGAGCGAGCGGGCACGCTCGAGAGGAACGGACGCCGCCATGAAGTCGCCCTGCTCCAGCAGCTCACTGCCCTTCTTGAACAGCTCGTATGCGTTCTCGCCACTGCTCATTACTCCGGTTCTACGGTACTCGGCGCTGCGGCACGAGTCCTGAAGCGCTCAACCTCGTCGAGGATCGCCGCGGCGACCTCCTCCTTGGGCCGCCGCCCGACCTCGCGCTCGCCGTCGGCCGACACGATCGTGACCTCGTTCTCGGCGCTGTCGAAGCCGATGTCGGAGCGCGCGATGTCGTTCACCACCACCGCGTCGAGCCCCTTCCGGCTCAGCTTCGCGCGGCCGCGCTCGGCGGCTCCCTCGCCGTGCTCGGCCGCGAAGCCGACGACGGTCTGATCCGGTCGCCGGCCGGCGGCGACCGAGGCCACGATGTCGTCCGTCGATTCGAGCTCCAGGGTCAGGCCGCCGGCCTCGCGGGTCAGCTTGCCCTCCCCGGGCTCCCTGGGGCGGAAGTCGGCAGGCGCGGCGGCCATGATCAGCACGTCGGCGCGCTCGAAGCGCTCCCGGACCGCGGCGTCGAGCTCAGCGGTGGTCTCGACGGTCACCGTTGCGACGCCCGCCGGCAGTGGAATCGCCAGGTTCGCTGCGACGAGCGTCACATCGGCCCCGCGACGAGCGGCCTCCTCGGCGAGCGCGACGCCCATCCGGCCGGAGGACCGATTTCCGATGAACCTGACCGAGTCGATCGGCTCGCGTGTCCCGCCCGCCGTGACCAGCACGCGGAGGCCGTCCAGCGATCGCGGGGCGTATCCGCGGTCGGATGCGGTGGCTGAGCCGGTGGCGCCGAGCACGTCCTCGATCGCGGCCAGGATCGCCGCCGGCTCCGCCAGGCGGCCCACCCCCCACTCGCCCTTCGACGCGAGCCGGCCGCTGCCGGGGTGAACCACGCGAGCGCCCCGGGAGCGGAGCCGCTCCAGGTTCTCCTGCGTGGCCGGGTGCTCGTACATGCGGCTGTTCATCGCCGGGGCGATCACGAGCGGCGCGGTGTTGGCCAGCGCCGCGCTCGTCAGCAGGTTGTCCGCGAGGCCGGCGGCCAGCTTCGCGATCGTGTTGGCCGAGGCGGGCGCGACCACGAGCACGTCCGCCCGCGCCACCAGCTCGAGATGCGAGATCGGGTCGTGGTGGGGCGCCGGGTCGCCGGGGAAGGCGCCGCGCGCGGGGTCGGCCTCGAACTCCTCAACGAGCACGGGTGCGCCCGTGACGCCCTCGAAGGTCGCGCGGCCCACGAAGTTCAGGCTCGCGGGCGTCTGGATCACGCGGACCGAGTGGCCCGCACCCGTGGCGAGCCGGACCACCTCAACTGCCTTGTAAGCGGCGATCCCGCCGCTTACGCCGAGCAGGATCCGGGCCAAGTACGCCTCCTAGCGGTAGCGGTACTTGATCTTCCCGGCGGCGACCTCCTCGAGGGAGATCTTGAGGTAGTTCTTCGATCCGGTCTCCACCATCGGAGGCGGGTACTCGTCGAAGGTTCCCTCGCCGAGGTTGTGGTAGTAGGAGTTGATCTGCCGCGCGCGCTTCGCGGCCACGAGGACCACGGCGTAGTTGGAGTCGACCCTCTCGAGCAATTTGTCTAGGCGTGGCTTAATCAAGGCGGACACATGGTAGCGGCCAGCTTCGCAAGCTCCTCCAGTGCACGCTCCAGGTCGTCGTTGACGATGTGATGGTCGAACTCGTCGCGCGCCGCAAGCTCCTCGCGCGCGGCGGCGAGCCGGCGCTCGATCTGCTCCGGGCTGTCGGACCCGCGCTCGGTGAGCCGCTCGACCAGGTCCTCGAACGACGGCGGCTCGATGAAGATGAGTGCGGCCTCCGGCAATGTGTCGCGCACCTGGCGGGCGCCCTGGACGTCGATCTCGAGCACGATTCCGCGCGCGGGGCGCTCCAGCTCGGTCCGCAGCGTGCCGTAGCGGTGGCCGGCGTAGACGGCGTGTTCCACGAACTCGCCCGCGGCCACGCGGCGCTCGAAGTCCTCCTCGCTGAGGAAGTGGTAGTCCACCCCGTTGACCTCACCCGGGCGAGGGTCCCGAGTCGTGGCCGAAACAGCCAATTGCAGGCCGGAAACCCGCTCCAGGAGCCGCTTTATGAGCGTTCCCTTGCCGACGCCCGAGGGCCCGGTGATGACCAGGATCGGGGCTATCGCCGCAGGTACGAGACGAGCTCGTTGCGCTGCCGCTCGGAGAGCCCGCCGATCGTCTTGCTGGGCGAGATACGGCAGTGCGTGAGGATGCGATTCACCTTGACGCGCCCGTACTTCGGGACGGCCAGAAGCAGGTCGAAGACCTTGGCCGTGAGCACGTATTCCGGCGGATCGAGCAGCAGACCGTGGATCTGCTGGCGGCCGGCTTTCAGGTCTCTTTTCAGCTTCGCGCGCCGGGTTCTGATCTCATTCGCTCGCTGGAGGGCGTCCATCCGCTGGGTCAAAGAGCGTTCGGGAGCGAGGCCCGCAGAATGACTTTTTGCGGGCGACTGGGGGGCGGCCGGCATGGGCGGCGATAGTACACGCTGGATCGCTGGCGTCGAGGGGCAAACCGCAAAAAATACGCGAATTCACCTTGACCTCGACCTCAGGTTGAGGCTGGTTCGGGGTCCTTGAGCGTTTTTGCACGGTTTGCAGGGCTTTTGATCGGACAAATTCGATCGCTCCGACCCTGAGCGTGAAAGTTCCCGCATTCTGCGGGGAAAAGCCGGCCCCATGTCACCCAAACGGGCTCAAATGGATGTCGACGCTGGGGCGGGGCGCTCTCCGGTGAGGGACAGCCCCGCGAGCTCGGCCGCGATGCGCCGCCCCGCGGCCGGGTCTCGGAAGCTCTCGGTGCCCACCGCGACTGCCGACGCGCCCGCGGCTAGGAAATCGGCCGCGTCCCGGCCTGTGGCGATTCCGCCCATGCCGATGACGGGGATGTCGATCCGGCGGGCCACAGCGGCGACCTGCTGCAGAGCGATCGCGCGGATGGCGGGCCCCGAGACTCCGCCAGAGCGGCCCCCGAGCCAGGGCTCTCGGGTCTCGGGGTCGAGCGCCATCCCCTTGAGCGTGTTCACGAGCGAAACGGCGTTCGCCCCGGCCGCCTGAGCGGCCACCGCTATGGCGGCCGGGTCCGCCGCGTTGGGAGTGAGCTTCACGACGATCGGCTTCTCGGTCTCGGTGCGGACGCGCTCGACGGCCAGCGCGGTCTCGCCCGGGTCGGCGCCCATCACGAGGCCCGTCTCGACGTTCGGGCATGAGACGTTCAGCTCCAGCATCGCCACCTCATCCCGCTGGCCGACGGCCGCCACGAGGATGGCCAGCTCGTCGCGGCTGAAGCCCATCACCGAGACGATCAGAGGCACGGGCAGGCGGGCCAGCTCGGGCAGGTCCGAGCCCAAAAAGCCGTCGAGCCCCTTGTTCGGCAGCCCGATCGAGTTGATGAGACCGGCCGGCGTCTCCCATAGCCGCGGCGGCGGGTTGCCCTGACGCGGTGCGAGGGTGATCGTCTTCGAGACGAAGGCGTCGAACGGGAAGCGCTCGATGAGCGCGTCGCCGAAGGCGCGCCGGGCCGCGATGGCATCGAAGGTCCCCGATCCGTTCAGCACCGGACCGCGCAGCGCGACGCCGCAGAGCTCGATCGAGCGGTCGCTCAATGCCCCGCTCCCGGGACCAGTGCGGTTTCGAGGACGGCCGCGTCCAACACCGGCCCGTCCACACACAGGCGCACGTAGCCGTCGCGCGTGGGCACGACGCAGCCGAAGCATGCGCCGAAGCCGCACGCCATCCCGGACTCCATGGCGAGCTGAGCGGACACCTCGCGCTCGGCGCACAGGACCCGGACGGCCTCCAGCATCTGAGGCGGGCCGCATGCGTACACAGTCGCCAGCGGGTCGGCATCGAGCTCCGCGGCGAGCAGCTCCGTGACGAAGGCCTGCCGCCCGACCGAGCCGTCGTCCGTGACCACCTGCGGATCGGGCCCGAACAGCGCCGCCGCCTGGGCATGGGACGCGCTGCGAAAGCCGAGCAGGACCGGCGGATCGTCGAGCTCCTCCTGCCAGCACAGGAGCGGCGCGGCGCCTATCCCGCCGCCCACGAGCAGGGGGCGAGTTCCCTCCGCCGGAGGGCGGAAGCCGACGCCGAGCGGGCCCACCAGGGCCAGGCCGTCGTCGGCGACCAGCTCGGACAGGCGCGCCGTGCCCGGCCCGACCGCCGCGAGCAGGAAGCTCAGCGCGAGGCCGTCCGACTCGACCCGTGCGCGCGCATACGAGAACGCGCGCGGGAGGTAGGGACGCTCGTCCGGGCCCCCTCCCCACCGGCTCGGCGAGGCCAGCATGTAGAACTGCCCGGGCCGGGGGTCGGTGGGGCCGAAGGTGTCCACGGCCGTGATCAGGTCGTACGCGCCGAGTCGCTCCAGGCCCGAGACCACCGCCACGCGGCGTTCCGGAGGCGCGAGCGTGCGCGGCTCGCTCAAGCGGTGCGCTCCGCCTCCGCGCCGGAAGCGTCGCCGGTCTCCGCGCCCTCGGGGGCAGACTGAAGTCTGTCCCCGTCGAAGAGCCGGCCGTGGAGCTCCTGAAGGGAGATCACCGAGCTCTCGCCCGCCCGGCCGGCTCTGATCGCGCGCTGGGCCGCGCTCGCGCCAGACATTGTGGTGATGCACGGGATCCCCCGGCCCACCGCCGCGCGACGGATCTCGTAGCCGTCGGCGCGAGCGCCCGATCCGGTCGGGGTATTGATCACGAGGTCGACCTCGCCCGCCTCGATCCGCTCGACCACGTTCGGAGAGCCCTCCGACAGCTTCCTGATCCGCTCGACCGGGACGCCCATTCGCCGGATCACGCTCGCGGTCCCGCCCGTGGCGACGACCCGGAAGCCCATGTCGTGAAAGCCGGCGGCCAGCTGTGTGGCCGCCGACTTGTCGCCGTCCGTCACCGAGATGAAGACCGTGCCCGAGGCCGGCAGCTCCGCCCCGGCGGCCGCCTGGGCCTTTCCGAATGCGGCCGGATAGTCCGACGCCACGCCCATCACCTCGCCGGTGGACTTCATCTCCGGGCCCAGAAGGGCGTCGGCGCGCGGGAAGCGCCCGAACGGCAGCACCGCCTCCTTCACCGAGACGTGCCGCGGCTGGCGCGGGATGTCGAGCTGCATGTCGCGCAGGCGCTCGCCGAGCATCAGCCGGCAGGCCACCTTCGCCAGCGACACGCCGATCGCCTTTGAGACGAACGGCACCGTCCGCGAGGCGCGCGGGTTCGCCTCGATCACGTACAGCTCCTCGCTGTCGCCGTGGACGGCGAACTGGATGTTGATCAGGCCGACCACGCCGAGCGCGAGCGCGATCGCCCGGCACGCCTCCTCCACCTGCCCGAGCATCTCGTCGCCGAGCGACATCGCCGGGATCACGCAGGCGGAGTCGCCCGAGTGGACGCCGGCCTCCTCGACGTGCTGCATGATCGCGCCGATCTCGACGTCGGTGCCGTCGCAGAGCGCGTCCACGTCGATCTCGATCGCGTTCTCCAGGAAGCGGTCGAGGAAGATGGTCCGGCCGGTGCCGCCGTTCGTGCGCTTCAGGTAGCCCTGGAGCTGCTCCGCCGAGTAGCAGATCTCCATGGCCCGGCCGCCGAGCACGTAGGACGGCCGTACCAGCAGCGGGTACCCGACCTGCTCCGCGACATCGAGCGCGTCGCCGTGCGACTCCGCCGTCGCGTACGGCGGCGACTTCAGCCCCAGCTGGTCGAGCAGTGCGCCGAAGCTCGGACGGTCCTCGGCGCGGTGGATCGAGTCCACCGGGGTGCCCAGCAGGGGAACACCTGCGGCCGCCAGCCCCGCCGCCAGCTTCAGGGGCGTCTGGCCGCCGAACTGCACGATCACGCCCTCGGGCCGCTCGAGCTCGATCACTCCGAGCACGTCGTTCAGGGTGAGCGGCTCGAAGTAGAGGCGGTCCGAGGTGTCGTAGTCGGTCGAGACCGTCTCCGGGTTGCAGTTGATCATCACCGCGTCGCGACCGGACCCGCGCACCGTCATCGCGGCGTGGACGCAGCAGTAGTCGAACTCGATCCCCTGTCCGATCCGGTTCGGCCCGGAGCCGAGGATCACGACGCTCGGGCGGTCGCCGCGGCGCACCTCGTGCGCCGCCCTGCGCTCCCAGCCCGAGTAGTAGTAGGGCGTCTCGGCCTCGAACTCGGCGGCGCAGGTGTCGACCGACTTGAAGCTCCGCTCGAGCCCCTCCTGCGGGTCCTCTCCCCGCGCGAGCGCGGCCATCTCCGCCATGAACCAGGGGTCGATTCCGGTTCGCCCGCAGAGCTCGGCCTCCGAGTGGCCGCGGCGGATCGCCTCGAACAGGACCTCGTAGCGGTCGTCCGACGGCGACTCGAGCCGCGCCAACAGGTCGTCGTCGCCGTCGAAGGCCGGCAGCACGTCGAGCTCGCGCGATCGCATCGCCTTCACGAACGCCTGCTTGAAGGTCCGCCCGATCGCCATCGCCTCGCCCACCGACTGCATCGAGGTGTGGAGCTGGCCGTCCGCGCCCGGGAACTTCTCGAATGCGAAGCGCGGCCACTTCACGACCACGTAGTCGATCGTCGGCTCGAAGCTCGCCGGCGTCTTCTTCGTGATGTCGTTGTCGATCTCCTCGAGCCGGTAGCCCACGGCGAGCCGGGCGGCGATCTTCGCGATCGGGAACCCGGTCGCCTTCGACGCCAGCGCCGACGAGCGCGACACGCGCGGGTTCATCTCGATGACGACGATCTCCTCCGTCTCCGGGTTGACCGCGAACTGGATGTTCGAGCCACCGGTCTCGACGCCGACCGCCCTGATCACCTTCAGCGCCTGGTCGCGGAGCTGCTGATAGAGCGTGTCGGAGAGGGTCTGCTGCGGGGCGACCGTGACGCTGTCGCCCGTGTGCACGCCCATCGGGTCGACGTTCTCGATCGAGCACACGATCACGACGTTGTCGCTCCGGTCGCGCATCACCTCGAGCTCGAACTCGCCCCAGCCGATGACCGACTCCTCGACCAGCACCTGCCCGATCGGGCTGGCCGCGAGCCCCTCCGCGACGACCTGCCTGTACTCGGTCTCGTTCCTGGCGATCCCGCCGCCGGCGCCGCCCATGGTGAACCCTGGGCGGACGATGGCCGGCAGGCCGACCTCCGGGAGCGCTCGCTCGGCTTCGCGCATCGACTTCACCGCCGCGCTGCGCGGGACGCGGAGGCCTGCCCGCTCCATCGTCGCCCGGAAGAGCTCGCGGTCCTCGGCGCGCCGGATGGCGTCGTAGTCGGCGCCGATGAGCTCGACGCGGTGCTTTCCGAGCGTCCCGTTCTCGGACAGCTCGCGGGCGAGGTTCAGCGCCGTGCCGCCGCCGAGCGTCGGCAGCAGCGCGTCGGGCTTCTCGCGCTCGATCACCCTCGCCACCGACGCCGGCGTGAGCGGCTCGATGTACGTGCGGGTGGCGAACTCCGGGTCGGTCATGATCGTCGCCGGGTTCGAGTTGACGAGGATGACCTCGTAGCCCTCCTCGAGCAGCACCTTGCAGGCCTGCGCGCCCGAGTAGTCGAACTCGGCGGCCTGCCCGATCACGATCGGCCCGGAACCCAGGATGAGGATGCGGTGGATGTCGTCTCTACGCGGCAACGAGCCGCTCCAGGAAGCGATCGAAGAGATGCAGCGCGTCGTGCGGTCCTGGCCCCGCCTCGGGGTGGTACTGGACGGTCGACGCCTCGACGTCGCGGAGCACCAGCCCCTCGACGGTCCGGTCGTAGAGATTCAGCTGCTGGAGCTCGGCGGCGCCGAAGTCCGTCTCCCACCGCACCGCCTCGTCCCCGTCGATCGTCCTCTGCCCGCCCGGGCCGAGCACCGCGAAGCCGTGGTTCTGCGAGGTGATCTCGATCCTGCCGGTCTCGAGGTCCTTGACCGGGTGGTTCGCGCCGCGGTGGCCGAACGGCAGCTTGTATGTCTCGAGGCCGACCGCGCGGCAGAGGAGCTGGTGGCCGAGGCAGATGCCCCAGACCGGGACTCTGCCGACGACCCCTCTCACCGCCTCCACCACGTAGTCGAGAGCCGCCGGGTCGCCCGGGCCGTTCGCGAGGAACACCGCGTCAGGGCGCCGCTCCATGAGCGCTTCCGCGGAAACGTCACACGGATGGAGCTCCAGGTGAACGCCCCTGTCACGCAGGTTGCGCACGATCGAATCCTTGATCCCCGTGTCGATGGCGATCACCCGCGGCCCGTCGCCCTCGAGGATCACCGGCTCGCGCGGCGAGACCTCGCGGGCGAAGTCGGCGCCCGTCATGGACGGCTCATTCATCACCCGGTCGCGCGCGTCGGATTCCGGCACGTCCGCCGTGAAGATCCCGCCCCGCATCGCGCCCTTGTCGCGGATGTGCCGGACGAGTGCTCGCGTGTCGACTCCAGACAGAGCGGGGATGCCGCAGTCCGTCAGCCACGTCAGCCAGCCGCCCTCCGCATGGGCTGCGTCCTCGCGATCGACGCCCTCGCGCATGATCACCGCGCGCGCGTGGATGCGGTCGGACTCCATGTGCGCCTGCGCGACTCCGTAGTTGCCGATCAGCGGGTAGGTGAAGACGATGATCTGCCCGGCGTAGCTCGGGTCGGTCACCGCCTCCTGGTAGCCGGACATCGACGTGTTGAAGACGACCTCGCCCAGGCCGGTCACGGGCGCACCCACGGAATCCCCGTCGAACCGGGTTCCGTCCTCCAGGAGCAGGTAGGCCGCGGTCATGCCACGGCGCCCAGCGCGAAGCTGCGCTCGCGGTAGGCCACCGCTCCGTCGGCGATCGTCATCCGCACGCGGCCGGTCAGCCGCCTGCCGGCGAAGGCGCAGTTGGACGAGCGGCTCTCGTACCCCGCGTCGCCCACGTCCCAGTCGGCCTCCAGGTCCACCAGGCAGAGATTTGCAGGTGCCCCGGGCCGGAGCTGCGGGATCTCCAGCCCGTAGGGGTCGCCGCCGGCCGTCATCCGCTCGATCAGTAGCGACAGCTCGATCACGCCCGGCACGACCAGTCCGCTGTGCAGCGCGGCAAAGGCGGTCTCGAGGCCGGTCACGCCCATCGGCGCCAGCTCGAACGGCTGCTCCTTCTCCTCGCGCGCGTGTGGGGCGTGATCGGTGGCGATGAAGTCGATCGCGCCGGACCGCAGTGCCTCGATCAGCGTCCGCCGGTCGGCGTCGGACCGGAGCGGCGGGTTCATCTTCATGTTGGTGTCGAGCGTCCGGACCGCCTCGTCGGTGAGCAGCAGGTGGTGCGGGGTCGCCTCGCAGGTCACCTGACAGCCGGCCGCCTTGGCGCGCTCGATCGCGTCCACGGTCTCGCGCGCAGATACATGCTGCACGTGTATCCGGCCCTCCTCGTAGAGCGCGAGCGCGCAGTCGCGCGCCACCATCGAGGACTCGGACACGGACGGGATTCCCGCCACGCCGAGCAGCGCCGACATCTCGCCCTCGTGCATCACGCCGTTCCCGGAGAGCGAGGGGTCCTCCTCGTGGAGCGCCAGCAGCCGCCCGGCGAGGCGCTGGTACTGCAGCGCCTGCCGCATCACGCCTGCGGAGCGCACCGGCAGCCCATCGTCGGTGAAGCCGGCCGCGCCGGCGTCCGCCAGGTCGGCCATCTCCGTGAGCCGCTCGCCGTCCTGGCCGACGGTGATCGCCGCCATGAAGCCCGTCGGGATGCGCGCCTCGACGCGCGCCCTTTCGCGCAGCGAGCGCAGCACCGGCGCGGAGTCCACCACCGGGTCGGTGTTCGGCTGGGCGAGGATCGCGCAGAAGCCGCCGGCCGCCGCAGCGCGCGTGCCCGAGTCGATGTCCTCCTCGTCCTCGCGCCCGGGGGTCCGCAGGTGCACGTGGGGGTCGACGAAGGCGGGGAACGCGTGAAGGCCCTCGGCCTCGACGACCTCACCGCCCTCGGGCGCGGCGATCGTCGGGCTGATCTCCGCGATGCGCCCGTCGCGCACGAGCACGTCGCTCACCCCGTTCAGTCCCGCGCGCGGATCGAGCAGGCGCGCGCCGCGCACCAGCACCGTCGCCGGCGGCGCCGCCGCGCAGTCGAGCTCGACCCCGCCCCGGGGACCGGAGCCGTTCGCGGGAGCGGCCGCGGCGCTCATGCCGGCTGCGGCTCGGTCTCGGCGCCTGCGCGGGCGTCGTTTGGCGCCCCGCGTCCCGCGAGCAGCTCGTAGAGCACCGCCATCCGCACCACGACTCCGGACTCGACCTGCTCGGCGATCAGCGCCTGCGGAGAGTCGATCACCTCGGCGGCCAGCTCCACACCGCGGTTCACCGGGCCGGGGTGCATGAGGAGCTGCGAGGGCCCGAGCCGGCGCCCGTCGATCTGGTAGCGGGCGGCGTACTCGCGCAGCGAGGGCACGAAGGAGCCGCTCATCCGCTCGCGCTGCATGCGGAGCGCGTACACCACGTCGGCGGAGCTCAGCTCGTCCAGCGTGTAGCGCACCGCGCAGCCGAGCGACTCGATGCCGCGCGGGATCAACGTCGGCGGGCCGCAGACCGTCACCTCGCAGCCCATGCGCGTGAAGGCAAGGATGTTCGAGCGGGCGACGCGGCTGTGGAGCACGTCGCCGACGATCCACACCCGGAGGCCCTCGAGCGAGCCCGCGCGCCGCTTCAGCGTGTAGAGGTCGAGCAGCGCCTGGGTAGGGTGCTCGTGCTTTCCGTCGCCGGCGTTGATCACCGCCGCGGAGGTCCAGCGCGCCACCAGCGCCGCGGCCCCGGCGTGCGGCGTGCGGATGATGATCGCGGCGGGGTCGTATGCCGAGAGGGTCTGCACCGTGTCCTTCAGCGACTCGCCCTTGTCGACCGCCGATCCCGCGGCCTTGAGCGTGATCAGGTCGGCGCTCAGCCGCTTGGCGGCCAGCTCGAACGAGGACTGGGTGCGCGTCGACGCCTCGTAGAAGAGGTTGATCACCGTGCGCCCGCGGAGCGTCGGCACCTTCTTGATCTCGCGCCCGGAGACCTCGGCGAAGCTCTCGGCGCGGCCGAGGATCCGCTCGATGTCGTCGCGCGAGAGCTCGTCCACCGACAGCAGGTGCGGCTGCATCAAATCGTCTCCTCCATGTGGGCGGCGGCGTCGATCGCCACCTCGTCGACGCCGTCCATCTCCTCGACCCGGACGTTCACCCGCTCGCCGCGGGCTGTCGGCAGGTTCTTGCCGACGTAGTCGGGGCGGATCGGGAGCTCGCGGTGGCCGCGGTCGGCGAGGACGGCGAGCTGGACCCGGCTCGGGCGCCCGTAGTCGAACAGCGCGTCGATCGCGGCGCGCACCGTGCGGCCTGTGTAGAGCACGTCGTCGACGAGCACGATGGTCGTGCCCTCGACCGGGAAGTCGATGTGCGTGGAGTGGACGACCGGCTGGTAGTCGGCCCCCCGGATGCCCACGTCGTCGCGGTAGAAGCTGATGTCGATGTCGCCCAGCGGCACGGGCTCGCCTACGAGCTCCGCGACCAAGTCGCGCAGGCGCGCGCCCAGCACTGCGCCGCGACGGTGGATACCGACGACCGCGACTCCCTCGCCCCCTGTCTTCTCGACGATTTCGTGTGCGATTCGCACCAGCGTGCGCCGCACGTCTTCGCGGTCCAGGACCGTCTTCTCGCTCACATCACCGCCCCTTCCTGGCCTCACCGGACCTGGTTAAAGGAACCGCGCCGAGACTAGCACTCGGGGTCGGACGCCAAAGTGGATGACACCCACCGGCAACACCGCTACTGTGGGACCAAGTGACACCCGAGCGCTCTAAGGCATACGGCAGGCTCATGAAGGTGATCTCGCTCACCGGCGAGAGCGCCCTCGAGCCCGCCGAGCAGGAGGTCCTCCGCGAGGCGGCCGACGCCATGTTCTTCTGCGAGGACATCGCCCTGGACGACGACGCGCGCGACGCGCTCGCGCGCGTGAGCGACCTCGCCGGCCAGCTCGTGGGCGCCGAGCGCTGGGATCCGGAGCTCGCGGAGCAGGTCCTCCAGGACCTCGAGGCATGCGGTCCGGCGCAGCTCGTCCGGCTCGGCGATTCGCGCTGAGCGGGACCGCGTTTTCTCACGTTTAGCCTGCAACTGACTCGGACACACCCCCAAGTGTGGGGGACCTGCTCGTCTATGCAGTCTGCGAGAGCTGCGCATTCCTGCGCACGTTCGGCAGCTCCGCCTCGGACGTGAAGGCGCCCGAGCAGTGCCCCCTCTGCGGCCACGACCTCCAGCTGCACGGGAACCATGAGCGGTTCCCCTCCACCTACGTGAGCCGCATCTCCCTGAAGCTCCACCGAACTCCTCCGCTCCAGGTCTGACGCGGGGCGATCAGGCGACGGGCTCGCGCTCCGGGGGGCGGTCCGAGGCCCTGATGTGCACCGGGTCCCCGCGCTCCGGGAATGGGATCTCGACACGGTCGAAGTCGCGCGGGACGACCACGTTCTCGAAGGCGCCGCGCGCCTCGTCGCGCACCTGCCCGCCCGAGTAGCGCGGCGAGATGTGCGTCAGAGCGAGCATCTGCACGCTCGCCGCAGCCGCCAGCTCGGCCGCCTGCGCGGCAGTCGAGTGGCGCGTCTCGGCCGCCCGCTCGGCGTCCTCCTCCATGAAGGTCGCCTCGTGCACGAGCAGGTCCGCCTCCCAGGCCACGAGCCGGGTCATGTCGGAGGGGGCCGTGTCGCCGGTGAGAACGATCTTGCGGCCGCGCCTCGCCTCGCCCATCACCTGGCCCGGCTGCACGCCGTCCACCACCTCGCCCTGCTGAAGCCGGCCGAAGTCGGGCCCTGGCCGCACGCCGAGCTCGCGAGCCCGCTCGGGGTCAAACTGCCCCGGCCGCGGCTCCTCGACGAGCGCGTAGCCGAGCCCCGGGCCACCGTGGTCCACCTCGAAGGCGGCGATCCGATAGCCGTCCCGATCGAGCTCGCTGTTCGGCTCCAGCTCGACCAGCCGGACCGGAAAGGTCAGTCGCCCGATCACCGGTGAGAGCAGCTCGTACACGCGCCGCAGGCCGCGCGGCCCGTAGACGGACAGCTCGCGCTCGCGCTGCCGCAGCGCGAACGTCTTCAGCATCCCCGGCAGGCCGAGCACATGGTCGGCGTGGAAATGCGTGATGAAGAGCTCCTCGAGCTCGACCAGGCCCACCGAACGCATGAGCTGCCGCTGCGTGCCCTCGCCGCAGTCGAACAGCAGCCGATCGCCGCCGCGCCGCACGAGTGTGGCGGGCAGCCCGCGCTGCGGGCTCGGCGACGAGCCGGCGGTGCCGAGGAAGAGGACATCGAGGTCCATGGCCCTATGTTGACTCAGGCTCCCTGGTGAGCGCCTCTATCACAGCTCGATCAGGTCACACCGGCCCAAGCCGCCTCGCACCGTGATTCGCCCCATGGTGTGCGCCGGCGCGCGCCGGCGCTCGGTCGGGCTGCCCGGGTTGAAGATCTGGAAGCCGTCGGGCGCCTGCTCGTGGAGCGGGAGGTGCGAGTGGCCGAAGACGACGATGTCGGCCTCGTCTCCGAAGCGACCCCTCATCCGCTCGAGCCGGCCGGCGCGCGGGCCCGCGTCGTGGAGCATCGCGATCCTGGCGCCGTCCGCCTCCACCACCCGCTCGGGCGGCAGCAGGCGGCGGAGATCCGCACTGTCCACGTTGCCGTGCACGCCGGCCACCGGCGGCCCGATCGCCTCGAGCTCGCGCAGGACCTCGAGCGTCGAGAAGTCGCCCGCGTGCAGGAGCAGGTCGGCGGCCGCGATCCGCTCGACGCACGCGTCCGGCAGCCGCCGCGCACCGCGCGGCAGGTGCGTGTCCGATATGACGGCGATCACCATCCCGGCACTACACTGACCATTCCCTGCGCCCGTAGCTCAGTGGATAGAGCGCTGCCCTCCGGAGGCAGAGGTCGAAGGTTCGAATCCTTCCGGGCGTGTCCCCTAGGCCGCACTGAGAGCGGGATCTGACGCCGGCACGGTGACAATCCTGCTCGGTGACGGGAGCGGTCTCTTCTCCGCCGCGCCGGGAAGCCCGGTGACCCCGGGCGGAGACCCGTTCACGCTCGTCGTCGGGGATTTCAACGAGGATGGCCACGCAGACCTGGCGGTTGTAACGAACGACGGTTTCAGCCTGAGCATTCTCTTGGGAGATGGGCTCGGCGGCTTCAGCCAGGCGGCCAGCCCAACTGGACTGCCTCTTGTATTCCCCTCGTCCATCGCGCTTGGCGACTTCAATCGCGACGGCCATCAAGATCTGGTGATCGGAAGTCCCAGCAATGGGACTCCGTTTCTTTTGATGCTGCTTGGCGATGGCCAGCGC
>Ga0207706_10001926_pt1 | contig 20387 bp, 19 predicted proteins | sample KBSC53metaG_FD_184318 | JGI IMG/M metagenome (GOLD analysis project Ga0207706, IMG submission 184318) | Corn rhizosphere microbial communities from Kellogg Biological Station, Michigan, USA - KBS C5-3 metaG (SPAdes) (version 2) | ecosystem: Host-associated > Plants > Roots > Rhizosphere > Soil ... | reverse complement strand
ATGCTTTGGCCAGTTAAGGCTGACGGGCAATCAAAATCCCAGCCGCCCGCCTTTGCCAGGGCCTAAGGCATGACAGGGTGACGGTGCCAACGACTGATACGCCGCAAGTGATCGGCCAAGCGAAAGACAAATATGCGACTATCGCCTCAGTTTGAAAAAGCGTTGATATACGCCATCCGAATTCACGGCGGCAAACTCCGGAAAAAGACCAGGATTCCCTACATCGGGCATATTCTTGGGGTCGCTGCGATCGCGATGGAATACGGCGCGAATGAAACGGAAGCGATCGCGGCGCTGCTGCACGATGCAGTGGAAGATGGCGGCGGTCCGAGACGGCTTCGTGATATCGAGCGTAAATTCGGAAGAAAGGTCGCAAGAATAGTGGATGGCTGCACTGACACCGATCAAATCCCCAAGCCACCATGGCGCGAACGAAAAGAAAATTACATTGCGCATCTAAAGCGAGCTTCAGCATCGACGCGACTCGTATCCGCAGCCGATAAACTCCACAATGCCCGCGCGATCTTACATAACCTGCGCTACGAAGGAGACAACGTTTGGTCGCGGTTCAACGGCGGCAAGGAAGGAGCTCTCTGGTATTATCGCTCACTTGTGTCGGCGTTTCGTGAGCACGGTAGCAACGAATTAATCGAGGAACTCGATCGCGTCGTGACAAAAATCGAGGAATTAGCCAGATGAAACAGATGCGTTGAGCGCAAGCGACACGCCTTCGCGGACCTACGCCGTGACAGGCTCGCCTTCGTTGGGCTTCGACGTTGCGAAGCTGCGCTCCTCTACGGGTATTTTGCAGCATTCTTCGTCAGTTCGCCTAATCCTTATGGTGTCGGCGTGGGGTCGCGATTGGGCACGGGGACTGATCTGTTCATTTGAACTTGCATTGTCGGAATCGTGCGCGAACCTTAGGGTATGCTGACGGAACGGCAAAAGACTGTTCTCGACTTTATCCAGCGCGAGCAACGGGAAAAAGGGATTACGCCAAGCACTCGCGAAATCCAAAGTCATTTCGGCTTCGCCAGTCAGACTTCGGTGATGCAGTACATCGCCGCGCTGGAGCGCAAAGGTTTTCTCGATCGGCATGCGCGCAAGGCCCGGGCGTTGATTACTCCAGCGATGAAAGTCAGGATCACGGATATTCCAATTTATGGACAGATCCCGGCCGGCATGTCGGCCCTGACCGAGCAGACCATCGAAGGTCATGTATCTCTCGATAAGCGGTCGGCCAATGTTTCCAAAAATCGCGGCACATTCGCCTTGCGCGTCCGTGGCGACTCGATGATCGGCGCTCACATTGTCGATGGCGACATCGTAATTTTGGAGGACAGCAAAGACGTGCACAACGGCGATATTGTGGCCGCATTGATCGACGGTGAAACCACGCTGAAGCGCTACGTGGTGGAGCATGGCCGGCCGTATTTGAAAGCAGACAATCCGCGTTATCCAGACCTGATCCCGGCGCACGAGTTGAAGATCCAAGGCGTGATGGTCTCACTCATCCGCAAACAAGAGCGGCGGAAGAAGTAAAAAAGCGGAAGGAAGCCGCGATTGTAATGTTCGATTGAACATAAACGCGAGGCGTGCCATTTTTCTTTGAATGGCTGGGCGCGGCAAGATTGGAGATCTTCGGAAACTGCTGGCGAAACGTTTTCCGCATACGCCTGGCTCAGCGACGACGCGTCGACTAATCACCGGTTTATCTTTCCTCGATCAAGCGATTGGCGGCGGCTTCCCGAAAGGGGCAATCACGGAATTGATCAGCACGCAAATCAGCGCCGGCAGCGCCTCGCTCATTCATGCGTTGCTCGAGGCCGCGCACCGTAATCGCTATTTCGTCGCTCTGATTGATGGGCGGGATTCATTCGATCCATCCACCTCAGGCGGACTGGGTAATGCGTGCTTGCAGCATCTGCTCTGGGTTCGTTGCACCAAAACTCTCGAAGCAGTCAAAGCGGCTGATCTGCTTTTGCGCGATGGAAATTTCCCATTGGTGATTGTCGATCTGGTGCTCAATCCGCCGGAAGACTTGAGCAAGATCCCACAGACAAGCTGGTATCGTTTGCAACGCCTTGTCGAATCGGCTCCTGCCGCATGTCTGATCATGACACGGCAAGGAATGGTCAGCAGTGCACAACTCAAAATTGTTTTCGAAAATTCGTGGACGCTGAAAACTTTTGAAGACGAGAGCGCGATTTCGCGGCTGCAAATTCGTGTGCAACGATCGCATCTCCACCGGCAGAAGGTCCAAATGGGAGGAGCGAGTTGATGTTTGCGACAATTTATTTGCCGAATTTCTATTTGCAGGCAGCAATCCGCCATCAACCGGAACTGCGGGCAAAACCGGTGGCATTGATTGAGGAACAGGAAAAGAAACCGGTTATCATTCAATTGAACGAGGCGGCGGAACAGGCCGGTATTCGGAAAGGAATGACCCCAAGTCAGGCTCTGGCGCGCTCTTTGCAGGTCACGATCAAAGGGCGCGCACACACGCAGGAAAAATCGATCCAGGAAATGTTACTTCACTACGCGTTTACGCTCAGCCCGTTTGTAGAAGCGACCGAGTCGGGCATTTGCACGATTCAATTTACTGACAATCGCAATCTGAGGGCGAAAGTCGCGCGCGTAATCGAGCAATTAGCCGAATGCGAAAGCACTGCCCAAGCCGGGATTGCCCCTACGCCGGACACAAGTCTTCTCATTGCCCATCTGGCGCGGCCGGTTTTGCGGGTTGAGAGTCCAAAGGAATTTCTCGCACCCCTGCCGATCGAGATACTCGCAAGGTCTTTCCCGGATTATTGGTAGCAACATCGCGCTGCGATGTGTCGCCGCGGCGACCGCGGCGCGCCGTCCCTACCTTTCAAGAAGCTGCGGCTCTTCGTTCGATCAAAAGCCGGTAAACAAGACCGCCCGCCATCCCGCCGATAAATGGTCCGATCCAATAAACATAATGGTCGTGCCAAAAATTCGCCGCCACAGCCGGACCAAACACCCGCGCAGGATTCATCGCCGCGCCAGTGAGCGGCCCCCCAAACAGGATGTCGAGCGTGATTGTCGCGCCAATGACGAGACCAGCGATGCGCCGTGGTCCCCGCTCATCGACTGCCACGCCACAAACCACAAACACGAGAAAGAAAGTAAGAATCGCTTCGACCAGAATTCCCTGTGCCGGAGTGAGATTAATGGCCAGCTGTGGAGTGCCCGTAATGACGACATCGCGTCCGAACAAGCCGAGACAAATCAAGGCAGCCGAGATTCCACCGAGACATTGCGCGATCCAATAGGGAAGCGCGTTCGTCAATTTCATGTGACCGCCGCACACCAAACCAAACGTCACCGCCGGATTTAACTGGCCTCCTGAGATGTGCAGCGTGGCCGAGACAAAAGCCGCAATGGTAAGGCCGTGAGCAAGCGCGACGGCAAGCACATCATTACCGGCAGTTTTTATCGCGCCGATACCGACAAAAATCAGCGCGAATGTGCCGATAAATTCTGCGAGGAGCGGACGAAATTTGGTCATTCCTCGATGCAATCAAACCAGTCGCGCGCTGGCAACCCCGAAGGCCTTCTGGATACGACCTGTGTGTCTCATTAGCGCGCACGAGGCGCGAGGGAAGACGAGCGCAGCTAGCCGCCCGCGTAATTGGGATATCTTTCGTGCAACTCCCGGGCCAGCCGATCTGCTTCCTCGTTCTTACCGGCCCGCTGGTACGCAGATGCCGCTTTGTCCAATGCGCGCGGAGTAATGGCTGGATCATCGTAGAGCAGAGCAACCCCCTTGAAGGCCTTGCCAGCGTCATCGAAATTTCCGCGCTCCAGTTGGACCTCGCCCGCCAGCAATCGCGCTTCAGCGTTCACGCGTCCCTCGGGTTGCAGCACCATGATCTCTTCTGCAATCTTCTGAGCCTCGTCTGGTTTGTGGACACCAATCTTGATGGCGCCGAGCGCAATCAGCACTTTCGCCTTCCCCGCCGGATCCTTCGCCACCTGTAAATACTTACCAAATGCATCTTCGGCATCGGACAATTTTTTCAATTTTGTCGCCGCGTCTCCCCAATAAAACAAGAAGTCTGCTTTGATGTTGCCGCGATTGTCCATCTTGGCCAATGCGCTCAGATATTTTATGGCGACCTCGTACTTTTTTTCATTGTAATATTGGATGCCTAACCATTCGAGAACTTCAGGCGGGACGTTCGCGTTTGGACTGTTCGCGATGAAATCGTTCACCTCTTTGGTGAGAGCAGGCCGATCTTTTAAGTAAAACTGGCACAGAATCACCCGGAGCGAGGCGAGATTGTAATATTGCTGCTTGTTCAGTTGTCGCGCGGCGTTGAGTGCCTTCATCGCCGTCTTATAGTCCTTGGCCTCAAACGCAGCCTTGCCGATGTAGTACTGCGCCTGCGCCGCCACGGAACTCTTGGGAAATTCTTTCAAAAGCTGATGAAAGGTTTCGACCATGCCTTTGTTGTTTTCCTGTTGTCCTAGAATTAACGCTTTTAACTGGAGCGTCGCTTCCCGCTCCTGCGCGCTGGGATACTTCGCGAGAATAGTGTTCAAATCGGAAAGCGCGGCATCGTAGTTCTTATCCTGTTCGTAAGCCAGAGCGCGCTGAGCCAAAGCGGCGGGCACTTGCGGGTTGTCCGGAAAGGTCTGCACGTAATAGGTGAAGGCTTCGATAATTGCCGGAGTGTTTTTCGCCGGCACATAACTGAGTCCAAGTTTGTAAGCCGATTCGGCGCGTAACTTTGAAGAAAGTTGAGAAGAACGGAGTTCCCCGTAAAGCGCCGCTGCCGCACTGTAATTCTGTTGTTTGTAGAGCGCTTCGGCTTTCAAGAGCTTCGCCTGGTCAGCGCGCTCGCCCACCGGATCAGTTGCAAGGAATTGCTCCACCTCGGTGAGGAGAGCGGATGGATCGGAGTTGTACACGTTGATCAGCCGCTGGTAAGCAGCGTCTTTTGCTTCTTCCCGATCCGGAAATTTTGCGATAATCTGGCGATAAAGCTGTTCAGCTTGCTTTGTGTGGCCAAGTTGGCGCTCGCTATTGGCTGCGAGCAACAACACCTCGGCCTGAGCCGCCGCTGGAAGGCTTTCCTGTTCCTTCTTATAATCGCCGAGCAACTGTGCGTATTGGCCGGTTTGATATTGCAAACGACGCAGACCGACTTCCGCGATCGCCCGGAATTTTCCGGGCTCAGACAAGGTGCGACCCCTTTGCAACAATCTCGTGGCCCTATCGATCACGGCCTTGTCGCTCTTGCCCTTGTCAGCCTGGATAAGTTCGAGAGCGATGATGCCGCCGCGCACGGCTGACTCGGCCTTTAAAGCTGGCTTTTGCGTTTCGTTCGAAAGAGCTTCGTACTGGTTCAGCGCATCGGCTTTTCTTCCCCGCCCAATCAGAATAGATGCTGCTGTCCATCGTGCATCTTCGCGATACGAATTCGGATTTCCCGCCTCGGCCACCTCCAGATAAATATCACAAGCTTCATCCTTGCGGCCAAGAGCCTCGAGACTGCGAGCTTCAAAATAGTGCGCAGATAGAGCCACGGCTGATTCCCTCGATTTCGCGGCAGAGCGATGAAAGAGCGGAAGAGCGGCCGCGTAATCCTTCTCCTTGAAAGCCATCTCAGCGAGTGCGTATGCGGCGGGTCCTGCGAATTCGTCATCGCCATAATCGCTCAGCACTTTCTGGAAGTTTGTCCGCGCGCCCGATGGACGATTGAGATTTCGATAGCATTCGCCCAGCGAAAAATAGGCGTTGGCCCGTCCGGCATTCCCCGGATAATCGTCGAGATATTTCTGATATTCCGGGATCGCCAAATCGTAAAGTTTGCGAGTGAAAAGCGCGTTCGCGTAATCGAGCTGGCGACGAGCGGGCGCTTCGCTTTCTCGCGTCGTCGGTTCGGAAAAGTCTTCCACCGGAAAGCGAGACACTGTTGGCTCCTCCGCAGGAAGAGCACGCGCGACTGGCGGCTCATCCACGGGCCGCGCCCGGCGCACCTCAGGCGGATCCTGAGCGAGAGCCACTCCCGCGATCAAAACCAGTATTGCCAGTTCCAAAGGACCGATTGCGCTTCGCCTTGTTTTCATTTCGCCGTCGCGAAAGCCACATTAGTAACGCCGGCTTCGGTGCAAACGTTTAGGACATCAATGATGTTTTTGTAAGCGCCAGCCTCATCTCCGCGGATCACCACGGCTTGATCGGGATTGAGTTGAACCAGACTTTTGAGTAATTCGGTCAGTTCAGGACCGCTCAGAGTGCGACGGTTCACAACAACGTTGCCGTCCGCTTTCACATTGACAATGACATCCCCAATTGGCGCAGTTTTCTCCTTCGCAGCAGAAGCTTTTGGCACCTTGACGTCGAGTTCGTTCTCGGTGCGAGCCGCATTCCATGTTAGCAGAAAAAAAATCAGCAACAGCAACAGGACATCCACCAGCGGCGCCAGTTGAATGCCGGGGTGATGCATGGGTGCGTGTCCACGCAGATTCATATAACGATGTCGTTCTTGCGGATTCTCAGCGAGTTGGGCAACCTACAGTTCGTCCTCAATCAGCACCGGGGTTCGCTGGGTCCGCCGGCCATAGTGCAGCGAAAGCAAAGCCAAAACGTGCGTCGAAGCGGCTTCCAATTCTGAAATCAACTTTTGAGCTCTGCCGCGGAAAAAAGCGTAGAACATCATCGCCGGAATACCGATGGCTAGGCCTGCGGCCGTGTTGACCAGCGCCTGACTAATTCCTCGCGACAGGGCCACGTAACGAGCAGACCCAATATCGGCTCCGAGCGCGCCGAAGGAATGAATAATCCCGAAGACCGTGCCAAGCAGACCGAGCAACGGCGCAATCATGCCAATATCAGCGAGATAAATAACACGATTATTCAAACTGGCCGCGACTCGTGTTCCTTCCGTTTCGGCGATTTCACGGACCTGCTGAAAATCTGCATTCGGGTTTTTGGTCGTAAAATCGAGCATTTTTTGTACGACCCGGGCAATCGCTTCTCCGTGTCGATTGGAAACGGCGAGCAACCCCAGGTAGTCGCGTTTGCGCAAAAGCGCGTCCGCCGTCGCCATGTAACCGCTCGAAACCACGGCGCCGCGCCGGATCGTCATGAGATATACGATCACGAGCGCCACGAAAAAGATCGAAAGAAGAAAGAGCGGAATCATCACCGGGCCGGCGTTGACGAGCGTATCCATGACGGTCTGAGTGTGCGGGCCAGCGGGCACGAGGGGCGGGGTGGCCTCCTGTGCAAGCAAAGGAGTTGCGCCTGCCAGCGTGGCAAACAACAGCGAAGAAAACTTCATGCGAAGATTTTCGTAATGATATGCGGAGCAATCAGCGGATGCAAATGCACAACTGACAGATCAAACATAGAGCAGCTCGCCAGGTTGCTAAACAAATCGATCGCCGCCCGCCCAGCGCCGTACTCGGAAAATGTGCGCCGGTTGAATTTGCGGATCGAGCTCGACGTAGTTCCGGCGGCCACGCCAAATGTAGCGCGCGTCGTTCAGCAGGTCGTGCACCTCATATGCGTCGCTCTCCATCTGACCAAACTGATCGACCGGCACATCGACATACGAATGCTGTTTGCGATGTGGATCGAGATTCACAGCAACGAGAATGATGTTGTCGCGCGCGGCGGTCATTTTACCATAGAAGAGAATGGCGTCGTTCTCTGCGGGGTAGAATCGCAAGTTATCGTAAAACTGAAGAGCACGGTTCTCTTTTCGGATCTTGTTTAGCCGCGCGATCCAGTCCTTGATGTTTCCCGGAGCATTCCAGTCGCGCTCCTTGAATTGGTATTTCTCAGAGTCGAGATATTCCTCACGGCCTGGCAAGGGCTCGTTCTCACACAACTCATATCCGCTGTAGATGCCGTAGAGGGTTGAAAGCGTCGCAGCAAGGAGCACACGAATCATGAATGCCGGCCGCCCGCCGTCCTGAAGCACGAACGGCAGGATGTCGGGCGTGTTCGGCCAAAGATTAGGGCGAAAATATTCGCTCATCTCGGTTTGGGTCAGTTCGGTGAAATATTCGATGAGCTCAGGCTTGGAGTTTCGCCATGTGAAATAGGTGTAGCTCTGACTGAATCCAGCTTTGGCGAGCGCTTTCATCATTTTCGGCCTGGTGAATGCCTCCGAGAGAAAGACTGTATCGGGATATTTCTCTTGAACCGCTTTGATCAAATACTCCCAGAAGGCGACAGGCTTGGTGTGCGGATTATCCACGCGAAAGATGCGCACACCGTGCTGGGCCCAGAAAAGGACAAGGCTCTTGATCTCCGCCCATAGCTCACGCCAGTTTTCGCACCGAAAGTTGAGAGGATAAATGTCTTCGTACTTCTTCGGCGGATTCTCGGCGTACTTGATCGTGCCGTCTGGACGCTTGTAGAACCAGTCGGGATGCTCTTTGACGTAAGGATGATCGGGTGAGCAATTGAGCGCAAAGTCGAGCGCAATCTCCATTCCACGTTTTCGCACTTGTTTTTGAAGCCAATCGAAATCGGCCAGCGTTCCGAGTGAAGGCTCCACCGCTTTGTGTCCGCCCGCTTCGCTTCCGATCGCCCACGGAACGCCCGGGTCGCCCAGCTCACAAACGATCGAATTATTGCGTCCTTTGCGGTTCGTGTGTCCGATCGGATGAATCGGCGGGAAATAAATGACGTCGAATCCCATTGCCTTGGCCTCATCGACCCGTGGCAAACAATCGCGGAAAGTCGATCCGCGATCACCGCAACCTTCTGCCGAGCGCGGGAAAAATTCATACCATGCGCCAATCAACGCCGCTCGGCGCTCGACAATCAGGCGTGGAACTGGCGCATATTGCGTCGCGTTGGCGCGGTCTGGATAAGTCGCCATCAACACCTCGAGCTCGCCGGATTGCGCGATTGCGTTAATTTCAGAATTGGCAGCCGTGGCGATTTGTTCGGCGAATTCGAGCAACCTCGCCGCATCCGCCGGGTCCCGCGCTCGTTGGGCGGCTGCTTTCACCAAAGCGGCCCCCTCCATTGCTTCGCTCCGCAGCACAGAGATGCCACCCTTAAATTTGGCCGTGAACTCGCGCTGCCAACTGCGAAAAGTATCAGTCCACGCCTCGACCGTGTATTCGTGAATCGCGTTATCGTAAAGAGTGCAAACACCGCGCCACCGGTCGTTATCAACAAAGGTCATCGGCGTTTCCCGCCATGCGCGCTTGCCGAGAACGCGCCATTGCAGGACGGCCGCCACGACATCGTGTCCATCCTTGAAAATGTCCGCTTCGACGACGAGATCCTCGCCAACAACGCGCTTAACCGGATAGCGGCCTCCGTCGATCAACGGCTGCAGGTTCTCAATGACCACGGAAGGAAAGGCCCGAGGCATGGGCAATTAATCAACCGAGATTCGCCGCCCGTGAAAGCAGAAATCTCGCGAACCGGAACATGGACGTCCCGGCAGTGTCGCCTGGTCCGCAAAGCATTCGAGGCTGAATTACGCGACAGCGGTTGCAAACCCATGCTGGCTGCATGGTCTACAACCCTATATTCTCTCCGCTGACAGGTCGGCTACACCGCGAAATAAAACGCACACTCGTACAGCCCCGAGTTGCGAATCATTTGCCGGCGAACACGAGTCCCGAGGACGGCTTCGAACATGTCCTGCTCGAACCGGCCAATGATTGGGTAGCGATCGACCAGGTTCATGATCGGCGAATGACATTCGATAATCCGAGGGCCGCCCTCGCCGTCATCGGTAAATTGGGACATATAGCCTTCGCCATCACGAACATGGGCGAGCCATTTTGCGCGTTCTCCTACCGTTTGCCCCTTCACCTTGGCTTTGAGCGCCGCGGTCCTTTTCTCGAAGACGTTGTAAAGAAGCTTCTCCGGCGCGTTTGGCCCGTAAATTTCCTGGACCGATTTTAACAAATCGAGCGTGAACTGATGGCTATCGGCCTGAAAAAGGTCATGGCTGCGGCGTGTAAGCCGATAAACCATTTCCGGGCGACCCATTCTTTGTGGCCGGCGCCAGGTATCGAGGTAGCCGTCGCGCTGAAGGGTGAGGCAATGTTGCTTGATCCCCATGTAGCTCATGCCCATTTTTTCCACCAGCTCGTTAACAGACAACCCACGGGTGCGCTTGAGAGAGTTAATAATTTGGAGCCGCTGGGTGCGGCCAATTTCTGCGATTAAACGTTGATTCATAAAAGTGACAATTGAGTGACAAAAAAAAGGTGAGGGCGGACTTTACACGTCGCGATCTTTAAAACGCAAGTCCAAATTTTACGCAAGTGCCGAACACAAAAGAGATTGTAGAGATCAGATTTGCCATGTCGCTCGGCAAATCTGCAGAAAATGTTCAACCGAGAATGGGCACAGGGATCTCCGCCGGTGGGGCGGACGGCTTCGTATTCCGCGTCAGCCAAACGGAAGCGATACCACCTGCACTGCAATTGGTGCCACTGCGCCGGAACTGTCCGCCGCGAGCGCTTCCAGCTTGACACCGGGATCGTTGAAGCCGCGTTTCACATAAGCAAGCGCGGTTTCCTTTTCCATCTTCTCACTGCGCGCTGCGCTGGTAATCCAGCCCGCTTCTTTGCCTTTCTCCGTCGTGGAGGCAAGTCTCAAGCCAGCTTGAAGCGGGGTCTGATCCAGCGAAATCAGGCCGCGTAATCGCTTGTTTGTTTGGCCCGACATTTTAATGCGGGAGATCACTTCCTGGCCAATGTAGCAACCTTTTTCATAATCGACCGTGCGCTCTTCCAGATTAGCCTCGATTGGAATGATCTCGTCTGTCAGTTCGCGGCCCCAGCGAGGAATGCCCTCTTCGATTCGCATGATCTCAGCGGCGGCAGAATCAATCAGATCGAATGTTGAGGCTAACTGTTGCGAAACATCATCATGCCTCGCTGCCTCCGTCCAGATATCCCATCCCGGTTCGGCGAAGCGACGTACGGAAATCATTCTGGAGTCCTCTAAGCTCGGCGCAGTCCTCGCGAGGATGTGAAAGATCGAGAATCGGTCCGTGACGTCTTCGATCTGGACGTCGTCGGCGATCACATACCGCTCAAGCCTGGCCGGGAGTGCTTCGCGAAGCTCGGGATCGGCATCAACCCAAAAGCAGTTGGGCGCGGCGGAAACGAAAATGTGCGCGTTCATCTTGCCCTTGGCATTAAGCACGCACGCCTCAATTGCGACTGTTTCGCCGGCCTTTCGCACATCATTCGTAATCTGCCCATTCAGAAAACGAAGGCGATCATTCCCCGTAACACGGAGGGTTGTGCGTCCGGACAAATCAAGAAATGCCTCCGGTTTGACCTGAAGTGGTTGCGTCATCCCTCTTCGGACGAAACCGGCTGTTTTAGTAGTTGCCGCCCCCGGCGTAATAGCTGCGTGAGAAAGCCACTGCGCCACGAAATTGCCTCCTTGAGCTCTCCGCTGCCAGCCGAGTGCACCGCCGCGACAGCCTCAAAAGACGGGGACGACACCTCGGCAAGGACGACCGCTGCCGCCGGCGCCGGTGCGATTGGCTCGGCACTGGCTTGCTCCCCCTGCTCTTGCGGTTGACGCTGCTCGTAATCTGGCGATTCGGTGTCAGCCAAATATTTCCGCGCGACCGCAGAAAAATCATCGTCGCCGCGACCCCATTGCACCTGCTCCAGCAGCTGGTTGCGGGCAGCGGCAGTCACACCCAGGTCGAGATATCGCGACCAACCGAGTTGATTGGCGATCTCCATATCCTTGAGCATGTGCTTTGTGGAAAAATGCGGCTCGAAATCGCGCTGAATCATTTTCGGCAGCTTCATGGCGAGCGTTGTAGAATAGCTCGCATTGGCTTGCATCGCTTGGACGAACTTGTGCAAGGGCACACCCAGCGCTTGCACAACGGCCAAAGCTTCCGCAGTGGCCTGGACACTCGCGGCCGTCACCATGTTGGTCGCGACTTTGATTACCGTCGCCTGGCCGATCTCGCCGATCTCGATGATCTGTTTGCTGGTCGCTTCGAGAATGGGACGGGCTTCCCGCAATACTTCTTCGTCCCCGCCAATGTAATAGACCAGTTCACCTTTTTCCGCCGCAACCTTGCTGCCCGTGAACGGCGCCTCTAAAAAGCGCGCGCCGCGACCTGCGACAATTTCCGCCGCCCCTCGCATGGAATCCGGAGCCACAGTCGGATGTCCAATAATGATGTGCCGACGTGCGAGGTTTTCGCTGAGCCGATGGACGGTGTGCAGCAAAGCCTCGTCGTCGGAAACAAAAATCTGAATGTAATCGCAAAGCTCGGCCAGCTCAGCAAGCGAACCCACAAAATTTGGAACGGGACGCGGTGTCCGGCTCCAAACGAAAACCCGAAATCCTTTCCTGCGCAGATTCACACTTATCCCGCGACCGATAATCCCGAGGCCGATCACTCCGACCGTGTGGTGCTTTGAATCGGACATAAATGTCTGGCGCTCTGCCGGGTGCAACTACTTTCAAGACTGCGGGCAAAACCGATAACAAGCAATGTAGAAATGTCACAAAATGACGAAGCACGAATGTCGAAATCCGAATTAATGACGAAGCCTAAAGCATCGGCTCTTTGCTCCTACGATTTGGGCATTCTCTCTTCGAGCTTCAGCATTCCTTCGTCATTTGTCATTTTGGTTTGGTCATTGCGGCCGGATCCCCGGAAAGCTTTTGGCGTGAAGCCTGCACCGCAGACTCGCGTTTCATCTTAGCGCAAATTCAGACAGGTAATACGCAGCGACGGAACCGACGATCTGGAGACTTTCGGCGCTGACCTTGTCGATCGTGTCATCGGCCGTGTGCCACCAGGGAAAATCAAAATCAATCACATCGATCGTCGGAATCCCGATTGCGTTGAGGGGCGTGTGATCGTCGATTAATTCCCGGCCCAGGTAGGTGAAATGATTTCGTAATTTCAGCGCTTCCGCTGACGCAAATATATCGCGCGTCATTTCCGCAGGCGAATCCTGTGGGAACGTAATCGTCAGAGAACGGTCGCCCACCATGTCGAACAAGATCCCGCCGCGAAACTCTTTGGCCCTGCTGCCTCCGAGCTCTGTGGCAAAATATCGGCTCCCGTAGAGGCCGTCGTGCTCGGAATAATGTTCATACGCTTCTTCGCCGTCAAAAAACGCCAACTGAATCTTTGCGGCCAGATTTGGATGCTGCCCAAGTACTCGACTCAATTCCAGCAGCAAACCCGTGCTCGACCCGCCATCGTTCGCTCCGGCAAACCGGAAGGCGTCGAAAGTCTTCGTGTCGTAGTGGGAGCACAGCAAAAAAGGCGGCGCGCTGTTTCGTGCTGCCGGAAATCGGGCAATCAAATTCACAAACCGGACCTTGCCACGCGGCGTGTCATCCGTGAATGCCTGTCGCGTCACCTGCCAACCCGACAGGCGGAGCTGATTCTCGATGTAATCCCGGGCTTTTTCGATCGCCTCAGATCCAGGCGGGCGCGGACCGAAGTCAACCAGCCGCCGGACATGAACCAGAGCTTTCTCGCCGGAAATTTCTTCCCAAACCCTGGGCTGCGATGCACGCGACTGCTCCGCACCAACCAATGAAATGAGGAAAACAAGAAGGAAAGAAACAAAAGAGGGCGGATGCATGCGTTTCATCTGTCGATAGACATTATACTTCCGAAAGTTTTCGCAAGTTGACCAATATTACCTGGAGATCGTTGGGCGAAGAAATAAAGTGGACGGGAACGGTTTTATGATATAAGCAATGAAACTGCTAACCGTGGAATGACCTCATGAAACGAACGAAAAAGCGGTGGATCAAACCCGCGCTAAAAACATTGCCAATCTTTTTCGAGTGCACCTGCTACGCGGGCGCGATTTGATTGAACCGGAATAATTGACTCCGAAAGCCTTCGCGAGTTGATTCGAATTCGCATTCTCGGTAGCGCAGCGGGCGGCGGTTTGCCACAATGGAATTGCGCATGCCCAAACTGCATCGCAGCGCGCGCTGGAAAAATTACGCGGCAGACGCAATCGAGCCTTGCCATCAGCGATGATGATGAACGCTGGTTCTTGATCAACGCGTCACCCGATCTTGCACGACAAATCGAATGCACACCCGAGTTGCAGCCGCGTGCCGGTTGGCCGCGAAACACTCCGATTGCAGCCGTTATCCTCACCAATGCCGATCTCGATCATGGGCTGGGCTTGTTGCTATTGCGGCAACAGGAAAGGCCGCTCGTTGTTTATGCGACCGACGAAATGCGAGCCGCACTTGATTGGCTCGACATGGTTTTAAACCGATTTTGTGGAGTTGAATGGCGGCCGATTTCTCGCGATTTCATCTCATTGAGCAAAAGCATCGTGTTCCGTCCAATTTCATTGCCGGGAAGCATCGCGTTGCAGTTTCGCGACCGGAGCTCGAACGCGTCCGCCCTGATCGCCCCCGCAGTCGGCAATCTGAGCGATGAATTGCACGATGCAGTTAAAACTTCCGACGTCGTGATGTTCGACGGCACGTTCTGGAAGGATGACGAGCTGCTCGCCGTTCGCCCAGGCGCTCGTAGGGCACGGGAAATGAATCACCTGCCCATCGCCGATGGCAGTCTTGATTTCTTGCGCCATTCTCCGGCACGCCGGAAGATGTACACCCACATAAACAATACCAACCCGATCTTCATGCCCGGCTCGCCCGAGCGCGCCCAAGTTGAGCGGGCTGGCATCGAGATCGCCTGCGATGGAGTAGAAATTGCCTTATGACTGCCGGACTCTGGGATCGCGAGACTTTTGTCGAGAAATTGCGCGAGATCGGGGCATGTGCTTATCACGACAAGCATCCGTTCCATGTGGCGATGAACGAGGGGCGGCTTTCGCCTGAAGCGTTGCGCGGCTGGGTTGCGAACCGATTCTATTATCAGCGCAGCATTCCCGTTAAAGACGCGGCGATTCTATCTAATTGTCCGCTGTCCGAAGTGCGACGAGTCTGGATTCATCGGATTGTCGATCACGATGGTACCGCGAAAAACGAGGGCGGCATCGAAGCGTGGTTGCGGCTCGGGGAAGCGTGCGGTTTATCGCGCGACGAACTGATGCAAGATCGACATGTGCGACCAGGAGTGCGTTTTGCAGTCGATGGCTACGTCAACTTCGCTCGTAACCGGCCGTGGCCAGTTGCCATTGCCTCATCGCTTACCGAACTTTTTGCTCCTGATCTAATGGCAGCACGGCTTGGCGCTTTCGAAAAATCTTATCCCTGGATCGACCCGCATGGTCTCGATTATTTCCGTCGCAGAGTCACTCAAGCCCGGCTTGATTCGAGTGAAGCGCTTGAAATCACAATCGAGCATTGTAAAACGCGCGAGCTACAGGATGCCGCGGTTCACGCGCTTCGCTTCAAATGTGATGTTCTTTGGTGCATGCTCGACGCAATTCATCACGCTTATGCCGATACCAAGGAAGGGGGGTTGCTTTCCAAACCCCGAAGTCTTCCGAACTCGGGAGCCGCCGCTCCTTGTTAAGTGCGCACGACTATGATTCCTGATCATGCCCAGCCGCGGCTCGCGGGCGGAGTTCGGTTGGAAATCGATGCCATAACCGGAAAAGGCGTGCTGCTTTTTCCTGAAGGCATTCTCGAGCTGAATGAAACGGCTCAGGACATTATCACACGCTGCGATGGACTCACTCTCAGGGAGATCGTGCTCGGATTGGCACAAGAGTACGATGCCGACCTTGAAATCCTGGGTGTTGACGTGCGCGAAACCCTTGCCGATTTGGAACGCCGCAAGCTAGTCGAGTTCGCATGACTGCGCCGCGCCCATACGCACTCCTCGCCGAGGTAACTTATCGGTGTCCGCTGCACTGCCCCTACTGCTCCAATCCGACCGGGATGCGAAGCGACAGTGAGCTGACGACCGATGAGTGGCGCCGTGTGATTCGCGAAGCCGCCGGACTTGGCGTGCTGCAAATTGGTTTCTCCGGAGGCGAGCCGCTCATGCGGGAGGATCTGGCCGACCTCGTTCAAGGCGCGCGCAAGGCGAGACTTTACACCAACCTAATCACAAGCGGTATCGGTTTGGATGAGAATCGCGCGCGCGTGTTGCGCGACGCGGGTCTTGATTCGGTACAACTGAGTTTTCAATCAGACCATATCGACCTTGCCGATGAAATCGCGGGCGCGCATGCGCATCAGCGAAAACTTGATGCAGCAGCGATTGTTCGCGCAGCCGGAATTTCGCTCAGCCTCAATTTCGTCATTCACCGGCGCAACATCGATCGCCTTCCGCAAATAATTGAACTGACTGAAACTCTCAGCGCCGGGCGGGTTGAGCTCGCCAACGTGCAGTTTTATGGCTGGGCTTTTCTTAACCGTGCCGCGTTGCTTCCGACCCGCAAACAAATTGCGCGCGCACGAGAAGTCGCAACCGCCGCGAAAACGCGTCTCGCCGGCAAAATCGACATCTTCTATGTCCTCCCGGATTATTATGAGACGCGGCCCAAGCCATGTCTGAATGGTTGGGGACAGCGTTATCTCACCGTCAATTCGATTGGCGACGCGCTTCCATGCCCGACCGCTTCGTCTGCAATTCCCGATCTGCGTTTTGAAAACGTTCGACAGCGCTCGCTCGATTGGATCTGGCGCGAATCGGAAAGTTTCAATCGTTTCCGCGGAACGGCGTGGATGCCGGAACCGTGCCGAAGTTGTCCGCAAAAGGAAATCGACTTTGGCGGTTGCCGCTGTCAGGCCGCGTTATTGACGGGAAACGCTGCAAATACGGACCCGGTCTGCACATTATCGCCAAATCGCGTGCGCGTGGACGCGGTGCTGCGTGATCTGGATCGATCGAGTGGCCAGACATCTGAGTGGACGCCTCGAGTCAATCCAAAGAAAGATGCCGTCCGTCCAAACGCCTGACGTCGCTGGAATTGGCCGCGCATGCATGACACATGGCAATTCTTGTCCCATCGCTGAAGCACGTGAATCAAGTCGTGCTGCTGTAAAACGGTAAAACTCAGTGCTGTGTTGGTAAGATAGAATTTGAAATGCCTCGCTAGCGTCGGACCCGAAAAGCATACACTTTGTTATCAGCGGCGATGTAAATACGCCCGCGAGCTTCAATGCCGGTGGTGTTGTACGAGTGCGTGCCTGCCATGAGTTCGTTGGCGCCGCCGCCGGCGAAAATCACGGCCCCGGTATCTCCATCGTATCCGTGCAAACGTTGGTCGCCGCTGGCTCCGACCGACCAGACAACCATGTTAATAGTGCCGTCTGTTGAGGTGACGAAGGGCGAGCCAACACCGCTCTGGGTCACACTCCAAACGCTTGTAATAGTGGGTGGATTGGTGGGATTAATACGAAAAGCGGAGAGCAGCGAGCTGCTGGCACGAAAAACAACGTATGTGCCTTGGGTAGTCCGATAGGTTGCCGCGCCCTGAATGATAGAACTGCTTGAAACGTGCAACGATGCTACCGGTGCGGCGATGCCACCGAGATTCGCGCGGTCGAGTAAATACACATTGCCATCTTTGCCGAATTGCACTACCAGGCTCGAAGGCGTAGCGCCCGGCACGTCCACCAGCAACGGGCCGGAGCCTCCCAGATCGGTGTCGCCATTGTCGAGTGACACCCAATTGGTCGGCACCCAGAAATCGCTGGGATTGCCGCTAAAGATCGGGCCCGGCTGGAAACGAATCACGGCTTCGCCGCCTTTCCATATGCCGCCCGTGCTAAAAGTGTTGCCCGTCGTGATGAACGGATTATTGCCGTCGCTGGCAACGCCGCCAACGCCCCATGATCCGCCGCCAATCGCCGAAGTGGCCCAAGCCGTCACGCTTGCCGGGTTATTAATCGGCACACCTACAAGCCAACCGTGATACGTTCCGCAATCGCCAAAGTGCCCGCCATATGGCACGTAAACTCTGCCGTTCACCAGACCGAGTGCGCCGCGTTCGCCTTGCACTGACGAAGTAAAGGTCATGCCGTTGTACGTGGCGCTCGCATTCAGGTCCACTGGCCAGCCCAGATTGATCGCGCCAGTGTCCACATTGAGCGAATAGAGGAGATGTTTCTTGGTCACGCCGCCGTCGGGAGTGGTCATCGCGTCAACGAAGAGAGCGCGCGAGTTGAGATCGATCACGGGCGTGCCAGTGACGCCCATCGGATTAATATTGCCGCAAGGCAGCTGGGACAAGGACACCGCAGTGCCGAGGTTGCGTTGCCAAACGATATCGCCCCGGGTGGCGTCGAGCGCATAAACATCGTTCGATTCAGTCGCCACGATGACCATCGTTCTGCCGCTCGTGCGGTCTTCGATGTAAAGAGGCTGGGCGTAAACGTTGCCAGATATCGTTCCGTTAAACCGCAAGTCGCGCGCCAAGTTAGCGGCGGCGCTCTGCGTGAAAAGTCTGTCGATGTAAAGTCCGTCACGCGAATCGTCATTGTGATATTGAGTGACGTTGCCCGCCGCATTCGCCGGGTTGATGACGCTGGCGCACGCAGCCGCAACACAAAGCAAGCAGATAGAGATTGAGTGTTTCATGCCCTTAAAGAGAAAACCGCGCCTTTTAACACACTGCGATGCAGATCTTGTCAAGCGTTACGATTCACGGGGTAGTGTCCTAATTTGTCAAATTAGGACACTACCGATTCACGACGCTCATATCATTTCGTCACACTGACAATAGCGATGCCCCATGGTCCGCTCCCGACTTTGATCCGCTTCAATTCTTTGCGCGCTTTTACATCGACTACCGACACGTCGTCCGATCCGCCATTCGCGGTGTAAAGCTTCGAGCCATCCGGGTTGAGCGCGATCCCCCAGGCGCGGTTCCCAACTGGAATGGTTGCCGTGACAGCATTCTTCTCCGTGTCGACGACTGCAACGGCATTTGCGCGACCGGTTGAGACGTAAAGTTCCCTGCCATCCCGCAAAAAAGCGGTGCCCATCGGCAACGAACCGGTTGGCAACTGGATGTTTGATAACATTTTGTGCGCTTTTGCATCGATAACGGCCACGTATCCGCCGTTTTCACACGCGACGTAAGCGCGGGAGCCGTCTGGCAAGAATGCGACTGAGCGCGGCCGTCCGCCGGTATCGATTTTTGCGAGGACTCGCTGTTCATCGGGTGAAATCGCGAACACCTCGCTCTTGTCTTCACAAGTAACATAGACTTCGCCGGTCGTAGGATTCACTCCCACGCCCTCCGGTTCCTCCGACACTTTTACTTTTCCGCGAGCTTGGCCCGAAGCGAGATCGACAATTAGTGCACTCGCATCATCCTCATTTGCGATGAACGCGAATTTTCCATCTTTGGAAATTGAAAATTGCTCCGGATCGGATCCAACATGCCACCGGTCGATCAGTTTGCCGGAAGACACATCAATCACGGCCAGCCCGTCTGCCGTCTTGTCCGCAGGCGGCCGCTCGGCGTCCACACCCGGAGCCATCCGTGGCGACCCGCTCAACGCCACGAAAACGCGTTTCCCATCCGGCGCGGCGTGAATTCCACGCGGTCTTTTACCCACCGCAAACGTCTTAACGATTGTATCGCTCGCGCCGTCAATCACTGTCACATCCCCGGAGCGTTCATTGCTCACGTAAACAAAATAGTTCGGCGATTCCGCGCGCACGACAATTGCACCTGCGAGAAGGACGCAAAGAATAAATCGGGCACTCACGCGTGATCCGTACATCTCAATCCCATTCCGAGCAAGTCATCCACGATTTTGGACGTTGAATGTTAAGCGTTGAGCGTTGAGCGTTTACCTGTGACTCCACACGACAAGCTCTTTATCCCGGGTCCGGTCGAGGTTTCGCCGAAAACCTGGGCAGCGTTTTCACGCCCGATGATTGGACATCGCGGCGAAGATTTTAAGAATCTTTACCGCGCAGTTTATCCAAAGCTTCAGACTTTGTTCGGAACAAAGCAGCCGGTGTTTCTCTCGACTTCGTCTGCCTGGGGCGTAATGGAAGCTTCAATCCGTAACCTGGTCGATCGTGGGGTCCTTTGCTGCATGTGCGGCGCGTTCTCTGATAAGTGGCTTGATGTCGCGGAGCGGTGCGGAAAAAACGCCGCGCCTCTCCAGGTCGATTGGGGAAAACATATCGATCACAAAGCGATCGATCGGCGATTAGCGACCGGGAAATTCGATACCGTTACCTTGATACATAGCGAGACCTCAACCGGTGTGATGAACCCGCTCGGGGAAATCTGTTGTATTCTCGCGAAATGTCCGGAAGTCGCGCTGATCGTTGATACCGTCTCATCTTTTTCCGGCGTGAGGATCGACATGGACGCCTTGGGTATCGACGTGATGCTGACCGGGGCACAAAAGGCGCTCGCGCTGCCACCCGACGTCGAGCCGCAGCTCGTCGACCTCGCCGCTGACCCCGGCCACCGAGGCGGCCAGGTCCTTCACCTCCTTGGCC
>Ga0207706_10001925_pt1 | contig 20393 bp, 24 predicted proteins | sample KBSC53metaG_FD_184318 | JGI IMG/M metagenome (GOLD analysis project Ga0207706, IMG submission 184318) | Corn rhizosphere microbial communities from Kellogg Biological Station, Michigan, USA - KBS C5-3 metaG (SPAdes) (version 2) | ecosystem: Host-associated > Plants > Roots > Rhizosphere > Soil ... | reverse complement strand
ACTACAACGTCGAGATCATCAACGACCCGCGTTCGCCGAGCCGCCCGATGGGCAAGCCGGTCAACCGCATCAGCTGGCGCTTCCAGATCCAGGGTCCGCAGGCCTGGAACGTGATCGAGAAGCTAAACGGCCAGACGCTCGAGAAGCTCAAGTTCTTCAACATGAGCACGATGAAGATCGGCAACAAGACCGTGCGCACGCTGCGCCACGGCATGGCCGGTTCGCCGGGCCTCGAAATCTGGGGTCCGTATGACGAGCAGGACTACATCCGCGACGAAATCCTCAAGGCGGGCGAAGAGTTCGGCCTGATCGCGGTCGGCAGCCGCGCCTATCCGTCGAACACGCTTGAGTCGGGCTGGATCCCCAGCCCGCTGCCGCCGGTCTACACCGGCGACAAGCTCAAGGATTACCGCGAGTGGCTCGGCGCCGATAGCTACGAAGCCACCGGCGCAATCGGCGGATCGTTCGTCGGCAAGTCGATCGAGGATTACTACCTCAATCCGTGGGAGCTGGGTTACGGACCGTTCGTCAAGTTCGACCACGACTTCATCGGCGCCGACGCGCTCAAGGAGATCGACCCGAGCGCGCAGCGCAAGAAGGTCACCCTCGAGTGGAACGCCGAGGATATGAAGAAAATCCAGGGCTCGATGTTCGATCCCGAGGGCGAGCAGTACAAGTTCTTCGACCTGCCGCTGGCGAACTACGCCAACAGCAACTACGACTCGGTCGTCGATGCGGATGGCAACGTGATCGGCCTGTCGATGTTTACCGGCTACTCGTACAACGAGAAGAAGGCGCTCTCGCTCGCCACCGTCGACCACGAGATCCCGCTCGGCACCGAGATCCACGTGCTGTGGGGCGAAGAGCCGAACACCCGCAAGACCACGGTCGAGCCGCACAAACAGCTCGCGGTCCGGGCGATCGTTTCGCCGGTGCCGTATTCGAAGATGGCCGCCGATACTTACGCGAAGGGCTGGCGCACTTCGCGCAGCCTCGAAGACGCCTAAGGCTGGTGGCATAAGAGAACCGAGGGGAGGCGCCGCAAGGCTCCTCCCCTTTCTCGTTTAAGGGAGAGCAGGAATGGCGAATTACGTGCTGGTCCACGGCGCCTGGGGCGGCGGACAGACTTACGGCGAAGTCCCCGATCGCTTGCGCGCCGCCGGGCATGAGGTGCTCGTTGCGCAGCTCAAGGGCCTCGGCAGCCGCTCGGACGAGCTGCACGGTGGGATCACGCTGACCGATCACATCGACGACGTGTGCGAGCAGGCGGCTCAGGCTGGGTTCGATCGCTTCATCCTTGCCGGCCATTCGTATGGCGGGATGGTCGTGACGGGCGTCGCCAACCGCGTTGGCGCGCGCATCGATGCGATCGTCTACATCGACGCGTTCCTGCCCGGCGACGGCCAGAGTCTATGGGACATCACGGGCGAGTTCGAACACGCCTGGTACATCGACAGCCAGAAGCACACCCCCGGCCTCGTCGCTCCGATCGGCGCGGTTGATTTCGCGCCGGTGCCCGGCCAGATCGGCCGCCACCCGCTGCTCACCTTGCTCGAGGCGGTTCGCTACACCGGCGAGGAAGCGAAAATTCCCAGCCGCACCTACATCTTCGCCACCGATTGGGAGCCGACCCCGTTCCGGCGCTTCTCGGAAGCGGTGCGGGCCGAAGGCGGCTGGGACCACCACGAAAGCAAGGCGAGCCATTTCGTGATGGCCGACCAGCCCGAGCAGACTGCGGCGATCCTCCTCGCCCTCGCCTGAGAGCGCGTCAGAGCGTCGCCAGCAGCGGCACGCCGAAAGCCAGCGCCGTGCCGATGGCGATGACGGCCAGCAGCACGGCAAACACCCGCACCAGCTTGCGCGAGAACTCGGTGTCTTCGACGACCGCGAACTCTTCCTCTTCCAGTTCCGGTGCGGCCGCTTCCTCGGGAATCCGCTCAACAGACGCAAGACGCGGAAATTCGATGGCGGCCATCAGCGCCAGCTTCTCGGAAGCGATCGCCTCGCGCTGTTCGTCGAGATGGGCCTTCAGGCCGATGCCCGAGCGCCACTCGTCGAGCGCCTCGCCCGTTTCGAGTTGCCGGTCGAGCTCGACGAGCCGGTCGAGCTCGCGCAGCGCGCCGCGGCGGTTGCCGGACAGAACCGCGAGCTGCAGCCGCACTTGAGCCAAGCCGCTCGCGCGCAGGTAGTTCAAGTCGACCGCGTTCGGCGGCGGCATTGCGTCGAACGTGTAAGTCGTCCGCTGCCGCACGGCGGCGCCGCCCTCAATTCTCCCGTACGCGTTCACGTTTCAATCCCTTCGCAAGACCCCTGCGCATGGCGGTCTAGGCGGAATATGGGCCGGTCCGGAATCCCTGAACCGACTAGCCGAAAGGAGATTGAGCTAGGCCGAACGAGGCTTCGGCGAGCCGTGCGTCATCGCCGACCAAGCGCAGCTTCGCTCTCGGCCATCAGGGCCGCCACGATCTCCGCGACCGGCTCTTCGCGGGTGACCATGCCGACCGACTGGCCGGCCATCAGGCTACCGTGCTCGACATCGCCGTCGATCACCGCGCGCCGCAGGGCGCCCGCCCAATAGTGTTCGATCTGCAACTGCGCTTCGCCCATCTCGACCGCGCCTTGATCGAGCGCATTGGCGATTTCACGCTGTTTGGCGGTGAACAGCTCGCCGCCCTTGTTCTTGAGAGCGCGCACCGGGATCACCGGCAGGCGCGGGTCGAGCTGTACGCTCGCCACTGCGTCACGCGCCTTGGCGCTGAAGAAGGCCTTCTTGAACTCGGGGTGGGCAATGCTTTCGGTCGCGCAAGCGAAACGGGTGCCGAGTTGCACGCCGACCGCTCCCATCTCAAGGTAGCCCGCGATGAGCTCTCCGCGGCCGATCCCGCCCGCGACGAATACCAGGAACTCGTCGCTCAGCTCTGGGAGCATCTCCTGCGCCAACACGCTGGTCGACACAGGACCGATGTGGCCCCCCGCCTCCATCCCCTCGATCACAAGCGCGTCACCGCCCGAACGCAAGAGCTTCTTGGCCAGCGCGAGAGTCGGCGCGAAGACCACGACCTTGGCGCCGTGGTCCTTGATCGCCTCCACGCTGCCCTTGGGCGGGATTCCCCCCGCGAGGACCACGTGGCCGACACCATGACGCCCGCAGACCTCGATCAGCTCGAACAGCATCGGGTGCATCGTGATTAGGTTCACGCCGAACGGCTTGCTTGTCAGTTCCTTCGTCCCCGCGATCTCGCGGTCGAGCAGCTCGGGCGTCATCGCCCCGCAGGCAATCACCCCGAAGCCGCCAGCGCTGCTAATCGCCGCGACAAGGTTGCGCTCAGAGACCCAGCTCATCGCGCCGCAAAGTATGGCATATTCAGTGCCGAGGAAGTCGCAGCCACGCTGCATCAGCGCCTGGGTCTTGGGGTAAGCGGTCATCGATCACTTTCTCGGGGAACGGGCAGGGCGCGGGGGCTTTAGGGTAGCCGAGGCGCAGCGGCAAGGACGAGGCGATTATGCAGCGACGCAAGCCGGGCAAGAACGATCCGGAGGTCTCGGCCATCGGGCTGGGCTGTGTGGCTATGTCGCCGATGCACGGTACCGCCGATCGTTTCGAGGGCTAGGTGGGCCTGATGAACCTCGATTTCGGGGCGGGTGAGCGAAGCGGCCGAAGAACTCGAGCAGGACCTGAACAAGGATCAATTCGCCGGACGGAAAGGGGCGATCCCGCCTGGCGCCATTGCATGCGAACGCTACGACCGGAGCAGATGGCGATGCTCGATTCCGAGCGCGCCTAGGCTAGCGCGTTCAGCAAGTCGTCCTTGCGATAAGGCTTGGCCAGCATCCGGCCCTCCGGCCTCTCCAAATCGGCGTCGTCGTTGAGGCCTGTGGCATAAACGACCTTCAGCGCGGGGATCAGCTGCTTCGCTTCCTCGGCTAGTTGCCAGCCGTTGATTTCACCGGGCATGCGGATGTCGGTAAACAGCACGTCGTAGCCGCAATCACCACGCAGTATCCCCAGCGCCTCGTCGCCAGAACCCGCCGCGGTCACATCGTGGCCGGCATCGGTCAGATCCTCGAACGCCAGCTCCCTGACCAGCATTTCATCTTCGACGAGCAGGATTTTCGCCATTTTCTGCTAATCTTTCCTCATCTTGCGATGTCGTCCTCCCGTTGCTCTTAACAGGTGCTAACCGACTATCGTTAGCAGAGTTCCTTCCCCTGTCGCGGAATCCAAGGGTATTCCGGCCGGAACTGACGACCATTGCGCTTGGTTCCGCAAAGCCCGACGCTGCGGGCCGGATTGGCTGCGCCGCGATCAGTCAGCCGTCGCCAGACGGACATCGCCGTCGCGACCATACGGGTCGTCATGGAAGACGATCTCGCCGGCGCCGGCCGGAACCGCGGTGAGATACGTCACGTAGATCGGCACGGGCTTGGCGAGGGGCACCTTCTCTTCCGGCGCGGCATCGGTCGGGATCGGCTCGCCCATTAGCCAGCGGTGCATCTTTGCGGCATCCTCCATCCGGATGCAGCCGTGGCTCAACTGGCGGGCATCCTCCTTCATCAACTGCTTGGCGGGCGTGTCGTGGAGGTAGATGCCTTTCGGGTTGGGGAATTCGAACTTGACCTTGCCCATGAAGTTCTCGCCGCCGGGAAGCTGCCGCACGTGAACCTGCCGCTGCCCATCGCGAACCGCCTGCCAATCGACCGTGTTCGGATCGATCACCGCGGAATCTCCGCTCCAGTCGGCCAGGACCTGATAGCCGTGGGCCTTGAGATAGCTGACGCCGCTCTTGACCACGTGCGGAGCAATCTCGTTCTTGGTGATGTCGTTTGGGACCTCCCAATAGGGGTTTTCGATCGCCCAGCGAATCCAGCCGGCCATCATTGGCGTTTCGCCGAGCGCGCGGTTGCCGACGACCACCTTCATCGAGTCGACTACCTGATCGCCGTCATACATCCACAGTCGGGCGCTGGCGGCGTCCACGAGGATGTGTTTGCCTGTCGGGATCGCCGGGATCGCCCGCACCCGCTCCAGGTTGGCGGCGATCAACTGCTTCTGGCCGGCGGTATAGCGGGGATCGTCCAGCGCCTTGCGCAGCGGCGCGTAGAACGGGCTCATCCAGCCCATCGCGTCGACGTAAGTCTCGAGCGAGGGTGCGGCGGCCGCCGCCTCGAGTGCCGCGCGCGTGCCCGGGGCCGAAGGCCCAAGCGTCGGGCTTTCATAGAGCATATCGGCATGGCGCGCGCCGCGCATCGCCGTCACGTACGCGGCAAAAGTCGACGAAAGCGCCAACTCTGCCCGAGCAGCGTCGTCCGCCCCGCCCTCACGCGCGCGATCGAGCAGCTTGGTCAGCTTGTCGAGGTCGAGTTGTTCCGGATCGATCCCGTCGCGATCGGCCGTGCGCATCCGCAACCACAGCAGGGTCGCCGCCCCGGAAGGACGGTCGAACTCGTCGAGCCACAGCGGCGCGTTGTCGCGCGCGGCGTAGAAGGCACGCAAATCCTTTCCTGCATGATTGGCAATCTCGCGGCGGATTTGCGCCGCCGCACCGCCGCCAGACGGCTCGTCACGCCATGAACTCTCCGACGCACGTTCCTGTGCGACGGCGACCTGCGGCAGCGGCGCAATCAGCGCCGCTGCCAGGGCCGGGAGTACGAAACGCAGCAAGCGTTCGTCGATAAGCGTTGCCATGCTGCAGTCCGTACCCCCTGTTACGCTTAGCCGCGCTCGCCAGTATAGGACGAGGTTGGCTCGACCACCGGCGCGCCGGAATAGTATTGGCCGTTGCGAATGTAGCCGTCGACGCAGCCATCGTTGTTCGAATCGGCCCAAACCGCGCCGGCAATACCGCCGACAGCCGCACCGATCAACGCGCCGACCGGGACGCTCAGGCCGCCCGTCACCGCGCCAACGCCAGCGCCCAGCGCCGCACCACCGGCAGCACCGACCGCGGCAGAACCGCCGACAGACGGACAGCTGGCCGGAGTTGCGGAATAACCGGCCGGCGGCTCACCCGGATAATACTGACCGTTGTAGACATAGCCGTCGGCCACGCCGTCGTTGTTGCGGTCGGCCCACACGGCGCCCGCCAGGCCACCAACGGCCGCACCGATTGCCGCGCCGGTCAGCAGGCTGCCGCCGGTGAGCGCGGCAACGCCCGCTCCGCCGGCCGCGCCGACCGCAGCGCCGGTGCCGACAGAAGCCAGCGTGTTGTCGGTAGGGGTCGAGGCACATGCGGACAGGGGCAACGCCGCCGCCGCCATCAAGGTAATCACAGCTTTGTTCATGATGCTTCTCCTAGAAGCGCCATCGGCTGCGGCTAACCGCCCCTCAGGCACACGGATTCGCCTCCCTTGTGCGCAAACGAGAACTCTTGAGCGCAGTTCCTTTGGGGCAAAAAGCTGCGACGAAACGCGCCGGAGCTGCGTCGAGCTGCGTCGAGCTGCAAAATTAACCATATTCATCGCGGCCGCCAAGTGAAGTCGGTTCGCAGCGTAAAGTCGATCGGACGGCCTGCGGCGTCGCGCGCCGGGCGGAAACGGAAGCGCTGTTCCATCAGCCGGCAGGTTTCGTGATCGATCGTTGCGTAGCCACTGCTCCGAACCGTGCTGCAGTTGTCGACCCGGCCGTCGCTGCGCACCCGGAAGCTGACCAGCACCGTACCTGCCGCGCCACGCGGCAGGCCGCTGCGCGCATAGTCGCGATCGGTCAGCGCGCCGGCAATGTGCACCGGTGGCGTCGCGCCGGCACCCGTGCCATTCCCGCCTGCGCCCGATCCGGTGCCGGTGCCCTGCCCGCCCCTGCCCGCCCCACTACCGGCGGCAGAACCTGCGCCGCTGGCCGACTGGCTCCCGGCATCGACCGCGGGCAGCGCCGGTGCCGGTTTCGGCAGAGGGCGCGGCGGATTGGGCGGTGAGGGCGCCTTGGTCGCCCCGCGGCTGGGCGGCGCGGCGGCCGCGGCAGGTTTGGTGTCCGGCGGCGGCGGAGGAGGAGGCGGCCTGATGTCAAAGGTCGATAGCCCGGCGCCGCGCATCAGCTGCGGCGCAACATCGCGCGACAGCGTCATCAACAAAGCGAGCAGCAAGCCGTTCACGCCGACCGCTGCGGCAAAGCCGATTGCCCGGTTCCGATTGTCGAGCAGCTCGAAGGCCATCGCGCACCTGCGGCACTCCCACGGTTATAATGCTTGAGCGCGAGGCTGGGTCCGATGCGGCGACAATCCGCCCTTGCCGCGCGCCCGGATGCCGTTAGGCTCGCTTCAAAAGAACAACCGGGAGAGAGCGGCATGAGAATCAAGGCATTGTACGGCTTGGCAGTCGGGTTGGGCGTGGCGCTGGCGCCGGCGACCGGCGCCCTGGCACAGGTTGCTCCGACGATGGCGCAGAGCCTCGCCGACCGGGCGGCGATCGAGGATTTGCTCACGCGCTATTACAACAACTTCGGCGGCGGGGTCGAAAGCAAGATCGGCGACTTCTATGCCGAAGACGGCGAGATGATCCTGGGGCCCAACCACTACAAGGGTATCGCCGCGATCAAGGGCGCCTACGCAGCCGTGCCCGCCAGCGCACCGCAACGCAGCGCCTACGCGCTCAACATCCTGATCAGTAACATGCTTGTTACCGTCCACGGCGAGACGGCTACCGCGCGGCTGGTGTTCACAGAGACGATCACTGAAAAGCAGGGCGAGGCGCCGAAGATCCTCACCCAGGGCCGCGAGTTCGATCATCTGGTCAAGCGCGGCGAGCGCTGGCTGATCGCCAGCCGCCAGATCATGGGCGCGAAAGGCGAGCCCGAGGGTTGGCAGGACTGACCTTTAAAGGCTTTTCAAGGGCGTCGGCGTAGCAGGCCCAAATGGAAAGCCGACCCGTGCAGCCTAATGCCTCGCCCGCCCGGCCGCCATGGCGTGCGCTCGCGGGCGCGGCGCTGTTTGCAGGCGGTTTTGCCCTCGCCAACCGTTTCCAATTGACCAATGGCGTGCTCTATCGCTGGGCCGCGCACGACCTGGCCCACGCCGCGAGCAACTTCACCCTTCTGGCGGTTCAGGCGGCGATGTTGCTCGGGGCGATTGTCCTGCTCGGCCGGCGCCTGTTCGCCCTCGCCATGGCGCTCGCGTTTGTCTCGATCCTCGTCAATCTCGGCTACGGCCAGACGACCCGCGCGCCGATCGACATCGGCACCATCGCCTGGATGACGGCTGAGGCCCGCCAGGCAGGCAATGTCGCCAACGAGTTCGCCGCGCCGCTCGTGCTGGCGGTTGTCCAGGCCGCACTGGCGATCGCCCTGTTCATCACGGCGCGAGCCCTGCTGCGTGGCAGGAATGCTCCGCGTTCGTCTCACCTGGCCGGCACAATAGGCCTTGGACTGCTGGTCGCGCCGAACCTGCTGACGATTCCGCTGGGCCTCCCGGCCAACGCCGCGGAACGTAACGTCTACTCTCTGGGCCTCGAGTTGGCCGAAGCCGATCCGCCGCCGCCGCGCGCGGCGGTCGATCTGGTGCCGCAGACCGCGGGCACCCCCCGGCACATTGTCTGGCTGGTCGACGAAAGCGTCGCCTACGCCGAGTTTGAGAGGCTGATCGCGCCGAAGCTGGCGCCCTACCGGCCGGTTGACTTCGGCATGGCCGCCTCGCTCGCCAACTGCAGCGCACCGTCGAACCTCGCGCTGCGCTCGGGCGTCGACGTGCGCCACGCCGGGCCAAGTACCGACTTGCGCCGGACGCCATCGATCTGGGGCTATGCCAGGAAGGCCGGTTACCGCACGACGATGATCGACGGGCAGACGAGCGGCGCCCCGCAGAACTTCTTGCTCCCGCCCGAACGCGCGCTGATCGACGAAGTTCAAAGCGCTGCCGGCGGGATCGACACCGACCTCAAGATCGCCGTCACCCTCAACCGGCAGCTACGCGGCCCCGCGCGAACCTTTACCTACGTCGTGCTGCGCGGCGTCCATTTCCAGTACAAGGACCATTTCCCGCCCGGGATGGTCCCGCCCGACAGCCCAGAGATTGTCCAGTACCGCGCCGCGCTCACCTATTCGAAGGGCCGTTTCTTCGACCGGCTGTTCGCCGGGGTCGACCGCGCGAACGTGGCGGTTATCTACCAGTCGGACCACGGGCAGAATCTCACCCCCGGCAAGTTGCCGCATTGCAGCCCGGAAGGAGTGCCGGTCGAGTTCCAGATTCCTCTATTCGCGTTCGTGTCAGACGCTCAGCGTTCGCGCCTGGCTTCGGCACCGCAAGGCGGCCATTCCGCGAGCCAGGTCTTTCCGACCTTGCTCGAGTGGATGGGCTACGATCCTGCCGTCGTGCAGCAACGCTACGACACCGATCTTTCGGGCAACCGGGCGCGCTACGTCCGCTTCGGGCGCGATGCGTTCCCGCTAGAGAGAGGCGGGAGTGCCGACGTCACGGTGTCGGACAAGTTCCCCGGCACCTGAGCGTCAGGCAGCCTCATCCTCCGCATCCAGCCCATACGCGGTGTGCAGCACGCGAACTGCCAGCTCGGTCTCGTCCTCGTCGATCAACACGCTGACCTTGATCTCGCTGGTGCTGATCGCCTGAATGTTGATGCCGCGGTCGGCCAGCGACTTGAACATCGTCGCGGCGACGCCTGCGTGGCTCCTCATCCCGACCCCGACGACGCTGATCTTGGCGACCTTGCTGTCGGTTATCACGCGGTTGAAGCCGATCTCGTCGCGCTTGTCCTCCAGCAACGCCTGCGCGCGCGCAAGGTCTGCCTGGGGCACGGTGAAGGTCACGTCGGTCTCACCCTTCTCGCGGCCGACGTTCTGGATGATCATGTCGACGTTGATCGAGGCCTGCGCGAGCGGGCCGAAGATGTGCGCCACCGCACCCGGCCTGTCGGGCACCCGGGTGAGGATGACCTTGGCCTCGTTCTTGTCGTGGGCGATGCCGGTGACCAGCTGGCGTTCCATTTCGCTACCTTCCATTTCCTCGTCCGAGACGATCATCGTGCCCGGCAGGTCGTCCGCCGGCGGGGCGTCGTCGTCGATGAAGCTCGACAGCACCTGGACGCGCACGCCTTCCTTCATCGCCAGGCTGACCGAGCGGGTCTGCAACACCTTCGCGCCGACCGATGCCAGCTCGAGCATTTCCTCGTACGTCACGTATTTGAGTTTTCGCGCGCGAGCGACGATCCGCGGGTCGGTCGTGTAGACCCCGTCGACGTCGGTATAGATATCGCAGCGGTCGGCCTTGAGCGCCGCGGCGAAGGCCACGGCTGAAGTGTCCGACCCGCCGCGGCCCAGCGTGGTCACGCGCCCGTCGTCGGCAATCCCCTGGAAGCCCGGGACCACCGCGATCTCGCCCGCCTGCATTGCCGCGATGACCGCTTCGGAATCGATCCCGACCACCCGCGCCTTGGCATGCGCGCCCTCGGTGTGGACCGGAATCTGCCAGCCGAGCCAGCTGCGCGCCTTGCAGCCGATGGCCTGTAACGTGAGCGCGAGCAGGCCGCTGGTGACTTGCTCACCGCTAGCGACGACCACGTCGTATTCGGCGGGGTCGTAGAGCGGGTTGGCCTCGCGGCAGAAATTGACCAGCCGGTCGGTCTCGCCGGCCATCGCGCTGACCACCACGGCCACTTCGTGCCCGGCGGCCTGCTGCTTGCGCACGATCTGCGCCACGCGGCGGATGCGCTCGGTGCCGGCCATCGAAGTGCCGCCGAATTTCATCACGATCCGCGCCACGTGAACGTCTTCCCCTGCTGGTGCCAAGCTTGGCGCGCTGTTAGGGATGCCTCATGCCCGATGCAACTGTAACAGCGGCAACCATCCGACCCGGCGAGGCCGAGCATTTCGGCAAGCTGGCGAAGGACTGGTGGGACCCGAAAGGCTCCTCGGCGATGCTTCACCGGATGAACCCGGTGCGGCTGGCGTTCCTGCGCGCCGCGATGGATGCGCACTGGGGCGGCGACCCCGAGGGCGTGAAACCGCTCGCCGGCAAGTGTGCGCTCGACGTCGGCTGCGGCGCCGGACTGCTCGCGGAGCCGCTGGCGCGGCTTGGGGCGGAGGTGACGGGGGTCGATGCGGCCGAGGAGAATGTGTCCTTGGCACGCGCCCACGCCGCCGGATCGGGGCTCGCGATCGACTACCGCAACGGCGAGCTGGCGCCATTGGGCCTCGGTCAATTCGATCTGGTCACCGCGATGGAAGTGCTCGAGCACGTCGCCGACAAGCCCGCCTTCTTGGCGGCGCTCGCCGAGCACCTCGCGCCGAACGGCCTGCTGGTGCTCTCGACCCCCAACCGGACCGCCCGCTCGCGCGTGCTGATGGTGGGGCTGGCGGAAGGCCTTGGCGTGATCCCTCGCGGAACGCACGACTGGAACGACTTCGTCACTCCCGAGGAACTGGGCGAATTGCTGGCCGCCGCCGGGCTGGAGATGGGTTCCCCGCGCGGCCTCGCCTTCTCACCGGCGAAGGGCCTGCATCTCTCCGACGACCTGGCATTGAATTATCTCGTCACCGCGACGCACCGCTGAGCTCAGAGCAGGGCCGCTTCCCACTCCACCGGATCGAACCCGACCAGCAGTCCGCCAGCGTGCTCGACAATCGGCCGCTTGATAGTCGAGGGGTTCGCCTGCATCAGCGGCACCGCCTTATCGGCGTCGAGAGCGGCCGTCTGCGCCGGGTCGAGCTTGCGGAACGCGGTGCCGCGGCGGTTGAGCACCGTCTCCCAGCCTTTTGCGGCAATCCACGCCCGCAGCCTGGCCGGATCGGCGCCTTCCTTCTTGTAGTCGTGGAACGCGTACGCGATTCCCTTGGCGTCAAGCCAGGCCCGCGCTTTCTTGACCGTGTCGCAGTTGGGAATGCCGTAGAAATCGATGCTCATGGCCCTTCCTTGCGGCTGAAGCGGTGCACGCGCGGGTGCATGCAGGCGAACAGAGTATAGTCCTCGTAGAATTCGGCCCGGCCGCGCGACTGCGCCGCGCTGTGCTCGGCGACGCGGCGCCAGGCCAATGCGGCGTTCTCGTCCTCCCATTCGGATAGGGCGATGACCTCGTCGTCATCCGCCACGTAGGATTTGAAGGAGATGAAACCCGGCTGCCGGCGCGCCATCGCTTCCATCTGGTCGGATTCGGCGCCGTACGCGGCGTTATCGATATCGGCGCGCTTGCGGTTGCGGAATACGACCAGGAACATCAGTCTCACCCTCCCAAATGAGCATCGGCGATGGCCACCGCGAGCGCGTCGGCCGCGTCGGCGCCTGCGATTGTCGCGCCCGGCAACAGCACCTTGAGCATCGCCTGGACTTGCGCCTTCTCGGCAGCGCCGGTGCCGACCACGGCTTTCTTGACCAGCCGTGCTGCGTGCTCCGCCACCGGCAAGCCCGCGCGCCCGCAGGCGGCGAGCACGCTCCCGCGCGCCTGCGCCAGCTTGAGCGTCGATTGCGGGTTCTTGTTGAGGAACACTTCCTCAACCGCCGCCCGGTCCGGCGCGTGCGCTCCGATCACCGAGTAAACGGCGTCGTGCAGGTGATGCAGCCGCTCGGCGATCGGCGCCTTGGCGTCGGTGGCGATCTGCCCGTTGGCCACATGCGCGAGCCGCGACCCTTCTGCGCGCACGATCCCCCAGCCGGTGCAGCTGAGCGAGGGATCGAGGCCCAGGATCAGCATGGGCGCATGATCAGCCGATCTTCTCCATCACCTCGTCCGAAACCTCGTAGTTACCCCAGACGGTTTGCACGTCGTCGTCGTCCTCGAGCGCGTCGACCAGCTTGAACAGCGTTTGCGCATCGCCCTCGCCGACCTCGACCGAAAGATTCGGTTTCCAGCCGAGCTTGACGCTCTCCGGCTCGCCGAGGCTGCCTTCGAGCGCCTTGGCGACTTCGTGCAGCGCTTCCATGTCGGTCCAGATGGTGTGGCCGCCCGCGTCGCTTTCGACGTCGTCGGCGCCTGCGTCGATCGCTGCTTCGAGCACCGCGTCCTCGGTGCCTGCGCTCGCGGGGTATTCGATCATGCCCTTGCGCTCGAACCCGTGGCTGACCGCGCCGCTCGCGGCCATGTTGCCGCCGTTCTTGCTGAACGCGACGCGCACGTTGGTGGCGGTGCGGTTGCGGTTGTCGGTCAGCGCCTCGACGATCAGCGCGACACCACCTGGTCCGTAGCCCTCGTAGCGGATCTCTTCGTAATCGTCGGCGTCGCCCATGCTCGCCTTGTCGATCGCGCGCTGGATGTTGTCCTTGGGCATCGAGGCCGCGCGGGCGTTGTTGACCGCCAGGCGCAGGCGCGGGTTCATGTCCGGATCGGGCATGCCCGACTTGGCCGCGACGGTGATCTCGCGCGAAAGCTTGGAAAACGCCGCCGAGCGCTTCTTGTCCTGCGCCCCCTTGCGATGCATGATGTTCTTGAACTTGGAATGGCCGGCCATGGGGTCGCTTCGTTCCCGTCTGTAATCGGTGGATTGGGAGCCAATAGCCGCATGACCGGCCAAGTCACAAGCCCGGGCCTGGCCCGCTGGACTCCCGCCGTGTGGCGCGACTTCGCGGCGTTCCTGCGCCGCCCCGTGCTGCCCCAGCGAGTGATCGGCATCCGCCTCGCGGCGATCGGCGGCACGCTCAAACTGTTCGCGCTCGACCTGCTGTTGATGGCGCTGCTCGTGGGGCTCGTGGCCGCGGCAACTGCGCTCGGCTTCAAAGTGCCCGAAAACGCCATCGACAACCTCCACCTCTCGCCCATGATCCTCGCGCTGATCGTGGTCATCCTGCCGCTGGGCGAAGAGCTGGTGTTCCGCAGCTGGCTCTCAGGTCGTGCGGGGCACTTGATCGCTATCGTGACGGTGCTCGTCGGCGTCGGAATTCTGGTGATTTCAGGCCCCCAGCCGCATCCGATCTTGGCCGCGGGTGATCTCGCCCTCACGGCTATCATCGCCATCGGCGTCGCCTTCTGGCTGCGGCACCGCGCGGCGATGCCGTTCTTCGCGCGCCACTTCGCGTGGTTCTATTTCGCCGGAGCTCTGCTGTTCGCCTTGGCGCACCTGTCGAACTACAGCCAAGGCGTGGCGCTGATCCTGCTGCCGCTTGTGGTGCCGCAGCTGCTCGTCGGGCTGATCCTCGGCTATGCGCGCGTCACCTATGGCCTCTGGTCGGACATCCTGCTGCACATGATGCACAACGGGCTGCTGATCGGGCTCGTCGTGCTTGAAAAGGGCGTTAGCTAAAGCAGTCGCTGCCACCAGCCGACATCGCGCCAGCCGCCCATTTTCCAGCCGACCTCGCGGTAAGTGCCGACGGGCGTGAAGCCCATCGCCTCGTGCAGGCCGATGCTGGCAGCGTTCGGCAGCGCGATGCCGGCAAAGGCCGCGTGGTATTTCTCGGCTAGCCGGGCGAGCAGTTCGGTATAAAGCGCCCGGCCGATCCCTCGCCGCGAAAACGCCGGGTCGACGTACACCGCGACATCGCACGAGCTGGCGTAAGCTGCGCGGCTGCGATGCGGCGAGCCGTAAGCGTAGCCCGCCACCGCGCCGTCAACCTCGGCGACGAGCCACGCATGACTCGCCGAATGTTCGCCGATCCGCAGCGCCATCTCGGCTTCATCGGGCGCGTCGAGTTCGAAACTGATCCAGCTCTTGCGCACGAACGGCGCGTAGATCGCCGCACACGCGGCGGCGTCCTGCGCAGCGACAGGGCGAACCGCCAGGCTCAGGCGCTCATCCTTCTAGCCATTGACGATCGTTCCTCCGTTCGGGTGCAGGACTTGCCCCGACATATAGCTCGAATCTTCACAGGCGAGGAAGAGGAAGCATGGCGCGACCTCGTTCGGCTGGCCGGGGCGCCCCATCGGGGTGTCCTCGCCGAAATGCACGACCTTTTCGGGCGGAGAACCGCCGCACGGGTTAAGCGGGGTCCAGATCGGGCCCGGCGCGACGGCGTTCACGCGGATGCCGTCCTTGATCAGGTTCTCGCTCAGCGAGCGGGTGAACGCGGTGATCGCGCCCTTGGTGGCGCTGTAGTCGAGCAGGCCGGGCGAGCCTTGGTACATCGTCACGCTGGTGCAGTTGACGATCGCCGCGCCCTTCTTGAGGTGCGGCCGGGCCGCCTGGACGAGATAGAACATCGAGAAGATGTTGGTCTGAAACGTGCGCTGCAGCTGCTCGACGGTGATGTCTCGAATGTCCTTGTCGGGATGCTGCTCGCCGGCGTTGTTGACCAGCACGTCGAGCCGGCCCCATTTCTCGATCACGCCCTGCACGACCTTCTTGCAGTGCTCCGGATCGCCGAGATCGCCGCAGAAGCACAGTCCTTCGCTACCCTCCTGCTCGATGGCGTCCATCGTCATGTGCGCGTCGTCGTCTTCCTCGAGGTAAGCGATGGCGACTTTGGCACCTTCGCGGGCGAACAGCACTGCGGTCGCCCTGCCGATGCCGCTGTCGCCGCCAGTGACCAGCGCGACCTTGCTCTTGAGGCGCCCGGAGCCGGGATAGCGCGGCTCCCAGTCGGGCAAAGGGTCGAGTTTGCGCTCGTGACCGGGCAGCTTGGGTTCTTCGTTGATTTCCTCGACGTGGACTTTTTCGACGGTCTGGGTGTCATCGACCATGGCGAATTCCTTTCGCCCGACCAATGAGCGGCCTCCCACCGCGTTCCGGGTCAGCCCAGCCCGAGCGCGGCCTTGTAGGTGTCGAGGATCGCTTCCATCTCGGCCCGGTCGTCGGGCTTCATCTTCCGCAGACGGACGATCTGGCGCATGATCTTGGCGTCGTAGCCGACCGCCTTGGCCTCGGCGTAAACGTCGCGAATGTCGTCGGCGATGCCCTTCTTTTCCTCCTCAAGGCGTTCGACGCGCTCGATCAGGAGGCGCAGGCGGTCGTCGGTGGTCTCGGCCATTTTCTAAAGCTCCGGCAGATCGGTGAGAATCGGTTGAGCGGCTGATAGCCGCCCGGCCGGAGCGGGTGAACCGGGTGGAAAACTTTTCCCTACCTCCCCTGGTTGCGCGCCAGGCTCGTTTCCATCCGGGCGATCTGTTCCGGGGTCGCCTCGCCCTGGAAGCGCGCCTTCCATTCGTCCATCGGCATGCCGTGGATCGCTTCGCGCGCAGCGGCCTTGTCGCCCTCGTAGCCGGCGTCGCGGATCCAGTCGGCGAGGCAGTTGCGGCAAAAGCCCGCCAGCCCCATCAGTTCGATGTTCTCGGCATCGTGCCGGTGGCGCAAGTGGCGCACCAGGCGGCGGAAGGCGGCGGCGGCGACGGCGTCGGGGACTGCATCGAGCGGGTCGGCGGCGGCGGCGACGGCGTCGGGGACTGCATCGAGCGGGTCGGCGGTGGCGGTCATGGTCACGAGTGTCCTTGTCTTGTCGCGCGGCTCTGGCATAGGCGCGGCGCATGACAAAGCTCGAACCGCGCCGCAGGAAGATCAAGATTCTCGCCACCATTGGCCCGGCGAGCCGCGATCCCGACATGTTGCGCCGCCTTTGGCGCGCCGGGGCCGACGCGTTCCGCATCAACCTCAGCCACGGCGACCACGATACGCATGCCGGAGCGATCGCCGCGATTCGCGCGCTGGAGCGCGAGCTGGGCCGGCCGATCGCGATCCTCTGCGACCTGCAAGGGCCCAAGCTGCGCGTCGGCACCTTCAGGGGCGGGGAGGCACGGATCGCTCACGGCGCGCGTTTCACTCTCGACCGCGACGAGACGCCAGGAGACGAAACTCGTGTGTTCCTGCCGCACCCGGAGCTGTTTGCCGTGCTCGCCAAGGGCCAGCGGCTGCTGATCAACGACGGCAAGATCCGCCTGCGGGTGGAAAAGGCCGGCCCCGAAGCGATCGTCTGCACCGCCGAGATTGGCGGAGTGATCTCCGACAAGAAGGGCGTCAACGTGCCCGACGCGGAAGTGCCGATTCCGGCATTGACCGAGAAGGACCGGCGCGACCTGGCCTTCGCCCTGGAACACGGAGCCGACTGGATCGGCCTCAGCTTCGTCCAACGCCCCGACGACATCGCCGAGGCGCGCAAGTTGATGGGGGGTAAGGGCGCGCTGTGCGCCAAGATTGAAAAGCCGATGGCCGTCACCCGCCTCGCCGAGATCCTGGAGCTTGCCGACGGGGTGATGGTCGCGCGCGGCGATCTCGGCGTCGAACTCAATCCGGAGGAAGTGCCGCCGCTGCAAAAGCGCATCGTGCTCGCCGCGCGCAGCCTCGGCAAGCCGGTAATCGTGGCGACGCAGATGCTCGAATCGATGATCGAGAGTCCGCAGCCGACGCGCGCCGAAGTGTCCGACGTCGCCAACGCGGTCTACGACGGCGCCGACGCGGTGATGCTCTCGGCCGAGACCGCGGCCGGCATGTGGCCAGAGGAAGCGGTGACGATGATGGATCGCATCGCCGTTCAGGTCGAGAACGACGAGAGCTACGGGGCGCGGGTCCACTTCCACCAGACCATCCCCGACACCACCAGCGCCGACGCGATCAGTCATGCCTGCATGACAATCGCCGAGACGCTGCCGATCAAGGCGGTGGTAGTGTTCACCGACTCGGGCTCGACGGCGCGGCGCGTCGCCCGCGAACGCCCCAAGACACCGCTGATGGTGCTGACGCCCTCGACCCGCACCGCCCGCCGGGCGACCCTTCTGTGGGGCGCGCACGCGGTGACCACGCGCGACATCGGCAGCTTCGAGGAGATGGTCGCCAAGGGCAAACGTATGGCCTTGCGCCACGGCTTCGCCGAGGCGGATTCGCGCCTGATCATGGTCGCCGGCGTCCCCTTCGGCGTGCCCGGGGCGACCAACCTGCTGCATGTTGTCCGTCTGAGCGGCGACGAGCTCAACGAGCACCAGGCCGCGACGGAACCTAGGTCTTAAAGGGTCTCGAAGGTGGCTCGGCGAGGGTGATGCGGTTACCATCGGGGTCTGCCAGCTGCGCGATCTTTCCGTAATCGCCGGCCGCTTCGTCGGTGAATTCAACGCCGATTTCACCCAGCGAGGACCGCGCCACGTCCATTTTGGGCACGACGATGGTCAGCCTGCCAGCGCCGGCGTGCTCTTCGTCCCGGAAGATCTGAATGTTGGCTCCGGCAACGTCACGCCACTGGATCAGTCCGTCCATCGGACGATCGTCGGGCTCACGTTCGAAGAGTTGCGTATAGAATTGCTCTGCATTGGCCATGCTCGCGGTGGCGAGCGCGGCGTAAATTCCCTGGATCTGCATTCGCGGGCGTGCCTTCAATAGTTCTCGCCCGTCAATGCGAAGCACCCCGGTGGGGTTCCGAAGCGGCGCGTCCGGTGAAACTGACGGACCGCCCTGGACGACTCCGGGCAACCCGATTCTATGGGGCGGCGGCGCGCTCCAGCCGGGCGCGGGCTTCGGTTTCGCCGATCAGCGGCAGCAGCGCCTTCATGTCGGGCCCTGAGTCGCGGCCGGTGAGCGCCAGGCGCAGCGGGTGGAACAGCGCCGGGCCCTTGCGGCCGGTCGTCTCCTTGAGCGCATTGGTCAGGGCATGCCAGGGATCCTCCCCCCAGGTCAGCGTCGCGGCCGCCTCGGCGAGAAAGGCCCGGTCCTCGGCAGAAAGCTCCGGCGCCGCGACCGGCCCGGTCACCACATGCCACCAGTCCGCCGCCTCGCCGACGTGCGCCAGGTTGGGCCGGATCGCCAGCCACCCGGCTTCGTCCATCCCCTCCGGCAGTCGGTCGCTCACATCGTCATAGTTCATCTGGTGGACGATCGCTGCGTTCAGCCGCAGCAGCTCGGTCTCGTCGAACCGCGCCGGAGCGCGGCCGAAATGGGCGAGGTCGAAAGTCTCGACCAGCGCGCCTCGCTCTGCAATCGGCTCGACCGGGAGCGAAGTGCCCAGGCGGGCGAGCAGCGCGACGAGCGCCTCGGGCTCGATCCCGCGCTCGCGAAAGGCATCGCAGCCGAGCGCGCCCAGGCGCTTCGACAGCTTGCCTTCGCTGCCGACCAGCAGCGCCTCGTGGGCGAAGCGCGGCGGCTTTGAGCCGAGCGCCGTGAACATCTGCAGTTGCAGCGCGGTGTTCGATACATGGTCCTCGCCACGAAGCACGTCGGTGACGCCCATCTCGATGTCGTCGACCGCACTCGGCAGCATGTAGAGCCACGATCCGTCGGCCCGGCGGACGACGGGATCGCCGAGCTGAGCTGCCTCGAAGTGCTGCGGCCCGCGGATACCGTCGAGCCATTCGATCGTCTCGTCGTGGTCGAGCCTGAAGCGCCAATGGGGTGCGATGCCCGCCGCCTCCTTCGCCGCGCGCTCCGCGTCGCTGAGCTTCAGCGCGGTGCGGTCGTAGATCGGCGGCAAGCCGCGTCCCAACCGGACCTTGCGCATGAGGTCGAGTTCCTGCGCGGTCTCGTAGCACGGATAGACCCGGCCCTCGGCGCGCAGCCGCTCGAACGCCGCCTCGTAATGACTCAGGCGCGTCGACTGCCGCTCCTCCACCTCCGGAGCGAGACCCAGCCACGCCAAGTCCGCGCGGATGGCCTCGACGAATTCCTCTCGGCTGCGCGCGGCATCGGTATCGTCGATCCGCAGCACGAAGCGGCCACCCGCCTTGCGCGCCAGCAGCCAGTTGTGCAGCGCGGTGCGCACATTTCCGACATGGAGCCGGCCGGTTGGTGACGGAGCGAAGCGGGTGACGACAGTCATCCCGCGCGCCCTAGCCGAGCGCGCGCGGGATGGCGAGACGTCAGACCAGCTCGGCGAAAGCGGCCGGGTCGAAGTCGCGCAGCTCGTCGGTTCGGGCGTCACGGACCTTTTCCACCCAATGCGGATCGGACAGCAGCGCCCGGCCGACCGCAATCAGGTCGAACTCCCCGCGCTCCATGCGCTCGACGAGGCCGTCGAGGCTCGCCGGTGCCGAGGCTTGTCCCTGGAAAGCTCCGAAGAAATCGCCCGCCAGGCCGACGGAGCCGACGCTGATGGTCGGGACGCCGGTGATCCTCTTGGCCCAACCGGCGAAGTTGAGGCCGTCTTCGCCGTCGATCTCGGGAAATTCGGGCTCCCAGAAACGGCGCTGCGAGCAATGCAGGATGTCGACCCCGGCATCGACCAGCGGCTGCAACCACTGTTCCATCTCTTGCGGGTCGTTCGCCAGGCGCGCCGAGTAGTCCTGCTGCTTCCACTGACTGACTCGGAGCAGGATCGGGTAATCCGGGCCAACCGCCGCGCGCATCGCGGCGATCACCTCGGCGGCAAAGCGCGAGCGCTCGGCGATCGTGGCGCCGCCGTAGCGGTCGGTCCGCCGGTTGGTGCCGGCCCAGAAGAACTGATCGACCAGGTAACCGTGCGCGCCGTGGATCTCGAGCGTGTCGAAGCCGAGCGCCTTGGCGTCGACGGCCGCCTGCGCAAAGGCGGCGACCGTGTCGGCGATCGCTTCCTCGCTCATCGCCTCGCCCGCCGGCATGTCGGGCGCGTTGAGGCCCGAGGGGCTGTCGAGTGGGCCCG
>Ga0207706_10001921_pt1 | contig 20412 bp, 28 predicted proteins | sample KBSC53metaG_FD_184318 | JGI IMG/M metagenome (GOLD analysis project Ga0207706, IMG submission 184318) | Corn rhizosphere microbial communities from Kellogg Biological Station, Michigan, USA - KBS C5-3 metaG (SPAdes) (version 2) | ecosystem: Host-associated > Plants > Roots > Rhizosphere > Soil ... | reverse complement strand
CTTCGAACGCCACGGAGAGACGATTGAGGACCCGTGGCACTGGCTCCGCGACCCCAAATATCCCGAAGTCACTGACCCGGACGTGCTCGCCTACCTCCGGCAGGAGAATGATTATTTCGAGGGGTGGAAGGCCCAGCATCAGGGCCTGATCGACCAGCTTTTCGAGGAGATGAAGGGGCGGATCAAGGAGGACGAGAGCTCGGTTCCGATCCTCGACGGCGATTATCTGTACTGGTGGGCGTTCAAGCCGGGGGCCCAGTACCGGACATGGTATCGCAAGGCTGCCAAAGGCGGAGCGGACGAGATTCTGCTCGATGAGCCGGCGGAAGCCGAGGGGCGCGAATATTTCCGGCTCGGAGCGCTCGAGGTCAGCCCTGACGAAAGGCTGCTTGCCACCCTCGCCGACTATGACGGATCGGAGCGATTCGAGCTCAGAATCCGCGATCTTGCCACCGGCAAGGACATCGAAACCGTAACCAAGGTCGGGATCGGTCAGCCCGTATGGAGCAGCGACAGCAGCGGAATCGTCTTCACCGAGGTGAACGACAATTGGCGGAGCTACCGCGCGCGCTATCACCGTCTAGGCCAGCCCACGGATGACGACCTCACGCTCTACGAAGAGACGGAGGAGCTCGGCTTCAGCGTCGGGGTCGGCAAGTCGCACGACCGAAGCATCATCTTCGTCTCAACCGGCGATAATGCGACGACCGAAGTCCGGTTCGTCGGAGCGGACGATCCGTCCAAGCCGCTGACCCTCATTTCTCCGCGCAAGGCCAACCGCGAATATCACGTGGACTCGGCGCACGGAAAATTTTGGATCCACACCAACGACGAGCATGTGAACTTTCGGCTTGCGGTCGCCGAGCTCAACAAGCCGGCCGATTGGACGACGGTCATCGCCGGATCGGACCGCGTCTATCTTACCGGACTCACGGCCTATCGCGACCATCTGGCAATCAGCAGCCGGGTCGACGGGCTCGATCAGCTGATCCTCAGGACGTACGGAGGAGATGAAACGCGCATTCCCTTCGAGGAAGCGAGCTACAGCGCCTTCTTCATCGGCAACCCGGAGTTCGCGCCCGATGCCTATCGGGTCGGCTATACCTCGATGGTCACGCCGACGACGGTCTACGATTACCACCCCGAGACCCAAGCTCTCGAGGTGCTGAAGGTCCAGGAGATCCCGTCGGGCTACGATGCGTCGCAATATGCGACCGAGCGGCTGATGGCGGAGGCCCGCGACGGCGTGAAAGTGCCGGTCTCGATCGTCTACCGGAAGGGTTTCGAAAAGAATGGGGAAGGGAAGCTATTCCTCTATGCCTATGGCGCCTACGGCCATGCCATCCCGCCAACCTTCAACACCAACCGGATCAGCCTGCTCGACCGCGGCTGGGCCTGCGCGATCGCCCACATCCGCGGTGGCGACGACCTCGGCTACAAATGGTTTCTCGACGGCAAACTCACCAAGCGGACGAACACGTTCAACGACTTTGTCGATGTGGCGAAGGCACTGATCGGCCAGCAGTTCACCAAGCCCGGCAATATCGCGATCAACGGCGGATCGGCGGGCGGCGAGCTTATGGGCGCTGTCGTGAATTCGAACCCCGAGCTCTGGGGTGCGGTGGTTGCGGACGTGCCTTTCGTCGATGTGCTCAACACCATGCTCGACGATACGCTACCGCTGACACCGGGCGAATGGCCGGAATGGGGCAATCCGATCACCGACAAGGCCGCGTTCGATTACATCCGAAGCTATTCGCCTTACGACAATGTACGGGCGCACGATTATCCGCCGCTGCTGATCACCGGAGGACTCACAGACCCGCGGGTCACTTATTGGGAACCGGCCAAGTGGGCCGCGAAGCTTCGCTCAAACAAGACGGATGGGAACGCCCTTTACCTGAAGATCAATATGGGCGCGGGCCATGGCGGAAAATCCGGCCGATGGGAGAAATTGCACGAAGTGGCGGAGACATACGGCTTCATCCTGTCCCAGGTGCAATGAACGTCGCCAGCTTCGAAACAACCCTGACGGCCGGGCCCGAGCACATCGACGAGCTGGGCCATGTCAACAATGCCGTGTGGGTGCAGTGGATCCAGCAGGTCGCGGTGGCCCATTGGGACCTGGTGGCCGATGCTGCACAAAAGAACGCTTATTACTGGGTCGTTGTCCGGCACGAGATCGACTATTTGCGAGCCGCGCACGAAGGCGACCGCGTGACTGCCAGGACGTGGATCGGCGATGCTCCGAGGGGAGCGAGGTCCGAGCGCTTCGTAGAATTCACCGGACCGGACGGAAAAATCTGCGTTCGTTCAAAGACACAGTGGGCGATTATCGACAAAGCGCTCGGCAAGCCCATCAGAGTGCCGGCTGAAGTGATAGCGCCGTTCATTTCCCAAGTGTAAGCAACCCGACATGCCCCGCCCCGTCCTCTACGAATATTGGCGTTCGTCCGCCGCGTACCGAGTCCGCATCGCCCTCAACCTCAAACAGATCGACTACGAGAGCCGCCCGGTGAACCTTCTCACCGGCGAGCAGAATTCGGACGAGTATCGAGCGATCAATCCTCAGGGGATGGTCCCAGTGCTCGAGATCGACGGCCACCGCCTGACGCAGAGCGTGGCGATCATCAACTACCTCGACGTTCGCTACCCCAACCAGCCGTTGCTTCCGGCTTCGGCGGCGGAGCGCGCGCATGTGGTTTCACTTGCGATGATGATCGCCTGCGACATCCATCCGCTCAACAATCTCCGAGTGCTGAAATATCTGAAGAATGATCTGGGCCATTCGCAGGACGAGGTCGACGCCTGGTATCGTCACTGGATCAGCGAGCGGCTTCCCGCGCTCGAGGCCGTGGCGGCGCCGCGCGCGGGCAAATTCCTCTGCGGCGACGCGCCGACGGGCGCCGACATCGTTCTGGTTCCCCAGCTCTACAATGCGCGTCGCTTCGACGTGCCCCTCGACGATTATCCGACCTTGCTGCGAGCGGACGAGAATGCCAATCGGCTCGAACCGTTCGCGGCAGCCCATCCAGAGCGACAACAGGTGCCAGCATGAACCGTGTGGACAGCATCAATCGTGGAATGAGCGAACTGAAGCCGCTCGAATCCGTCGACATCCCGCCGATGAAGGACAAGGTCAGCGAGGAGGAATGGGCGATCCGAGTCGATCTTGCCGCTGCCTACCGGATGGTCGCTCATTACGGCTGGGACGACCTTATCTTCACCCACCTCTCGGCGCGGATCCCGGGGCCTGAGCACCACTTCCTGCTGAACCCCTACAATCTGATGTTCGAGGAGGTGACGGCCTCCTCGCTGGTCAAGGTTGACGTCAACGGAAACCCGGTCGAGCCGACCCCGTTCATCACCAACCCGGCCGGCTTCACCATCCATTCGGCGATTCACATGGCGCGCGACGACGCCCACGCGGTCATGCATCTTCATACGCCGGCGGGTCAGGCCGTATCGGCGCACCAGGAGGGTCTGCTCCCGCTGACGCAGACCGCGATGTTGATTCGCGGCGACGTGTCGTTCCACGATTATGAAGGCGTTGCCGTCGATCTCGACGAACGTGAGCGCCTGGTTGCCGACCTTGGAAACTTGAACGGCATGATCCTCCGCAATCACGGCACGCTCGCAGTCGGCAAGAACGTCGGCGAGTGCTTTATCCGGCTCTATTATCTGGAGCGAGCATGCCAGGCGCAGATCATGGCGCTGTCGGCCGGCGACCAGATCAACAACCCCCCGCAAGGATCGCCGGAGACCACTGCACAGCAGGGTGCGATCGGCTTGCCCATGGCCGCAAACCTGCTGGCCTGGCCGGCGCTCAAGCGCAAGGCATATCGCCTCGATCCAGGTTTCGCGAGCTAGTTACTTTCCAAGTCGGAAAGTTTTCACTTGCCAGATTGGAAAGTCGCACCTAATGACTTTCCAACACGGAAAGTGAAAGGCGTAGACACATGGAAACCTTTGAAGCTCAGTGGGCCCTGGATGCGAAACATCTTGCCGAGGCCCAGATGGCGAAAGCAGCCACCTGCCCGCCGTGGCGGCACGCCCTTTTCGGACTGATGATGGGCGGCCTGGTCGCGAGCCCCGCGTTCGAAACGACAATCCGGTTCGCAATCCTTGCGGCCTTGCTGTGCCTGATCCCGATGATCATTCATTCGGATCGCAAGCGGATGGGCATGTTCATCAACGGATACAGGCGGGGCAAAACCCGAATCGTCGCCATCGGCGTTCTGATCGTCGAGCTGTCGCTTTATGCTGTCAGCGTCGTTCGCGGCTTTGACCATCATGACCACGTGACCCCTTTGCTGCTTGGAATTGCAGGAGTCCTGATCGGCACCATCGGAAGCGTCATCTGGCAGCGCGTGTTCGTCCGCGAGATGGGCGCCTGACAGTGGACGTCCCTACGGGATTCGATGCCGTCCTTCATCCACCAGCAAGATTGCAGATCGCGGCAGTCCTGGCGCAGGCGCAGGAAGCGGAGTTCGCCCTCCTCAAGGATATCACCGGAGCCAGCGACTCCGTGATGTCCAAGCATCTCTCGGCGCTTGCCGATGCCGGCTACGTCGCGCTCCGCAAGGCCGCGTCCGACGGGCGTCAACGAACCTGGGCAAGGCTGACCAGCAGCGGACGGACGGCGTTCCGAAAGCACGTCAAAGCGCTGGAAACTCTCGCCGCGAGTGTCGTAAGCGATGACAGGACCGGGGAGCGGGAGGCTAAGAAGCGAGCTTGAGCAGGAAGGCGGCAAACGTCACCGATTACCGCGCGCTCGCAAAAGCGCGGCTGCCGCATTTCCTGTTCGAATATCTCGATGGCGGATCCTACGACGAAGTGACTCTTCGGCGGAACGTCGAGGACCTGCAATCGATCGCGCTGAAGCAACGCGTGCTTCGCGACGTTTCGTCGATCGATCTTTCGACCGAGCTGTTCGGAAAGCGCTGGGCAATGCCGGTCGGCCTCGGACCGGTCGGGCTATCGGGACTCTATGCGCGCCGCGGCGAAGTACAGGCGGCGAGAGCTGCAGCAGCCGCGAACGTGCCCTTAACCTTGTCGACGGTCAGCGCCTGCCCTCTTCGCGAAGTCGCCGCCTCCGGCCACATCCCCTGGTACCAGCTCTATTTCGTCAAGGATCGGGGCTTCGTAGCCCAGATGATTGAAACGGCGAAGCAAGCTGGTTGCGAGGCGTTGGTCCTGACGGTTGACCTGGCGGTACCGGGCTCACGCTATCGCGATGCTCGAGCCGTTGGTGGCCGCCTCCACCGAATGAGCGAACTGCTCGCCCGGCCCGGCTGGCTTTGGGACGTTGCAATCCGTGGCCGGCCGCTCAGCCTAGGCAACCTCGAGCCGGTCGTCGGAAAGCATGCGCCTCTCAACGATTTCCAGGCGTGGATCCATGCGAACTTCGATGCGAGCGTTACGTGGAAGGACGCCGAATGGGTGCGCTCGCAGTGGAAGGGTCCGCTCGTCATCAAGGGCATCCTCGATCCCGATGACGCGCGCGCGGCGGCGGCAAGCGGTGCTGACGGGATCGTGGTCTCCAATCACGGCGGACGACAGCTCGACGGAGTGTTGTCGAGCGCCCGCGCTCTGCCCGCGATCGCGGACGCCGTCTCCGGCCGTCTTGCGATCCTTGCTGACGGGGGAGTTCGATCGGGCCTCGACGTCGTCCGGATGCTCGCCCTCGGCGCCGATTTCGCGCTTCTCGGCCGCGCGTGGGCTTATGCGTTGGCCGCCCGGGGACAGGCAGGCGTGGCGCATGCCCTTAAGCTGATCGATGCCGAAATGCGCGTGGCAATGGCACTCACGGGATGCACCAGGATCGACGAGATCGGAAATGACATCCTGGAACGCAGCGGCAATCAGGCGACGTTCTGAAGTACTCCGCCCCGTTCCTTGAACAGCCGTTCAACGTCGGCGCTGCTCATGGGCTCAGAGAACAGATAACCCTGCACTGACGAGCAGCCGTGGGCCCTAAGCTCCATCAGCTGAGCCGTTTCCTCCACACCCTCGGCCGTCGTCTCGATCCCCAGGGCATTGGCAAGCTCGGTGATCGCGTGGACGATCGCGGTCGCGCCATCGCGAGTTAGCAGGTTCTGAATGAAGCTTCGGTCGATCTTGAGCTTGTCGAAGGGAAAGCTCTGCAAATAGCTGAGCGAGGAATAGCCGGTGCCGAAGTCATCCAGCGCAATGCGCACTCCAAGCGCCCGCAGCGCATGGAGCAGACGCAGCGTGATGTCTCCACCCTCGAGGAAAATGGATTCGGTGATCTCGACTTCCAGCCGATTAGGGGCGAGGCCGCTATCGGCGAGGGCTCGAAGGATAGTCTCGTGGAGGGATCCGCGGTGGAATTGCACGGCCGAGACGTTGACGGCCACTCGGATGTTTCCGGGCCAGCGCGCCGCCCGCGCACAAGCCTCGCGAATGACCCAGGCGCCGATGGGGACAATAAGCCCCGTATCCTCCGCCACGGGCACGAACTCGGCCGGCGAGACGAGCCCGCGCGCCGGATGGCGCCAGCGCAGAAGCGCCTCGAACGAGCAAATGCAATTCTGCTCGAGATCGAACAAAGGCTGGTAATGGAGTTCGAATTCTCCACGCTCGATCGCCAGCCGGAGGTCGGATTCGAGCTGACGACGGTGCTGCGCCTGTTCGTTGAGGCTTTCCTCGAAGAAAGCGAAGGTGCCCCGCCCGGCTTCCTTGGCGCGGTAGAGCGCGAGGTCGGCATTGCGCAGCAGCGTGCCGCTCTCGGCGCCATCCTCAGGCGCGATCGCGATCCCGATGCTGGTCGAAGGAACGAACTCATTGCCATCGATGCTGAGCGGCTGTGCCATTCCGACGAGGATCTCACGGGCGAGCCGATCGATCGCGTCACGGTCCTGGCCGACATTCTGAAGAACGACGAACTCATCGCCGCCGAGACGAGCGACGAAATGGCCTCGCGCGGCCTGCTGGACGCGTCTTCCCGCCTCCACGAGAAGTGCGTCGCCCGCCGGATGGCCCAAAGTGTCGTTGATCACCTTGAACTGGTCGAGATCGAGGCAGTGGAGCGCAAACAGATTTCCATTCCCCGCCGTCGCGCGGAACAGATGTTCGAGCTGTTGCTGGAACATGGTCCGGTTGGGCAGCCCGGTCAGGACGTCATTGAATGCGAGCTGCGTGATGCGCTGCTCGCGCTCCGCGATCTTGCCAACCATCTCGTTGAAACTGTTCGCAAGCCGCGCCAGCTCGTCGCTTCCGCGCACGCCGACCTGGACATGCTCGCCCGAGGCGAGGCGGCCGGCCGCCTCGTCCAGGCGTTCGAGCGGCTGCGTTATCCGCCGCGCTGCTTTCCAGGTCGCAACAGCGACTACCAGGAGGCCCAACAAGGTCATGAGTCCAAGCGCGAGTTGCAGCTTGCGCGCGTCGGACATCGCTTCGGCCTTGGGGTAGGCAAGCAGCAGGATCGCGCGCTCGCGATCCGAGAAGGTCTGCAGCGGCTTTGCGAGAGCGATGGATTTCCCACCGCCCAGAGTCATTTCGAAGGCCGCCGTCTCTCCGACGTGCGCGGCCACCAGGCGGGCCGTGTTCGCATCGAGGGCCGCCATGCTTCCACCCGATTCAGTCCATTTGCCATTTTCGTTGACCATGACCGCCGCATGCAGCGGAATTGCCGATAGCCGCTCGAGCCCTCGCATCTCCCGCTTGTCGAGATCGGCTGCGAACACCACCCAGCCCAGAAGGGTCGGAGCCATGATTGGGGCAGCGACGAGCTGGCGCGGTCGCCCCCCAAGTTCCGAGACACCTGTCAGCCGGCCGTCATCGAGAGGCTGCCAAAGAGCCTGTGCCTCACCGTGAGCGACCGAGTTGTCGATCGCGGAAATTCTTCCGTCGGCCGATACGATGAAGGCGCTTCGAACCCTGAGCCTGGCTGCGGCATTTCCCAGTGCCGACTGCATCGTCGCCTGGTCGCCGCTCGCGACCGCCGCTCTGAAGCCGAAATCGCGCGCGAGCAGTTGCGCCGCACTCTGGAGCTCGTGCGCGCGCTGCTGCCACAGCCGATCGTAAACGGCGCCGCTCGACTGCAGCTGCCCCTCGACCTCGCGCGAGGCCGAGCCGGCAATGAAAGTCGATAGCGCCGCAGATACGGCCAGCATCGCAGCGGCGAACAGCAGCGCAAACTGAACCGTCAGCCGCGCGCTGAGCGAGCGGAACGGAGGCATGGTCAGTAATCCGTCATCGACATCGCCGGCGGCGCGCGAAGCCGAACCTGGAGATGGAGATTGCGTTGCGAAGCGGCGATGGCTTGCTGGATCTGGCCACCCGGCGCTCGAAGATAGGGATGCCAAACGGTCAATCGCGCCGGCACGTTCGGAGCATCGCTGAACGATGCAACTCCCTGCCCGTTGGTGCGTGCGGTCCAGAAGCTATCGGTCACGACGATGAAGGCGCTCATCTGGTCATGGATGTTGCATCCAAGCGCTACGACCCCGGCCTTGTCGAAATGAACGGTTCGCGACTGGTCCTTCGCGAACAGCTTCAATTCGAATTTCTTGGCGGGGGAGAAGGAATAGACATGGTGCTTCGTCGGATCGAGATTCGGGAAGGAAACATCCGCTCCGACCGGGACGACCGCCAGGAAGGGATGGAACTGCAGATTTTGCTGGGAGACGACGTATCGGCCATTGGGATGAGCCGGCCGGGCGGCATCGCCCGAGGGATAAAGGGTAACCACGGCATCGCGGACCGGTCGGCCGGTGACATCGACGACACGAACGCTCAAACTGGTCGCTGACAGAGGCGACGCCGCTCCAGCAAGGGCCATCGCTACAATTAGATTACGCACCATCCGCCAGAATTAAGACCCGAACGGTAAATGCCTCGCCTAGCGAAGATGGTTACCAGTGCATTCGCACTTCGGCCTGGAGCTGGGTCTGCCGCTGCCTCGGCTTCAAGTCCACCTCCTCGCGGTCGTCCCTCCTGCTCGACACGTGCAGCAGCTCGACCATGCCCGTGAAATGGGCCCAGTCGCGCTTCGCCGCGAGCATGGCCGACCAGCCGTTGTCGTCATATTCGTCACGAACGTCGCTTCCGCGATTTCGCGTATCGAATGCGTCTACTCGCGCGGTCACCCCGTACGCTCCAAATGGACGCGTCAGGAGAAGGAATGCAGCCCTGAACCGGTTGTCGATCCACCGGAGTGCCGGCTCGCGATAGCCCATGCGTGTGCGGCCCTGAAGCGCCTGAGCCTTCAGCTGCGCGCCGCGGCCAAGGTCGCCCACCAGGCCGACATGATTGAATGACGTTCGCCAGCCCCATTCCATGTTCGCATCGACGTCTTCCGGATCGGCGCGATTGTCGTAACGGAAAAGCTCGAAACGGACCGGGATTGGCGGCTGCCAGGCGAGCTTCGCGTAATAGCCGGGCCTCTTCGCGAAACCGGAACCGACGTCGAGCAACGGGTGCGTGTATGGTGCTTGGTAGAATGCCACCGGCTCCTCGAGCGGCGGCAGGGGCTGGCGATGGCCGGCGAGCGTGGTCCGATCGTGAAGCGCCCAGCCCCGAAAGGTCAGCAAGGTCGCCGCCGTGTCGTTGGCCGCGAACAAAGCGGCTGTCGCCCTGAACTTGTGTTCACCAGCGGTCGTGGCGAGGCTTGCTTCGACCGCAGCCGGGCGAACCTCCTCGCCGATCCAGCTGTTGATCGCGGATGGCGTGATGGAATCCTTCACATGCCAGTCCGCCCCTTCATGTTCGAGGCTGGCCGGTGGCCACATCAGACCCGCACGGCCCGAAATGGCGATCCCCCGGCCGCGCATCGGCTTGAAGGTCAGATAAGCCTGGCTGAGCCCTGTTTCCGTGCGCTGGCCACCCTGGATCGAGCCGACGACGATTGCGCCGAAGGACCAGGTAAACTGGGGCTTCCACACGAGGTTGAGATTGCCGAGTTGGGGTTCCGCGCGCAGATCGCCGTCACTTCCAGACCGAAGCTTGCCGAAACCGCCGTTTACCCAGCTCTTTTCGCCGTTGACGGCTACAAACCGGACGTCGCCGCTGAATTCGAAAGAGTCGCGAGCGAAGAGTTTCACGTCGGATCCCGCTCGGGCCGGCGAGGGCAATAGCGCGGCGAGCGCGCAGCCCAGGGGGATCGCGCCCAATCTACGCAGGGGGCGAGCAATGCAGCTCATGCCCCAAGGGCTATCGAATTAAGGTTAAGAAGTTGCTCAGCTTTTCGGCGCCATGCTGCAGGTCAGGCCAACGGAAAGTTGCTCGGGAAAAGAGCTTCGAAACCCCCCTGCCCCCGAAGACGTATTTCCTGGCGGACGCATTCGGCACAGCGGCCAACCATTCTATTCCGCTACTTGAATAGCTTTTCGTTTCGCTTCTTCCGCCCGCAGCCGCTCCGACCGCTGTGCCTGAGACGCAAGTGCGCTCCAGGCCGCCTCGGAACGGCGGCAACGCTCGCGCACGTGATCAAGCGTTGCCGTTTCAAGCTCATCCCGCGCCTGCTTGGCACGAGCAAGGTAGAAATCAAGAGTCGTGCTTCGGACGATGGGTGCAGGCACTACTCGGCCAGTTGGCCGTTCGTCGCCTCAGCCTGGTCGGTCGAGGGCTCTTCGCCAGTAGGCTCGGTCCCCGCGGACTCCTCTGCGGATTTCAGATTCACTGCGCTCATCTTGCCGCGATTGTCCTGCTGGAGGTCGTAGCTGATGCGCTGGTTTTCACGCAGTGAGCGCATGCCGGCCCGCTCGACGGCGGTCATGTGGACGAAAGCGTCATTGCCGCCGCCGTCAGGAGCAATGAACCCGTAGCCCTTGCTCTCGTTGAAGAATTTCACCGTTCCGGTGGTCATATCATTTTCCTTCCGTGTGGGACCGGAATTCGGTCCCCGCGTGCTAGGAGAGGCAGAGAAGGAAAAAGGGGCCGCAAAGCGCCAGAAACCGTCAGTTTGCGACTAGTAGCAACGGGCATATAGCGCACTGTCTTAGAATTGTAAGACCAACGGCAACAATAAACATTCTGATTAGGGCTTCCTCTGCTCATGTGATATAGAATGCAGATCGCGCCGAAGTTATCAGTGAGCCTGCGCGACTGAGAGACGGAACGTGCTCCCGCTTACGGATTAGGGAGCGTTCCATGGATCTCAATTATCTCTATCACCGTCACCAGGTGTCGTTGTTCATGGCCGAAAATGCGGCCGGCGAGGAATCGCGCCGTGCCCATCGGGCTTTGGCCGATGGCTATGCCGCGCGCATCGCGGGCGCCAAGTGCCCGCGCCCGGCGCTAAGCGTCGGCTGATGACCCATGAGCGTGAAGCGCTGATCCAGGAGTCTTGCAAATGAACGGAAGCAATCGTGACGAGGTGCCGCAATCCGAACTTGAACGGTACTGCATCGAACGAGTGCCCGCCGATGTCTTTCTGTGGGGCGGTTATCGATATTCGAACGCGCGAGACGCGTTAGCTGCCGCAAAACGGAATGCAAAATGAGCTTGGCGCGGCGAAAGCCCGAAGACTCGGCCGAAGGCTGTCGCGTGCTTGAGCAGGCAGACCGACTGCGCGCGTTGGCCACGCCCAATCTGCACTTGCGGGAGAGCCTCGCACGAAGCGCTGAAGCGTGGAATGCCCGGGCCACGTTGCTGGATCGGCTCGAGACCAGCTTTAACGAACACGCGGCCGAAAATCTTCAAGCTCAACCGAGGCGACGCAGGCGGGACAGCCGCAATGGCTAAGGGACAGCTCGGATCGCCCAAAGAAGCGCGTGCGCCGAAGGCAAACGCGCCGAAGAATACCAACGCATCTCATCCTTCCTTGAAGAGGATCACCAAGGCATGAAAATGGAAGGCAGCATTCGGTCAAACCTGCTGTCCGCCCTGTCTAGCGCGCGGCGGTGGCAGGGACAGCCCGTCCATAAGGATACGATCAACCATTGGCGCGGGGTTCTCGAACATGCGCGCCAGGTGGAAACTGGACCGCTCGGCGAGCCGGTCGCCGAACTGATCGCTCAGCTGGAAAATGAGCTGACACGCGTGCGTGTTCGCTAAGGGCTTTTGTCCCAAACGCAAGATACGCAAATGGCATTCGCCGGTCCCATGGGCAGTGTGCGGCGACAGAGCTGAGACCTGCTATTATGGTGGAGCAGATCTGTGGGAACGGCATTTCGGAAGATTGCCGTTCGCATTGGCTGGAGGCAATCGTGAGCGCGGAAACTTGGCGTGAGGAACGAGACCGGCTGGTGCGCCTCCTCAAAGCCATCAAATCCGGGAAGATTACGCACATCGATGAAGAGGATCTGCGCGAACTGCAGGCCCTCACGCCTGAAAACATTGCAGCGCTCGAAGAGCGTCTTGCGAAGCTGAACGCAAGGCTGGGCGGCGGGTGATGTGAATTCGGTCCGATTGGCCGCTTTACTCGACATCGAAGCATCGTTGTCTGGCGTTCATGCATCGCATTGGGATTCTGTTCGTTCTGCTATTGAACTCACCGGCGATTTCCGCGTGAGAATTAGGAAATCCTTCATGACAAGCTTCAAAACCTATCTCACCGCAGGCGCGGTGCTCGGTGCCGTTTGCGCTCCGGCTGCCGCTCAGAGTCCCTATCCGTATGGATACCAACAGCCGACTCCCTACGGATACCAGCAGCCAAGCCCATATGGATATCAGCAGCAGCAGCAGGCTTACCCGGGCTACGGCTACAACCAAGGTACCGGCAATCCCGTCACAGACGTCATCGATAGCCTGCTCGGCAACCGCTACAATGTGACCGACCGGCAGGCAGTGAGGCAGTGCGCGAACGCGGCGCGGGCACAGGCAGCTCAGCAGTATGGCGGCTACAACAACGGCTACGGCACCGGCTATCGCCAACAGGGCTACGCGGGTACCAACCTGCGCGTCACCTCGATCACCGAGGTCCAGCGCCGTGGCAACGGACTACGCGTGTCGGGCACTTTGAGCTCGGCCAGCGGCAGCCAGTACGGCTATCAAAACGGCTATCCGAACGGTTACCAAGACCGAGCCCATTCTGCAGCCAACCTCAGCTTTCGCTGCAACGTCGCCTACAACGGCGCGGTCACAGGCATCCGAATCCGCGGCTAGTAAGCGGTCTCGCCAGAAGGGGGCGCGTGATCGCGCGCCTCCTTTAATGGAATCACCCTCCGAATTGGCGCGACGTCCTACACCGAGTGATGCAGATACCGCTCGCTGAAATCGCCCGCTTCGGCGAGCGCGTCCCAGTCGAGGATCGACAGCTTGCTTGAATTGAGGCTGATGAGGCCGGCTTTGCGCAGCGCCTGGAGCGTCCGGTTAGTATGTACGGCGGTCAGCCCCGTTGCGTCGGCGATATGCTCCTGCGTCAACGGGAAATCAAACATCGGTCCGTCACCCAAACCAGCGGCCTTCAGGCGTAAAGCGAGCTCACACAGCAAGTGCGCGATCCTCTGCTTGGCATCGCGGCGGCCAACGTTGACGACCCATTCGCGAAAAACGGATGCATCGATCAGCGCGTCCAGCCAGATCGCACGCCGGACATTGGGCCGGTCGTTCATCACTTCGAGCAACAGCTCCTTGGGCACGACCGCGATGTTGCAGCGCGTCAGCGCCTGCACATTGTGATCGGCGACCTCCAGCAGGCAATTCTGGAGGTCCAGGAATTCGCCCGCGATGTGGAAGGAGATGATCTGCCGCGACCCGTCGCTGAGGATCTTCTGGCGGTAGGCAAGCCCGTCGAGCAGCAGCGTGCAGACGCTGGTCGGCTCGCCTTCACGCGCGAGATAAGCGTCGCGCTGAAACTGCTTTCGGGACCACCCCAGGCCGGCGACGGCAGTCTTGTCGTCGTTCGATAGTGCGAGGCGCCGCGACCACCTTCTGAACAAGGGCCCGAGTATCAAGGATTCGGTCAACGGGCGCTCCGGTTTGTTCCCGCAGAGCTAACCTTCCGCCGGCGGAACATCCTTCACCAATGTTATGCGTCTGATGACTGATAAATGTGAGGCAATGTTTCCAGATCAAGCGAATGGAGATAACGCGGGTTGAAGTCGGCGACCTCGCTCAGCCGCTCCCAACTTGGAAAGCGGATCATTCGTCTATCGCGTTCGATCAACCCTTCCCGCTGCAGCGCCTGCAGCACGCGATTGACGTGAACAGCAGTCAGGCCGGTTGCATCTGCCAGCTGCTCCTGAGTCATCGGCAATTCGAAGATACCATCGGCCGCAAGTTGTTGAGCTGTGAGCCTATATGCGAACTCACAAAGGAGATGCGCGATGCGGCTTCGCGACCCGCGCTGCCCGATGTTCACGACCCACTCCCGGAAGATGGATGCTTCGACCAGCGTCGTGATCAGGATGGCCCGGCCGACCTCTGAATGCTCCAGCACCAGTTGTTCGATCGCTTCCCTCGGAATTTCTGCGACCACGCCGCGAACGAGCATCTGGATGTTGTGGTCGGCCTCTTCGAGGAAGAGGTTCTGGAAGTCCAGCGCCTCGCCGGGGACGTTGATGGCCAGGATCTGCCGCGAACCGTCGCCGGTCACCTTGTGGCGGAATGAATAGCCTTGAAGCAGGACCGCGCATCGCTCCGGCCGGTCGCCTTCGCGCAATATGTATGACTGCGCCTCGAGGCGTCGAATCTTGTGGGGAAGGTCGAGGATGGCCTGCCGGTCCTCAGGAGACAATCGATGGTGCAGGTTGAGCTTTCGAGCCAAAAGCTCGAGGGCCGTTTCATGAGGGGCGTCCAACTTGATCTCCCGCGGTTGGGGCGGGAGCTCGGATTCTCTCTCAGTCGCCAACGCCCTTAGAGATACGCAGTCGGCAATGGCTCAGCCATAACATTGTTTCGCATTCTCAACCAAACAAATGTTTGTGAACAAACGATAAACATGGATTATAACTGCGGCCTAGCCTATCATTTGCAGCATCGCCGAGTCGGAAAATCCGAGGCACTCGGCGGCTGAGAGACGCAAGCGCTCCCGCCTTCGTAGGACGCGCGCTCAATGGCCAGGTATTTCATGCATTTGCGGGATGGCACGGATGAGTTGCTGGACCCGGAAGGCATCGACTTGGGCAGCATCGAAGCCGTCCGCAAGAACGTAATGACCGCCGCTCGCGACGTCCTCGCAGGCGACTTACGTAATGGCGTCGTGGACCTTCGCTACCGGATCGATGCCGAGAACGAAGGCGGAGAGATCGTCTACAGCCTCGCCTTCAGGCATGCGTTCAGCATCGTGCCGGAAGCGGCGTAGAATGGCGAACCCCGCCGAACTGCGCGGACACGCCGAGCACTGCCGTTACCTTGCGGATCTTACCGCCAGCCCGCATGACCGGCAGGTGCTGCGCCAGTCCGCCGAGGATTTCGATACCGAAGCGAAGCGCGTCGAAGGCAAGCTCGGCGCCGCGGCTGAACGGCAGAAGCCCGACCCTAAGCTTTGCCCCGAGCCCGACTGATGTATGTGCGCTGTCGGCTACCGCTACACGAATGGGAGTGACGCCATCGCTGCGGCGAAGCGTGCGAACTCCCGCCGAAGGTCGGACATGCGCACCACTTTAGACATCGTCACGTTCCGCTCATCGTTCATCCTGAACAAAGATGTCGGTGAGCTGCCGGCGGGCAGCTACCAGATCGAGATCGACGAGGAGGAGATCCCGAGCCGGGATCGGCAAGCATTTCGCCGAACGGCGATCTATTTTCATGTGGGACACAGCGGATCGACCCGCATGTTCGTGATCAGCCCGAACGACCTTGATTCAGCACTTGAACGCGATCGGGAAAAGACCATTGACCAGGCGGCAGCTGCCGACCTTGAGAAGTGCCGGTGAAACAGCTCAGAGATCAGGTCGAGGCCGGACGGCTCGCGCTGGCGATCCTCGACACCTTGCCCGAACCTTTTCTTGTTCTCGACGAGACGCTCCACGTCCTCGCCGCGAGTCGCTGCTTCTATGAGGTTTATGGAGAGGATCCCTCCGACTCACATAGCCGATCCTTCTTCGAGCTGTCGGCAGGTCAATGGGACATCCCCGGGCTGCGTCAGCTGTTGAGCGCGGTCTTGCCAGAACGCAGCGGCCTTGAGGGGTTCGAATTTGAGGGCAACTTCGGCAAGCTCGGGAAACGCACGATCCAACTGAACGCTTTGCCCCTCCGCGACGATCGAGCCAGAAGCCAGATGGTCCTTGTGACGATCAAGAACGTCACGGAGCGACGAGAGGCAGAGCAGGAAAAGCAGCAACTGTTCGAGCACACCGAGGAGCTGCTCGAGCAGCAGAGGACTCTATTGCGGGAGATGAGGCATCGGATTGCCAACAGTCTCCAGATTATCGCCAGCATCCTCCTGCTCAAGGCTGGATCTGTGACTTCGGAGGAAACCCGGAAAGAACTGCGCGCTGCTCACCAACGGGTGATGTCTGTCGCGGCCGTTCAAGGTCATCTGCAGGCATCGGACGGGATCGAGCAGATCGAATTGGGCCCTTATTTGACAAAGCTCGCCGAGGGCCTCGCATCGTCGATGGTTGGTCCCAAGCAGAACATCGACATCAAAGTTCTTTCGGACGCCGGGACCTTGCCGACGAGCCATGCGGTCAGCATCGGCTTGATCGTCACCGAGTTGATCATGAACGCGGTGAAATATGCCTTTCCGCGCCATTGCAAGTCAGCACGCATCCGAGTGACCTTCGAAAAGGCGGAGGCGGACTGGAAGCTTACCGTCGCAGACAATGGCGCCGGACGTCGTGACTCCCAGGAGCCGTCGCCCTCAATGGGCCTTGGGACTGCACTAATTGGAGCCCTCGCCAAGCAGTTGGGTGCGATCGTATCAGAGATATCGACGAATAAAGGGCTGACGGTCGAGATTACGCGCGCGACGTTTGTGTCGCGACTGCCGCACGCGGCATAGTGAACCTGGAAGAGCCCCTCCGCGCGTAGCGCGTCATCGATCAACGGTTCTTAGGAGGCTCGATCTTGGCATCCGCCTCTTATTTCGTCTGCCTGCATCCGGTCGTGGGTACGCTCGCTGGCTATTTTCTTGCGAATAGATTTTGTCTTCTGTCGCTCGCCCCGCGTATATTTCTCATATTCGGAGCCTTTCTGGGCTTTTCGACGATCCATGCGTTGTCATGAGCATGCACCTTCTTCCACGCTTTCTCTGTCGTGCCGTTGGGCATCATCGATCCCGGAAGCTCGCCTATCTCCATCCTGTCGAAAGACGTTGGTGGAGTTCCTGCCGTCACTGTGCGGCTCCGATGAGCAAAAATGGCCTGGTCGGCTGGCAGGAACGTTTTGATGCTTCTGCGGCCACCTGCCCTGCGGCGAGCGCCTAGCCATGGCCGCGCGAAACTGCTGCAGCCCGCTCGTCCGAAGCTCGCGCGTAGCCGAGTCCGAAACGGATAGGGACACCGGCGGGGCATTGGAACCAACTGCGTCAGATGACGCCGACGAACTGTTGGACATGGAACCCAATGAGAATCCGGATCGAGGGTGCGCAGACTAGAATCGCCGAAATCGTTGTACGAACTCTCTGGATGAAGGGCTCTCGGCATGGAACGCATTTCCCCGACCCACCTCGCTGACAATGATTCCGGCGCGCTCCGGTCTTGGCACGAATGGGAGATCCGCAACGGGGAACGACGGATTATCTTGTGCGTGGAAACAGGTCTCGAGCTGCGGCCGGGCTACCCGAATTTCAATGCGGATCAGCTAGATGGCCTGATCAGGGATGCAATGGACATGATGCGGAACAGCGCCAGCGCAATCGACGCGATAAGAATTGTTCCGAGTCTGTGACGTTGCGTCGGTGGCCTAGTGCCGAGAGATCTTGAGCATGATACCGGCCGGTAATCGTTCGCACGAACGATCAGCCGTTATTAGTGTCGTTTGGATCTGCTGCCGGCTGGTCGTACGTTTTTGATAAGACCTCTCGTGGCAATGGCGTGTTACGCTTGATGAAGGCTTCCGCCTCCCTCATCGTCGCGAACCGGTGCTCTGAAGATTCGCTTCCGTGGTGCGCGAGGACGACCACGTAAGGCAGCTCGGCCCCCGGGACATGCGTGACGCGACCTTCGGTCGAACTCATGTGACCGCCTTCGTCAGACGCACGCTCCGCGTGTCCCATCGCATCGTTGTCACGTTTTGTGTTGGCCTCCTCGGCAGCCGAGCGAAATGCAGTGAAGCTCTTGCCTTTCATGTCATTTCCAGTCCGCATGAATGCGGTGCCTGCACGCGGAATGCGTCAGGCGCCGAATTCCTTGATGCTCCGCCTAACGGCGACATCCAGTGCAATATCTTCAGCGAAAGCGTCGTCCCGCCGCTCCTGAGCCTTCTTGGTCAAGCGATCATTGCGACGCTGATTGCTTTCCTGCTCGCGTTTATTTCGCATCTATCGGCCCCCTATGCACGCCCATTGGCGAGCATCTGCTCGACGCGCGCGAGGCCGTCATCACTCTCAATCGCAAGGGTTAGTGGCCGGCCCTCAAGTTCCTTGTGGTGGGCGTTGAGGAACGCGATCATGGGTGCCGCATCACGGAAGTGGCGCCATGCCATTTGCACGAGCTCTGCCTGCCGTCGGGATTGATCCTGCGTCTGTACGAGGGTGTGGCGCCGTTTGCGAAAGACCGTGGAGCGGCCAACATTCGCATCGGGCGGGGTCTCCTCGACCGGGTCGCTCACGTGACCGACCCTGGCAGGGCCGGGACCGCACCAAGTGCGTCGCGTACGCTACTGATGTGCTCGGCATAGTCTCGAGCGAACTGCTGATGTGCCTGCCTGTCGCGGGAGGTCATCGAGCGGTCAGCAGCCATCAAGGAGAGCTGGTGCCTGCGCAGCAGGGAATTAAGGTCCATGAGTCATCCTCCCCAATTCTGTAAGCGGGAGCGCCTCGAGTCTCTCAGCCGCCAGCGCCTACAAGTGCCGTGCCAGCGATACTTCCGATATGGGGATTGAGCGGGAAATTACCACTGCAACGCCAGGCTTGGTTGAAGGCGAAGCCGAGCGCGGATCCGACGACCACGGCCGTAAGGAGCAACGGAAGCGCGACCATGCGCCAACCGCCGTTAGATATGTGCTTCATGAGTGAAATTCTCTCTCGGCGGAGACTGTCGGAGGTGGGATGACACTCAGGGGAAGACCAGAGACGGCTCACCCGGACCGCGCAAAACCATGTTTCACGCCGCCCGGGATCGGCCCCGACGCGGTACAGGACGGAAGCTTGAGCTTCGCCGACTGGAATTAAATGGTCTGCAGATTTAACGCGCAGGGGTGGCGTTCGCTGGTCTGCCCGACGTCATAACTGAGACGCTGGCCGACCGTTGGATCGACATTCTTGTCCCACTGGATCGCGCTCTTTTCAAAGGGAAGATCGTTCCCGCCGGTTTCCGGCTTGATTTCGCCGCGGCCCTGGGTGACGTCAAACGACTTGATGGTTCCGAAATATTTCATGGTGAGTTCCTTGCGTGGCGGGAACCGGAATGGCGCCGCCGCTAAGAGGCGTAAAAGAGGGGCGGAGGAGCGACTTAGCGCCAAGGACCGTCGATACCGACTGGTAGCAATTGATCTGGTAGGCTGTTAATTCACAGGTCGCAAGGTGTAAGTGAAAATAAAACTTAATTCGTCAGATGTCTTCAAAAATAAAATTCCGTCTTCGCGTAGCATTATTAAAATAAAACACTATCTCTGTATTTGCCGGATTTTTGGCGAGGAGACAGTTGGTGTTTCCATTACTGGCGCTGACACACCACAGACCGTCCTGCGCAAAAGGGGTAATATGATCGAAGCGCAGGCGCGCTGGCCCGTCCTCAGTCTTTTGACGCGTCCACCATCAAGCGGGCGCCAGGCTCGTCACCATGGTGAAGGAGCGGTGGTCTCTTTCGGAGGAAGCCGCGCGAGCGGATGTGCGACAGCGGATGCGGAACAAATCATTCTGGCCGAAGCGCTTTGGTAATCGCCTGATGCTTTGACTGGGGGCGCAACACAACGTGAAAGTAGGAATGATTTGGCTTCGATTGACGGTTCTGAATGGCAAGTCGCAAATGACTCATCGTGCCCGGAGATGCTCGGCCCAATATTGTCCCAGCGCTTCAAAGCATATGCAGCGGACATTAAAGGGAGCGTAATTCAGCTATTCACGACGGCTGTCCCATTCATCGCGCTGATGGTCGTCATGGGCGCGTTGTCACACCACCTTTTTTGGCTGACCCTGCTGCTGGCGCTACCGGCCGCCGGATTGCTCGTCCGCCTTTTCATTATCCAGCACGACTGCGGCCACGGCTCCTATTTCCGGTCCAGGGTTGCAAACGATATGCTCGGGCGCGTGATCTCGGTGCTGACTTTGACTCCTTATGGGAGTTGGCGGCAGGACCATGCGGTCCATCATGCTTCGATGGGGAATCTTGACCGACGTGGACGCGGAGATGTCGAGACGTGGACTGTCGCTGAATATCTAAGGTCGCCTCCCTTAAA
>Ga0207706_10001918_pt1 | contig 20428 bp, 13 predicted proteins | sample KBSC53metaG_FD_184318 | JGI IMG/M metagenome (GOLD analysis project Ga0207706, IMG submission 184318) | Corn rhizosphere microbial communities from Kellogg Biological Station, Michigan, USA - KBS C5-3 metaG (SPAdes) (version 2) | ecosystem: Host-associated > Plants > Roots > Rhizosphere > Soil ... | reverse complement strand
CCTCGGCCGGGAAGAGGCGCAGCCCCGGGTGGTCGCGGGCGAGGGTGGCGAGCGGGGGGCCGCCGCCACCGGCAGGCTCGTGCACGAGCAGCACGGCGCCGGTGAGCCCCACCAGCGTGGACAGCTCGCGCGCGGTGAGCTGGGGGTGCGCGCCCACGTGCACGGCGCCACAACGCCAGGCGGCGAACGCGGCCACCAGGTGCTCCGGCCGGTTGGACAGCTGGCACACCACGCGGTCACCGCGGGCGATCCCCATGCGCCGGTAAGCCGCGGCCAGCGCGTCCACCTGCCGGCCCAGCTCGCCGTAGGGGGTGTGGCGGCCGCGGAACGAGAGCGCCGGGCGCGTGGGCCATCGCCCGCACGCCGCGTCCAGGGCTTCGCACAGGGTCTGCGCGGTCATCGCGGGATGGTCGGTTGGGTGCGCCGGGGCCGATGGGGCATGCGAGAATGGATAGCCGCCGCGGCGCGCCCGATGTTCTCCCGCCTTGCTCTCTTTCGCGCCCGCGGCCGGGGGCGCGCGGAGTGCCGGATCGGTGTGAATCTTCGATGTTCCAAGTCGAGGCTCGAACGTTCTGCCAACTTCAAGGACTTGGGACTACGCCGGTGAAGCCGGTGGCCTCGTCGGTGAAGGGGAGGCGGACCGGCGGCATGGCGGTGAGGCCGCGCGGCACGGCGCGGTCGGCCTGTCGCGCCAGCTCCATGTCTTCCCGCAGGCCGGGGCGGGGGAACAGGGCCGGCACAGCGGGGCCCAGCACGAACGGAAGCGCCTCGCGCTGGAAGTCGAAGCCGGGGTCCTCGTCGCGGACGATCCCCTCGACCACCAGGAGCGAGAGGATCGGCATCACGAAGGCCGACGTCCCCCGCAGGCCGTGCCTGCGCTGGATGTCGAAGAGCCTCCCCACGAAGCCGGCCACCAGGAAGTCGCCCGCGCGAGACCGCGACGCCTCGCTCACCAGGGCCACGACCTCGGCCTCGAAGGCAGCGTAGGCCAGGCCGGGGGGAACCGAGAGCGCCATCTCGCGGGTGACGCGCGCGCAGCGGGGACCGTCGGCCGTGGCCAGGGCCAGGAAGAACTCCGCGAACTTCATCTGGTCATCCCGGCCGAGCTCGGCCACGAAGCCGAAGTCGAGCAGTGCCGCGCGCCCGCCCGCGAGGAAGGCGAGGTTGCCGCGGTGCAGGTCGCAGTGGATGCACCCCTCGGCGAAGATCATCCGGTACAGGGCGCGCACCGCCGCGCGGAGCGACTCGCGCGTCTCGCCCTTCCCGCGGCCGGGGTGGGCGCGCAGCCCCGGGATGAACTCCATGGTGAGGACCGACGGGCCGCAGAGCTCGTCGACCAGCGCGGGGACCACCACGCCCGGCTCGCACGCCAGCGCCGCGCGCAACCGGCGGCTGGCGGCGGCTTCGGCCCGGAAGTCGAGCTGCCGCTCCAGGCAGGCGCAGAAGTCCGCGACCGTGGCCTCCACGGGGATCAGCCGGAAGGGCGGGAGCCGCGCGAGCAGGCGCGCGGCGGGCCGCAGCAGGCGCAGGTCGGCGTGGATGCGGCGTGCCACGTCGGGGCGCCGCACCTTGACCGCCACCACGCGCCCGTCGTGGAGCCGCCCGCGGTACACGGTGGCGATGCTCGCGCTGGCCACGGGCGTGGGGTCGAGCTCGGCGAAGGCGTCGCCGGCCTCCATGCCCAGTTCGTCGCGGAAGAGCGTGGCGACCTCGCCGAACGGGCCCGGAGGGAGCGCGTCCTGAAGGCGCGCCAGGTGGCGGAGGGCGTCTTCGCCCAGCAGGTCGCGCCGGGTGCCCAGGAGCTGGCCCAGCTTCACGTACGCGGGGCCCAGCGCCTCGAACAGCTCGGCCAGCGTGCGCCCGGCCACGCTCGCGCGCATCTCGCCGCCACGGGTGAGGGAGCCGGCCGCCAGGCGCACGCCAAGCCGGGCAGCCGCGGCGGCGGCGTGCCATCCCACTTCCAGCGCGCGCAGGACGGGGCGAACGCGGGCCACGTGCCTGGCGGCGGCGGAGATGGACGATGCGGTGGCCTCGCGGATTCTCGGCGACACGCCGGTGAGTGCCAACCACTGCTCCTTCTCGCGGGGGTAGGCGTTGGGGCCTGGAGAGGCTGGGTTGATGGTTGACATGCAGGAAACCGAGAACTCCGCGCGTGAAAGACGATTCGCGCCGGCGGATGGCATACGCAAGAATGTATGATCGCCGCGGCAGTCCCGCGTTCTCCATGCTTGCTCTCTTTCGCGGTCCGGAGGTGCGCCTGCCGGAAACGGTTTTCGGCTGTCGTGGTTATCTCCTCTGTGAGGAGATCGCGCGCATGCAGGAAGGGAGTCGAACGTGAGTCACGGACAGCATGACCCAACTGCCGATTCGAGCGCGAGCGCGATCTCGTCGCGCACCCACTCGTCGGTCTCGACTTCGACGCGGGAGGATAGCGCCTGCACGGCTCCGGCCGTTCCAACCTGGCCCAGACCCCAGGCCGCGTGCCCGCGCACCAGCGGCTCCTCGTCGTTCAGCGCGACCGCCAGCGCGGGGACGGCATCCGGCGAGCCCCAGTTGCCGAGCGCGACGGCTACGTTGCGGAGGAGGCCGCGGCGCTTGGTGCGCTTGATGGGGGAGTTCTTGAAGCGGCGGCTGAACTCCTCCTGCGTCATCGTCATCCACTCGATCAGCTCGGGCCCGTCCAGCCCCTCGCGGGTGCGGAAGGCGGGCTCGTGCGTGGGCGGCGAGAAGCGGTTCCAGGGGCACACTTCCTGGCAGATGTCGCAGCCGTAGACGCGGTTGCCGATCAGCGGGCGCAGCTCGCGGGGGATGGGGCCGCGCAGCTCGATGGTCAGGTAGCTGATGCACCGCCGCGCGTCCATCACCGGCGCCCCATCGGCGTCGCGGCCGAGCAGCGCGTTCGTGGGGCACGCGTCCAGGCAGCGGTGGCAGGTGCCGCAGTGGTCGCGGGCCAGCGGCGCGTCGTACTCCAGCTCGACGTCCAGCAGCACTTCGCCGATGAAGAAGTAGCTGCCGCGCCGCGGGTGGATCAGCATGGTGTTCTTCCCCTGCCACCCGATCCCCGCCCGCGCCGCCAGATCGCGCTCCAGCACCGCGCCGGTGTCCACGTAGGCGCGGCCGCTCACGGACAGCAACTCGGCGCTGATCCATTCCTGCAGCGCGATCAGGCGCTCCTTCATCAGCTCGTGGTAATCGTCGTTGCGGGCGTAGCGGGCCACGATCCCCCGTGACGCGTCCGTCCCGCCATCCCCCGGGTCGCGGGGATCGTAGTGCAGCCCGACGACGACGGCGGACTTCGCGCCGGGGACCAGCACCCCCGGGTCGCGGCGCTTTTCGACGGCGTCCGGGCGCGAGAGGTAGCCCATCTCGCCGTGCATCCCCAGCTCCACCCAGCGCAGGTACGCGTCGCCCTGCGCGCTCGGGTGGACGGGGGCGATGCCGACGGCGTCGAACCCCATCTCCCGGGCGCGGTTGCGGATCCGCGCGCTGAGCGCGGCGGGCGAAAGCGCGGCGGTGTGCGTCATGGCTCCCCGGTACACCGCTCCGCTGCCCGGCGTGCCGAAGCAGCTGGCCCGTCGCCGGCGGATGATGGTGCTCAGCGGCGGAAGCTCGGTGGGACCCCGGCGAGCCAGCCGACTTCGAGCACGCCCCAGAAGCCGATCAGAATCGCCTCGGCCGCGTCGTGGCGGAGCGAGGTGGGCCGCGGCGCGCCCGACCACTCGATGTTCCGCCGCGCCAGCCCGTCGGCGGTGAGCTTGGGCTGCGGATCACCGTGCGAGTGCCGGCCGGGCAGATCGACCGATCGATGCACCGGCTGTATCTCGGAGGCTAAGTATAGATCCTTCAGTCGCTTAGGCTCCTTCAGGATGACATCGCGTGTGGCTGCCCACAGGGGCGGAGCACGAAGCACGAGAATAAAGAACCGCCCCGCGAGCAGCGCTGCTCGCGGGGCGTTCGGATTTCCGCCGATCAGCCGGTCGGTCGATCAGCCCCCTACCGCGCCGAGCCCAGGCCGCGGACGGTGGTGGCCAGCGTGCGCACCTTGGCCGGGTCCGCGCTGCGGTCGGCCGAGCGGTCGAGCGAGGCGGCGAGCGTCGACAGCGCCGCGCGGCGGGCGGCGCTGCCGGCGCGCAGCCGCTGGGCGCGGTCCAGGCCGCGGCGGACGCGGGCGATCTCGTCGGGGTGCAGCGCGAAGCCGCGGGCCAGCTGGTCCACGTAGGCGCGGGCCACCACGAAGGCGGCGGGCCAGGTGATCTTGGTCTGCATCTGCGGGTTCAGCCGGTCCCACCGCACCAGGTTGGCCGCGTCGATCTCGTTCTGCGACAGGTACGGGCTGGGCGTGAGGGTGAACACGTCGATCCCGCGGGCGATCTCGCTGCCGTAGATGTGGCCGTTGTACCAGTACGCGCTCCAGAAGCCGCCCAGCAGCAGCTTGTCGGCCACCGGCCCGCGGTCGAAGAAGGCGATCTCCTGGATGTGCGACGGGTCGGTGAAGTCGAACACCGAGATGCCGCCCTGGTACCACCCCTGCGCCATCAGGTCGCGCCCCGGCACCGGGATCAGCGAGCCGTTGTGCGCCACGCAGTTCTCCTCGGCCGTCTGCGGCGCGGGGAGCTTGTAGTAGCCGGCCAGCTTCATCGCATGGTCGGGCGCCAGCGTGAACACCGCGTCGCCGCCCCACAGGTGCGGGTCGGTGGCCCGGCAGCGCGGCTGCGTGCCGCCGCCCCACTCGTCGCTGTACAGGACCTTGGTTCCGTCGTTGTTGAAGGTGGCCGAGTGCCAGTAGGCGAAGTTGGGGTCGCTCACCTCGGCCACGCGCACCGGGTTGGCCGGGTCGCGGATGTCGAGCACCAGCCCGTTCCCCGCGCAGGCGCCCGCCGCCAGCCCCAGCTCGGGGTAGGTGGTGATGTCGTGGCACTGGTTGGTGATGGCGCTGCGCTGCGTGCCCGGCCCGTGCTCGCCGCCCTGCCACAGCCCGGCGATGTTGCCGTCGCGCGCGAAGATGCGCGGCATGCTCACGATCGCCGCGTTCTGCGGGGCGGCCAGGGGGACCTTGATCACCTCGATGCGGAAGTACGAGGTGTTGGGGTCTTCCGCGGGGGGGCGGCCCGAGCACCCGGCCAGCTCCTCGGCCGGGCGCACCTGGCTGGTGCCCTGCACGTACACGTACAGGTTGGCCGGGTCGCCGGGGCTGGCCACCAGCGTGTGCGTGTGCGAGCCGCGGCAGGTCTGCACCGCCGCCACCTGGCGCGGGTGGTCCAGGTCGCTGATGTCGAAGATGCGCACGCCGCGGAAGCGGTCGGGGCTCGCCGGCGCCTGCACGCCCGCGCCGCCGCAGTCCACCCGCCCGCGCGTCTCCTCCACGCTCATGAAGAGCAGGTTGCCCCAGATGGAGACGTCGCCCTGCCCGCCGGGGCACACGTGGCTGGCGCGCAGCCGCGGCGCGGCGGGGTTCGACACGTCCCACACCTGCACGCCGTTGAAGCCGCCCTGGAACACCAGGTTGCCGGCGAAGGCCAGGTCGGCGTCGGCAAAGGCGAACGAGCCGGCGTTCTGCGGGTCGAACCAGCCCTGCGGGCGGTCGGAGTGCCCCACCAGCTGCAGGTTGCTGGCGGCGACGCCGGCGTCGTTCCACCCGGTCTTCAGCCCCACGCGGGGGTCGGTGGAGGGGCCCTGCGCGGCGGCCGTGCCGGCGGCGGCGACGCCGGCCGCGAGCAGCAGGGCGGCCGCGCGGCGGGGACGGTGGAGGATCGATTCGGGTCTCATCACGGGTCGTGGCTGAGGGTACGGACGGTGAACCGGGCGGCCCGGGCGGGGGCGCGTCCAGGGAAACTGCGGTGCCGCTACGGCTGCGTGGGAGCCGGGGGTGGCGCCGGCGGCGTGGGGGTGAGCATGGCCAGCAGCCGCTGCATCCGGGCGATCTCGGCGCGCTGGTCGGCGTCCACGTCGTTGGCGAAGGCGAAGGTGTCGGACTGCTGCGCGGCGCCGGGGCTGGCCAGCAGCCGCGAGACCATGGTCAGCGCGCCCTCGTGGTGCTTGATCATGCAGGTCAGGAAGAGCCGGTCGAACTCCGCCCCGCTGGCGGCCGCCAGCTGCGCCATCTCCTGCGGCGTCAGCATCCCCGGCATCATCTCGTGCCGCATCGCGGACGGATCGTGCTGCATCCCCGCCATGTCGTGCCCGGCGTGGCCCGCGTTCGCCGCGGGGACGGCCTCGCCGCGGTCCTGCAGCCAGCGGCGCATGGTGGCCATCTCGTCCTGCTGCGACACGTCGATGCGCCGCGCCAGCAGCCGGATCTGCGTGTTCTCGGTGTGCGTGGGCACCAGCCGCGTCATCTCCAGCGCCTGCCCGTGGTGCGCGATCATCCCCTGCATGAAGGCGACGTCCGCCCGCGTCTGCCGCGGCTGCCCGCCGGTGCCCGCGGACGGCGCGGAGGGCGGCGGCGTCTGCGTCTGCGCGGCGGCGCCGCCGCACGCGGCGGTGGCGGCCAGGAGCAGGGCGGCGGCGGACAGGACCTGCACGGACTTCATACGGCTCGCTCTCCCGGTTGATCGAGCGTCTGCGGGTTCGGCCACGTTCGTTGGGAACCCCTGCATCATGCGTGGATTGTATACACGCCGCAAGGCGGGGGGCCATCCCGATCGAGTCTCGGCCATCGGAGAAGTGGATACCTCGGCCGCATTCACCCACGGGCGAATGGCCGGTAGTCCGCGAAGGCGGACTTCGTGCCGCGACTTCTCCGGTCGCATCCTCCACGAGCCGGGGCGAGGGTTACCCCGCCAGGTCGGTCGCCCACAGGCTGTCGCCGCCGGTGATGAACAGGCGCCGGCCGCCGTCGCCGCCGAACGCGCAGTTGGTGCAGGGGTGCGGCGTGGGGATCAGGCCCAGCGGCTCGCCATCACCCGAGAACACCTGCACGCCCGAGCCGGAGCTGGTCCACACCCAACCGCGCGCGTCCACCCTGAAGCCGTCCGGCAGCCCCGGCTCGATCACGCGAAAGATCCGGCGATCACCCAGCGCCCCGTCCGCGCCTACGGTAAAGGCGACGATGTGGTGGCGCGCCTCGTCGGTGTCGCTCACGTAGAGCGTGCGGCCGTCGGGCGAAAAGGCCAGGCCGTTCGGCATCTCCAGGTCGGCCATGCGGGTGAGCGTGCCGGTGGATTCGACGAAGCGGTAGACGCTGCGGTGGCCCAGCTCCGGCGCGGCGGGGCAGCCCTGGCGCGGGTTCAGCAGCCCGTAGGTAGGGTCGGTGAACCAGATCGCGCCGTCCGGCCCCAGCACCAGGTCGTTGGGCGAGTTCAGCCGCTTCCCCTGGTAGTGCGTGACCAGCGGCACCGTCCGGCCGCGCCCGTCCGTGCGGCTGATGCAGCGGCGGCCGTGCTCGCAGTGGATCAGCCTTCCCCCGCCGTCCAGCGCGTTGCCGTTGATGAACGCGGTGGTGTCGATCACCACCTCCACCGCGCCGTCCGGGTGCCATCCGAACACGCGGCGCCCCTCGATGTCGCTCCACACCAGCATCCCGCCCGCCGGCCACCAGACCGGCCCCTCGGTGAACAGCCCCTGGTCGTACAGCGAGAGCAGCACCGCGCCCGGCATCAGCACCCGGGCGAAGCGCGGATCGTACGCCACCGGCCGCCCGGCGCCGTCCACCGGCCGTGGCGGCCCGGGCGGGCGAACGCGGCAGCGCATCGTGTCCACCGGCGGCTCCTGCTCCGCCTTGCTCATCCGCGCTCTCCGCCTCTCCGGTGGGCTGGTCGATCGACGGCCGCCGCACCCGCGCAAAGTTCGCGCTCCCCCCGGTGGCAGCGCGAAGGACCCGATCCGCCGAAACTCTTGCTCGCCGCCCGCCGACCGGCCACCGTATCCTTCCGCGAGGGTGACCCCGAACCCAGGGAGGCGTGAATGGATCCGGTGCTGATGACGCTGGCGGGCAAGGCGCTGCAGCTGGTGGCGCCGTACCTGGCCAAGGGCGGCGAAAAGGTGGCCGAGGCGCTGGGCGAGGAGATCGGCGCGCAGGTGAAGGGGCTGGTGGAGCGCATCCGCGCGCGCTTCCGCCGCGAGCCCGCCAAGGCCGAGGTGCTGGACCAGTACGCGGCCGATCCGGCGGCCAACGAGGGCGCGGCCCAGGCCACCCTGGCGCGCGAGTTGGAGGCCGACCCCGCCTTCCGCGCGGAAGTGGAGGCCGACGTGAACCGCTTCGGCCCCGTGCTGAGCGTGGTCCAGCGGATCAAGGAGGGGAAGGAGGTCACCGGCGCCGAGTTCGACGAAGTGAAGAAGGGATTGATCCAGGTGCACCAGGAGATGGACAAGGGCGAGAAGATCGTCGGCTTCAAGGGCAAGATCTTCGGCGAATGAGGAATCATGTCCACCCCTCCTGAGTTCACCGGACGCGAGTGGGTGCTGGACGCCGTGGCGCTGTGGCTGGCCGGCGGCGAGGGGCGCCACTTCCTGCTCACCGGCGAGCCGGGGAGCGGAAAAAGCGCCATCGCCCGGCAGCTGGCGGCGATCTCGGCCGGCGCGGCGCCCGCCCACGCAGCCCTCGGCCCCGGATCCTTCGCCGCGGCGCACTTCTGCTCGGCGCGCGACGGGGTGAGCATCGACGGGCGCGCCTTCTCGCACTCCCTGGCCCGCCAGCTCGCCGCCGCCATCCCCGCGTACGCGCAGGCGCTGCAGAACGCGGCCGCGGCCGACCGCACCATCAACATCTCCGTGGTCCAGAACGTCGGCGAGGCCGGCTCCGTGGTCGGCGTGCAGGTGGAGCTGGCCGGCGCCGACCCGCAGCAGACCTTCAACCGCCTGGTGGCCGAGCCGCTGCAGGCCGCGTACGCCGCCGGGCTCGCCACGCCGGCCACCATCCTGGTGGACGGATTGGACGAGGCGCTGGCGGCGGACGGCGTCACCATCGTGCGGCTGCTGGCGCGCAGCGCGGGGCTCCCGGCGCAGGTGCGCTTCGTGGCCACCGCGCGCCGCGAGCCCCGCGTCCTGAACGAGCTGGGGGTGGCGGAAGGGCTCTTCCTTTCCGCGCCCGGGAACGCCGCGCAGAACCTGGGCGACGTGGAGCGCTACGCGGCCGTCCGCGTGGACGGCGAGCCCGCGCTGCGCCAGGCGCTGGGCAACGGCGCGGACCCGAAAAACTTCGCCCGGCGCGTGGCGGTGAGCGCGGACGGCAACTTCCAGTACGCCGTCTTCCTGCTGGCCGAGGTGGCGGCCGGCAAACGGTCCGCCGCCGCGATGGACGGGCTCCCCGCCGGGCTCGACGCCTTGTACCTCGAGTCGCTGTCGCGCGTGGTGGGCAAGGACGGATGGGCGACCCTGTACCGGCCGGTGCTGGGCATCCTCTCCGTCGCGCGCGAGCCGCTGGGCGACGAGCAGCTGGCCGCCTTCTCGGGGCTGAAGGAAAGCGAGATGTGGGACGCCATCCGCGACCTGCAGCAGTTCGTGGAGGAGAGCGGCGGCGACGGCGCGTCCGCGTACCGCCTCTACCACCAGTCGGTCGTGGACTTCCTGCAGGCGCCGAAGGTGGGCCCCGCGCGCACGCTGAACCCGTTCTACGTGGTGGCGGCCGAGGCGCACGCCGCGGTGGCCGACGCCCTCCTGGCCCGCACGGGCGACTGGGACGCGTGGGACGGCTACGCCCTGCGCCACGCCCCCGCGCACCTGGCCGGCGCCGCCGAGCGGCCGCGCCCGGGGCACAACGACCCCGCGGCGCTGGTGGACCTGGTGCTGGACCCCGGCTTCCAGCAGGCGTACGTGGGCCGGTTCGACGACCCCGCGGGGCTGGAGACGGAGCTGGAGCGCGCCGTGTCGGTGGCGTCCACGGCGGCACCGCCCGCCGGCGCCGCCCTGGTGCTCGGCGCCGCGCTGGGCGTGCAGCGCTTCGCCGAGACGCACCTGCGGCCGGAGCCGCTCTTCGTCCTCGCTCGCGCCGGGAAGCTGGAGGCCGCCGAGCGCCGCCTGGGCTCGCTGCGCGCCGACGCGGCGTGGCGAGCCGCGGCCAACCTGGCGCTGGCCTGGACCGCCGCGCGCGCCGCCCCGGACGAAGCGCGGGCGCGGCTGGACCAGGCGAAGGCCGGCCCGCTCCCCGCCCCCCTCCACGTGCTGCACGCCCGCATCCAGGCCGACCTGGACGGCGCGCCCTGGGCCGCCGCGCCGCTCCCGGTGCCGCCGGATCCGTGGGAGGCGCAGGCGATCCTGGAGCGGGTCGGCGGCGGCAATCCGATCACGGGGGTCGAGCCGCTCAGCGTCGAGAGCGGGATCAGTGGCGACGAGGCGCCGGCGTACCTGGCCGAGATGGACGGGCCGCCGCTGGTGGCCTACGCCGTTGCATCTCCCGCCGAGGGCAACGCGGCGTTCCGGCGCTACCTGTCGATCCACGCGGCGAACGCGTACGCCTACTACCGCAACCGCTCGCTGTGGGCGCTGCTGGAGCCGGTGCTGCGGCACCCCGACCCGGCGTGGGCGCGGGACATGGTGCAAGAGGTGCTCGTCGCGGCGCTGAGCCCGGGCGACCGCACCGCCTTTCGCGAGGCGCTCCCGCTGGCGGTGGTGGCCGCGCGCGCCCGGGCGGGGGACGCCGCGAGCCTGGACGGTCTGCAGCGGCGGACCGGCGAGGCCCGCGCCGAAGCGCAGCAGATCGACCCCGGGCGCGGGGGCGACCCGTGGGCGCACCACCTGCGGCGGCTGGCGTCGCTGGCCGAGGTCCATGCCCTGGCGCTGGACGACCGCGCCGAAGCCGAGACGTTGATCGACCAGACGCTGGCGTTTCCGTTCGGGTTCGCGGGGTTCCGCTACCGCGCGTGCCTGGAGGCGGCCGACGCGGCGTTCCTGACCGGCCGCGCGGCTCCCCCGCTGGTGAAGCAGGCGGTAGACGCGGCGCGCGCGGCCGCGCACAACATCCAGGACTACGCCTTCTGCGCGCGGGCCACCGCGCGGGTGAACGCGCTGGAAGCGCTAGGGTGGCCGCCAACCGCCGCGGCCGCGCGCTTCGCCGAACACCCGGACGCGCCGGAGTTCGCCGCCTGGCACCGCGTGGGGGAGGACTACGCGCTCCGCGACCAGGGGCCCGCCAAGCTGAAGATCCCGTGGGAGGCCCGGCAGGCCGCCACCCCCGCGGCGCTGGCGGAGTTGTACCGGGTGAGCGTGGACGAGCTCCTGGCCGCCAACCCAGGCACCGGCTGGACGGCGGACACGCTCCTGGCGCCGGACACGCGCGTGAACGTCCCCGACCCGGCGTTCATCCCGATGGTGGCCGCCCGCCTGGCCGCCGGCGCGCTGGCGGACCCCGTCGCTTCCGCGCAGCGAGTGCGTGCGATCATGCGCCTGGCCCCCCACGCGCTCGCCGACCTGCAGTCGTTGGACACCGTGCTGGCGCGCCTGGTGATCGCCACGCGACCTGTGGGCGGCGACCTGGCGAGGATCGAGCAGGCGAGTGCCGGAGGGTCGGGTGGGAGCAACGTCTCGGGGAGCGCCTGGGCCGGCCCGTACCTGATCGGTGACCGGGTGGTGATCACCCAGCAGATCGGGGAGGAAGGCGGGGTGGTCGAGGGCATCACGATCACGGGTCCCAACTCGTTTTGATCGAAACCGTCCGGCCACCAGGACAGCGACGGCCACCACCGCGGCTGAGCCGGGGCTCTGCCGCTGAACGGACCCGCGCCTCCCGCGTCGACACGCACCGGCACGAACCGGGAGCGGCGCCCCGGGTACCACGATGCGGATGAAGTGACGCCGTTGCGCGGGGCGTGGGAAATGAAGAAGATCCGGGGCTTTCCGCGCGGAAAGCCCCGGATCGCCGTTTCAAAGAGGAGATGGATGGTGGCGGATCGGGAGGTGATCGGAGCGGAGGAGCCGCGGCCCCTGGTGGCGGCGCCCGGGGTGCACGGGCGCACGCGCGAGCTGGCGCGCTTCGCGGTGCGGCCCAACTGGGGCGCGGGGCTGCGCGCCGGCGTGGCCACCGTGGCGCCGATCCTGATCGCCCACGCGTTCGCCATCCCGGGCGCCACCTGGCTGGGGCTGGCCGGCTTCAGCACCGCGCTGGGCGACAAGGGCGGCGCCTACGCCACCCGCGCGCGCACCATGGGCGGGCTTGCGATCGGCATCACCGTGGCGGGGATGCTGGGCGGGGTGGCCAGCGGCCGGCCGCAGCTCTCCATCCCCCTGATCTTCGCGCTGGCGACCATCGGCGCGTTCATGCGAGCCTTCGGGGCCGCGTCGGGGACGGTGGGGCTGTCGGCCGTCATCACCTTCGTCATCTCCCTTTCGGCCCCGGCGCACTCGCTGGGCGAGGTGGCGCAGCGCGGCGGAGCGCTGCTGGCCGGGAGCGCCTTCGCGCTGGCGCTGTCGCTCTTCCTGTGGCCCGTCCGCGCGTACGCGCCGGCCCGCGGCGCGCTGGCCGAGTGCTGGCGCGCGCTGGCCGACTACGCCGATTCCGTCGCCCACGCCCAGCCGCGCGACTTCGCCCGCTTCCGCTCGGGGCTCGAGGCGGCGCGCACCACGCTCGCCGAGACGCGCCGCGGCCGCCCCGGCGAGAGCGGGCGCGGCGAGCGCCTGCTGATGCTTTCCGAGACCGCCAACCGCACCTTCGGCGCGCTCACCGCGCTGGGCGGCGCGCTGGACGCGGCGTCGTGGAGCGGGCAGACGGAGGGGATCGAGCCGGCGCGCGAGTCCGCCGCGCAGGTCGCCTCGCTGGCCCGCGAGCTGGCGGACGCGGTGGAGCGGGAACGGGCCCCGGCGCCGCCGCCCTTCCCCGCCCCCGAGCTTCCGGCGGAGGGCATCCAATGGATCGACCGGCTGGCGGCGACGCTGCGGCACGAGGCTACGCTCGGCTGGCAGGCCGCCGCGGGGGTGGAGAGCGGCCGCCGCGTGCGCGTGGCCGACAGCGGCGCCGAGAGCCGGCAGACGGTGATGGAGGTGCTGCGCGAGAACCTCACCCCCCGCTCGGTCACGCTGCGCCACGCGCTGCGGGTGGGCGCCACCGCCGCGATCGCCACGGCGCTGGCGCACTACCTTGAGGTGCAGCGCGGCTACTGGGTGACGCTGACGGCGCTGATCGTGTTGCAGCCGTCCGCCGGCGCCACCTGGGTGAAGGGGATGCAGAGGATCGGCGGGACGGTGGCGGGCGGGATCGTGGCGGCGGGGATCATCGCGCTGGTGCACGACCCCGCGGTGCTGCTGGCGATCGTGTTCGCCCTGGCCGTGGCCGCCGTGTCGGTGCTGCTGGTGAACTACGGCGTCTACAGCGCGCTGCTCACGCCGACCTTCGTGCTGCTGGCGGAGACGTCGACGCCGGACCCGCACCTGGCCGGGATCCGCATGGTGAACACGCTGATCGGCGGCGCGCTGGCGCTGGTGGCGGCGAAGGTCTTCTGGCCGACCCCCGAGGGGCTGGCGTTCCGCGGCCGGCTGGCGACGGCGATCCGCGCGCTGGCAGCGTACGTCCGGGTGGCCACGCGCCGCCACGCCCACGCGGCCAGCCGCGCGGAGACCGACGCGGCGCGGCGCGCGGCCGGTCTCGCCGTGCTGAACGCCGAGGAGTCGCTGCAGCTGGTGCTGTGGGAAGCCCGCCGCGACCGCGCGGGAGAGGCGGGGATGGCCGCGCTCGCCTACGTCCGCCGCGCCGCCGAAGCCGCCAACGCCCTCGGCTACGCGCCCACCCGCCGACCCGAGGGCGCGGCCGACGTGATGGAGTTCGGCGACGCCGCCGCGCGTGCGCTGGAGGGGCTGGTGGACGGACTGGACCGTGTGCCCGCGGAGATCGCCGTCCCCGAGTTGACACCGGTCCCTCGCGACACCGTGGTCGGCCGGCTGACGCGGGAGCTCGCGGAGGACGTGCGCGCGCTGGCCGGGGTGCTGGCGCGCGGGCTGGTGGCGGCGGGGGAGGAGGATGGGGCCCAGGCCGCCGACCCCGGACGGCGGGTTGATGCCCGCCGCTGATTCACAACAGGTCCGCCTTCGCGGACTGCACGCGGCCATCCGCGCCGAGTACACGCCTCCAGTATGCTCGACCGTTCTGCCGATGGATTAATGCCGAAGCGCAGTCCGCGAAGGCGGACTTCCCGCGGTTCCAGCGGCAGGTTTCAACCTGCCGGTCGGAACTGCCCGTAGCGTGGTCAACCAAACCGAACGCGGGCGAAGTGGCGTTTGCCGCGCTGGAGGACGTGCTCGCCGCTCGCGGGGATGCGCGCGAGGCGGTCGGCCACCTTCTCGCCATCGACCGAGATCGCGCCCTGCTGGATCTGGCGCTGGGCGTCGGCGCCGGACGAGACCAGGCCGGCGCGGACGAGCAGCCTGGTCACCAGCACGCCGCCGTCCTGCACGCCGCCCAGCTCGGGGTCGTCGGACGAGAGCGTGAACCCGGGCATCTCGTCGGGGATCTCCTTGCGCTTGAAGAGCGCGTCGAACGCCTCCTCGGCCTGGGCGCCGGCCTCGGGGCCGTGGTAGGTAGCGGCGATCAGGCGGCCAAGGGTGCGCTTGGCGCGGTACGGGTCCGTGCGCGCCTGGTCGACCGCGCGCTCCAGTTCGTCGCCCGACAGGCCGCTGGCCAGGCGGTACCACTCCTCCAGCAGGTCGTCGGGGATGGACATGGTGCGGCCGAACATCTGGGCGGGCGCGTCGGCGACGCCCACGTAGTTGTCGAGGCTCTTCGACATCTTCGCGACACCGTCCGTACCGCGCAGCAACGGCATCAGCAGGCACACCTGCGGCTCCTGGCCCCAGTGCGGCTGCAGGACGCGCGCGACCAGCAGGTTGAACTTCTGGTCGCTGCCGCCCAGCTCCACGTCGGCCTTCAGGACCACCGAGTCGTACGCCTGCATCAGCGGGTACATGAACTCCACGATGGAGATCGGCACGCCGCCCCTGTAGCGCTTCTCGAAGTCGTCGCGCTCCAGCATCCGGGCCACGGTGTAGTGGCTGGTGATCTTCAGGATGTCCTCGAGCGTGAGCGGCTTGAGCCACTTCGCGTTGTTCTCGATGCGCGTCCTGGCCGGGTCGAGCACCTTGAACATCTGCTCGGCGTAGGTGAGGCTGTGGGCCTCCACCTCTTCCTCGGTGAGCGGCGGGCGCGTGTCGTTGCGGCCGCTGGGGTCGCCGATCATGGCCGTGTAGCCGCCCATCACGAACACCACGTCGTGCCCCAGCTCCTGGAAGGTGCGCAGCTTCCGGAGACTGACGGCGTGGCCGATGTGCAGGTCGGGGCGCGTGGGGTCGAAGCCCTGCTTGACCACCAGCGGCGTGCGGGTCTTGAGCGACCGCTCCAGCTTGCGCTCCAGTTCGTCTTCGGGGACGATCTCGAGCGTGTCGCGGCGGATCTCGTCGAGCTGCTCCCTGACCGGCGGGAAGTTCACGATGGTACCGTGGATGATATGGAAACGGAGCCGCGTACAGGCTCCAGCGCGCGTTCGGAATAGCCGCGGAGTGTAGCCGAAACCCGCCGCGCCACGCAACCCCGCGCGTCCCCGCGACAACGGTGTGATCCACCCGTCCCCGGGTTGGACGGGGATCATGCGGAGGCGCTATCTTGTGCGGCCTGGCGGAGCCCGCAGGCCCCCTCCGGCCGGCTCAGGCCGTCCACCTCCCCCGTACCGGGAGAGGTTGGGGTGGGAGATCCCGGCGCGGGGAAGGCAAGCGTTGGCGCGGCCGGCGCGAGGGGGAGAACTCCGCGCCGGAGCGGGTTCGGCTGGTTGCGCGGATGGTCGCGCGGGAGTCCGCGAAGGCGGACTGGGGGTGGATCAGCGGCGGGTTTCAACCCGCCGAGGGATCACCCCTCGGCGGAATCTCGCCGATCCGCGCGGATGCATGCGTGGGAGTCCGCGAAGGCGGACTTCGGGCCGTGGTTGCCGCGGTTCCGACCGCCTGGCCATAACCGCCGCCGCATCAACACCTTGCGTGAGGGATGCGCGCCCGGAGGGCCGGGACGGCGGCGGCGCGCCGGCGGGATCGTCGGGCCGGGGAGGATGGCGGGCGCGCCGCCGCTGGCCCGGCGCCGTTGGCAACGGCGGTATCGTTGCCTGCGGCGCGCGCAGCCCGGCCCGGAGCGCAGCGGAGGGACACGCCCAAACCCAGCGGTTCAGCCGTCCAAGGATGCCGACCCGGACCCGATGCGGATCGTTCTGAGCAACGCCTCGAAGGCGTGGGGGGGCGTGCACCGGGTGACGGAGGTGCTGGCGCGGGGGCTGCAAGCTCGCGGGCACGAGGTGATCGTCTACGGCCGCCCCGGCTCCATGCTGCAGGAGCGGATGCGCGGCGTGGCGCCCTTCGAGCCGATCCTGAAGGGGATGGACCTGTCGCCGCGCGTGCTCTGGCGCGTCCGCAAGGCCCTTCGGCGCCACCGCCCGGACGTTCTGCTGGCGCTGATGAAGAAGGACGTGCGGCTCACCGTCCCCGTCGCGCGAGTGCTGGGGATCCCGGCCATCGTGCGCCACGCCAACGACCAGCCGCTGTCCGCCGGCCCGCGCGGACGCGTCCTCTACGGCGGCACGGTGACGCACGTCGCCAACGCCGAGGCGACCAGGCGGACCATCCTGGCCTCGGCGCCGTGGCTGGCGCCCGAGCGGGTGGAGGTGATCTACAACGGCCTCGATCCCTCCCCGTTCGAGTCCGCCGGGCCGGTTGCGCTAGACGTGCCGCCGGACGCCGTCCGCTTCGGCTACGTGGGCAGCTTCGAGCCGCGGAAGGGGCTGCGCATCCTGGCCGAAGCGTGGCGCAGCGTGGCGGAACAGGTCCCGCACGCGCACCTGCTCTTCGCCGGCAAGGGGACGGACGAGGCGGCGCTGCGGGAGACGCTGAGCGGCGTGCCGCGCGTACACTGGCTGGGCTACCGCCGCGACGTGCCGAACGTGATGCGCGCGCTGGACGTGCTGGTGCTGCCGAGCTTCGTGGAGGGCGCGCCCAACGTGGTGCAGGAGGCGATGGCCGCGGGGATCGCCGTGATCGCCACCGCCGTCAGCGGCACCCCGGAGCTGGTGCGCGACAGCGAGCACGGCCTGCTCGTCCCCCCCGGCGACGCGCCCGCGCTGGCCGCCGCCATCGCGCGCCTCGCGGGCGATGCGGAACTGCGGGCGCGCCTCGCCGCCGCCGGCCACGCCCGCGTCCGCGCCGAGTTCACGCTGGAGCGCATGCTGGACCGCTACGAGGCGCTGTTCGAACGCGTGGTGTCGGCCCGCGGCTGAACCGGGTGTGGCCGCCGCGATCGGCAGGTTGAAACCTGCCGCTGGAACTTCGGGAAGTCCGCCTTCGCGGACTGCGATCCCATCGAACTCCGCTCCCACGGTGAGATCCGTGCGTGCAGTCCGCGAAGGCGGACTTGGGTTGAATCAGCGGCGGGTTTCAACCCGCCGAACGAAGGCCGCCAGTCCGCGCAGATCCGTGCGTGCGAGTCCGCGAAGGCGGACTTTGGGCCGTTGTTGCCGCGGTTTCAACCGCCCGGTGGAAGCCTGGATCATCCGCAGCAGCGCCGCGGATGCACCGCACCTTCGAGATACTGGAATTCGTTGCGAGATAGATGGCTGAAGAGCTGAAGCAGAAGCCCGCGCCGATGACGGTGCCGCCGTCCACGCGCGGGCAGACGGACGCGAAGCACTCGGTGGCGCACCGCGTGGAGTACGCGCTGGCGCGCACACTCGAGACCGCGGTCGCCACGCTCCCCGAGGGCGCCGCGGACGCGTTCGGCCGGCGCGTGGGGCGGATCGTGCACGGGATGGGGCTCCGCCGCAACGTCGTCCTGGAGAACCTGCGCCTGGCCTTTCCCGAGCACGACGAGGCGTGGGTGCGCCGCACCACGAAGCTCGCGTACGAGCACCTGGGGCGCGAGGCGGCGGCGATCCTGCGGCTGGGGACGCTCGACCGGCAGGCGATCATCGACCGCACCGTCCCCGTCGGGTGGGACCAGATGGAGGAGGCGCTCTCGGAGGGGAAGGGCGTGATGCTGGTGACCGGCCACTACGGCAACTGGGAGATCGCCGCGGCCACCGTCGCCAGCCGCGGCATCCCGATCGCCGCGATCGTCCGCCGCCAGGGGAACCGCCTGGTGGACGCACGGCTCGACCAGCTGCGCCGCAACCTGGGGGTGGAGACCATCACCCAGCGCGAGGCGCCCGGCCGCGTGCCGCGCCTTTTGCGCAAGAACGGCGTGATCGGGATCGTGGGCGACCAGGACGCGCGGCGGGCCGGCGTGTTCGTCCCCTTCTTCGGCCGCCCGGCATCCACCCACCGCGGGCCGGCACTGTTCGCGCACAAGCTGGGCGCGGCGGTGTTCGCCTGCGTCGCGCGCCGACTTCCCGGCCCGGGCGTGCGCTACGAGGTGAGCGGCCAGCGCGTCCCGGTCATCCGCACGGGCGACGTGGAGGCCGACGTGGAGGCGCTCACGGCCCAGCTGGCGGCCCGCCTGGAGGGCGAGATCCGCAAGGCGCCCGAGCAGTACTTCTGGTTCCACAGACGCTGGAAAACGAAGCCCCCGGCGGAACTTTCCGGCCTCGATTCGGGTAATGCCGAGGCCGATTCCGCGCCCGCGGACAACGAGACGGACGACGCGTGATCTACATCTGCATCCCCGCCCTGAACGAAGCCCGCACCATCGGCGTCCTGCTCTGGAAGACCCGGCAGGTGATGGAGGAGTTCCCGCGGGACTACCACGTGCTGGTGCTGGACGACGGCAGCACCGACGACACGGCCCAGGTGCTGGAGCCGTACGCGCGGGTGCTCCCGGTCACCGTGCTGCGCAACGAGCGCACGGGCGGCTACGCGGCCGCGGTGGAGAAGCTGATCCGCGAGGCGGTGCGGCTTTCCACTCACCCCAAGCGCGACGTGCTGGTGGTGATGCAGGCCGACTTCACCGAGAGCCCCGACGACATCCCCAACCTGCTCAAGCGGGTGGAGGGCGGGGCCGACGTGGTGGGCTCGTCCGTCGCCGGGGTGGAGGGCGAGCTGCCGCGCTCGCTGCGCTGGGGGCGCAAGGGGCTGCCCTGGCTCCTTCCGCGCAGCAGCCTGCCCAGGGAGATCAAGGACCCGCTCAGCGGCTTCCGCGCCTACCGGGTGAGCGTGCTCAAGCGCGCGCTGCAGGACGGCAAGCCGCTGCTGACCAGGCAGGCCGGGTGGGCCGCCAACGCCGAGCTGCTGCTGAGCGTGGCCCCCCACGTGCGCCGCGCCGAGGACGCCGAGGTGCGGCTGCGCTACACGAGCCGCGAGCGCGAAACGCGCTTCCGCCCGTGGAGCACCGCGCTGGAGCTGTGGAACCTGGCCCGCAGCGCCCCGCGCCGCCTGGCCCAGGCCCGCGCGGCCGCGGCCGCCGCGCCCCCGGAATCCGCCGCGCCCGCCGCGGCGCCCGCCGTGGCCCCGGAGACGGAGCCCGCGCGCTCCTCGCCTCCGCCCCGGCACGCGGAGCCGGCCGATTCGCCGCGGCGGGAGCGCCCGCGCGACCGAAAGCCGGACCGCGGCCAGCAAGGCGACCGCGCCGCGCGGCCAGACCGTCAACCCGAACGCGGTCCCAAGAGCGACCGGCCGCAGCGCCGCGAGCGCCAGCCGAACGCCGAGCGCGGCGATGCCCGCCCCCCGCGCGGGTCGTCGGGCGCAGTCCGCGAAGGCGGACTTCCCAACGTTCCAGCGGCGGGTTCCAACCCGCCGGCGCCCAGGCCCGAGCGCCCGCCGAAGCAGCGCCGCGAGCGCCAGGGCGCTCCGAGCGCCGACGCCGCGCCGGCGCCCGCGGGGCAGGTGTCGGAGGATGCGATCGCGGCCGCGATGGCCGACGAAGCGCCGCAGGTGGCCGCGGGCGACGAGGCCGCGCCGCCCGCGCGCAAGCGCCGCCGCCCGCCCCGCCGCCGCGGCCGCAAGCGCGCCGGCGCGCAGGAGGGCGCGGACGCGCAGGCAGCCGGGTCCGAGGCGCCGGATGCAGGGTTCGACGCGGAGTCCGGTGCCACGGCCGAGGTATCCGTGGGCACGGAGATGGAACCCGGCGCCGCGGAATCCGTAGAGGAAGGCGAGGGCGAGGCACCCGCCCGCCCGCGCAGACGTTCCCGCCCGCGCAGGTCTCGCCGTTCGCGCGCCGGCCAATCGTCCGCCGAGGGTGGCGCGGACGCATCGTCCGAGGCCGGCGCACCCGATGCCGGGGTCGCATTCGACGGCGGCGCCGCATCCGATCCGGGGCCGCGCGACGTAGGGGTTCGTGACGCCGGCGAGGGAAGTGGCGGTGGCGGGGAGGCGCCGGCGGAGTAGAGTGACTTCCTGGAGGATCGATGACGCTTCGTGTTTGGAATAGATGGGCGCAGGCCGCCGCGGTGGTGGGCGGCGTGGCGCTGCTGGCGGGGTTCGCGCCGGTGCAGGACGGCTCGCGCGCGCGCCTGCCGTTCGCCGTGGGCGAGCGCGCCGACTACCAGGTCAAGCTGGGCGTGGTGAGCGTGGGGAGCGGCTTCGTGGAGGTGGCGGGCACCGACGTGCG
>Ga0207706_10001917_pt1 | contig 20439 bp, 16 predicted proteins | sample KBSC53metaG_FD_184318 | JGI IMG/M metagenome (GOLD analysis project Ga0207706, IMG submission 184318) | Corn rhizosphere microbial communities from Kellogg Biological Station, Michigan, USA - KBS C5-3 metaG (SPAdes) (version 2) | ecosystem: Host-associated > Plants > Roots > Rhizosphere > Soil ... | reverse complement strand
ATGTTGTTAACATAAAAATGAATTATCTTCCTGATAAATTAATGATAACGGTTGAAGACAATGGAAAGGGCTTTGATGTAAACAGTATGCGATCAATTGAAAATAATCAAGGTCTCGGATTAAGAAATATGATGAACAGAATGTCACTTATCAATGGCTCGATCAAAATAAACAGCAATGCAATGGAAGGAACCAATGCAGTGATAGAACTTCCAAAATAAATTTTATGAATCCATATACTGTGGCGTTGGCAGATGATCACGTGCTCATTCGTAACGGGCTTGCAGGATTAATCAATTCTTTCGATAATTACAAAGTTTTATTCCAGGCAACAAATGGTCTCGATCTTATTGATAAACTTTCTCAGGGAACAGTTCCAGATATTATTCTTCTCGACATCAATATGCCCAAAAAAGACGGATATGAAACTGCGTTGTGGCTGAAACAAAATCATCCTGAAGTAAAAATACTTGCACTAAGTATGTATGACAATGAGACATCCATTATTCGCATGTTGAAAAACGGAGCAAGAGGATATATTCTAAAAGATGCCGAGCCAATGGAACTGAAAGAGGCATTGGATTCATTAATGCATAAAGGATACCATTATTCGGAACTTGTTACAGGTCATCTCATCAATACCATTAATAAAATCGATGACAATGCAAAAACAAAAAGCGCATTGTTATTGAGCGAACGGGAAATGGAATTTCTGCATCATGTATGCACTGAACAGAGCTATAAAGAAATTGCAGATAAAATGTTTGTAAGTCCGCGAACTGTGGACGGGTATCGTGAATCACTTTTTGAAAAGTTAAATGTAAAAACAAGAGTAGGTTTGGTTTTGTATGCGATAAAGAACGGCATAGTTAATTTGAGTAACAGTTGATGGGTGGCAAATAAACGACAAGCAATGGCAATAAGCAATAGGAAACAACCGCACTGATAAATAAAGTTCTGAACGTTGAAGTGAGTGACACAACAAAAGCTTGATAGCAGTACTGCAGCCTGTAACAAAAAAATTCTTCAAAAAAATTAAAGAGCAAAAATAAAAAGCCGTTCTGTAATATCGAAACAGAACGGCATTGGGAGGCATCATAGGATGTATTATTTATACATGGTCATTCATTAAAACCAACTTCCTACAAATGCATCGTTTACAGTTTTTTCATTTAAACTTCTTTTTCTTCTTGCAACATCTACGTTATGTTTGATAAGAGCTGCGATCATTAATGGAATAAACACAATAGTCAGCGGAGGAATACCTAAAAAGCTTATCCATTTTCCACCAAACATTTGGCGCATCGGTCTGCGTAAACGTTCTGCTATGAGGTACATGCTTGGCACTATTACGAGCGTCATGAAGAAAGCAAAAGCCAAACCAAAAATGATCGTCCATGCAAGAGGTTTCCAGAATACAACATTGTCACCGCCGAAATAAATACGAGGATTAAGTTCAGAGAACATTGTTACAAAATTGATATTGAAACCTACTGCAAGCGGTATTAAAGCAAGTATCGCTGCCATTGCAGTAAGCATTACAGGTATGATACGTGTTTTACCCGCCTGAACAACCGCTTCTCTGGTTTTTAAACCTCTTGCACGCAACTCATCTGAAAACTCGATAACAAGAATTCCATTCTTAACCACAATGCCGGCAAGACCGACTATCCCCATTCCCACCATCACCGAAGATATTTGCATGCCCGTTATTGTAAATCCAAGCAGTACACCGATAATACTGAAAATAATTTCAGTTAAAATAATTACCGGCTTGCTTACAGAATTAAATTGAAGCACCAAAGTAAACAGGATAAGCATCAGCGCAATAACAAGTGCTTTGCCTAAAAACTGCACGGTTTCCAATTGTTGTTCGTCTTCACCCGTTTGTGAAATAGTTACATTGTCAGGTTTGTTCTTAAAATTATTTATGTATTGCAGGATTACCTGATTCACTCCTGTTGGTGTAAACCCGTTCAATACATTTGAACGCAAAGTGATAACACGTTTTTCATTTTTTCTTTTTACACTTCCAAGTGTGCTTGTATAATCCACTTTTACCAAAGAACTGATTGGTACATTTTTAATTGCTCCGCCGCTTCCCATATCGCGGAAAGTGACATTCATATTCAAAAGGTCAATTAGATTTTTTCTTTGCAGTTCATTATTTCGCAATTGAATCTTGTATTCATCTTCTCCTTCTTTTATTTTTGAAACTTCTCTTCCAAACAAAGCCGTTCTTATCTCTTGTCCAACTTGTGCAGTTGATACGCCATTTATCAAAGCCCGTTCCCTGTCAACAGTCAACGTTATTTCAGGATTACTTAAATCAACATCCATCTTTAAATCTTCAACACCCGGCACTTGTATAGAATCAAGATAATTTTTTAGACCGACCGCAGTTTTTGTGAGAGCATCAAAATCTTCACTCGCCACTTCAATATTAATAGGCGGCTCAGTTGGAGGACCATTCTGTTCCTGGTCAACTGTAATTTGAGCACCCGGAATTCCCTTTACAACTTTCCTGATCGAATCAAGATATGGTGCTGTGCTCACCCCATTTCGTTTTTCAAATTCAACAAACGAAACCTGTATTCTTCCTAACTCCGGATGATTGCTCGGATCACCGCTTTGAGGATCATTCGCTCCCAAAGCAACATTACTGATCACACTTTCTACTACAGGATTTTTTTTGCCATTATCCACACCCAGAACTTCGTAAACTTTTGTTTCAAGATTTCTTGTTATTGAATCAGTGTAATTAACGGCAGTTCCTACAGGCAGTTTGAGGTAAACATATATTTGATTGGGATCACCTTTTGGAAAGAAAACAACTTGTGTGCGTCCTGCAGAAAATGAAACGGCTATTGCGACAACGGCAAATATCAATAAACCAAATGTTGCTATAAGTAACCAAACCGGTCTCCATCCCTTCAATGCCCAACGTAATGCTTTTTCATAACTTCTCATGATCGCTGGTAAAACACGATTCTGAAAATTATTAATAACGTTTGTAAGAATAAAGCGATTGAAAATATTCAGTACAACAAGGAATAATAAAAGATTACCAAGAAATGTTTGTCCAACAATATCAAGAAGCAATCCAAGTACTACTGCGATCCAAAAACCTGTTTTTTTGAACATCGCTGTTGGAGGTTCTTTCTTTTCTTCTTCGGTACGATTCATGAAATCAACTGCAAATACAGGATTCATGATGAACGCCACAATCAAAGATGCTGTTAATGTAAAGATGAGCATCGTGGGCAGGTATATCATAAACTTACCGATAATGCCCGGCCAGAACAACAGTGGAAAGAATGGCCAAACTGTTGTGAGCGTTCCTGCAAACACCGGTATAAACACTTCGCCTGCAGCCATCATCGCTGATGTTGGTGCGCTAAGTTTTCCTTTGCCCTGCGTAAAAATTCTGTGCGTGTTTTCAATTACAACTATCGCATCATCAACAATAATTCCAAGCCCAAACAACAATGCAAAGAGCACAATAAAATTGAGTGTCACATGCGTGCCAACCATAATGTCTGCTCCGGGCAAAAACATGAAGGCGACAAACATACTCAATGGCACAGACAGCGCAACAAAGAATGCGTTTGTTACTCCCATGAAGAACATCAGGATGATAAGCACAAGTACGAAACCAATCACAATAGAATTCACAAGATCGTTAAATGATGTGCGTGTAGCAGTGCTTTGATCCCCCGTAATAACAACATTAAGGTCTTTGGGAAATTCACTTGCTTTCAATTCATCTACTACACTTTTCACATTGTCGGAAGTAGCAATCAGATTTTCTCCTGCACGCTTTATGATGTTAAGCGTAATCACATTTTTACCGTTTAATCGTGCATAGCTGTCTTTTTCTTTTACAGTGTCAACAATTTTTGCAATGTCTTTTAAATAGATCGGTCTTCCCTGGAAATTCCGCACCACAATTTGCTGAATATCGAAAGCAGTTTTTAACTGACCTTTTAATTGAAGGTTGCGTTTCATTTCCCCTACATCGAGTAAGCCACCTGAAATATCATGATTCTCATACGCAACAGCATTTGCAATATCATCAAATGTTACACCTGCACTTTGCATGCGGAAGTTATCAACGTTTATCTGGAATTCACGCTCCGGTGCACCAACCAATTCTACGCGATTCAACTCAGGCAGGTCTTCTAATTTATCTTTCAGATCGTCCGCATATTTTTTTAAACGAAGCAGATCATAATTGCCACTCACGTTCACATACATGATCGGCATATCAGAAACACTTTGTTCAATCACATTAGGCTGTTGCGTAAGATCAGTGGGCAGATCCGTTTTTGATTTATCAACCGCATCCTTCACTTTCTGTAATGCAATATCCGTTTTTACGTCTGTGCTAAACTGCACAAGAATGGCTGAATAATCCTGCTGCGAAGTGCTGGTAACTTTATCGACCTTGGCGCCCGTAATACCTTTAATTTGTTTTTCAATCGGCTTTGTAACAAGATTCTCAATATCCTTTGGCGAGTTACCAACATAAATAGTTTGCACATAAATGTAAGGTATCACCACATCCGGAAAACGTTCCTTTGGTAATGAAATAAACTGATAAATTCCACCAAGGCTCACAAAAAGCATCAGCAGGTAAATGGAAGTTTTATTCCTGATGCTCCACGTTGTTGGTTTGAAGTGTTTGAATTTTTCCTTTATGTTCTCTAACATATGATTCTAATGATTTGAATGATTGAATGATTATCATTCTCGGATTTTATTGGAGAAACAAACTTGTTGTTTTTACTAACGTTGCACGCTTTGTATAAAAGTTATTTTAGCATGTTTATGATTTATACTATTGGATTTTATCACTTTTATTTTGAGGAGTCGATTTCCAATCATTATTGGTAAATCTTTTAAACTCCAGGCTCTTTTTTCCAAAATTGATTAGAAGTCCGATTTCCATATTAAATGCTTCGAGATAGTTTAGAATTTGATTATAATCGGAAGGATCGAAATTTGATATTGCTTTTAAATCCACCAAAACCCTATCCATAATAACAAAATCGACTCTTCTTTTTCCTATTAACTGTCCCTCATAATAAACTTTCCATTCCTGTTCTCTTTGGTAAGGCATTTTAATTTTTTCAAGCTCAATAGCCAACGCTCTTTGATAAATGCATTCCGGGAAACCTCTGCCCAATTTAGAATGAACTTTCATCGCACATCCGATTACTACTTCAGTAATATCAGAATATTTGTATTCAGATTTGATCATGAGCGAGGAACCAATTAAATCATTCAATCATGCTAATCATTTTAAATCAGTGGTTATAACTTGCCCATCATACAATCCCTGGAAACCTTCAGTGATAATTTGATCACCGGCTTGTAAACCATTTTTTATTTCAACTTTATCACCATAAGCTTCACCTATCTGCACAGCTTTTTTGCGTGCAATTAATTTTCCGTTTTCATTCGCTGCAACCAAAACAAATTTTCCATTCTCATCTGTTTGTACTGTATTCACAGGCACAGTGATCGCATGAGGTGATTGATAATCCTGTATTCTTACCATCGCAATCTGGTTAGGCCTCAAATCCTTATCCGACGGCAGTTTCCCTTCAATATAAAAGGAGCGGCTTACGGGATCAATAGTTTTTCCCGCAACAGAAATTTTTGCGTTTAATGTTTTGTTGAGGTCTGGCAAACTCACAACAATATTGCTTCCTTCTGCAACACGACTCAGATAATTTTCCGGGACCTGTGCAGTTACTTTTAAATGCGTATTGTTTACAATTCGTATTTGCGGTGTTGTTCCGGAATAACCTGTAAACAATTCTCCGACACGAATATTTACAAGGTCTGCAACCCCATCCACATTTGCATAAACATTTGTCATACTCCATTGCTCTTTTATCGTTGCAATCTGATTTTGCAGTTGATCAACTCTTTGCTTAGCTTGTATCAATTGCAATTCTGTTCCGATCTGCTGATCCCACAAATTCTTTTGGCGACGATATAAATCCTGCGCATACTCAAGATCTGACTGAGCTTGCTGTAAATTTTTCAGATAAACAGCATCATCAAGTTTCAATAACAGTTGACCTTTCTTCACATAATCACCTTGCTTGATGTAAACATTCTTTACCAATCCGCCTTGTCCATTACGAGGCGCTACATAAGAAATATTTTCTGATTCAATATTTCCCTGCAGATCGATATAATGTGTGAAATTTTCCTGTGCAAGAGGTTGTATGCTCACAAGCTTTGCCTTTTCCGGCGTTGCAGAAGGATCAAGCTTTGCGATCTCTTTTTGAAGTTGAACTATATCCGTCTCTATTTTTTGCTGTTGCTTTTTTAACTCTTCAAGTTTAGCTTTTTTCTCTGTAAGCGTATTATTTGAATCATCTGATTTCGCTCCGCATGAAGCAAGAAAAACCGATGAAGTAAACAACACGACTTTTATGATCTTTTGCATATAATATTTTTTGAAGTGGATTAGAGATTATAGTTTTCCTATTGCTTTTACATAATCAACGTAAGCGATTATAGCTTCATATAAAGCGCTGATATAATTGGTTTGTGAGATAGTAAGATCAGTTTGCGCATTGGTGATTTCCAGGTTCGTTCCTGTTCCCGTTTCATATTTCTTTTTTGCCTGGTTATATACTTGTTCAGCCAACGCCATGTTTTGTTTTTGATTATCCAATGTTGCTACTGCATTATGATAATTATTTGTTGCCTGTTCAACATCATTGTCTATAACAATTTTCAAATTCTGTATTTGATTTTCTGTCTGCTTCAATTGCAACTGTGCTTTTTCAATGCTTGCGTTTTGTGCAAACCCGCTGAAGATAGGTATGTGAATATTCAAACCGATGTAGGAGCTGGTAAACCAATCACCTTTGTTGAAAAGATTGAATTGATCACGCATGGCTGTTTTACTGTAGTTTGCAGAAAGACTCGCAGTAGGCAGCTTGCTTAGCTTATAACGTCTTACATTATACTCGTTTAATTTTTTTCCGATTTCGAGGTACTGGAAATCTTTCCTGTCTGTGTACTGGTATTGACCTTCATTCAGCAAACCTTGTTTTATCCTGTCTTCTGTAATATCATCAGTAAGTGTAAGTGTGTCTTGCAAAGGCATTCCAATCAATACCTTCAAACCAAGATAACCATTACTGATAGTATTTTCCACCTTCATTTTTTGTGTCTGAAGATTTGAAAGCTGCACTGTAAACCTGTCAACATCTATCTTTTCGGCAAAACCATTTTTAAACATTTCATTTGCGTCATGCAATGATTTTTGTGTTCTGGCAATGTTTGCATCCAATTGCTCTATTTGTGTTTTACTTGCTACAAGCTGGAAATAAATTTTATAAATATTTGCTTTGATATTTTCTTGTGTGAGCTCTATATTTTTTTTAGAGTAATCAAGCACCGTTTGTCTTGCCTGCAAGCCGACAAATACTTCTCCGTCAAACAAAATTTGAGATAATGAAACTCCTGCATTACCATTCCATTTTGTACCAAAAGCTGCGTGGATAAAACCAAAATTGTCGGGTACTTTTATAGGCTCTCCATTACCATTTTTTACTCCTTCCGACGCAAGAACGCCATACACTGCAGGAGAGAAAAAGTCGGGAAATGTTTGCACTGCAACATTCGGATAATACGTGGTTCCGGCACTTGCACTTATTTGCGGATAAGCTGCAGCGGTAATTGTTTTGTTTGTTTGTTCCTGGATATTGTAATCAAGCAATGCATTTTTAACCTGTACATTATTTTTAACTCCGTAATCAATGCATTGCTGCACGGAGAATTCAAACTTAGCAGGCTGTGATGACGTTTGAGCATTTACTGTTATTGTAAATAAATAAAACAGCAATGCTAAAACTGTGGTTTTTCGTTTCATACTGCTACTGATTTTGATTTTTTTCTTTGCAGGATATATTTATCAATAAGTTTTTTTCCCTTAGGTGTTGCTATACCATGCAGATAATGATAATATATCTCAGTGGATACTTTATTCAAACTATATTTTATATGAGGAAACAACTCAGGGTTAAATATCAGGAATGCACTTTCCAACCTGAATCTTGCGATAATATCCACGTCGAAATCGTTCCTGTAAACTTCTTCTTCAATTCCTCTTTCCAAATTCTTTTTTATTACATCGAGCAAAAAATTGTTTTTATGCTTTTTGAATTTTTCAAATGTTTTCGGATAAAATTTTTCAAGATCAAAAACAATTTGAGGGTTCATCGCATCCATCACTACCTCCATCGCGTCCATATCTAAAAAAATTTCTTCAATGGCATTTTCTGCTTCTTTCATTTGCTTTGTGCACTGTGTTTGCATATAGTCAAGTTCTGATCGCATCACAGCTTCCACAAGTGCATCTTTATCTTCAAAGAATTGATAAAGTGTTTTTTTGCTTATACCTGTTTGCCCGGCTATTTCATCCATTGTTACAGAGCGAAAACCGTAACGCATAAACAGTTCTCTTGCCTTTTGCTGTATTCTTTCTTTCATTGAGAGGTTTTAAATCCGGCGCAAAACTAAAAAAACTTTTTTATCATAAGCAGTTTCCTGAGTATCTTTTTATCCACATTTGTGATGAGTGGTTATTTCAAAGGATTAAAATTGCAACAGAAAAGAAAAAGGCATTATTAAATTATCATTTACTTTATCTTAAAATATACAATATGCCTGACACTGAAACTCCTTCAAGAGCATCGTATCACTGGAAAAATCTTTTGCAATATTTTTTCCAGGGTCTTGCAATCATCGCGCCCGTAGGGATTACTATTTATGCTGTATTGTGGTTGTTCACCACTGTGGATAGTATTTTGCCAAACGTGATGCATTATTTGTTTCCGAACCTTATCGAGCCTATACATATTCCCGGTCTTGGTTTTATTGTAGCTATTTTAATTGTGTTGTTGGTTGGTAAATTATCCTCGTCATTTTTCATAGGCAGGATATTGGATCTCATGGATGGTTTGCTTGAAAGAACACCTGGTGTAAAATTTATTTACAGTTCAGTAAAGGATTTTTTTGAAGCTTTTGCAGGCAACAAACGCAAGTTCACAAAACCGGTACTTGCAAATGTTGACGGACCTGATATTTGGCGCATCGGGTTTATTACGCATGAAGATGCCAGTGAGTTTGAACTGATGGATTATGCAGCGGTGTATATTCCGTTATCGTACGCAATAACGGGAGTGACCTATTTTGTGCCGAAACAAAAAATAAAATTGCTAAATCATATCAGTTCGGCAGAGGCAATGAAGTTTGCAGTTTCGGGCGGTGTTGCAGAAGTAGTTGAATAAAATATTGGCTGGCATCTTATCTTTTATTGACTTCCTATGTTCAGTGTTGTCGCTTTTTTTGTTAAATTTTGTTAAGCCATTCTTTCTATTTCATGAATTTGATAATTTTAGTATCCGTAAAAACTGCATTATGAAAGCCCCGCTTCTGCTTTTAAGTATTCTTCTCAGTTGCACTTGCTTTGCATCTGAAAAAAATCCATGTAGTTCTTTTTCCGGAATTGTGGTTGACGCAATTTCGGGGAAACCAATGGCGGATGTGGTAATTGTTGCTAAAAGTGTAACCGCTGAGCAAAAAGTTATAACAGACCAAAAAGGTCAATTTGTAATTCCTTCTATTCCTGATGGCACCTATACATTGAGATTTGAAAAAAATAATTACAAGTCGGTTGAGAAAAAAAATGTTGTTGTAAAAAATAATACTGCAAAAATGAATGTTCAGCTTTCTGTGGATGATAAAGAAGAGGATTATCACAATTGGTTACTGAAGGTTGATTTCCTTTGAAATTACTTCTTATTTATTCCTGTTCATTTATTGTTACTTATTCCTGGTTATTTATTCCTTCTCAAAATTGTTTTGAAAGTTGAAGTGAACGACACTCCGAAGGAGTTCTGTGGACAACAGGTGTTTAATTTATATCTTCAGATAAGGGCAAAAAAATTTTCCATTATTAAAAATTTATTTAAAAGAAATTATCTTTCCCTTTAAGTAGAATTTGTGTGAGTAATTATTTTAGATGACGATCGTTTATATGAGTTTATGTCCCTATATTCGAGTTCTGAAGTTCATTATCGGTGAAAAGACTATTCACAAAAAGATTAACTACGTTTCATTTTTTCTTTTTGGGCAAATAGATTGCGCCGTTACATTTGCAAATTAATAACCAACTGAAAACTAAATGAAATTGAAATCCCTTACCAGATTCCTGTTGCTTCCTTGTTCTGTAATTTTTGTTCTCTCATTTTTCATGACTTCGTGCCGTACGGAACGTATCGCAATGCTAAAAGATATTTCTGACACAGCAACAGTAAGGTATGTGTCCTTACCAAATTTTATATCGCCTGTAGTTAAATCCGACGACATTATAAATATAGTGATTCAAACACTGGATCCGCAGGCAAATAGTATTTTGAACCAGGGAAATCTCCCCGTTAATTCCGGCGCTATAAGCGGCAATCCTATCAGCGCTAATTCTTCATCTTCACAAGCTGTGATATCGGGTTATCTCGTAACCAAAGATGGTTATATACGCATGCCTTATATCGGCAATGTGCTGGTGAAAGGATTAACAACCGAAGCTATAAGAGACACTATTGCGGCGAGAATTGCCTATTACTTTAAAGATCCTGTAGTGAATGTGCGGTTTGCAAATTTTAAAGTCTCTGTTTTGGGCGAAGTTAAAAATCCTTCTTCGTTTATTGTTCCTAATGAAAAACCAACATTAATGGATGCATTAAGTTTAGCAGGTGACCTTACCATTTACGGACGCCGTGACAATGTAATGCTGATTCGCGATAACGAAGGCAGAAAAGAAATTACAAGATTTAACCTTGATAGTTCCAGAACTATCAGCTCAAGTTATTTCTATTTACGCCCCAACGATGTAATTTATGTTGAAGCTTCGGCTTCAAAAGTATTAAGTACCGATGCTTACAGAAACAGAAATTATGCAATAGTAGGTGCAGCCCTCGGATTTTTGACAGTACTAGTAGCAAGATTATTGTTTCAATAGAGCAATTGCCTGTGAAAACATCATCAGATGTTTTTTGATAAAATTCATTTTCTATGCAAAACCATAACGGCAGCGCGAACGGCAATGGCGCTCATCACAACTATTTAAACCAAAACGAAGGTTTCGATTTTAAATACCTTGTTGCTAAGGTTGTAGGAAACTGGAAATGGTTTGCCCTTTCGTTGGTTCTATGTCTTTCATTAGGAGTTGTGTACATTTTATACGCCATCCCATCATTTATTATTACTGCAAGAGTTTTGGTCAATGGTCAAAACGCGAATAAAATTCAAAGCGGCACAACTGAAACTGATATGCTGCATCAGTTGGGTTTATTTTCCCAGGAAGCGGATGTTAATAACGAATTGCAGCAGCTTCATTCACGCTCTTTAATTGAGCAGGCAATGTATGATCTTCAATACAACGTATCGTATTGGGGTCAAGGTGATATTAAGTTTGCAGAGACTTATAAAAAATCTCCATTCTTTATTAAGTTACTCGAACTAAAAGGCGGTCTTGATAATCCTTTGGCGTGGGACGTTCGTATCAATAAGGATAAGGTAAAATTCATGGATGATTATGCGGACACTTCTTTTACATTAACCTGGGGAGATACAGCGAAATTAAAATTCTGCACTTTTGTTGTAGAAAAAAATCCTGATGTAACTATTAATAATCCTAATCTTCCCCTCGGATTAAAGATCGCTCCATACAATGCAACTTATTTTCAGCTTTCGTCTAATCTGCTTACTTTCTTATCTTCAGATAATACAACATCAATTGATGTAACGCTTAATGCATCTGTTCCGCAGAAAGGAGAAGATTTTGTAAATCATTTGATAGAGGTATATGTGCAGAGACATATTTATAACAGCAATTCCGTAGCCGACAGTACCATTGCATTTATCAACGACAGAATAAATCGCGTAAAAGATGAACTGAGCGGTGTAGAAACTGGTATTGAAAATTTTCAAAAGCAAAATAAATTAACCGACATACAGGAAGCTGCAAAAGCGTATGTTGGGGAGAGCAGCAATACGGCTCAGGTATTGGCAAACAAAGAAGCACAGATCATTGCGGTGCAGGGAATCGAAAGATATTTAAATGATCAAAGCAAAAACGACCAGGCATTACCGACCAGTGCTTTGATAGACGATCAAACTTATATTTCATACGCAGAAAAATACAATAATCTTCAACAGCAAAGACTTCAATTACTCACTTATAGTTCTGAACAAAATCCTGCAGTAAAAGCAGCGGACGCACAATTGGCATTGATACGTTCCAATTTATTAAAGACGTTAAGAACATACGAAGAAACATTGAATGTGCAGAGAACAAACCTGGAAAATCAAAACAGCAAAGTTCAGGTTGCCATGCAAAAAATGCCTACGCAACAAAGACAGTTTCTTGAAGCTTCAAGACGCCAGGATGTGTTGCAGCAATTATATGTTTATCTGCTTACCGTGAGAGAACAAACACAGGTTGCAAAATCAAACAACATTGCACCAATAACAGTGATAGATCCTGCTAAAGCAAATGTTTATCCTTACTGGCCAAACAAACTTATCGTTATACTCGCTTCAATATTTATCGGTATTTTAATTCCTTCTGTAACGATTCTTTTAAGTGAATTAAGTAATAATAAAGTAACTACGCCCAATGATATTGTTTCTTCTACAACTGCTCCTATTATTGCTGAGATCAGCCAGTCAAAATCAAGCAACCGGATTGTTGTGAGAAAAGAATCACGTACAGCAGTTGCTGAACAATTCAGAACGTTAAGAACAAATCTTCTATTCAAACTTACTTCTAACAATAGCAAAGTGATCATGCTTACATCTACCATGAGTGGTGAAGGCAAATCATTTGTAACATTAAATCTTGCGATAGCAATGGCTTTATCAGGCAAGAAAACATTATTGCTTGATATGGAATTGCGCAAAGGTCAATTGGCGGAATATGTTGGACTTGATAATAAAATTGGCATCGCAGATTATCTTGAAAGAGATGCATCTTTAAATGAAGTGATAATGCCATCAGGAATTAATGAAAATTTGTGGGTGCTAACTTCAGGAATGCTGGAATCAAATCCATCTGAAGCATTGTTGAATAATAAGATGGCGATTTTATTTGAAGAAATGCGCCGCAAATTTGATTACATTATTGTTGACACTCCGCCGGCAGCAGTAGTTACAGATGCTATGGTGGTTGGAATTTACGCTGATATTACATTGTATGTTGTAAGGCAGAAGTACACTTACAAAAAACACATTGAGGTTATCGAAGATTTGAAAATGAACAACAAGCTCAAAAGAATTTACGTAATACTGAACGATATTAAATCTGTTCCCGGTTATAACGCAGGTTATGGCTTTGGCTTCAGGTTGGATGATGATTTAGGTTATTATCATAAGGAAGACCAAACAGAGAAAAAACCCTTGGTCAAAAGAATCTTCCCTGAAGCTTAGTTTTCTTCCTTGACTTCGTGAAATTTATTTGTTGCACACCAATGACATTTTGTATGTAAAGTTTAAGTGTAACGTGTATGAAAAAAAAGCCAACAGTTATTTATATAATTTCCGACAGACGTTCCGGTTCCACACTGTTGGAAAACATTCTTTCCAAATCTCCTGAAGTAACATCAGTCGGCGAACTTGCTATGCTGAAAGGTCATTTGCTGAAGCAGGGGCCGGGCGAACGATGGAATTGGAATTGTTCCTGCGGCGCTCCTGTCACACACTGCGATTTTTGGAAATTTATTTTAAAAGATACCTGCGAAAAAAATTCTTCTTCTTTCAACACTAATGTTGAATGGAATTTTAAATCCAAAAAGTTGTTTGCTGTTGCTGCGTTCCCTTCCATTTTTAAAAAGCGATTGTTCAATATTATTTCAAACAAAAAGAATGAAGATGTAGCAGCAACACTGGACAATGTGTACAATAAAATCTTTGAACAAACCGGCAAACCATTTATTGTTGATGCATCCAAAGATCCATTACAGGCCTTGTGCGTTTATAAAAGCGAACGCAACTACGATGTAAAAATTATTTGGCTGAAAAGAGATCTGCGTGCAGTTGCTGTTTCCAAAATTAAATGGAGGGAAATGAACATAAAAAAGCAAAAAACACTTCACAACCTTTTGTTTGATGTTTTTTATTATCGTCGTATTTGCTCAGCGGTTGTTTCTTTTATTAAACGTGAAGATTTGTTGCGATTGAATTATGAACATCTTGCGCAATGCACACAAGAAAAGCTTAACGACATAACATCTAAATTCGGTATAGACAAATATGCGGCGCCCACGCATATGTTTGTTGAAAACGATCACACAATTGGCGGAACACCAAACAAGTTTGAAAAGAGACCAATTGTGATTGAAGAATCATGGAAAAGAAATTATGAAAAAAAGAAAATGCTTTATTTAACGGGAAACGTGTTGAATAAACTTTGATCAACCCATGGCTGTAAATAAACAAAAGCTTGTAAAATCCGGTATCTGGCAATTCTCCAATACAATTGTGATAATTGTATCGCAAATTGTTTGCAATGCAATTATTGCAAGATATGTTTCAAAAAAAGAATTTGGAATAATGGCGCTCACTAATGCCTTTATCAATTTTGCCTGTTTTTTTTCTGAAGCAGGCATGGGCGATGCATTGATGCAGCGAAAAGATTCCGAACTTGAACCGCAACATAAAAACGCAGCACTCTTTTTCAGCGTTTTGTTTTCCGTTATTATTTATTTCATTCTGTATTTTACCGCGCCTTTCATTTCTTCTTTTTACAATGATCCGGTAATTCATGCTGATCTTTTTTATAACAACGAACCTATTCTTGTTCCTGTGCTGAGAATACTTGGATTGAGTTTTATTTTCTTGTCTCTTGGATCATCATCACTCAACTTGTTACAGAAAAAATTCAGATTCAAACATGTTTTTTTTAGTGATAGCTTAAGCTTGCTCGCTTCAAATATCCTTGGTGTCGTGCTGGCGATAAATCATTGGGGAGTATGGTCGCTGGTGTATTCTATTTTGTTTTACAATGTTGCGCGTTTAATAATGGTTTGGATTTTAGAACCTATTCCCATTTGGATCGGCGCGACATTGAAACATTGGAAAGACTTATTTAATTATGGTGTTGGTTTAACATTGATACGCATTTATAATTTCATCAGCGGTTTCGGCATCATGCTTCAGATTGGTAAACTCGTTCCCATTCAAACGCTTGGCATTTTTGAAAGATCATACCGTATCACGAATATTCCTGTAAGATATTTAGGCGATATGATACAAAAAGTGATGATGCCATTTATGGTAAAGATCAATGATGAAGATGATAAGCTGTTTTCATTTTTTTACAGAAGCATGTCATTTTCGAATGCATTGCTTGTACCGATAAGTGTTTTCGCATTTGTGTTTTGCAAACCAATTGTATTGATATTGCTTGGCAGCAAATGGAGCGATGCAGTTTTGCCGATGCAAATTCTTTTCTTATCGCTGCCATTCAGAATTACGACAAAAGTTTCTGATGTTTTAATGCGTGCAAAAAATCTTGTTTATAAAAATGCAAACAGAAAATTGCAGTATATAATTGTTTTATGCGTGAGCATATTTTTTGCAGCGAAGTGGGGCCTTATAGGAATTGCCATTGCAGTAAGTGTTTCAGCCTTGTTTAGTTATATCACTATGCTGCTTACAATAAAGAGGAGAGTGTTTCAGCACGGATGGCAAAAACTTATCATCACTCCGTTTAAAGATGGAGCAATCATAAGTGTAATTGCTGTTGCTCCTGCTTATTTAATTTATTATTTGCTTATGATGGTCTTCAATAAAGAGATCATTGCATTTTCAATTTTGTGCGTGTTATTAACAGTTTTTTTTGGTTACACATTTTTTAAAAAGCCAAAACTTTTGGGTAAAGATTTCGCACAATTACAGAACGAGCTGATGAAGTTGATTAAAAACAAAGGAAAGAAAGATGACAGAAAAAGAAGAAAAATGAATTTTGAAGAGCAAAATGTTCTTCCTGATATCGCATAAAATAAATTGAATAAACTGATGACAAAATTTGTTGTTTTTACTACTCCCCGTACGGGATCATCCCTGTTGGTAAAAACATTGGATTCACACCCGGAAATATTTTGTGCAGGAGAATTATTTTTCCTTAAAGGAAATATTTATCATAACGAAACACGTTATCAGTTTTGGAAATTTCCGGTGGGCAGTAAACTTAACTATATCATTAATTGTGTGAAATTATTTTTTACGCTTACAGATTTTCTCAATAAGTTTTATAAAACCGATCATGCATCAATAAAAGCAAAAGGCTTTAAGCTGATGCTTTTTCAAACGTTTTATATACCCGGAATATTCAGATATTTAAAGAAGCACGATGTAAAAGTAATTGTGCTGATAAGAAAAAATATTTTGCGCAATACACTTTCAGATCTCAGGTCACGATCAACAAAAGTTTATCACAATGAAGGTGATGTTGCGACCATAACGATTCCAAAATTTCGTGTTGATGTAAATGCGCTTAGAAAAAAAATGAAACAAATAGAATCATTTAATAAACAACTTATAAGCAGCACGACAAACCTTAAGAGAAAAATTATTTGCTACGAAGATTTCGAAAATTGGGAGGAAATTATTGCGGATGTTTTGAAATATTTACACGTTGAAGATGTACCATTGGATGCTGCATCGAAAAAATTAAATCCGCTTGATCTTGAAGATATGATAAGTAATTATAAAGAAGTTGAACAATGGATTATTGAAAATGGTTACAGTAAATATTTAAATTCGTGAAACGTGAGACGACAAACGTGAAATTTTGTAACCTTTCAAATTGACGTTTCATATAGTTGAGCAGTGCGAAAGAGTACAAGAGTGCGACGCAACGAAAGCTAAATAGTATTACTGTTGTTGGGTTCAAAAAAAAGAAAAACATGTTTCCGAATTTTATCATAATTGGTCCACCGAAATGCGCATCTACATCGCTGCATTTTTATCTTGGACAACATCCGGAAATTTTTACAACAAAGGTGAAGGAGACAAGATTTTTCAGTCTTCATTATGATAGAGGAATGGATTATTATGCAGAATATTTCGAAGATGCGGGTAATGCGAAAGCAATAGGAGAGGGCACTCCAAGTTATAGTTTATTGCCGTTTGCTGCTGATAGAATTAAGAAACATTTCCCGGAAATGAAATTGATCCTTTGCTTTCGCAACCCGATGGACAGAACTTTTTCGAGCTGGTTAATGCAGAAAGGAATGGGCAAGGAAAAATTACCGCTTCGCGAGGCGATTGAAATTAACTGCAAGCAAATGAAGTATGTTACACTTGAAGGTGAAGAGGGGGAAAGAACATGGTTAAACAGCACCGGAAATTTTAGTGCAGATGAATCGCGGCTTCGTACGTACATACAAGGCGGCATGTTTGCGGCGATTCTTAAATCCTATCACAAAAGATTTTCATCGCATCAAATAAAAATTATTTTTCTTGATGATTTGAAAAATGCTTTTGATGTAACAATGAGCGGCCTCTTTCGTTTTCTTGGCGTGCGTGAGAATTTTATTGTTCCGGACAAAGAGGTGGTAAACTTTCATTTTGAACGAAAAGCAAATAAATTAACCAACAAATTATTCGGCGTAAAAGGCACACGGTTTTTCATTGGTCTTACTCCAAAATTTATTAAAGACAAACTAAAAAAATCGTGGAGAACGAAAGAACCATCAAAGCTTGCAACGGAAGACAGGCTTTTTCTTTGGAACATATTCAAAGATGATGTTGCAGAGTTGGAAAATATGACAAGTCGCGATCTTTCAGGATGGGATCCTACAAGAAAAAAAGAAATAGAAAAAAGTGAACAATAAATGTTTTAAACCATAAACCACAAGCTCTAAACTGAACAATATTCTATGAACGCGAATTTAAAATTGAAAGACCTCTGGTATTGGGTAGCCAACTTTGCTTTGTTGGGTTCTGCTTTTCTTTCGATGTATGTGAACAATGCATTCCCAATGCTTGCAGTTTCTATTCCGCTTGTGATACTTGACAGAGCTTATGTTGTGCCGTTGTTATTATTTATTGCAGCGATAGAAGGTTCGTTCAAAGTTCAAGATGCTGCATCGCAGGCAGAATCAACAGCTATCATGTTAATAGGTCCGTTATTCGCATACGACTTTATAAAAAAGAACGGAAGAAAAGTTCCTTATAATCTTGCATTGCTCTATATCATTTTCGGAATGTTTGTAGTGATAGGTATGTTTACTTATGCAAGTCATCCTCAAATAACACAATATCTCACTTCCATTATGTTCAAAAAAGAAGGAGGTGTCGGAGCTTATGTAAAGATGTTCATGAAAGTGATAAAAATCTGTTTCTTCTTCATGTATCTGAAAGTGCTTATTAATGAAGACAAAGATCTGTTCTATCGCGCATTGACTTTAATTAAAGATATGGCGCCCTATTTAGCGATTCTCGTTGCGCTTGATATGATGATGTTTGGACTTGTTTCAGAAAAATTTGAAACAATACATTTCGGAGAATCGCATCATGGAGATTTTTCTGCAAACATGAACGCGCTTGGTGTTTACATCTACATTTCAATTTTTGAAAATAAATCTACATGGTTTAAACGTACAGTCGGGATTGCAGGTTTGATTGCTTTGTTGTATGTAGTTATGGAGCTTGCTTCACGCAATGGTTTGCTCACATTTATTCTTTTAGGTGTTATGGCAGGAAGCTTGTGTTTATGGAACAGGAACTGGGGTTTCAAAACGGTTATTGTTGCTATTGCAATTTTTGCTGCAAGCGCTGCAGTTTATTTATTTAAAGATTCACCAACAGTTAAAAGATTTATTTATGAAACAGAAGTGAATGGCGGAGGTGATCGATTGTCATATTGGTCTGCTGGTTTAACAGCTATGCATGAAGAGCCTCTCTTTGGATTAGGCGGAGATGAAAGCGCTTCAATGTATGCAGTGGGTCATTATGATCCTGAAGTTCCTGATCATGTAATGCATAACACGTTTGTTGAGTTTGCGGTTGAATATGGAATTTTTGGTTTGATGTTTTATCTTGTTTATGTTTCTTCAATTCTCTTTTACGGCATAAAAAATTTCTTTTTTGCGGTAAAGTTTGATGATATGTTGCTGGCTGCTCCAACGATAAGTTATATCATTTCAATTTTTGCAGGATTATTTATAAGTCGTGTGTGGGAATCAACTCTTTGGTATGATATGACATTGATCTTTGGCATTTATATCTTATGGCGAAAACCGGTAGAAGAAGCAATAAAGAAAAGGAAATATTTTCTTATGCGTGGCTTGCCCGATCCATTGACCAATCCTTCACTTGCATTACATCCTAATTGAGTAAACCTGAAACCTGCAATGAATAATTTTCTTAAAAAGAATGAACGTTTACTGGAAAAACCGATCATTGTTTTTGGAACCGGTCGTTCCGGTACAACGATTATTTCTGATATCATTTTTCATCATGAAGATTTAGCATGGCATTCCAATTACCAGGAGTTGTTTCCAAAATTTGCCGGTATCAATTATTTGCGTTGTGTGTTCGATAATAGTTTATGGCATATTGTTGGAATGAATACACAAAACAATAAATCGATCATTAATCAATTTTGTTTTCGTCCTATAGAGCGATATGATTTTTGGGAAGCAATTACAGGACCACGCATAGATTTTTCAAGAAATTTTTTGTTGAATGAAAAAGCAACTGATGAAGAGCAGATTCGTATCCGTACTTTTTTTGCAAAAATGGTGAAGTATCAAAATCGAAAAAGATTAGCATTTAAAATTACAGGACCTGCACGAATGGAATATCTGCACAGCATTTTTCCTGATGCAATGTTTGTACAGATAACAAGAGATCCTGTTGCTACAGTTCGCTCCTGGCTCGAGGTTAAGTGGAGCAATCAAATCACAAATCAACTTTGGTGGCAAGGTGCATACAATGAAGAAGAAATTGCAAAAGCAAAAGAGATATCAAACGATCAACCTTTGTTTGCAGCATTTCAATATAAAAAATTAATAGAAGCAACTGAGTATGAAATAAAGAAATTGAATGCAAATGTTTACACTTTATGTTATGAAGATTTTGTAAGGCAACCGAAACAATTTATTGCTGAATTGATGGAACATGCTCAATTGAAACCTTCAAAGTTCATTGATGTGTTTATGGAAAAAATTTCTGTGCAAAACAGGAATAACCGTTCGGCTGCTTCTTCAAAAACAATATTGAATGATGAAACGAAATTGAAGATCATGCAGATAGTGAATGAAGGTTTAAGGTTTAGGTGAAAAGTTTTTTTTTATTTTCAAATTTTCAAATACAGGGAATAACAATTATTTTCTTCGT
>Ga0207706_10001914_pt1 | contig 20443 bp, 25 predicted proteins | sample KBSC53metaG_FD_184318 | JGI IMG/M metagenome (GOLD analysis project Ga0207706, IMG submission 184318) | Corn rhizosphere microbial communities from Kellogg Biological Station, Michigan, USA - KBS C5-3 metaG (SPAdes) (version 2) | ecosystem: Host-associated > Plants > Roots > Rhizosphere > Soil ... | reverse complement strand
ACGGCGATGCCGTCGAAGTCCGCAGTCACACTGGCTTGCCGGTCGAAGTCGACTCGGCCTGGCTCGATGAAGGCGGCCGGCTGTTCTTCGCTGCTCGAGCGGGCCTCGGCATCGTTCACACCGCCGACGTCGAACTGGCCGCTGGCCTCATCGACGCAGGGCGCTGGCAGCCGGTGCCGACGTGCCATGCCGAGCTGCTGGAGCGCTTCGGGGTTCGCCGCAGCCCGGCGGCGCTGAACATCGCCCCCGATGCGCCTGGACGGCGCGACGTTCAAGCGCCGTAGATGACGTGATCGGCCGCGCAGGCCACCGGCTGGCGCTTGCCTGACGTTGACACGTCGCAAGCGCCCGTCGATGTGATGTCGCTCATCGTGCTGAAGGGCACATAGATTTGCCGGTTCCGATCATTGCCGTCCCCGCCCTCCTGCATCTTCGGGCTCAACACACCGATCACGGTGAACATCACGCCGTTGAGGCGAATCGTCTCGCCGACGGCCCAGGCGCCGGAGAACAGCTTGGTCTTCGCCTCTGAACCGATCACGCAAACATGGGCGCGCTGCTGATCCTCGGCTCCATTGAAAAACCGGCCCTGCTCCACTCCCAGCGCCCAGATATCACTGAAGTAGGAGCGGACCCCGTTCACCGGCCAGACGTACGAGTGCAGTTCGTTCTGCACCGGCACATCCTTATGCACCTGCGGCGAAATATGAATGATTCCCGGAACGGCCGCCGACAAGCGGTCCACATCGTCCAGCGTAAAGCGCACCGTTACACCCGACTTCTCTCCCCCCGCCTGTTCGCTTGTACGTCCTGGAAATGTGCCGATCGTGTTCGTGCCCCACTCCGCAAAAATGGCTTCAATGGCATGACTGAAGCCGGCGCCATAAGCCAGCAGCAGCACCACCGTGGCGATGCCCCACGCCATGCCGATCATGGTGATGGCAGTCCGCCGGCGGTTGTAGATCATCGCCTCCCACGCCTGCCCCACAATATCCTTGAACATGCTCAACCCCGGCTTTCAACTTTCAACATCAGTTCCAGCTCTCCGAGCATCTTCTTTTCAGCTGGAAGCTGGTATTTACCCTTCTCTCCGCATCGCTTCAACCGGATCCAATTGTGCAGCCTTGCTTGCCGGATAGAGCCCCGCCGCTACGCCGCAGAGCACCAGCGATCCCATCGCAAGCGCTGCCGACCACGGCACCAGTCGTGGCGGATCCCAGCCCGGCATCTTGCCCGTCAGCAATTCCTGCAGCACCCACATCAGTCCCGCTGAACCCAGAATCCCAATCCCCCCGCTGACCCCCGTCAGCAAAAGCCCCTCCCAGAAGAACTGGCCCAGGATGCTGCGCTTCGTGGCTCCCAGGGCCTTGCGCAGGCCAATCTCTGAGGTCCGTTCTGAAACCGAGACCAGCATAATGTTGATAATGCCCACGGCTCCCAGCGCCAGTGTCACGATTCCCACTCCACCAAGAAACACGTCCATCGCCGTAAAGATTGCTCCAATCATCTTCTGCTCTGTGATCGTGTCGAATTCATTAAACGCATCTTTCATTGCAGGATCAAAACCGTGCCTCTGCGCGACAAGGTTATGAACCGCCACAAGTGCCGCAGTCGCATCCCCTGGAGTTGACGGTTGGTACTGAATAGAAGTGAGCGCATCGCGCGGAACATTGTCTCCCTTGAGCGCGAACAAGTCCTGCATCGTCGTGATGGGGATGTAGACTTTGCGGTCATCGTAGTCATACGTGCGCATGCTGATCTTCTTGACCCGGCCGACGATCACAAAAGCTGTTCCGTTGATCGTGATGGTCTCGCCGACGTCGGGCCGGCCACTGAAGAGCAGCGCCGCTGCCTTTGAGCCAAGCACTGCCACGCGGCGTCTCTCAGCCAGATCGGCGTAGCTAAGGAACCTCCCGTTGTCCATCGGGATATATCTCACCGTCGTGTATTCCGGGTCCGTTCCGACCACGTTTGCCGAAGTGTTGCTCCACTGGCTCACTTCGTACAGATCCGACCGGCCAAGTTCGATGGTGAGGGCGCGCAACTCTGGCAGTTTCCTCAGGGCCTCCGCATCTCTCTGCGTCAACTGGTAGGGCCGCATTCCTGTGTGCTGGTTGGCGACAGCAGGAATGTTGCCATTGAACATCATCACCAGGTCGTTTCCGAGAGTCGCTAGTTGGCGATGCTGGCCGCTTCGAAAACCCTCTCCGAGCCCCACCAGCACCAGCAGCGATCCCACTCCCCAAGCAATCCCGAACATGGTGAGAAAACTGCGCAGTTTGTTCGCTCCAATTGCGCGGAATACCTCGCCGAGAGTGTCCGAGAAGTTTTGCATAACGGTCCGTCACTTCTCACCCGTCGTTGCCGCCAGGTGCAAGCCCTGAGTGTGAGCGCCTGAATTCAAATACGTGCCGCGGAGCTCTATGGTTCCGTCTGCCCACCGCCAGATGCTTAGAATAGCGGGAGGGGGTCGCATGGAGTCGATCGGCAAGACGCCTGAATCGGTGGCAAATGCTTTCCTGAGGTTCATCAACAGGCACGACGTCGATGGAATCGTCGCTTTGATGTCTCCCGGCCACCGCCTCGTTGATTCGCTAGGCAATATCGTCGACGGGCAGCAGAAGCTGCGCGAAGGTTGGGCTGCCTACTTCCGAATGGTCCCCGATTACGCTGTAGCCATTGAAGAAAGCTACCCCAGCGGTCCAGTCGTGGTCATGCTCGGCGTCGCCCAGGGCACCTTTACGAGGAATGGCGTTTTGTACCCCGAAAACCGCTGGAAGACCCCCGTCGCCATCCGAGCCCTCATCGAAGATAACCTCGTGTCAGAGTGGCGTGTCTACGCCGACAACGACCCGATCCGCAAGATAATGGCAACCGGGAAATAGCAGAACGAATAAACCGCTGTCCTCGATACACTGACAGTTTTGCCAGTTCTACCGAGCATTCTGGGGGGAGTATCCTAGCCTGCACTTCGCGAGATCCATGGCCTTAAAAACCTTCATGAATCCGACGCGATCCTGCTCTGCAAGACCGCTGCCCCAGACTGCGAGTTGCCAATGAGCCTAAAGCGAAGCTTCGCCGAAACGGGCCTCCTCAAGAAACACCATACGTCAAAACTCTTGCTTGCTTCGTTGGTGCTGTTCTTCATACTGGCTCCGCTTGTGGAGGATCTTGAGATTGGCAGGATCGTTCTTATCCTGAACTTGTACGTGACCCTGGTTGCGGCAACATTGGGACTTTCCGGAAGGCCAGCCTTGTTCTGGAGCGCCATTCCATTTGCGGTATGCTCGATGGTTCTTCTCTCGGTGAGTCACTATCACCAGACGCGATCTTTTGTGACCGCTAACGGTGTCGTACTTGCCGTCTTTTTGATCCTCGTTTCTGTCGGCTTGTTCAACTATCTGGGACATGAGGACGCTTTCTCGACGGAACGTCTCTATGCGTCGGTTAGTCTCTATTTCCTGCTTGGCCTAAGCTGGTTTGCAATCTATTACGTAATCAACATTGTTCAGCCGGGATCCTTTAAGGAAGCAGGCGTGCCCCTGGCCGCGAACACACATTGGAGTACGTTTCTTTACTTCAGCCTCACGACCCTGACAACGTTGGGATACGGCGACATTGTTGCGGTCAAACCCGCAGCACGGATGTTTGCGACTCTCGAAGCTGCGTCCGGAGTCCTCTACGTTGCGATCACGGTGGCCCGTCTCGTGGCATCCGGCCGAACCAAAGAAACAGACGATCTGCTGTGAGTACGCATGTTTGAGAGAAAGCAAGCTGCGAATTGCGAATGAGCTTATGGGGAAACCGATCAGATTTGCACTCGTAGATTATTCGAAAGAACACTCCTCATTCCCCCGGAAGTTTGTCTTCAAGGTCATCAGCCAGCTTGTGTACGTCTGTCGCTTTACTAAACGACCGAACCTCATGCCCTGAGGAGTCTACGTTCACCCCCATGTGTTCGCAGAGTTTCTGCATCATGAGCATGACGGTGGTAAGCTCCTGCTCAGAAAGCATGCCGACTTGCAGACTCAAATGCGAGCGCAGTTCGGATTGGCGGGCCATCCGTCCTTGACTGATCAGAACAAAAAGAGTCAGAAACACACCTTCGGAAGATACGACGAGCGCTAGGATGCCGAAGGGAAACGGATCAAATGCCTTGAGTGGTGGGATTAGATGGAGATTGATCAAGCACCAACCTGAGATAAGAATCAATTGAGCGATCAAAAATCCAACATTGCTGACAATCGTCGTGATTACATCGCTCATTCGTTCAATCAAAGTTCGGCGGCTAAGTGCGTCATGTTCCAACGCAGCGATAGCCTCAATGTTGGAATGAGTCGGATTCGGCGCTGCCTTGCGTGGAAATGGGTGTTCCATGGGTTGACTCCTTGAAACCTGTTTGGAATGCGTCATCGACCGAAGCTATTGGTGATTGCTCTCAGCACTGGGAAGGTCCCAACACCCTCCATCGCAGCGGACTTTGGAAATGACATCCCGAAAGGCAAGCTCATACTCGCCGTCGGGAAGCGGTTTGGCCACCGAGACAATCTCGAACCGGCTCTGAACGATCGCTTTCTGGTAGCCCCTGATCTTTCGTACTTCGACTTTGCACTTGGATGTCAATCCTGTCGATGCACGCAGCGTTCCGGGATAGATATTCACTTGCAAGTTCGCCATGCTTATTCTCCAACGAGTAACCTGGAATCCGCAGATAGCAGCAACGAGCCAGCCCAGGTCTTCCTCAGCAAATCGGCCCTGAAGTATGCAGCCATTCGAATACCAAAATCATCTTCCACACGCATCTAACAGAACAGCAGCATTCACATTCCCCTCTGCTAGGAAGTCGGATCACATGAATGAAGTTTCCATCGAGGTTCCAACGCGAATTTCAAACGATCGGTTCGGAACTTTTGCAGCCTCTGCCTCGGGCTGGCTCGGATCGAAATGGGCGTTTGCAGGTGCAGGCTTGGTTATCGTTCTTTGGGCAGCCGTGGGACCAATCTTTCATTTCTCCGATACCTGGCAGCTGGTAATCAATACCGGCACGACAATCGTGACTTTCCTCATGGTGTTCCTCATTCAGAACACACAGAATCGGGATGCGAGAGCAATCAATCTAAAGCTTAACGAGCTGATTCGCGCAATCGACAAAGCTCGAGATCAAATGATCGATATCGAGAAATTGAGCGACCTGGAACTGGATGAAATACAGACGAGGTACGAAAAAATAAAATCCGAATGCACCGTACGTCAAGCGCGGAGCAATTCAGCAGGACGAGAAGCTAGTCCAGAAAATTAGCGAGAGCCTTTAGAAGTTCTAAGCGCATCGATACTGTGCTACCTCTGAATATGACGATCAATGACGATCCCGGGATGAATCCCAGGGTCGTCATTGAGTTTCTTCACTTAGCGAATTGATGGCTCTTTAACGACGGCTCTGTCCTCATGTTCGAGCTTTGAAGAAGCAGATCCTGCGTCGGAACTTTTTTCGCCGGATGAGGCTATATCGCGAGCGCCTGTTCTCTTGAGTTCTTCCTTTGCCCTCGTAATCTCATCGGACGTGTCGCAGTGTACCGACAAGAGAACTCCTCCGTCTTTCACTGCTCCCTCAAACCGTTTCGCTTCATATTCGGGAATGCCCATCCCCACGAGTGCGCCGACAATGCCGCCCACCGTTCCGCCAACTCCAAGACCGGCCAGGGCTCCCATGATTGGGCCCGCTGCGATTAGGGGCCCTACACCCGGAATTGCAAGAGCTCCAATTCCCGCAAGGAGGCCGAGAGTGCCGCCGATTGCTCCTCCTGTACCAACACCTGTCGCGGTGCCTTCAGGAGCTTTTGTATTCTTCTCGTGTGCGAAAGAGCGAGTGCCTTCAGCATCGGGAAGAAGAACCGAGATATCCGGATTTCGGAATCCTGCTGATATGAGGCTGTCGACTGCCGCTTCAGCGGAGGTCGTATTGGCATAGATACCGAAAACGGCTGTGTTTTTATTTGACATATACATCTCCATTTGAAGTCTGTAAGAGGCGCAGAGAGTATTCTGGCCCGGGTGGGTTACTGCTTAACGGTGAGTTCGTCCACAACCGTCTGTGATACTGCACTCTGCGCGTCTTTCAGGACCTTCTGCTTTTCTTCCTCAGACTTGACCGGACCTTTTAGAGTTACAGTTCCATTCGTAGTTATGATCTTGATGTTATGCGCGTACGTTGACAAGTCCTTGTCCGCGACGATCGCCCGACGTACAGCGGCTGTTGTCGATCGGTCGGCCTTTGCATCGGGTTGGTTATCAGCAGTCTTGCCCTGATTCTGATTTTGCGCGGAATTATCTGGCTTCTTGGTTGTATCTTGCGTGGAGGTGCTTTGTGCGAATCCCATGAAAGATGCGCAGAAGAGCGCGCACGTTATCGCTGTGCGCTGCAGAATGATATGTTTCATTGGTTTGGACTCCGTCGGCGAGAGTGAATCTCTCGTTAGGCTGCCAGGCCACACGCCAACTGGACAGCGGCATGATCCTGTGTAATTGCAGTCAAAGGTATGATGAGCCTGACAACCCCGCAGTTGTGCCGGACCCTTCAAATACAGCTGGGTTGTTGAGCCTATGACTTACTTCATCGGAAACAAGAGTTTCTAACTGATACATAGCACTACAGTCAGTCCTCGTCCTAGATAGAAGAACCCAAGGCTTTATATGCCTTGGGTCTTCGCCTGGTGCGTGTTCCTTTATACGGTACGCGCATTCCCGCGCAGGAAATGAAATACGATTGAAATCGCCGCGAGTATGAGCAAGATATGGATCAGGAAGCCCGCCGTATGGAACATAAGGAAGCCACCGAGCCACAGCAAAGCCAGTACAATTCCTATTCCTAGAAACATTTGCTTCTCCTTTTCTCTAGTTTTGAACTTTACTTTCTATTAGGTTTGCTTGTTTACACGCCCATATCAGACCAAAGTTATTCCCCGGGTTGCCGCTTTACGTGCGAGGACTGGACGGTGTGTCCTTCGCTATGCGCTGCGCTTCTTCATCCCTGAGGAGGCCTTTTTTTCATCTTCTATGCTCTTCTTCGCCGAGTACTTCTCCCTGCCCGTCTTCGGAGCCTTTTCCTCGTCAGCTTGACTTCCGGCTTCTTTGAAAATCGGCTGGGCTGCTGCACGTATCTTCTTCGCCGCTGCGACTTCCTCATCAAGATTGCTCTTTAGAAGTTTCGAAATATCAGTGAGACCCAGAGTATTCGCCATATCGATCGCAGCCTCATATGCGGCAATCTCGTAGTGCTCGGTCCGGAGGGCCGCGCCGATGATACCCGAGTCGAAGGACGGCCCTTCCTCGTCCTTTTCAAGTGCATCTGAGCCCTCCTCGATGACTCCCTCCATGCCATTGCAGTGCTCCCCGGTAGGTTTCTCCTCGAGAATTGAAAAGACCTCCTTTAGCCGCTCGACCTGCCCCTTGGTTTCGCCGAGATGGGATGTGAATAGGGCTTTTAGTTCGCCGCTCTTTGCGCCCTTGGCAAGTTTCGGAAGCGCCACCACCAACTGGTTTTCAGCGCTATACATATCTCTCAATTCGTCGATCAATACATCTCTTAACGACATCGCTCCTCCTCCATGAGGTCTGCGCATCCAGCAGGCAAACAGATGATGAGAGGCGGAACGCCCGAGTCAAGTTGTATTAGGTTTTCGAAAGCGCTGAATTAGATACTTGCATCCCGGTGACGGCGTTGGTTGATGTCCTTCAAAAGCTCTAGGTGATCTCTGTGAATAGGCCGTCTCGCTGGATCTACTTCTCGTAGGTATAGAAACCGCGCCCGGTCTTGCGGCCAAGCCACCCTGCGTCCACCATCCGCACCAGCATCGGACAAGGGCTGTATTTCGGATTTCCAAAACCCTCATGCAGAACGCGAAGAATATCCACGCAAACATCTATACCGATGAAATCTGCAAGTGTCAGTGGACCCATCGGGTGGGCCATCCCCAGCTTGAAAACCTGGTCGACCGCTTCGGGCGTAGCCACACCCTCCATCACAGCGAAGGCGGCCTCGTTGATAAGAGGCATCAGCACACGGTTTGAAACAAAGCCCGGTGCATCATTCACCTCGACAGGCGTCTTGCCTAGTCTCACTGCCAGGTCACGAACGGTCTCGAAGCACGCATTGCTTGTTGCCATCCCGCGCACCACCTCGACCAGCGCCATCACCGGAACCGGGTTGAAGAAGTGCATCCCAATCACCTGCTCGGGCCTCTTCGTGAGCGCGGCTATCTTTGTGATCGAAATCGACGAAGTATTCGTGGCTAGAACGGCGCCTTTTGGCAAAATGCGGTCCATTGAGCGAAAAACGTCCGCCTTCAGGTCGAAGCGTTCCGGAGCAGCCTCAATCAGGAAGTCGGCGGCGCCGAGCGCCTCCCTATCAACCGTAGTCTTGATACGCCCGACGCTTGCCTCGACCTCCACCTCTGCCAGCTTGCCTTTGGCAGCCTCGCGCCCGAGATTGGTACGGATCTGCGCCAGCGCGCGATCGAGGAACCTCTGCTCGACGTCGCAAAGCAGCACCTCGAATCCGGCGCGTGCAAACACGTGGGCAATCCCTGACCCCATCGTTCCCGCACCAATCACTCCGACCGTCTTGATGTCTCCCATCTCAAGCCTCCGGGCAACACGGAGTGTAACAGGCTGCCTCCAGCCGACTGTCGGTGTGGTGGCAGATCGGCATGGATGGCATCCAGATTTGAGTTGATTGCCCTATTTGTTTGTCAGGGCCTCGACGCCTGGGAGTTTCTTGCCTTCGAGGAATTCGAGGCTGGCGCCGCCGCCGGTGGAGATGTGGGTGACCTGGTCGGCATAGCCCGCTTTGTTGATCGCGGAAACAGAGTCGCCGCCGCCGATGATGGAAGTGGCTGCCTTGTTGGCCGCGACCGCCTTGGCGATGGCGTTTGTTCCGACTGCAAAGCGCGGAAACTCGAAGACGCCTGCCGGGCCGTTCCACACGATGGTGCGTGCGGTCGAGACGACTTCTTCAATAGCCGCGATGGACTTGGGACCAATGTCGAGTCCTTGCCAGTCGGCTGGGAAATTGACCGCGGTATCCCACGGCTGGGTCTTGGCGTCGGGGGCGAAGTTGTCGGCGAGAACGTTGTCGACAGGAAGCAGGAGGTTGACTCCGTTTGCCTTTGCCTTGTCGAGTGCTGCCTTGGCCATGTCGATTTTGTCTTCTTCAACGAGCGACTTGCCGGTGGTGACGCCGAGGGCGCGCTGGAAAGTGTAAGCCATGCCGCCGACGATGACCAGGGTGTCGACCTTGTCGAGCAGGTTGTCGATGACGTCGATCTTGCCGGAGATTTTGGATCCGCCGATGATGGCGACGAAGGGCTTCTCGGGCGATTCAAGGGCCTTGCCGAGGTAGGTGATTTCCTTTTCCATCAGCAGGCCGGCGACGGCGGGCTTGAGGAAGTGAGTGATGCCCTCGGTCGATGCGTGGGCGCGGTGCGCGGAGCCGAACGCGTCGTTGACGTAGACCTCGGCGAGCGAGGCGAGCGCCTTAGAGAATGCCGGATCGTTGGCTTCTTCTTCGGCGTGGTAGCGCAGATTCTCAAGCAGCAGTACCTGGCCGGATTCCAGTTGACGTGCGAGCTCGGATGCGATTTCGCCGACGCAGTCGGGTGAGAATGCGACGTTGACGGATTCGCCAATTTCCTTATCGAGCAATTCGCGGAGGCGATCGACGACGGGGCGCATGGAGTATTTCGGATTCGGCTTGCCCTTGGGGCGACCGAGGTGCGAGGCGAGGATCACCTTGGCGCGACGCGCGAGGGCATACTTGATGGTGGGCAGCGTGGCCCTGATGCGGGTGTCGTCGGTGATGGTCGCGCCGTCTTCAGTGAGCGGGACGTTGAAATCGACGCGGATGAAGACGCGCTTGTTGGTGAGATCGATGTCGCGGATGGAGAGCTTGGGCATGGAACAAAAACCTTTCTGATGAATCAGGGCTCGGGTTTGTAATCGTCGAAGAAGTTCGGGTCAAGCAGCGAATCCTGTTCTTTTCCAGGTCCCTCGCCCGGTCCGGGAATCACGGCGTCAAACTCCATTTCAATGCGCCATGCGGGATTGAGGAGAGCTGCAACGACGACCATGGTGGCGGCGGGGCGAACGGTGCCGAAGTACTGACCATGAACGCGGCCGACGGCTTCCCAGTCTTCGACGTGGGTAAGATACATGCGCGTGCGAACGACGTGGTCAAGTGTCGCGCCGGCCTGGGCCATGGCTTCAATGGCGATATCAAAGATGCGGCGAGTCTGGCCCGCGGCGTCTTCATTGTCAGCGCCTACTGGACCGGTTCCGGCAACGTGGACGGTGTTTCCGACGCGAACTGCGCGGGAGAAGCCGATGATCGGCTCGTAGGGTGATCCGCCGCTAATGTTTTTTCGCATGGGATCTCCGGATTGGGTGCGAGGTCTCCCACCCATGCGGCGATGAAGCTGCCTCATGGATGGGGCACCCGGAGTTTAGAGGAGGGTTACAGGCCCTTCTTGGCCAGGAAGCCGACGAGGTCGACGACGCGGTTGGAGTAGCCCCACTCGTTGTCGTACCAGCTGAGAACCTTTACGCTCTGGCCGACGACCTTGGTGAGAGGCGCATCGACGATAGAGCTGCGCGGATCGCCCTTGAAGTCGGAGCTGACGAGCAGATTCTCGTCGTAGCCGAGGATGCCTTTCAGTTCGCCATCAGCGGCAGCTTTCAGCGCGGCGTTCACGGCCTTGGCGTCGGTCGTCTTTTCACTGATGAAGGTGAGGTCGACGATCGAGACGTTGGGAGTTGGAACGCGGATTGCAAAACCATCGAGCTTGCCGGAGGTTTCAGGAATGACGAGCTTGAGGGCCTTGGCTGCGCCGGTGGAGCTGGGGATCATGTTGAGAGCTGCGGCGCGCGCACGGCGAAGGTCCTTGTGCGGGAAGTCGAGGATGACCTGATCGTTGGTGTAGCTATGAATCGTGGTCATGATGCCGCTGACGATGCCGCAGTGAGCGAGCAGAACCTTGACGACCGGCGCGAGGCAGTTGGTGGTACAGCTGGCATTGGAGATCACGTTGTGCTTGGCGGCGTCGTACTTGTTCTCATTGACGCCGAGCACGAGAGTGATGTCTTCGTTGGTGGCAGGAGCCGAGATGATGACTTTCTTCACGGTTGTGCCGAGGTGCGCTTTGGCCTTGGTTGCGTCGGTGAAGTGTCCTGTGGATTCGATAACAACCTGCGCGCCAACTGAAGCCCAGTCCAGCTTGGCAGGGTCGCGCTCGGCCCAGACCTTGATCTTCTTGCCATCGACCGAGATGAAGTCGTCGCCTGCGGTGATTTCGTTTTTCAGATTGCCAAGAATCGAATCGTACTTGAGCAGGTGAGCGAGGGTCGCGGGGCTAGTCAAGTCGTTGACGGCCACAAAATCGATCTCGGGATTGCCGAGCGCGGCGCGCAAAACATTGCGGCCAATGCGGCCGAAGCCGTTGATGCCAACCTTTACTGCCATGTGTAATCTCCTTCGTGATTGGTGAAGCTTGAGGTTCTGAGGTGAATGGCGTTCGGCGGCTGAAATCCATCAGCAGGCAATTCCACCAAACCCATGATGCTAACACTGTTGTCAACGAGAACCAAATGAATGCCGGATGAACCGCGTTCCCGCACTAAAAACCGCTCAACGCTAGTTTGCTGATTTTGATACAGAACTGTATGTGACGGAGTGCACACAACTTGCTCCACCGCGCGCAAGTGTGTTATCCCGGTATCACGGAAAAGGTGTTGAAAGCGGATGAGAAGACGGACACGACGCAGCGCAAATATTTCTGAATCCACAGGCAAGATCGGCCAGGAACTCCCATCAAATCAACCGCGCCCGCTCGTGCCCCTCTATCCGGATGAAGCGGGAGGCGGTGAGTCGCGTGCTCCAAAGGCCGCGCCTTCGCAGGCACCTGGCGATGCGCGGGTGCCTCGTCCGCCAGCTCCGCCGCGGCGGCCAGCTTCGCAGGAACGACCGGCCAGGCAGGAGTGGAATGAGCCTGCAGGATCGGGACGGCTCGAGATGGAGACGCAGCCGGAACTGCCTTCTGTGCCTCCACCAGAGGCTGAGGCTGCATCGCGCTCTCCACAAGCTCCGAAGGGCTTCGTTGTGCTCGCGATTGGATTGCCTGGGTCAGGAAAGACTACGTGGTTCAGGCGTCGCGGCGTGACACCGCTTTCAAGCGACTTGCTGCGCAATATTCTTTTTGACGATGTGGAGGAGCAGCGCTACCAGGGCTTGGTCTTCTCGACGTTGAGGTCGTTGCTGCGGGCGCGACTGATTGCGCGGATGCCGTGGAACTACGTGGATGCGACCAATCTATCCACGCATGAGCGAAGGCAGTGGATCAAGATGGCGAAGAGCTTTGGCTACGAAGTTCAGGCGGTGTTCTTTGATGTTCCGCTTGATGTTTGCCTGGAGCGCAACCGCCAGCGCGATCGCTCGGTGAGCGAAGACATCATGCGCAAGATGGCTGAGAAGCTGAAGCCGCCGGTGTTCGAAGAGGGGTTTGCGAAGATCACGGTGGTTAGGGTGAAGAGCGCAGGATAACGTCCAGTTGGTGACGAAATGCCTGACTCGCTGCAATACGTGACGGGCGAAGAGATCTGCAAGGGTGATCGCGTGCGGTTTCACGGGCATGATGCGCTGATCGAATTTGCCGCCGCTGATCTAAGCGATCCTGAACATAGCTGCTTTGTGCGGCTATATGGTGGCGGGGTGATGGTCAACGACCCCGCAGTTTCAGGTCATACGTTTATTCCGGTCGATCAACTGAAGAACTACGAAGACCTCGAGCTTGTTGCTCGCGGGTGAATTGGAGTTTTCCCATGAGCACTTCCCCTGCTTCCACTCCTTATGTTGAGCCGTGGCTCAGCGGCACCCACACTGAAGTGCCCGCGATTGGGCGTGCGGTGCTGCACGCGTTCGATCTGGCGCTCGATGATTTGACCAAGTGGACTGAGGGGCTGACCGATGCCGAGGTCCATCTGGAACCGCTGGGACTGACTTCGATTTCCTTTCATCTGAAGCACATTGCGCGGTCGACAGACCGGCTGCTGACTTATGCCGAAGGTGGACAGATTTCAACGGAGCAGTTGGCCTTGTTGAAGATGGAAAAGGGCGGAGACGAGACGCTCGCAGAATTGCTGGCGGAGGTCGAGACGTCCTTCAGCAACGCGGCCGATCGCGTGGGCGTGCTCGCGACGGCGGATTTCGGCACGTTTCGCGGCGTGGGGCGCAAGCAGTTGCCGACATCGATCGGCGGAGCGATGGTTCATGTGGCCGATCACACCCAGCGGCATGTGGGGCAGGTGGTGACTACGGCGAAGGTGCTTAGAGCGATGCGGACGTAGTTGGTGTTCGCGATTCCTTAGGGGCTGAAGCCGTGCCCATTCAAATCGAAAAACATCCCAGACTCACCTGGAATCACGTCACTGCGAAATCGAATTTTTCACGGTATACTTCCGCGCATCCTGAGAATTCGAGAGGATGCTTATGCAAGATTCGCAACCTCGCTTTTTGTCTTTGGCTGCAAAGACCGTAGTTTGTCACACCATCACCTACATGGTCTTAGGCGCGCTCGCTTATCACTTCCTGCATTATCAGGAGTGGATCAACAACCCATGTTCGGGAATGCGGCCGATTGCCAGTTTGTGGGTGATGCTTGGCGCACCTTTGCAGGTGTTTCGCGGGGTGTTGTTTGCGGCGGTGTTTTTTCCGCTGCGGAGTTTGCTCTTCGGGCGCAAGCATGGCTGGCTGCTGATGGCGTGGATCTTGGTTGGGGTCGGAATCCTGGGGACTTTTGCCGCGCCGGCAGGGTCGCTGGAAGGATTCATTTACACGACGACTCCGTGGTTGATGCAGATCCGCGGCTACCTTGAGATCGTGACGCAGGCGGTGCTGCTTTCGGCATTGCTCTGCTACTGGGTGAACCATCCAGAAAAGAAATGGTTAACTTGGACTCTCTCTGTGTTCTATGTGGTGGCGGCAGCGTTGCCGGTGCTGGGATTGATGGCGCAGAACGCAGTAAAGAAATAACCTCGAAATATTTGTCCGATGAGGGCTGAAGTCCGTGCTTTCCCATATCTCAGAAGCGAGATCTGGGGCACCCGATTTACGTTATTTACGGGATGAAGCCCGTACCCTCAAGGGATTACTCGTCGCTGACCAGAGTCTCGACGATGTGGCCCATCTTTTCCTGCTTGGTGCGCAGGTATGCGGCGAAGCTCTCCTGCGGCACAACTTCGGCGGAGATGCGCTCGGTGACAGCGATGCCCGCGGATTCGAGCGCGGCGACCTTGTCAGGATTGTTGGTGATGAGACGAACCTTGGTGAGGCCGAGGAGCTTGAGCACCTGTGCGGGAAGCTCGTATTCGCGGCAATCGGCGGCGAAGCCAAGCTCAACGTTAGCTTCTACCGTGTCCATTCCATGATCCTGCAACTCGTAGGCTTTCAGCTTGGCCATGAGGCCGATGCCGCGTCCCTCCTGCTGCTCGTAGAGCAAAACGCCCGCGCCTTCTGAAGCGATCTTGCTCAAGGCAAGTTCAAGCTGAAGCCGACAGTCGCAGCGAAGTGAGCCGAAGACGTCGCCAGTGAGGCACTGCGAATGGATCCGGACGAGTGGTGGCGCAGCATGAATGTCTCCCATGACAAGGGCGACCAGACCTTCGACCGATTCGCCGTTACCTGCAGTGGCCGGGCTGCAATCGCTTTTCTGTGCTGAAATGGTTCCTTCAAAGCCGAAAATGCGGAAGGCCCCCCAGCGGGTCGGGAAATCCGCTTCTGCGACCTTTTTCACGCCTTCAAGTGCCATGCATCTATTTTACTTTGCACGAGCAACGACCTCTGCGTCGTGCGTCACAACACGGAATAAAACCGAGGCGGCGGCCCGCAAACCGCTGAATGACCGGAGCTTGACGGCCCTGTTTGCTTGGGGTTCGCGCATGGGCGCGGTACATTGGTGGGGTGACGGAAAAGCTGATCCTGATTACGCTACTCGTGAAACTGGGGGTGGTAGCCTCAGTAGCCAGCGTGCTGGCCAGGTCGAGCAGCTTCCGTCGGCTGTTTTTTGCGGAGCACCGGCGCCCACGGCAAACTGTTGCGCTGCTGGCATTCTTTCTGGTGCCGCTTACGCTCGGTGTGTGGGTGCGGACGACGGTTCCGAACTTTCTGGCCGCCGATATTTCCTTTGAGACTGTGATCCTGCTGGGCCTGCTGGTTGGCCCGTGGTGGGCCGCGCTCGGCGGCATTGTGCTGTCGATACCGGCGGTATTTCACGGCGAGTATCTTGCTCTGCCTTTCAATGCCTTGCTGGGGCTGCTTGCGGGCTTGCTGGGCACGCTTGTTGAAGACGACGATATCTGGTCGTTTACACCGTTCGTTGACTTGAGTCTCTATCGCTGGGTGCGCCGCATTTTGCGAAGGCCGCGCATCGATCGCCAGTTCCTGATGCTGTTTCTGATCGTTGCGGCGGAAGCATGTCGTGACTGGCTGCATCACATGTTCCCTCGGCGTCTGTTTGCCTTGTTCGCGACGGAGATCTGGGTGCAGATTCTGGTGTGTTTCAGTGCGCCGATCGTGGTGGGAATCGCGCTCAAGGTGTGGAACGCCCTGCGCATGGAGATCAAGCTGGAAGAGCAAAAGCGCCTGTTGCTCGAAGCGAGGCTGGATGCGTTGCAGCGGCAGATCAATCCGCACTTTTTGTTCAACACGCTCAACTCGATTACCTCGCTGGTGCGCATGAAGCCGGAGTTAGCGCGGGAGATGACTGTGAAGCTGGCAAATATTTTGCGAGCGCTGTTAAAGGATCACGATACCTATGTTCCGCTGAGCAGCGAACTCAGCTTTACCGATGATTATCTTGACATCGAAGTGGTGCGCTTTGGCGCAGACAAGCTTCGCGTAGAAAAGGAGATTGATCCGAGGACGCTCGACGTGATGGTGCCGAGCATCCTGTTGCAGCCTCTGATTGAGAACAGCATCAAGCATGGGTTGGAGCCGCGCATCCAGGGCGGCACTGTCACGCTGCGCAGCAAGTTGTCGGGAGATCGCGTGCTGATCGAGGTGGCTGACGACGGGGTGGGTATGGGAAATCGGCCCCGGCTGGGATCGCGAAGCAATGGCGCCGGCATCGGGATGAAAAACGTTCGGGAGCGCCTCGAAGTGCTTTACGGAGCGCAGGCGAGTTTCAGCGTCGTAAGCAACCCGGGTCGCGGAACCTTGGTGTCGATTGAGATTCCGGCGAACTTGTCGGACACTGCTTAGAAGTCCCGATTCGTTAAAGAGGAGGAGTCGATGACCCGTAATCCGGAACAGACGCAATCTGCTGTGCACTTTGACAAGATTGGGCAGATCGCCATCACGGTTGACGACCTGGCGCGCGCGAAGGATTTCTACCAAAACACGCTGGGCATGAAGTTCCTTTTTGACGCGGGCAGTCTGGCGTTCTTTCAATGCGGAGATGTGTGGTTGATGATTTCAACGTCCGATAAGCCGGAGCCGCGCGGCGGAACAATTCTGTACTTCAAAGTCGAGGACATTCAGGAGACTTTCGCATTACTGAGAGGGAAAAGCGTGGAGATAGTGCAAGCACCTCACCTGATTGCGAAGATGCCCGATCATGATCTGTGGATGGGATTCTTGAAGGATCCGGAAGGCAACACGCTGGGCGCAATGTCTGAGGTTCGGCCGGGCGGCGTTCCAATGCCCGGTTCCTAGCGAGTAACCGTTACGACCCTGTAATTCACAGCGATGCGCTGTATGCTCACACTATGGTGCGTTTCACGGTGCTCGCGTCGGGGTCCAAAGGCAACTGCACCGTTGTCTCCGGTGGGCACACGCGGATCCTGGTGGATGCCGGGTTGAGTTGCCGGGAGCTTTTCAGGCGGATGCGGCTGGCCGGCGAAGAGCCGGAGACGCTGGACGCCATCATCATCACCCACGAGCACTCTGACCACATCACAGGGCTTGCCGTGACTGCGAGAAAACTTGGAATTCCCGTCTACTTCACTCACGGAACTCACCGCGCGTGGATGCGCTGGATCGCACCCCGGCGGCAAATGACGTACACGCAATGGCTTGAGCAGTGTCGGCAGCAGGCTGCGGCGCGGCAGGCCGAGATTGATTCCGCTGCCGATGTCGATTGCGACGAAGAGCTTGAGTGCGTGGCGGCAGTAGCGACAGGCGGGTCGGAAGAGATGCGGGCTGCGGCTGCCGGGAAGGCCAGTGCTGCTCTGGAAAAAGAGGCTGCGAGGGCTGCAGTTGCCCCTGAGCCTGCTAATGCGCCTGAGAAAGATCCCACCTGGCTTCCTGCTGTCGAGTACTTTGAGGCGGGGCAGCCGTTTCAGATTGGGGATATCGCCGTAAGCCCGTTTACCATTCCGCATGATGCCGCGGATCCGGTGGGTTTTGTATTTCAGGCGGAGGGGGTTCGGATGGCGGTCGCCACGGATCTTGGGTACATTCCCCCGAACGTGAAGGCGCAATTGAAACGGGTAGACCTGCTGCTGCTGGAGTCGAATCATGACCTGGAGATGCTTCGGGATGGCCCCTATCCGTGGTCGGTCAAGCAACGGGTTCTGTCGCGGGTGGGGCACTTGTCGAATGAGGCCACAGCGACCTATCTGGAAACTGAATATGACGGCCAGGCGACTTATGTGATTCTGGGGCATCTGTCTGAAAGCAATAACATGCCCGAACTTGCAAGGATTACCGCCGAGCGGGCGCTCAACGGGCGGGCCAGTCTGCTGGCAAATCACCTGTTGCTGGCAGCGCAACATGAACCATTGATGCCTATTTCCTTTTAAACAGGGTACGTTACAATGGAAAGTGGGCCTGTACCCTCCCGGGGAAATTGGTAGCTGACACGAATTGGTTTTGAATCGGCTTGGGAATTTGATTGCGTTCCACTGAATCATGCACGGCAGGTGGAGCATCAAGAGGGAAGAGCTTTTTTGCCACGTAAGCCGCGCTAGGCAAAGCGGTTTAACTGATCCTTTGCAAGGTGAGTCTAAATCCTATGGCAAGTAGCCCGTGTACCGACCGAGTTGTGGGTGCGATCCTCGCTAGCTGGCGGTATGACATTTCAGGCATTTCTCCGGAGATGCGTCAGGATTACGAACAGCATCTGACGGAATGCAACCGCTGCCGCGCCCGCCTGAAGTTTCACCGAAGCCTGGATGTCTCGCTGGTTGCGCTGACAGCCTTGTCAGTGTTTTTCTCGCTTTTTGCGCTGGCGGTTCTCAGGCACATCAAACCACTGGAGCACGTCGCGTTTAACGTGTTTGGCCTCGACATTATCGACACCTACCACATGCTGGTTTCCGCGGCAGTCGCAGGAGTTGTGTTCTCTTTGATTGCGTTTGTGCTGGTGCTGACGGCGACGCCTGTGCCGTCGTATCTGGGCGGAATTGCCGCAGAGCGCGCAAAGATGATTGAGGAGCGCCTGCCGGCTGCGATCAAATCGCTGCGACCACGGTAAATCGACGCGAGACGCAAAATCTCAGAGATGCAAAAGGGCGAAGCTTATGGCTTCGCCTTTTATGTTTGTGGAAGCCAACTTATGCGGGGATCGGTATCCGCAGGTCGCCGCCGGTCATCTGCTTGGGCAGGCCGAGCTTGAGCAGGTTCAAGAGGGTCGGCGAGATGTCACGGAGCGAGCCGTCGGGGCGGAGACGGTAGTGCGGTCCGTCTTCAGCGATGTAGACCATGGGCACCGGGTTGGTGGTATGTGCGGTGTGAGGGCCGCCGCTGACGGGATCCACCATCAACTCGGCGTTGCCGTGGTCCGCAGTGATGAGCCAGCTTCCGTTTCTTTCTTTGATCGCCTTGTAGATGCGGCCAAGCTGAGCATCCACGGCTTCACAGGCGCGGATAGTTGGCTCGAGTTTGCCGGAGTGGCCCACCATATCGGCGTTGGCAAAGTTGGCGACGATGAGGTCGAATGCGGTGTCGTTGACGGCCTTCACAATGGCGTCACCGATACCTTCGGCCCGCATCTCAGGGGCGAGATCGTAGGTCGCCACCTTGAGTGAAGGCACTAGCACGCGGTCTTCGCCGGGGAACGGAACTTCGATGCCGCCGTTGAAGAAGTACGTTACGTGGGCAAACTTTTCTGTTTCGGCGACGCGCAGGTTACGGAGATTGTGCGACGCAAGAATATTCGCCAGGATGTTGTCCATCGATTCCGGAAGAATAATCAGCGGCAACTCGTAAAGCTTGTCGTACTGTGTCATGCAGAGGTAGTGAAGGTTCTTCGGAATCTCGGCGCGCGGAATTTGCTCGTCGAGAGCTTCCCAGCCATCGAGATTGCGGCCGCCCTGCTTGTTGAGTCCGCTTTCGCGGGCGAGCACGCGGGTGATCTGACGCGCGCGGTCGGCGCGGAAGTTGAAGTTGATGCAGACGTCTTCGTCGCGAATCTGTCCGACGGGCTTTCCCGCGCCGTCGACGACTACAAATGGAATTAGGAACTCGTCGGTGACGCCGTTATTGTAGTTCTCCTTGATGCGGGCGACGGGATCGGCATAGGAACCGCCTTCGGCTTTGCCGTTGACCATCGCGTCGAAGGCTTTGCGCTCGCGCTCCCAGCGCTTGTCGCGATCCATGGCGTAGTAGCGGCCATTGATGCTGGCCACTTTACCTACGCCGTATTCGCGCATCTTCTGTTCCAGCTTGGCGATAAAGCCGGCGCCGGAGTCCGGTGCTGTGTCGCGGCCGTCCATGAATGCGTGAACGAAGACGTGCTGCAGACCGTATTCGCGTGCGGTGCGGAGCAATGCATAGAGATGTTCCTGGTGGGAGTGAACGCCGCCATCGGAGACAAGTCCAAAGAGATGGAGTTGACGGTGGCCTTCGCGCGCGCGCTGCATGGCCTTGGCAACGGCGGGATCTTTTTGGAATTCGCCGGAAGCAATCATCGCATCGATGCGCGTGATATCCATCTGCACGATGCGTCCCGCGCCGATGTTGAGGTGGCCGACTTCGCTGTTGCCCATCTGACCGTCGGGCAGTCCGACGAAGTGGTCGGATGCCTGAATCAGCGTGTTGGGGTATTCGCGCAGCAGCTTGTCGTAGGTGGGCTTCTTTGCGAGCGCGATGGCGTTGTTGGAAGTTTCGGCGCGATAGCCCCATCCGTCGAGGATGGTGAGAACGAGAGGACGCTTGGTCGAGGGCACGGGCGTGGTCCTTGGTGCTAGCAAATGAGCGGCGCTAGCGGAGATAACAGATGGTTGGCGAAACAATCGGGGATGGAGCAGGATCCCAGGTCTCAGAAGCGAGACCTGGGGCACCCGACATTCAGAGCTAGTCGTTGTAGTTCAGCGATTCGAGGCCCAGATAAACCGCTCCGGCACCGAGCTCTTCTTCAATGCGGAGGAGCTGGTTGTACTTGGCGACGCGGTCGCTGCG
>Ga0207706_10001913_pt1 | contig 20445 bp, 22 predicted proteins | sample KBSC53metaG_FD_184318 | JGI IMG/M metagenome (GOLD analysis project Ga0207706, IMG submission 184318) | Corn rhizosphere microbial communities from Kellogg Biological Station, Michigan, USA - KBS C5-3 metaG (SPAdes) (version 2) | ecosystem: Host-associated > Plants > Roots > Rhizosphere > Soil ... | reverse complement strand
GACTTCGCCATGATGCTTGGCACATTTTATTGCCGGGACCTGACCGCGCCGGTACTGGTGGAGATCAACCGCGAAGGCGTCGACTTTGCGCGCGTCTACGACATGCGCGGCCGCCCGGTGCCGAATTTGCTCACCGAGCCCCCACCCTGACGCCCATCAGCGCTGCTCCTCCCGCAGCACGTCGGCGGCGATACGGTGCGCCTCGTTGGCAGCCGGAATGCCGCAATAAAGGGTGAGAAGCAGCAATACTTCCTGAATCTGGTCGACCGTGCAGCCGTTCTTCAGTGCGCCCTTGAGATGCACACGCAATTCATTGGGGTGACCGGCCGCCGCCATCATCGCCACCATGGCGAGCGACTTCACCCCCGGTGGCAGTGCCGAGCGCTGCCACACATCCCCATAGGCATAGGCGTTGATGATGTGTTGCAGCGGCTTGCCGAAATCGCCAAACGCGTTCATGCGTTTGTCAACGGCCTCGCGCCCGAACATGTCGATGCGAAGCTTCAATCCGCGCTCGTAGAGGTCCTTGTCGTCCATGGTTCACTTCCTCCTGTAACCTTCACCCGATTGCCGTTTGCGCGCCTGCTTGTCTAGTATGCGCCGCCCATGAGTTATCGTCCCGCCAGCCCATTCGCACATCCATGATCGATGCCGCCGTGATCGGCCTTGGCCGATGGGGAAAAAATATCGTCGAGGCGGTCCAGGGCAAAAGCCGGCGCCTGCGCATCATCCGCGGGGTCAGCAAGGAGCCCGAACTGGTTCGCGATTTTGCGGCGGCCAAAGGCTTTGAATTGTCGACCGAGTTCGAGGCGGCCGTGGCCGATCCCCGGGTGCGGGCCGTTTTTCTCGCCACCCCGCATTCCCTGCATGTCGGACAGATTTCGGCGGTCGCCGCAGCCGGCAAGCCGGTCTGGTGCGAAAAGCCGCTCGCCCTTACGCGCGCGGAGGCCGAACGCGCCATCGCCGCCATGAAAAAGGCGGGGGTGCCATTCGCCCTTGGCAACAACAAACGCTGCTTTCCGTGCATGCGTGAACTCAAGCGTGCGGTCACCAACGGCACGCTGGGAGAAATCCTGCACGTCGAGGGTAATTTCAGCAACGAACATTCGACGCGCGTCAAAGGCGGCTGGCGTGACGATCCACGTGAATCTCCGGGTGGTGGCATGACCGGAGCCGGCCTGCACGTACTCGATGCATTCGTGAACATTGCCGGACCGATCGCCAAGGTGGATGCTCGCGTCTATTCGCAAAAGCCGCCGCCCGATCCGCGCGATGCGGCCGTGGCGATGGTGCAGTTCGCAAGCGGCGCGACCGGTGTGCTTGCAACAGTGCGCGCCGCCCCGATGTTCTGGCGCATACACGTATTCGGGACAAAGGGTTCAGCCGAGGCGCGCGAAGAGACTTCGCTCACCGTCGCGCTCATGGGCGGGCAACCAGAAACGAAAATCTATCCTCCGGCGGATTCGCTTGGCGTGTTGCTGGAAGCCTTCGCTGAGACGATCGAAACAGGCAAGCCCTTTCCGGTTTCCACCGCCGATATGCTGGATGTGGTTGGCGCATTCGAGGCGATCATCCAGTCAATCGGCCAGGGCAAGCCGGTCACGGTCGCCCACGCATAAAGACGGGATACGCTATTGCTGGGGAATCCCGGCGGCTTCGCGCACGGCATTCCAGCGCTTGTATTCCGCGGCCATGAACTCTCCGAATGCCTGCGGCGTGGACGTCTGAACTACCACGCCCGCTGCAACCATGCGCTGGCGCACGGTGTCGTCCGCGAGACTCTCATTGAGCGTCTTGCTTAATTTCGCAATCACCGCCGCCGGGGTGCCATGCGGCGCGAAGAGGCCGTACCAGGTGGTCACGTCGTAGCCCGGAAGCACACCCGACTCCACGGCCGCCGGAACATCCGGCACAGCCGGGAAACGACTTTTGCCGGTCACGGCAAGCGCTTTGAGCTGTCCGGACTGTACGTGGCCGATCAGGGCCGACACCGTGTCGAACAATACATCGGCATGCTTGCCGAGCGTCGCGTTGATGGCTTCCGGCGATGTCTTGAATGGAACGTGCAGCAGATCCACCTTTGCGGTCTGCTTGAACATTTCACCGGCAAAATGCTGGGTCGCGGCAAAACCCGGGCTTGCGAAGACAATCTTTCCGGGGTCGGCCTTTGCCGCTGCGACCAGCTCCTTCACGGTGTTGGCGGGAAAATCCGGGCGCGTGACGATCAAAAGGCTGGCGGTAGCGATCTGTCCGACCGGATCAAATGCGGTCAGCGTGTCGTAGCGCATGTTTTTTCTGGTGACGGCGGCGATGATCTGGCCGGCGGTCATAATGCCGAGCGTGTAGCCATCGGGCTCCGCATTGGCGACCGCTTCGTTGCCGATAATACCGCCGGCGCCGGGCTTGTTTTCAATAACGACCGGCTTGCCGAGCTTGGCCTGCATTGAGTCCGCTAGGATGCGGCCAATGATGTCTGCACCGCCACCAGGCCCGAAGGATACGATAATGCGGATCGGCTTCTGCGGCCAATCCTGTGCATGGCCCGGTGACGCGAAACTCGCAAGCATCAGGCCCGACACGAGCAAGAACACCAGTCTCTTCATTGCCTCTCTCCCCCGCTCCCACGACGGCGAACTTCCCTGATGACGGCACTGTTGTCGAGGTCGGATTCGCCGGCGCGCACGCATGCTTCGAGCACATCAGCGTGCACTTCGAGCAGGGAAAGCTCCTGCCCGGCGCTGGCGGCCTGATCGAGCATCAGGCGCACATCCTTCAGCGTCTGCTTGACGCGGCCTTCCGGCGAAAAATCACCGCGCACCATTTTTGGGCCCTTGGTTTCCATCACCTGGGAATATGAAGCAGAGCCGCGCGCAACATTGAGAAAGGCGCCCGGATCGAGCCCAAGCCGTTCGGCAAAAACCAGACCTTCGGCCATTGCCAGACGATTGAGACCAAGGATCAGATTAACCGCCAGCTTGGCACGGCCGCCGTCGCCAATCTTCCCGACGTGAAACCGGCGCACGAACAATGTGTCCAGGACATCCTTTACATCCTCGGCGATGGCAGCGTCGCCACCAATAAGCGCCACGCCCTCGCCGCGGCGCACCTGATCGCTGGTGCCGGAAACCGGCGCATCCAGATAGCGGATACCGCGCGGGATCACGCGATCGGCGAGGGCCGCCACCCGGTCGGGATCGCACGTGCTCATGCACAGCACGATCGTCCCGGAGCCATCGCCCAGCGCCGCCAGCAATTGACGCTCGACGACATCCTCGACCTGTTCGGTATTGAACACGGCAACGATGATGCAGCGGGCGGTTCTGGCGAGTTCGGCGATCGACGGTGCCGGATTGCCGCCAATCTCGGCCAGCCGTGCGCGGCGTTCAGGATCGATGTCGAAACCGCTGACGGGAATTTTCGCATCGATCAGGCGTTGGGCGTAAACCTCACCCATCAGCCCGAGACCGATGATGGCAACAGGCGCACTCATCGACAGCCGCCAGACCGGCTAAGCATGGGCAAACTCCCAGTAAAGCTCACGCGCCTTGCGATAAAGCGGCCCGGGCTGCAACGAACGCTCCTCGATGCGGTTGACCGGCATGACTTTGGAATAGTTGCCTGAGGAAAAAATCTCGTCGGCATTCTGCACGTCACGATAGGTCAATACGGTCTCGACGACACTCACATCGGCATCGCGCAACAGCTTGATGACGCGCTGACGGGTGATGCCGTTAAGGAATGTGCCATTCGGCGCTGGAGTGAATACGACACCGCCCTTACCGATAAAGATATTCGCGGTCGCGAGCTCGGCCACGTTGCCCAGCAGATCGAGCACGACGCAATTGCCGAAGCCGCGCGCATTTGCCTCAAGCAACGCACGCGCGTTGTTGGGATAGAGACAGCCGGCCTTGGCGTTGACCGGCATGCATTCAAGGCTCGGCTTACGATAGGGCGACAGCGTAACCGAGAAGCCTTCGGGTTTGCGCATGGGTGCCTCGTAGACGCTCAGGCACCATTTGGTCGAACCCGGGTCAGGGGCGATCAGCAACACGCCGCTGTGCTCGGCCCAATACATCGGCCGAATATAGAGGGCCGCCTCTTTATCGAAGCGCTTGATGCCGTCGCGTGCGAGTCCCATCCAGGTCTCTTCCGGGACGACGGGCTTGAGGTGCATGGTTTCGGCTGAGGCATTCACCCGCGCGCAATGCAGGTCGAGATCAGGCGATACGCCTTCGAAGGTCCGTGCGCCGTCGAATACCGATGAGCACAACCACGCGGCGTGATCGCGCACACCCATGATCGGGACGTTGCCTTCGTGCCAGTCCCCTTCATAAAAAGTCCAGGTCTTCGACCATCCTTGTCCCGACACCATTCGTCACTCCCGACCTGACCGCGAACCTCTTTACCCCAACGGCCTGTCTTTGCGACCATAGCGGGCCAACGCAGAGGATACCATGACATCAATTTTCGTCTTTGATGCCTACGGCACACTGTTCAATGTGCATGCGGCCATCGCGCGCCATCGCACCCGGGCGGGGCCTCATGCCGATCGCCTCTCGGCGATCTGGCGGGCCAAGCAGCTCGAATACAGCTGGACGTTGACTCTCGCCGGCCATTACACGGATTTCTGGATACTCACGGAGCGCGCGCTTGACTATGCGCTGGCGTCGGTGCCGGACGTGGACCGGTCGCTCAAGCCAGCGTTGCTCGACTCCTATTTCAAGCTTGATGCATTTCCTGATGCGCGAACAGCGCTCAAGGCGTTGAAAGCGCAGGGCCACAAGACCGGCATTCTGTCGAACGGCTCGCCCGCCATGCTCAAGGCCGCCGTCGACGCCGCTGCCATTGGCGGCGATCTCGACGCGGTTCTTTCGGTGGACACATTGAAAATGTTCAAACCTCGGCCGGAGGTCTACCGGCTCGTCACCGATCACTTCACGTGCAGGCCTGCGGATGTCACCTTCGTCTCGTCGAACCGCTGGGATGTCATGGCTGGTGTCTCTGTTGGCTTCCGCGGCGTGTGGATCAATCGCGCCGGCATGCCGGATGAATATCGCGACTTCCCGCCGGCACGCACGCTCAGCGATCTTGGTGCTCTGACGCAGGAGGCCTAGCACTTTCGTCGCATTTTTCAGGCTGGCGCGATCGCGTTTCCAGGCCTATATGGCGGCTGCGCCCCTCCTCAGCCGCCGACCTCATGCAATCGATTATTTCCGTCAAAGACCTTTCGAAAAGTTACGCGTCCGGGTTTCGGGCTCTTGACGGAATCAATCTCGATATTCGCCGCGGCGAAATCTTCGCGCTGCTCGGGCCCAACGGCGCCGGCAAGACCACGCTCATCGGCATCATCTGCGGCATATTGGTACCGACGAAGGGCAAGGTCACCGTCGATGGCCACAACATTGTTTCCGATTACCGCGCGGCCCGTTCCCTCATCGGGCTGGTGCCGCAGGAATTGCACACCGACGCCTTCGAGAGCGTGTGGGCGACCGTTTCGTTCAGCCGCGGCCTGTTCAACAAGCCGAAGAATCCTGCCTATATCGAAAAGGTACTGCGCGCGCTGTCCCTGTGGGACAAGAAGGACAACAAGATCATGACGCTGTCGGGCGGCATGAAGCGCCGCGTGCTGATTGCCAAGGCGCTGTCGCACGAACCGCAAATTCTCTTTCTGGACGAGCCGACCGCCGGCGTCGACGTCGAACTCCGGAAGGACATGTGGCAGGTCGTGCGCGACCTGCGCGATTCCGGCGTCACCATTATCCTCACGACGCATTACATCGAGGAAGCGGAGGATATGGCCGACCGCATCGGCGTCATCAACAAAGGTGAGATCATCCTCGTTGAGAATAAGGCCGAGCTGATGCGCAAGCTCGGAAAGAAGCAGCTGACGTTGCAGCTCCACCAGAAACTCACAGCGATCCCGCCGGAACTCTCTGCCTTCAGGCTCTCGATTGGCGAAGACGGCAGCACCCTCATTTATGACTACGACACCAAGGCCGAGCGCACCGGTGTGGCAACGCTCCTTGGCGAGCTGTCGCGCGCAGGCCTGCGGATCCGCGACCTGCAAACGACACAAAGCTCACTGGAAGATATTTTTGTCGGATTGGTGAGCGACAGACGATGAACCTGAGAGCCGTCAACGCGATCTATACCTTCGAAATGGCGCGCACCGGGCGCACGATCTGGCAGAGCATTGTCTCACCGGTCCTCTCGACCTCGCTGTATTTTGTGGTGTTTGGTGCGGCGATCGGCTCGCGTATTACCGAAATTGAGGGTGTTTCCTACGGCGCCTTTATTGTGCCAGGGCTGATCATGCTCACGCTGCTGACGCAGAGCACGATGAACGCTTCCTTCGGGATCTACTTTCCCCGCTTCACCGGCACGATCTATGAAATCCTGTCCGCGCCGGTCTCACCGTTCGAGATTGTGCTCGGTTATGTCGGTGCTGCGGCGACCAAGTCGATTATCCTTGGGCTGATAATCCTGGCGACGTCGTGGATATTCGTGCCCCTGCACATCGCGCACCCGTTCTGGATGGTGGCATTTCTGCTCCTGACGTCGGCGACCTTCAGCCTGCTGGGCTTCATCATCGGTATCTGGGCGGAGGGCTTCGAAAAACTGCAGATTATCCCCCTGCTGATCATCACGCCGCTGACGTTTCTCGGCGGAACATTCTATTCGATCAGCGTATTGCCGCCGCTTTGGCAGAAGATCGCCCTGTTTAACCCGGTACTCTACTTGATCAGTGGATTCCGCTGGAGCTTCTTCGAGATCGCCGATGTGGGCCATAGCGTCAGCGTCGGCATGACACTGCTTTTCCTCTTGGTCTGCCTGGCCACGGTCTGGTGGATGTTCCGAACCGGCTACAAGCTCAAGAAATAGACCGGTGCGACCGGGGTTCTCACCTTGGGCACCTCGTGCCGGCAAAACAGGGAGAACTGCTCATGCCAAAGATCGCCAGGACTATCCCCGCACTTGCAATCGCCGCGGCGCTCTCATCGCCGGCCGGCGCGCAGGGCGTCGTCACCCAGAAAAGCATCTCCCTGCCGATGGCGCAGACGATCGCCAATGCCGTGATCGCCAAGTGTCAGAGCATGGGATTCAAGATCTCTGTTTCGGTGCTCGACCGCGGCGGTCTGGCGCTGGTGATGCTGCGCGATGAGGGCGCCAGCCTTCACACGGTCGAAAGCAGCGATCGCAAGGCCTACACGGCGCGCACGTTTCGTCAGCCATCGGCCGCGATCGTCAAACGCATCCAGGACGAGCCTGCCGTTGCCGGGTTCAAGGAATATACACGCGTGATTGCGCTCGCAGGCGGCCTTCCGATCAAGGTTGGCGACGACGTCATCGGCGCGGTCGGCGTATCGGGTTCGCCGGGCAAGGATGACGATTGCGCACAGGCCGGCATCGACAAGGTCGCCGACCAGCTCAAGTAGCCCGGGCTGAAGTGGGATCATCTTAGAATTGTCATGCCCGCGCTTGTCGCCGGCATCCACGTCTTGAAGCAAATGCAAAGACGTGGATGGCCGGGACATAGGCGTGCGAAAGCACGCCGTCCTTTCGGACGGCTATGGCCCGGCCATGACGAAGAAGTATTTCAAGGCCAACCAATCCCTCTCTAGCCGGCCGACAACGCGTCGAGAATGCGGGCCCAGCTCCTGATGCCCTTGTGGTAACATTTCAGGTCGAACTTCTCGTTCGGCGAATGGACGCGGTCGTCGTCAAGCGCGAAGCCGACGAGCAACGAATCCATGCCGAGTACATTCTTGAAGTCGGCCACGATCGGAATGGAACCCCCTGCCCCGACGGCGACGGCCTTGTGCCCCCATTCGTCGGCGAGCACGGCGCGCGCCTTGGTGAGCGCCGGATTATCGAACGACAGCTGGAGCGGCGGCGCGAGGCCGAAATTGCCGAACTCGACTTTGCAATCCGCCGGCAGCCGCGCCCGCACGAAGGCGCGGAAGCCGTCGCGAATTTTCTCAGGGTCCTGCTCGCCAACGAGCCGGAACGACACCTTCGCACTGGCTTCGCCGGGGATGACGGTTTTGGCCCCTTCGCCCGTATAGCCGCCGATCATGCCGTTGATCTCGGCGGTCGGGCGCGTGGTGACCATTTCGATCAGCATGCGGTCAAGTTCGCCCGCCGGTTTTTTCAGACCGATGGGCCCGAGAAATTTCTCGGCTGTCAGGTCGAGGCCTTTCAGATCGGCCTTGATGTCCGCGGGCAGATCCTTCACGCCATCATAGAAGCCGGGGATCGTGACGCGTCCCTTGTCGTCCCACATCTCTCCTAAAATTTGCGACAGTAACCGCAGCGGGTTCTGCGCCGCGCCACCGAACACGCCGGAATGCAGATCTCTGTCGGCGCAAGTAATCTTCACGTCCTCATAGACGAGGCCGCGCAGCGAGGTGGTCACGGCCGGCGTATTCTGGTCCCACATGGCCGTGTCGCAGACGAGCGCCAGGTCCAGCTTGAACTCAGCGGCATTGTCGCGGACAAAGCCGAACAGGTTTTTGGAGCCGCACTCCTCCTCGCCTTCGATCATCATGGTGATCGGCAGCGGCAGCTTGCCGGTGACGGCCTTGAAGGCGCGGCAGGCCTCGATGAAAGTCATTGCCTGGCCTTTGTCGTCGCAAGCTCCGCGTGCGACGATGATCTTGCGTCCATCCGGCAATGTTTCGATACGCGGCTCGAATGGTGGCGTCTTCCATAGGCTCAAGGGATCGACCGGCTGCACATCGTAGTGCCCGTAAAAGAGCACGCGTGGGCCCGCCGCGCCGTTCGACTTGCCAACCACCACCGGATGACCGGCGGTCGGGCGCACGGTGGCCTCGAAACCGATCGACTTGAGATCAGCGGCAACGTGCTCGGCAGCAGCGCGGCATTGATCCTTGAACGCGGGGTCGGTTGAAACGGATGCGATCCGCAGCAGGGCGAATAACCGCTCCACGCTGTGGTCAATTTCCTGGTCGATGCGGTTGAGAACCGCGTCGAGCGTTTTCATGAGGGACTCCTTACCGGTGGGGGTCCCAAACTAGCAACGCTGACCCAAGCTGGAAAGAAGCCTCAATGCAGGGTTGGCTTGTCGAAAACCGCCGGATTTTCCAGCCGGACCAGCGTCGCCCCCAGCGGCGAAGGCCGTGAGCCGCGACGCGCAGCGCCACGACGCTGAAGGGCAGCGCCAATGCGGCGGTAGAGCATACGCGGAGGCATCGTCGCCGGGACAGCGGCCAGGTAGCCGCAACGGCGCGAGGTCCGCCGCACGTGCGGCGTGACCACGGGAACGACCATCAGTGATGGAACGCCGCAGGATCGCCCTGGTGCATCACTTTCCGGCGTCGGGACACAATCGGGGACTGCACCGCCGACCGCCACCAGGCAGGCATCGGCGCCGCCCGACTGACACAGCCGTCGCGCCTCCTCGATACCGGCCACCGCAGTGACTTCTGCGACTTCCATTCGTCGCAAACGCGCAGCCAGCATGTGACCATGCTCGTTGTCGGCAACGACAACGATACGCGATCTCCTGATCGACTTCATCGACGTCACCCTCTGTAACTCACGCGACCCGTGTCCGACTGAACATCCCCACGATGTCGCGCTATACGCGGACCAAATCGGACCGGGGCGGTATATTTCTTCTTCTTGGCGATTTTTTAAGCATACATGGTCGGTTGCCGCTACCAAATCGGCTAACTACGGATGGTAGAACTACGGATAAGTTTTGAGCGTTGCTCTTTGAGCACACGGGCGGTACCGACCATCATCCGGTTGCTACCGCCATCACGGCCCGTGTCGTCGGAAATGCGCTACCGCATCGCGAAACCGGCGTGCGGTGCATGATGGGCGAATGGCACCGCGGCCACAGTCAAGCAAGAAATGAATTTACTCGCACGAAAATGAACGAGCCGTCGTGCGGTATCAAAACCATTTGCGACCGCGCAAAGCTTGTCATCGCTGAAACGGGCGTTCAATATAAACGCAATTCCGCCACAAGTGCGGGGGGCGTGAGGTAATTATGGATGAACTGCTCGGGCGTCTCATCGCCAACGTCGGCGTCGAACGAGATACTGCAGAAAAGGCGGTTGGCATTATCCTCGACTTCCTTCGCAAGGAAGGGCCTACCGACAAGGTGCAGGCCCTCATTGACCGGCTTCCCGGTGCGGAAGCGTTGGTAGCGCAGCAATCCGAGGCAGGCGGCTTTATGGGGGGCATCATGGGCGCTGGTACCAAGATGATGGCGGCCGGGCTGAGTATGGGGCAGGTGCAGGGCGTTACCCGTGAGACCATCGCCTATGCCCGCGAAAAGATCGGCGACGATGCAGTTGGAGAAATCGTCGGTTCGATTCCGGGACTTAGTCAATTTGTTTGAACCGTTCGACGATACGGCCAAACAGAAGAAAAGGCGGAGGTAACGCGAATGTCCTATCCCATCACCGATATAGACGGGATCGACGGCGAGGTCGCCGTGGTTCTCAAGTCGGTGGGAATTAGGTCGAGCGATCGTCTGCTCGAGGCTGCCCGTACGGTTCGAGGACGGAAGTCCCTCGCCGAGAAGACCGGTTTCGACGAGAAGCAGCTGTTGTGTTGGGCCAACGTCGCCGACCGTATGCGCATCAAGGGCGTCCGCAAGGAATATGCCGAACTCCTGCAGGCCGCCGGCGTCGATACGGTAAAGGAGCTCAAGTATCGGAATCCCGGCAACCTCGCCAAGGCGATGGCCGACGCCAATAAAAAGAGAAAACTGGTTCGCCTGTTGCCGTCGGAAAAAGTCGTTAAGCGTTGGATCGAGAACGCCAGGATTTTGCCGCTCAAGATCACCTACTGACGGGCTGAGGCCTGCTTGACAGGCCCGCGCTGACCGCGCAAAGCGACCCACATGGGAAGCGTCCGACCCCTCGAGAAAGCCACGGGAATCACGCTAAAATCTGCGTCAAACACACTTGCGGCCCTGTTTGCGCTCGGCCGGCCGCTGGTGATGGGCGTCCTCAATGTGACGCCGGATTCCTTCTCGGACGGCGGTCAGTTCATGGACCCCGCTGTGGCGGTCGCGCACGCGGCTGAAATGGCTCAGCAAGGCGCCGACATTCTGGATATCGGTGCGGAATCGACGCGGCCCTACGGTGATCCAGTGCCGGTATCGACTGATGATGAGAAGGCGCGGCTGGCGCCGGTCTTGCCGGACGTCGTCAAACTCGGCCTGCCGGTGTCGATCGACACTATCAAGGCTTCGATTGCAACCTGGGCACTCGACCAGGGCGCCGCCATCGTCAACGACGTCTGGGGCCTGCAACGCGATCCCGATATTGCACCACTCGTCGCCGAACGCGGCGTTCCAGTGATCGTGATGCACAATCGCGAGACTGCCGATGCTGCGATCGATATCATCGCCGATGTGCTGGCCTTTTTTTCCCGCTCGCTGGAGATCGCGGCCCGCGCCGGCATCGCACACGAGAACATCGTGCTCGATCCGGGCATCGGTTTTGGCAAGACTCCGGAGCAAAGCATGACCTGTCTTGCAAGACTTGCCGAGTTCAAGCGTTTCGGTCTGCCCCTTATGGTCGGAGCCTCGCGCAAACGATTCATCAATACGGTGACGCCGTCGACGCCGGCCGAGCGTATCGGCGGCTCGATCGCCGCCCATCTCCTGGCAGTCCAGAAAGGTGCGGCCATTGTGCGCGTCCATGACGTTGCCGAAACCGTGCAGGCACTGCGCGTGCGCACCGCGATCGAGGGCGCGCCATGAGTGATCGCATCTTCATAAAAGGGCTCGCGCTGCACGCCAATCACGGCGTGATGGCCCATGAGGCCAAGGTTGGGCAGACCTTCACACTCGACCTGGACCTTGAGATCGATCTTTCGGCTGCCGCCCGTTCGGACAAGGTCGTGGATACGGTCTCGTATGACAAGGTGGTCGATTGTGCGAGCGAGGCGTTTTGCACGCAACGTTACCGCTTGATCGAGGCCGCCGCCGGCCGGGTCGCGGATTCTATCCTCGCAGCATTTCCGCGCGTGCGCTCGGTCCGGATCACAATCCACAAGCCGCACGCTCCTATTTCCGCGACCTTCAGCGATGTCGGCGTGACGCTCGTGCGGAGCCGTCATGGCTGAGGCGCTGCTCGCGCTTGGCGGCAACGTCGGAAACAGCCGGGCCATTCTCGACCGCGCTGTCGCTTTGCTCTGCGACGGCAAAGAGATCCGTTTGATCGCCCGGTCAGCCGACTATCAGACGCCGCCGTGGGGCTTCAAATATCAGCCGCACTTCATCAACGTTGCCATCGCAGTCGAAACCACACTGAGCCCGCATGAGCTGCTGGCGCGGGCTCAGGAGATCGAACTGCGGCTTGGTCGTGACCGTGCCCATGAAAAGCGCAACGGCCCGCGTACCGCCGACCTCGACATTCTTGCCTATGATGACCTGATTTTGGACGAGCCCAACCTGACGCTGCCGCACCCGCGCTTGTTCGAGCGTGCTTTCGTGCTGGTTCCGCTGGCTGAAATCGCCGGAGATCGCGTGATCGCCGGGCGGCGCGTGGACGAGGCCGCCAAGGCGGTGGATGCAGCAGGCATTCATCGCCTGCTCTAGCCGCATCGGGTCGCTGATATGTGGTCGGATCGAGCCGACTGTGCCATTTTGCCGACATGACTGACGCTTTACCCCTCGCCGCCGAATTCCCGCGGACGACCCAGGCGGAGTGGCGCAAGCTGGTCGACGCCGCGCTCAAGGGTGCCGCTTTCGACAAGCGGCTGGTGACCCATACTTACGATGGCCTGCGGATCGAACCGCTCTATGGACGCGCGGCGGGGGCAAAAACGGTTGCCGGGCGCGCGCCGGGCACGGCCTGGGCCTTGATGCAGCGCGTCGACCACCCCGACCCGTCCGCTGCGAACGTGCAAGCACTGCAGGATCTGGAAAATGGTGCGGCCGGCTTGTGTCTGGTCTTTGCCGGAGCGCCGGCAGCCCGCGGCTACGGTGTGGTCGCGAACGATACCGCTACGCTCGACCGCGCGCTGTCGGGCGTCATGCTTGATCTGATCCCGCTTCGCATCGAAACAAGCCCGTTTGCCGGTCGGCCGGTCGCAAACCTGATGATGGAGCTTGTCGATGCGCGCAAGCTCGATCCGGCAAAGCTGACGGTTGATTTCGGGCTCGACCCCATCGGCGACATGGCGCGGACGGGAAGCGCGCTTCTGCCATGGCCTGAGTTATCGGCACGCGCCGGTGCAACAGCGAAGGATGTGCGCGCGAAGGGTTTCGATAATGCTTATCTGCTGCGCGCCGATGGACGCGCGGTGCATGAGGCCGGCGGCTCGGAAGTTCAGGAACTCGCCTTCACACTCGCCACCGGCGTCGCCTATCTGCGTTTGCTCGAAACGAACGGATTTACGCTCGAGCAGGCGCGGCTGCAAATTTCGTTCTTGATGGCAGCCGATGCCGATGAATTCTCGACCATCGCCAAATTTCGCGCACTGCGGAAATTGTGGGCGCACATCGAGCAGGCGTGCGGGGTGAAGCCGCAGCCCGCGTTTGTCTCCGCGGAGACGGCCTGGCGCATGACGACCCGGCGCGACCCTTACGTAAACATGTTGCGCGCGACTATCGCGGTCACCGCGGCCGGCGTCGGTGGCGCGAACGCGATCAGCGTGTTGCCGTTCACCGCCGCGCTTGGCCTGCCCGACCCCTTCGCGCGCCGCGCCGCGCGCAATACGCAACTCATTCTGCTCGAGGAATCAAATCTGTTCCGCGTCAGCGATCCGGCAGCCGGCTCAGGAAGCATCGAGGCTCTGACGACCCAAATGTCGCAGGCGGCGTGGACGCTGTTTCAGGAAATCGAAGCGGCCGGTGGGGCCGCGACCGCACTGGAACAGGGACTGATCCAGAAAAAGATTGCGGCGACGCGGGCTGCACGCGAAGCAGCAACGGCGCGGCGCAAGGACGCCATCACCGGAACCAGCGACTACCCCAACCTTGGCGAATTGCCGGTCGCCGTCCTCGACGTCCCGCGCCCCGCGGTACCTGCGCCGAAGGCTGCCATCACGTTTGAGGCCCTCCCGCAGATCCGGCTGGCGGAGCCATTCGAGGCCTTGCGCGATGCAAGTGACCGGACGCTTGCGAAAACCGGCGCGCGGCCAAAAGTGTTTCTCGCCAATCTTGGCAAGTTGCCGGACTTCACCGCGCGCGCGACCTTCGCCCGGAATTTCTACGAGGCCGGCGGTATCGAAGCGCTCAGCAACGATGGCTTCAAGGATCAGGCGGCGATGATCGCCGCCTTCCGGGCCTCCGGCGCAAAACTCGCCTGTCTATGCTCGTCCGACAAAGTTTATGCGCGCGAGGCAGCCACCGCGGCCAGGGCGATCGCAGCCGCCGGCGCCATTGTCCATCTCGCCGGACGTCCCGGGGAACACGAAGCCGATTGGCGCCAGGCCGGCATCACGAGCTTCATTTATGTTGGCTGTGACGTGGTTTCGACCTTGCAGGCCGCACGTGGTATCCTGGACGTCAAATGAGTCAGGTGCCCAACTTCGCCAAGGTCGACTTCGCTGACACGGACACGCCGGTCGGCACAGGCTCGTCTGCGCCTGTGTCGGTACCTTGGCTGACGCCCGAAGGCATTGCGGTGAAGCCTGTCTATGGCGAACAGGATCTCGCCCGGCTCGACTTCCTCGACACGTACCCCGGCAAGCCGCCTTTTCTGCGCGGCCCCTACCCCGCGATGTACGCGGCGCAGCCCTGGACGATCCGCCAATATGCCGGCTTCTCCACCGCGGAGGATTCCAATGCATTCTACCGGCGCAACCTTGCCGCCGGGCAGAAGGGACTTTCCATCGCCTTCGACCTCGCCACCCACCGCGGCTACGACAGCGATCACCCGCGCGTGTCGGGCGACGTCGGCATGGCAGGCGTCGCGATCGACTCGATCTACGATATGCGCACGCTGTTCTCAGGCATTCCGCTCGATCAGATGAGCGTATCGATGACGATGAATGGCGCGGTGCTGCCGGTGCTCGCGCTCTACATCGTCGCTGCAGAAGAACAGGGCGTACCGCACGAGAAGTTATCGGGGACAATCCAGAACGACATCCTCAAAGAATTCATGGTGCGTAACACCTACATCTACCCGCCCGGTCCGAGCCTGCGCATCATTTCCGACATCTTCGCATTTACGTCGGCCGAGATGCCAAAATTCAATTCGATTTCGGTCAGCGGCTATCACATGCAGGAGGCCGGAGCGACGCAGGACCTTGAGCTTGCCTACACACTCGCTGACGGCGTCGAGTATGTGCGCGCCGGGCTGAAGGCCGGCCTCACCATCGATCAGTTTGCGCCTCGTATTTCCTTCTTTTGGGCGATCGGCATGAATTATTTCATGGAGATCGCCAAGCTGCGCGCCGCCCGCATGCTGTGGGCGAAGCTGATGAAGCCTTTCAACCCCGAAGACGCGCGCTCATTGTCGTTGCGTACCCACTGTCAGACGTCAGGCTGGTCGCTGGCGGCGCAGGACGTGTTCAACAACGTTGCCCGCACCATGATCGAAGCGATGGCGGCAACCCAGGGCCAGACCCAGTCGCTGCATACCAATGCGCTCGACGAGGCACTCGCCCTGCCGACGGATTTTTCCGCCCGTATCGCGCGCAATACACAGATTGTTCTGCAACAGGAAGCCGGCGCCACCCGCATCGTCGATCCGTGGGGTGGCTCCCACTACGTTGAGCGCCTGACCTATGAACTTGCGCAAAAAGCCTGGGGTCACATTGAAGAAGTCGAGGCGTTGGGCGGCATGACCAAGGCGATCGAGGCGGGCATTCCCAAGTTGCGCATCGAGGAGGCCGCCGCCAAGACGCAGGCGCGCATCGACGCCGGCGCGCAGGCGGTCATCGGCGTCAACAAATATCCGCCAACCGATGAAGCGCCGATCGAAGTGCTCAAAATCGACAATTCAGCGGTCCGCGCCCGCCAGATCGACAAGCTTCAACGCCTGAAAGCGGAGCGCGATCCGGCAGCCCTCCAGGAAGCGCTCGACGCCCTCACCCGTGCCGCTGACGGGGGCAACGGCAATCTTCTGGCGCTTGCCATCGATGCCGCGCGCGCGAAGGCGACAGTCGGTGAAATTTCATCGGCGCTGGAAAAGGTCTTCGGCCGCCACCGCGCCGAGATCAAGGCGATCACCGGAGTTTACAAGCGGGAGGTCGGCATGACCGGCGCCGTCGAACGTATCCGCACCGCCGTTGAGGCCTTCGAGGCTGCGGAAGGCCGCCGCCCGCGCCTGTTGGTGGCCAAGATCGGACAGGACGGCCACGACCGCGGCCAGAAGGTGATCGCTTCCGCCTTCGCCGATCTGGGATTCGACGTCGATATTGGACCCCTCTTTGCGACCCCGGCGGAAGCGGCCCGCCAGGCCGTCGAGAACGACGTTCATATTCTCGGTGTGTCCTCGCTTGCCGCGGCTCACCTCACGCTGGTGCCTGAATTAAAGGCAGAACTCGCCAAACAGGGACGCGATGACATCATGATTGTGGTTGGTGGCGTGGTGCCTCCGCAGGATTACGACGCGCTGGTGCAGGCCGGTGCAGAAGCGATTTTCCCACCAGGCACCGTGATTGCAGAAGCCGCCGAAAAACTTCTCAAAACTCTCAACAAGCGTCTTGGGCACGGCAAAGAGGCTGCCGAGTGAGCCGACTGATTGTCCGCGCGGCCGCGGCCGCACTTTGCGCGCTGTCGTTATCGGGTTGCGTGGATTCGGATGGTCCGATCCTGAGAGATGCGGAACCTCTGTTCGGCACTGTGATCCGGCTCCAGTTCTATACGTTACGCAAGGGTTTCGCGGACGAGCCCGAGCAAGCATCATTCAAGTGGGACGGCGAACGATACGTTCATGCCAGTGGTGGAATGCCCGATATCACCGCCTTTACGGTGCATCGGCTCGAGGGCCGCGCCTACATCGTGCAGAGCGTGGCGGCCAAGCGGCCCAACATCATCGAATATGCGGTCGCGCACAAACTTGCCGAAGGCGTCTATCAGGTTACAGCGATTGATCAGGACGACGCTGACGGCGCCACCCGTAAGCGCTTTTGCAAGCAAGTGGATGAATCCTATTGCCGCATCGCGGGACGCAATGAATTGATCGCCTTTGCGCGTGCCACCGACGCACGGCAAAAGAATGAAGGTGTTCTGGTGCTTCGCCTGGCCGACGATGCGTCAGAGCTACCGCGCTAGGCACACAGCAATGGCTTCGCGCAATCTCCCACCTTCCGATCTCGTCCGTGGCATCCGCTCCGGAGACCGCGCGACATTGGCCCGCGCGATCACCCTGATCGAAAGCAAACGCGGCGATCACCGCAAAACCGCACATCATCTGGTGCAGGAGTTGCTGCCTCTCACAGGCAAGGCCGTGCGCCTCGGCATTACCGGCGCACCCGGGACTGGCAAATCAACGACGATCGACGTTCTAGGCACTTATCTCACAGGCAAAGGCCACAAGGTCGCGGTGCTGGCGGTCGATCCATCGTCGACGCGAACCGGCGGGTCGATCCTCGGCGACAAAACGCGCATGGCGCAGCTCGCCGTTGACCCCCATGCGTTTGTGCGGCCATCGCCCTCCTCCGGAACGCTCGGTGGTGTTGCCGCCAAGACGCGTGAAACCATGCTGGTTTGCGAAGCCGCCGGCTACGACGTCGTGATGGTAGAGACTGTCGGCATCGGCCAGTCGGAAACCGCGGTCGCAGATATGACCGACTTCTTTCTGGTGTTGATGCTCCCGGGCGCAGGCGACGAATTGCAGGGCCTCAAGAAGGGCATCGTCGAGCTTGCCGATATGATCGCAGTCAACAAATCCGATGGCGATAATATCGAGCGCGCCCGGCGGGCGGCGGCGGACTATCGCGCTGCGCTCAATATCCTGACACCGCACTCGTCGACCTGGTCGCCTCCGGTGATCACCTACTCGGCGCTGACGCAAAACGGGATCGACGAATTGTGGGCGCAGGTTCTCGCCCACAAGAAGAAAATGACCGGGTCTGGCGAACTGGAAACGCGCCGGCGCGAACAACAGGTGAAATGGATGTGGACCATGCTGGAGGGACGTCTCACCGCGCGCCTGCGCAGCGACGCCTCGGTACGCACCAAGTTGCGGCAGGTAGAGTCCCAGGTCGCGGCGGGCAAGCTCGCGCCGACACTTGCCGTGGAAGAGATCGCGGCGCTGCTGGGCGTATGATCACCATTCTCATTACCGGGTTCGGGCCGTTTCCGGGCGCGCCATTCAATCCGACGGGACCGTTGGTTGAACGGCTTGCTCGCATGCGCCGGCCGGCGCTCGCCGGCGTGACGATCGTCCCGCATGTTTTCCAGACAAGCTACGAAGCCGTCGATCGCGACCTGCCAAAACTGATCGCCAGACACAAGCCGGATGCGCTGCTGATGTTCGGACTTGCACTGCGCGCAAAGACGTTGCGCATCGAGACGCGCGCGCGCAATGCGTTGGCGCTTCTTCCCGATGTATCCGGACAATCGCTGCGCCGTCATGCGATCGTCAAAGGCGGACCGTCGGCTGTGGCCCTGCCCGCACGGGCGCGACATCTGTTCGCTGCCAGCCGGACCGCACGTATCCCGCTCGTCGTCTCCCGTGATGCGGGACGCTATCTATGCAACTATCTCTGCTGGCGCGCGGCCGAGGCGGCCGCACGAGACGGTCCGCGAATTGCAAGTTTCGTCCACGTGCCGCCCGTTGCACGATTTGCCCGGCGCCCGGGTCAGCAGCGGCGCCTGACTTTTGATGATCTTTCGCGTGCCGGCAGCCGTTTTCTGGTTGCCGTTGCGACGGCAGCACGGCGTTAACATCTGCGCTTACAGCCGCGTCAATCGCCACGTTTAGGCCGGAAAGCGCCTATAATTGACGGGTCATGCCATTCCCCCATCCACCCGGACGCCGCAAGACTCTCATGCTTGTTTTCTTTCTCCTGTTCCTCGCACCTATCCTCGCCCGTGCTGCCGTTTACGCGGTCGGCAATGACCCGCGCTCGTGGCGCGATGCGAACTGGTCGAGCACCGGCATGCTGCCGGCAGCGGCCAGTTTTGCTCCCGCGCGCGTCGTTATTTTCACCGGCACCGCCGGCGCCTGGAAGGGCGTTTTCTCTGTGCACAGCTGGATCGTGCTCAAGCGCGCGGATGAAAAGCGCTGGACACGCTATGACGTGGTCGGCTGGGGCGAGCCCGTGCGTCTCAATAACTGGCCGGCTGACGGCCTCTGGTACGGCAACAAGCCCGTCATGCTCGCGGATATCACCGGCACGGAGGCCGAGACGCTGATCCCGCGCATCGAAAAGACCGTGAAGGCCTACGACTACGCGCAGACCGGCGATTACCGGATCTGGCCGGGCCCGAACAGCAACAGCTTCACCGCTGCGATCCTGCGCACGGTACCGGAGCTTGGCGTGGCATTGCCCCCGAATGCCATCGGGCGCGATTTTCGCCATGGTTTTTATGCCGGCTGGACTGATAGCGGCACCGGTCTGGAGATCAATCTCAATGGTTATGCCGGCATCAAGGTCGGCTGGATCGAAGGCATCGAACTGAATGTCCTGGGCCTGGTGGCCGGTCTCGACCTGCGCTACCCCGGCGTGAAGTTGCCGGGCTACGGTCGTCTCGGCATTGCATCTCCGGTCACAACCGCGCTGGCACGATGAAGCCTGCAGGTTTTCTCACATTTGTTTGATTGCCGTTCCGGTCGGGATGACGCCAGCGCACGCTTCATGGCAAGTTGCGCGATCGAGGCCATCAATGCGCGATATGCTTCCCCTGCTTGAGCAGGTTTCCTTTCCGGCGGTCCGCCGCGGCAGGCTTGAAACATTGCAGGTCAATGTCGGCTATCGCTGCAACCAGTCGTGCTTTCATTGCCACGTCAATGCCGGCCCCACGCGAACCGAGGAAATGCCGGCCGACATCGCTGACCTGGTATTGGAATTTCTTCGGCGTCAAAGAATCTCGACTCTCGACATTACCGGCGGCGCGCCGGAGCTTAATCCGAATTTTCGCCGGCTGGTGCACGAAGCACGCAAACTCGGCGTCAAAGTCATGGACCGCTGCAATCTCACCATTCTGGAACAGCCGGGCCAGGAAGACACCGCAGAGTTTCTGGCACGCGAGCGCGTCGAGATCGTCGCCTCGATGCCATGCTATCTGCAAGACAATGTCGAGCGGCAGCGCGGCAAGGGTGTCTTCGACGGTTCGATCCGTGGCCTCAAGCGCCTGAACGCGCTCGACTATGGACGTCATCCATCGCTCATCCTCAATCTTGTTTACAATCCGCAGGGTCCGTCACTTCCGCCGGCCCAGGCCGCGCTCGAGGCCGACTATAAGCGCGTGCTCGGCGAACAATACGGCATCGTGTTCAACAGGCTTTATGTCCTCGCCAACATGCCTATTCAACGTTTTGGCTCGACACTCGTCAC
>Ga0207706_10001909_pt1 | contig 20472 bp, 11 predicted proteins | sample KBSC53metaG_FD_184318 | JGI IMG/M metagenome (GOLD analysis project Ga0207706, IMG submission 184318) | Corn rhizosphere microbial communities from Kellogg Biological Station, Michigan, USA - KBS C5-3 metaG (SPAdes) (version 2) | ecosystem: Host-associated > Plants > Roots > Rhizosphere > Soil ... | reverse complement strand
GGAGGTGCGGAGGTGCGGAGGTGCGGAGGTGCGAAACGGCCCTGCTCTCGCTCGATGCGGGGGCGGGGCCAATTCGTTGGTGATACCAGATTCGGCTGAACTGCTTTCACACAGAGCCACAGAGAGCACGGAGACACGGGAGAACCGCGGCTCCTCCGTGTCTCTGCGTGACCCAGGCGACCTTGTTGCAGCAACCTGACGAGCGGTTTTCGTACGATGAGCGAACAACAACTGCAAGTCTCTCACGGAAGAACGGAGGAACGGCAAACTGCAACTGGTTTTTTGCTGTTTCCGTTTCTCCGCTCCTCCGTGAGAGCCATCAAGACACCCGGCAATGCCCGCCCGCCTCTCGCGATGACATGATGCCCGCACCTCCGCACCTCCGCACCCCCGCACCCCCGCACCCCCGCACCCCCGCACCTACGAAGCTCGCCGCAGCGTCTGCCGGTCCGCCAACCCCGGCAGGACCAGGCACTCGGCCCACGCGTCGTCGTCGGGGTCCTCGGCCTGCGGGGTCTCGAGCACGGAGAGGAAGGCGTCCACCACGGCCGGGTCGAACTGGGTGCCGGCGCAGCGGCGCACCTCGTCGCGGGCGTGCGCCTCGGTGTACGCCTCCTTGTAGCTGCGGCGCGTGATCATGGCGCAGTAGGCGTCCACCACCGCCACGATCCGGGCCGCCAGCGGGATCTCGGTTCCGCTCAGGCCGTCGGGGTACCCTTCGCCGTCGTAGCGCTCGTGGTGGTGCAGCACCACCTCGGCCACCTGCTCCAGCACCGGCACGTTGCGCAGCAGGTCGTGCCCCACGCGCACGTGCGCCCGCATCAGCTCCATCTCTTCGGGCAGCAGCGGCCCCGGCTTGTTCAGCACGCCGTCGCTCACCCCGATCTTCCCCACGTCGTGCAGCAGCGCGCTGTAGCACACCAGCGCCTGGTCGTGCGCCGCCAGCCCCATCTTCTCGGCCACCAGCCGGGCGTAGCGCGAGGCCATCTCGCAGTGCCCGTGCGTGTACGGGTCCTTGGCCTCCACCGCGTCGGCCAGGATGCTCACGGTGGACACGTAGGCGCGCTGCAGCGCCTCTTCCAGCCGCCGGTTCTCCACCGCCACCCCGGCCTGGTGGCCCACGCTCAGCAGCATCCGCACGTCGTCGGGGTCGAAGCCGCCGCCCGGGCGGTCGCCCACCAGCACCACGCCGTCCAGGTTGTCGCGCAGCACCACGGGGCTGACGACGCAGTTGCGGAAGCGCTCGGCCTCGCGCCCGGGCGGGGCGATCCCGTCGATCCCGTGCTCGGTCCCGTCGTTGCACACCACCGGCTCGTTGCGCTCCATCACCCGCCGGCTGAGCGCCTGCAGGAAGGCCGAGGGCTCGCCGCCGGGGTAGCCGTCCACGTCCACCGCCGCCTTCGCGCGCAACCGCCCGCCGCGGCCGTGCGACACGTACACGCCGCGCGTGGCGCCGGTGATCTGCATGCACGCCCGCAAGATCATCTCGTGCACGTTGCCGCCGAAGAGCGCGCGGTGCACCTCCACCAGCGCGTGCCGCAGCGTCTCGGCGCGCTCGTGCTGGCGGTCGAAGGCGCGGCGCAGCGCCGCCAGCTCGCCGCGCGACTCGTCGGCCTCGCGCCGCGCCTCCCCGGCCTCTGCCCGCGCGGCCTCGGCCTCGGCGCGCCAGTGGCTGGCCTGCTCGCGGGCCTGCGCCGCGTCGCCGCGCGCCATGGCCAGCTCGCCGCGCAGCGCCGACTCGTGCGCCCGGTACGCGCCCGACGCGGCGTCGAGCAGGGAAAGGACGGGGTCTTCGCCGGGTCCGTCGGCGGTGGGGCGGGTCTGCGGGTCCATGCGTCCGAGCCACGGGTGCGGGGAGCCGATCGCATTTGGTCGGTGCACGGCGCATGGGCTGTGCCCCGTCCTCCGCACGAAGCAGTTTCACCGAAATATTTGTGCGTGCTTCACCAAAATGGTGAAACCATCCCGCCCAAAGATGCTGCATCCGGTCTCGCCTGAGCGCCCTCCGACGACGGGATTTCGGAATTCGAGGGAGGAGCGGAGCAACGGCCACCGAGGCTGGCCAACTCTGGCCCTGTTTCATCAAGATGATCCTCATCAACGACTTGGATCGGTTCCTCCACGTCGTTCCGCCGGCCTCCCGCCTCCACCCGACGCACGCGGAAACCGTTCGTTTCACCAAAGCTGTGCAGACGCCGCGGCACGTGGACCCGTGATTGCCCATGGACGGGGCGGGTGGAAGCGCCCCGAGTTCCAACGGTCACGGTTACACGGAGAACGCACGATGAGACGGTGGATCGCCCTTGCGGCGCTGGCGGCGCTGGCCGCGTGCAGCGACGCGCAGCCCCTGGCCACGGACCGCGGCACGCCCGCGCTGCACCGCTACGCCCTCAACCCCGCGGTCAGCGTGGACCCGGTGCTGTCGGGGCAGCTCGCGCTGGCCGGCGCGGCCGACCCGATCGAGGTGCTGGTCACCTACGACTCGCTGACCAGCGGCGACGCGGTGGCGGCGGCGGTCCGGGCGACCGGCGCCGGCATCATCCGCTTCAAGCACCTGCCGATCGTGGCCGCCGTGGCCACGCCCGCGCAGATCACGCAGCTCTCCAACGTCTCCGGCGTGGTCTCGCTCTACGCCAACCGGCAGCTCAAGTACTTCCTGGCCGAGAGCGTTCCCAGCATCCGCGCCAACCTGGCGCACGTGGCGGGCTACACGGGGAAGGGGATCGGCGTGGCGATCCTGGACAGCGGGGTGGACGGCCTCTACAACCCCGACCTGCCGTACCCCACGCACGTAGTGCAGAACGTGAAGTTCGCCGGGAGCATGGAAGACCTGATGAGCCCCGACCCCACCCCGGTGGCGGCCGACCTGTTCATCGAGAACGTGCCCAACACCGACGTCACCGGCGGGCACGGAACGCACGTCGCGGGGATCGTGGCCGGCACCGGCGCGGGTTCGGGCGGCAAGTACGCCGGCGTGGCCCCGGGCGCCAACATCGTGGGCGTCAGCGCCGGCGAAACCATCGTCATCTTCTGGGCGCTGGCGGGCTTCGACTGGATTATCGACAACGCCGCGAAGTACAACATCAAGGTGGTCAACAACTCGTGGGGCACCTCGGGCGGCAGCTTCGACCCGAACGACCCTACCAACGTGGCCACCAAGGAAGTCTACAAGGCGGGCATCTCGGTGGTGTTCGCCGCGGGGAACGACGGGCCGGGGGAGAACACGCTGAACCCGTACAGCGCAGCTCCGTGGGTATTCAGCGTGGCCGCAGGGTGCAAGACGGTCTCCCCCGACCCCACCAACTCGGCCTCGCTGTGCGCCGGCGGCGCCTCGATGCTGGCCGACTTCTCCAGCCGCGGCATCCGCGGCGACGCGCTGTACCACCCCGACATCACCGCGCCCGGCGCGCTGATCGTCTCGGCGCGCGCCAGCACCGGCACGCCCATCAACGCCCTGAACGCGCCCGACGACGCGCTGACCTGCGCCATCCCCACGCTCTACCTGCCGTACTACACGTGCATGAGCGGCACCAGCATGGCCACCCCGCACGTGGTGGGCACCATCGCGCTGATGCAGGAGGCCGCGCGCGGCAAGCTCACCCCCGACCAGGTGTACCGCGCCCTCACCCGCACCGCCCGGCCCATGACCGGCTACGCGCTGTGGGAGGCCGGCGCGGGCTACCTGGACGCGTACAACGCGGTGATGTCGGTGCGGCGGTAGGCCACAACGAGCGGACAACCCCGTCCTCGCGATCGGCGACGGGGACGGGTGATACCAGACGAATCACGGCCGCCGCACCAGGGCGGCGGCCGGCCCAACGGATAACGGAACAGGACGCCCATACCCATGAAGCGCACCCTGCTGATCCCCCTGCTGGCGGCGGCCGCGGCCGCCTGCGCCGACGTGCAGCCCACCGCGCCGGCCCGCGCGGGCGCCGTCCAGCTGGCCACGGCCGCCGGCGGCCCGCGCATCGACCCGCGGCTCTCCAGCGCGCTGGCCGTGGCGGCGCCCACGCAGCAGCTGGTGGTGATCGTCAACTACGACCCGTCGCAGACCACCACCTCCACCATCGCGCACCAGGTGGGCGGGCTGGGCGCGGGGGTGATGACCTTCCGCAACCTGTCCATGCTGGTGGCGCTCGCCACGCCGGCGCAGATCGCCTCCATCGCGGGGCTGGGCGGGGTGCAGAGCGTCTACGCCAACCGCGCCGACCACCTGCTGCTGCGCGAAAGCACTCAGTCGATCCGCGCCGACCAGGCGTGGGCCGGCGGGGTGACCGGGAAGGGCGTGGGCGTGGCCATCCTGGACAGCGGGATCAACGGCCTGAACGCCGACGTGGCGTATCCGTCCAAGACCATCAAGAACCTGAAGTTCACCCTCAACTTCGCCTACCTGACCGACGACACCACCACCCTGCCTCGCCCCGGCGGCGAGCTGTACGTGGACAACCTGCCCAACACCGACAACACCGGCGGGCACGGCACCCACGTGGCCGGGATCGCGGCGGGGAACGGCGGCACCAGCTTCGGCGCGTACCGCGGCGTGGCGCCCGGCGCCAACCTGATCGGCCTGAGCGCGGGCGAAACGCTCGAGATCCTGTACGCCTCGGTGCTGCAGGCGGTGGACTGGATGATCGACAACCGGGTGAAGTACAACATCAAGGTGGTCAACAACTCGTGGGGCGGCACCGGCGAGTTCGACCCCACCGACCCGGTGAACGAGGCGATGAAGGCGGTGCACGACGCCGGGATCACCGTGGTGTTCGCCGCGGGCAACGACGGGCCGGCCGAGAACACCATGAACTACCACAGCGTGGCGCCGTGGGTGATCAGCGTGGCCGCCGGGTGCAAGCTCTTCGTGCTCGACCCCACCAACAGCGCCTCGCAGTGCGTGGACGCGGCCGGGCGCGCCCCGGTGCTGGCCGGCTTCTCGTCGCGCGGCGTGCCGGGCGACCCGCTGCAGCACCCCGACATCACCGCGCCGGGGGTGCGCATCGTGTCGGCGCGCTCCAGCACCGGGGTGGTGGCGCCGCTGGGCATCACCAGCGACCTGAACGCCTGCAACATCGGCTTCCAGAACCTGGACGACTTCACCTGCATGAGCGGCACCTCGATGGCCGCGCCGCACATCGCCGGCGTGGTGGCGCTGATGCAGGAGGCCGCCGGCGGCAAGCTCACCCCCGACCAGGTGCTCTCGATCCTCACCAGCACCGCGCGGCCGCAGCCCGGCTACGCGCTGTGGGAGGAGGGCGCCGGCTACGCCGACGCGTACGCCGCGGTGCAGGCCGCGAAGGCGTACCGGTAAGGTGAGCCGGACGGAGAAAGGAAAGGCCTTGCCGCCGCAAACCTGACCGGAACTCGGGCCGGCGGCGGGCCTCAGGGCGAGGTCGGGGTATGGGTTCTCCCCCGGCCTCGTCCGCTTTTTCTCGGAAATCACAGAAAGGCTGAACTGCGGGTTGGGGCGTGTCCCTCCGCTGCGCTCCGGGCCGGGCTGCGCGCGCGGTAGGGCACGATACAACTGTGCCCAACCGCGCCGGGCCACCACCGCGCCACGGATCCGCCCGATCCCTCGACCTCGCTCGCGCGCGGCGGCGTCCCGGCCCTCCGGGCGCGCATCCCTCCCGCAACGTCTTTTCGCGTGGGTGGTTACGGCGGGTTGAAACCGGCCGTTGGAACTTCGAGAAGTCCGCCTCCGCGGACCCCTTCCCCAGGATCTCTCCGGACCCCGGCCTCTCACGCTCACGGGTCGGGGGGAGAGGGCCGGCCGCGACCGCGCCGGCATCCGTGTGAACGCACCGCACCGCACGTTCGCCCGCGTCACCCCCCTCTCCTGCGGTTCGGGAGAAGGGGCCGGGGGGATGAGGGGCGTTGCACCATTTTGCAAAGGCGCGCAGTTTGCCTCGCACTGTGTGCGGGCGCCGCGGGTGCGGTTCGGCGCCCGCCGCCAGGTGGCTCGCGCCGCGTCCGCCCTGGGACGCGGCGCGGTGCGCCGCTGGTGTGGTCCCACGCGCCACCAAGGGGTCCGGCCCTTGTCCCGTCCCGCAGTGCTGGTGATCGACCCGCTCGCCGCCACCGCCACGCTGGTGCGCGACGCGGTGGGCGCGCGCGCCGACGTGCGCCACGCCGCCACGCTGGGCGAGGGGCTCGAGCAGCTGCGCGCCGGCGCCTGGGCCGCCATCGTCCTTTCCCTCGACATCGACGCCGCCGACCTGGCGCTGGTCCGCCGCATCATCGAGGCGGGCACCCCGGCCGGCACCCTGGTCCTGCTCGCCTCGCGCCCCACCATGCAGATGATGGTGGAGGCGTCGCGGCTGGGCGTGCTGGGCGTCTTCGCCGCGCCCCTCGAGCCGGCCGAGCTCGAAGCGGCGCTCCGCGAGGTGTTCCAGGCCGAGGAGGTGATCCCCATCTCCCCCGCCGACATCGGCGACCCCGACGACGAGGCGGCGATCGGCGCCAGCCCGGCCATGCTCGAGGTGTTCCGCATGGTGGGCCGGGTGGCCGCTTCGGGAGCCACCGTCCTGATCCTGGGCGAGAGCGGCACGGGGAAGGAACTCGTCGCTCGGGCGATCCACCGCAACAGCGCGCGCGCCGCGGGCTCGTTCGTGGCCATCAACTGCGCCGCCATCCCCGAGAACCTGCTGGAGAGCGAGCTGTTCGGGCACGAGAAGGGGGCGTTCACCGGGGCCATCGCGCGCAAGATCGGCCGCTTCGAGCGCGCCAGCGGCGGCACCCTGCTGCTGGACGAGATCGGCGACATGTCGCTGGCGCTGCAGGCCAAGATCCTGCGCGCCCTGCAGGAGCGCGAGATCGAGCGCGTGGGCGGCGACGACCGCATCCCGGTGGACGTCCGGGTCGTCGCCGCCACCAACAAGAACCTGCGCCAGGCCATCGCCGAGGGCACCTTCCGCGAGGACCTGTACTTCCGCCTGGCGGTGGTCACGCTGCAGCTGCCGCGGCTGGCCGAGCGCGGCGGCGACCTGGACCTGCTGGTGCGGCACTTCGTGGCCTCGCACGCCGCGCGCTACGGCCGCGACATCCGCGCGATCGCCCGTCCGGTGCTCGAGCGGCTGCACGCGCACAGCTGGCCCGGCAACATCCGCGAGCTGAAGAACGTGCTGGAGCGCGCCGTCCTCCTGGCGCACGGCAGCGTCCTCCTTCCCGAGCACCTCCCGCTCGACCAGCTCCGCCCCGCGCCGGCGGAGGGGGACGGCGCGCCGGGCGCCCCGCTGGCCGGCTACGCCCCCGGCCTGTCGCTGGCCGACGTGGAGAAGCTGCACATCCGCGAAGTGCTGCTCCTGGTGCGCGGCCACCTGGGCAAGGCGAGTGACGTCCTGGGCGTGCACCGCAACACCCTCACCCGCAAGATCCGCGAATACGACCTCGAAGGGCTTGCCTGAATTCCGTCGCTGCCTGGGCTTCTACTGCTTTGGGTCACACCGAATGGAGAGCAACGGAGCAGCGGAGAACCGCCGGAGTGATCCCCGTCCGCATGAACCGTGGTCGGAAATAGCCGCAAGGTCACGCAGGGGAAGCAGAGGAGCAGAGGCAGCCGAGACCAACCGGTTTCCTCTGCTGCCTCTGCTTCCCTGCTACACCGTGTGAAGTCTTTTACCGGATCTGCATGACGCGGAGAGTGGAAAATCTTTGGTTCTTCGCCGATTCAGTTGCAACCTGATCGCACCGGGGTTCGTCGACTGAGTGGCTGCAGGCTCGGAATGCGCTGAGTATCGAAATTTTTCGCGGGAACACCCACTTCCGTCGTTCACCCGCCGTCTGTGCCCGAAGGCTTCGTCAACTACGTCATCAGGGGGAATCGAGCCCTTCCGGTCCTCCGTGCGTCTGGATACGGCGAATGATCACCATCCAGCCATCGATGCCCAGGACGTGCACGACGGCCGGACTCGCCTCGTGATCCCCTGATCGATCCGTTGAGACAGCTGGCCTTCCGTGAGTGGCCGCAGGGTCGGGGGAGTCTCTCCAAAAAAAGTTCGATACTCAGCGCGAGCGCCACCTGCAGCCACTCGTCGACGGGGCCGGTGCGGGCGAGCAGGAGACCTGCTGCAACAAAATCCGCGATGAGCCAAATCTTTCGCGCGGTTGCCGTTCTCCGCTGCTCCGTTCTCCTCCGCTGCTCCGTGTGACCCGCCGTTGCGATGCCGGCCCGCGACGGGGCGGGCTTCCCCGATTTTGGTGATCTTGCCCGCTTTTTGTGCAGAAGTTTCGCGTCACCGGCCTGCGCTTCCCCTCCGACGCATCACACAAATCCCAGCAACGGCAAGGCGTTTGGGCACGTTGCACCACCGGCACGGCGTCTGCCGTGAATTCCGGTGCGCTGTACGGACCTTTCTGCCCATGGACGCTGCCGTGAACATCCGCCGCACCCTCGTGTCGCTGGCCGCCGCCGCATTCGTGCTGGCCGGCTGCAGCGAAGCATCCCAGGCGCCGCTGGCGCCCGCCGCCCCGGCGCGCACGCTGTCGGGCGGCATCGACGTGTCGGGCCTGCTGCAGTTCATCGGCACGCCCAACCTGGCCGGCGCGCGCCACGCCGAGAAGTTCATCAGCGCGGCCCAGGGCGGCTTCGTGGAGCTGAACGGCTTCCGCGTGGACATCCCCGCCGGCGCGCTGCCGTACGACACCAACGTCACCATCGACCTGCCCACCGACAACCTTCTCGCCAAGCGCGTGGTGGCCGAGTTCGGCCCGCACGGCATCCAGTTCAACCAGCCGGTCACCCTCAGCTTCCCGCTCACCAACGTGCTGCTCTCCGGCGGCCCGGTGGAGGTGGCGCGCTGGGAGAACGACCACTGGGTGGGCCTTGGCGGGTGGATCGGCGGCGACGGCACCCGCCTGTACGGAACCACGCCCCACTTCTCGTACTACGGGGGCAAGTACATCATGGCCGGCGGCTGACCGCCGCCGGCACCCGCCCATCTCCACGCACCCGGCCCCGCCCGTGAGCAGGCCGTCGCCGCCACACCTGCTGGTGGAGCGCGCCCTTGCGCTGGTCCCCGACGCGGAAGAGTTCCTTCCGCTCAGCGACGCCGTGATCGGCGCCTCGCGTCTGGACCGCGACAAGCAATGGGCGCGCTCCGGCGCGTACGCCACCCTGGGCAAGCGCGTGGTGGACCCCTCCCGCCTGGCCGAGATGGTGCCGCAGATCGTGGCCGCCTCGCAGCAGCGCCTGCACGACCTCTTCTCGCACGTGGTGGACGCCGTGCGCAGCCAGCAGGAGGGCGACCCGGCCGCCGCGGCGCTGGCGCTGGTGCGCGCCGGCGAGGTGGAGGAGGGCGCCGGGCGGGTGGAGAAGGCCGAGCGCATCTACCACCTGGCGCTGGAGATCTCGCGCGACCTGCGCGACAAGGCGCCGCACTTGCTCACGCTCCGCCGCCTGGGCCGGGTGGCGCGCGCCGCCGGGCGGCTGGACGAGGCGTGGAGCTGGTACGAGCAGAGCTACCAGCTGGCGGTGGACGCCATGGACCCCGCCGGCCAGGCCATCGCCTGCCAGGGGCTGGGCAACCTGTGCGACGACCGCGGCGAGCGCGACCGCGCGCGCGGGTGGTACGAGCGCGGGCTGGCCATCGCGCAGGGGCTGGCCGACCCCGCGCTGGAGTGGCCGTTCTACACCAACCTGTCGGTGATCGCCATCAAGCACGGCGAGCTGGCCGACGCCGAGGCGATGCTGGCCCGCGCCCGCGAGCGCATCGAGGCCACCGGCGCCGACGACGCCATGCCCTTCTACCTCAACAACCGCGGCCTGCTGCTCACCGAACACGGCGGCCTGGCCGCGGCCGAGGCGGTGTTCCGCGACGCGCTGGCGCGCCGCCCCGAGCCGCGCTGGGAGGTGACGGTGCGGTGCAACCTGGGCGACGTGCTGCTGCGCCAAGGCCGGCTGTTCGAAGCGCAGGACGAGGCGCGCCGGGCCGAGGAGCTGGCCATCGTGCACCGCCTGATCGCCGACCTGGTGGAGGTGTACGTGCTGCTGGGCGGGATCGCGCGGGCGCGCGGCGACGAGGAGGGGTTCGTGTTCTACGAGCAGGCGCTGAACGTCTGCCACGAGCGCGGGCTGCCGCGCAAGGACGAGGCGGCGGTGCTGCACGGCTACGGCCTGCTGCACGGCGCCTGCGGCCGCCCCGCCGAGGCCCGCGCCTACCTCGACGCCGCCCGCGAGCTCTACGAGTCGCTCGGCTTCCTCCCCGAGCTCGCCCGCGTGGACGAGGACATCGCCATCATGGAGCCCGCGGCGGCGGTGTGATTCCTGGCGCTCACCACCCCGGAAGCGCGCACGTCCGGAGAAACTTCTCGTCCAACTCGATCGTGCGGTCGGCCAGCCGCGCCAGCTGATCGATTCGCCGTTGCTGCGGCAGTGGGCACCACACCAGTTCCTTCCCACGTTCCCGCAGCGCTTCCGCCGCGCGGACGTAGTCGCTGTCACCGGCGACCAGTATGGCGATGTCGTAGCGGTCCCGGTACGCGCCCGCCACCATATCCACGGCCAGGTTTACGTCCGTCTCCTTCTCCACGTGGTACTTTCGCCCGGTCTCAGGGTCGATGCGCGGCTCGTGGCGCCCGAGCACCAGCTCGATCCGGCTGCTTCGCGCAATCTGCGCAAAGAAGCGCTGTTGCGCGCGGTAGCTGCTCGTGCCGGTGGTAGGGAGCGGCGAGGTATAGTATCGCAGCTTCACCAGCCGGAGCCCGGGCGTGAGCCGGCGTGCCAGGCGGTTCAGGTCGATTCGCTGGTTGATCCCTTCGTAGCGCTGGGTGATGTGGAAGTTGGGCCCGTCTACGAAGATCTCTGCCGCGGGGATAAATGGCTCGTGCGCAGCCGGCGGGAGCCTGTCCATGTGAGGGCGCCAGAGGAGCTTGGGGTGGGATAAATAACGAGGGGTTGTGCGGGAACCGCCCAACCCCCCGGAGTTATGTACTCACACCGCCCTTGAGCGGGGAGCGTGCTCACACCGCCGAAGCGGGCGAGCGATTCAAATCTATCCGGGTTCCTGGCAGGTGTCAAGGATGGACGTGAACGGAGGGAACTCTGTTTAGTGAACGGAGACGACAACTCGCGGATAAATGAATGAGGGGCCGGGCATCGCGCCCGGCCCCACTTCGTTGCGTCCTACCTCCACCCCGCGGTCAGAAGTCGTAGCGGATGCGGGCCAGGATGGTGCGGCGCAGGTTGGGCGTGCCGGGGAAGGGGCGGTACGCCTCGTTGAACAGGTTGGTGGCGCTCACCTGCAGGGTGGTGCGGCGGCCGCGCACCGGCAGGCGGTACCCCAGGTTCAGGTCGAAGAGCGTGTACGAGCTCACGCAGTCTTCGGCCAGCGGGCTGTTGCTGGCGCCCGCGATGCAGTTGAGGCCGATGTACACCCCCGAGTTCACCGGGAAGCCGTCGGTGTAGCGCAGACGCGCCTCGCCGGAGAGCCCCGAGCCCTCGCCGTCGTCGTACGAGAGCGCCAGCGAGCCCTTCCGGCGCGGGGCGTTCAGCGTGACCAGGCCGGCGTTCTGCGTCTGCCAGCGGTCCTGGCTCACGTAGCTGCCGCTGGCGTTCAGGCTCCAGCCGCGGTTCAGCAGCACGCGCAGCGACAGGTCGCTCCCCCAGTAGTCGACGTTCTCGTCCACGTTCACGTAGGTCACCAGCAACTGCCCGCCGTTGGCGTCGATCTCGTTGGACGAGATCACGCCCACCGGGATGGTGGCCAGCCCGGGCGAGGTGGGGCTGCCCACCAGCTGCGCGGCCAGCGCGGTGGCCTGCGCCTGGCTGTACCCCAGGTCGGCCATGAAGCGGGGCACCAGGTACGCGCCCAGCTGCGGGCCGTTCAGCAGGAGCAGCGGGGTCTGGATGGTGAGCGGCGTCACCAGGTTCTGCTTCTGCGACCAGTACACGTCGGCCGCCACCAGCAGGCGGTTGCCCAGGATCCCCTTGTAGCCGGCCTCCAGCGTGTTGGTGGGGCTCTCGCGGATCGGCTCGATGTCGGGAAGGTTCAGCGCCGACAGGTCGCCCACCTGGCCGGTGACGGCGTTCAGGTAGTTGAGCCCCACCTGCGTGGAGGTGGGGTGCAGGGAGAGCAGGTAGTTCACCAGCGAGGCCGGGAGCGGGGAGCCGGCCTGCGCGGCGCGGGCCGCCAGCACGCCCACCGCCAGCGGCATGAAGGTGGCCGAGTTGGCCGGGAGCAGCGTCCCCGGGCCGCCCAGGCCGGCGGGGGTGAAGGGCGAGCGCGCGGTGTAGTTGCCGCTCCCGTCACGGAAGTGGAAGCCGGTGTCGCCGGTGCCCTGCACGCGCAGCGAGTAGCCCAGGCCGGCCAGCTGGTCGTTGGGGATCGGCGAGCCCAGGTCCAGGAACTGGTTCAGCGAGCTGGGGGTGCTGAAGGCGCGGTTGAAGGTCAGGCGCAGCGCGTGCCCCGGCGCGGGCTTGAACACCAGCGCCGCGCGCGGCGAGAAGAGCAGGTCCGGCAGCGCCGAGTGGTAGTCCACGCGGCCGGCCAGCACCAGGTCCAGCTGCCTGGTCAGCTCCGTCTCGCTCTGCAGGTAGCCGCCGTACTCCGTGGTCCCGTCGCGGTTCTCGTAGAAGCCGTTGATGGTCCCCTCGGTCACCGGCGTGGTCCAGGTGGCGTCGGCGCCGTAGGTGAAGCGCTGGCGGGTGCCCAGGTCGAGCCCGTGCTGCAGCTGCGCCACCACGATGTGCGAGCGGTCCACGATCGGGGCGCCGTTGCGCAGCAGGAAGGTCTCGCCGGCGTTGCTCTGGTTCATGTACACCTGGCCGAACAGGCGCCCATAGTTGGCGCGCGCCTGGTAGTAGGTGTACTGCCAGTCCTTCACCTGCGCGGCGCCCAGGCCGTTCAGCTCGATCCCGTTCACGCTCTTGCTGATCCCGGCGGCGAACACCGCCGTGCCCTGGCCGGCGAAGCGCCAGTCGGCGCGGGCCTCGCCGCCCCAGCGCAGGATGTCGTTGTCGCGCTGGCCGATCAGCGCGATGCGGCGGTCGGCCTCGGCCTGGCTGATGCCGGAGGCGCGCATCAGGTCGGCGCGGTAGAAGGCCAGGTTCGAGTTGAACTTGGCGCGCTCGGCCACCTCGGCGGGGTCGGTGTAGCGCCACTCGTCGGCGCGCAGGTACTGGCCGCTGACCTTCACCCCCAGGTTGGAGGCCAGCAGGTGGCTGGTGCGGAACTCGCCCTGCAGCGCGTTGCGGGTGCCGCCGCCCAGGGCCACGGTGGTCCCCTGCTCGTCCAGCGGGCTCTTGGTGATGATGTGCAGGATGCCGTCCGCCGTGTTGGGGCCGTACAGCGCGGCGCCCGGCCCCAGCACCACCTCCATGCGGGCGATGTCCTCGTTGTTGGCGGGGACGAACTGCAGGAAGTTCACGCGCAGCGACGGCACCGCCACCAGCCGGTAGTCGGCCAGGGCGTGCAGCGCGCCCGAGAAGATGTTGTTGAAGCCGCGGGCCACCACGTTGGCCGAGCCCACGCCGGTCTGCGCCACGTCCACCCCGGGGATCGAGCGCAGGTGGTCCACCGCGGTCACCGCCGGGCGCGCGGCGATCTCGCGCTCGTTCACCACCTCCACGCGGGCCGGCGCCTCCAGCGCCTTTTCGCTGCGCTTGGACGCCGACACCACCAGCGGGTTCAGCACCACGTTGCCGCCGGAGACGGCCGCGTCCACGCGGGCCGTCTGCCCGGCCGAGATCACCGCGTCGAGCTTGCGGTCGGCGGCGTCTTCCTGGCCCTTGATCACCAGCGTGTAGCTCCCCGTGCGCAACCCGGTGAAGCGGTAGGCGCCCTGGGCGTCGGTGGTGGTGCTGGCGGCCAGGTGGCCGTCGGCGGCCACCGCGTCCACGCGCACCCCCGACATGGGGCGGCCGGTGGCGGCGTCCTTCACCGCGCCGGCCAGGTTGCCGGTCTCCTGCGCCAGGGCGGGGAGGGCGGTGAAGAGGAGGAGTGCGGCTGCCAATTGGAGCGTGCGCACGAACCTGGACTGCATGCGGTCCTCTGTGGGGCTGCGGGTTGAAGTGCCGGCGGGGCTGCCGGCGGGGGGTTCGGAAGCCCGGCGCGGAATGGCCGGACGATGTTCGGGAACGGGAAACAGGTCCCCGCGGCGTGCGGCGGGACCCGGGGGTGCAAGCGGGGATTCGCGGGAAACGTGTGTGGTGTTGAAACTGCTCCACGATATGCAGACAGCCCAATAATGGCAAGTGCTTCGGTGATACTTCGCCCCCTATCTCGCCAAATTCGCGGCCGGCGGATCACCGATGGCCGCTCAGGCGCGGTTCGCACGCCCGGCTCTGGTTCGGCCGGGGCTGTCCGGAACGGCCGGTCACACGGAGGAGCGGAGGAGAACGGAGGAACGGAGAACATTCGTCCGCGGCACGAACGCGAGGGCGCGAAGGACTGATCGGACCACGGTTTGCGTACAGAGGCATCGCGGCTTCGGGCAGATACCGCGGCCGCAGTCCGCGCAGGCGGACTTCCCGCGGTTCCAGCGGCGGGTTTCAACCCGCTGCCGCGAACCGCCGCCGCGAACCGCCGCCGCGTGCCCGGAGCCGGCGTGATGCCGAACGCGTAAACGCCTCTCTGCGTGAGGGATGCGCGCCCGGAGGGCCGGGACGGCGGCGGCGCGTCGCGCGGTGGCGGCGGGATCGGGGAGGTGCGTGGCGCCGCCGGTGGCCCGGCGCGGTTGGCAACAGTGGTATCGTTGCCTACCGCGCGCGCAGCCCGGCCCGGAGCGCAGCGGAGGGACACGCCCAACCCGCGCTTCCGTCCTTCCGAAGTTCAGCGGCGCCAGGGACTTGTGCCAGAACGAAGCGACGCGGGCAACGTGACACGGAGCGGACGTGAGCGGCTTTCCACCGATCGAAGACCACGGCATCGTCGGCGACCTGCACACCATCGCGCTGGTGGGGCGCGACGGCACCCTCGGCTTCATGTGCGCGCCGCGCTTCGACTCGCCCCCCGTGTTCGCGTCGCTGCTGGACCGCACCCGCGGCGGCGCCTTCACGCTGGCGCCGGTGCTGAACGGCGCCCGCCACAAGCAGCTCTACCTTCCCGACACCAACGTCTTGCTCACCCGCTTCCTGGCGCCCGACGGCGTGGCCGAGATCAGCGACTTCATGCCGGTGGGCGACAACCCGCGGGTGCGCTGCCTGGTGCGGCGGGTGAAGGCGGTGCGCGGCGACATCCGCTTCCGCATGCGCTGCGCGCCGCGCTTCGGCTACGGCCCCGCCGCGCACCGGCTTACGGGCGACGACGGCGTGGCGCTCTTCCTCCCCGCCGACGGCGACGTGGCGGCGCGGCTCTGGTCGTCGCTCCCCTTGACGCAGCAGGACGGCGACGCGGTGGCCGAATTCGGCCTGGAGCACGGCAAGAGCGCCACCTTCGTCCTGGAGGTCGGCGACCTGGAGGAGCACTCGCCGGCCTCCAGCCCGCATTACGACGCGGAGAGCTTCAAGCGGACGGTGAACTTCTGGCGGCGCTGGGTGGGGAAGAGCACCTACAAGGGGCGCTGGAGGGACGAGGTGCACCGCTCGGCGCTGGTGCTCAAGCTCCTGGTCTCGGCGCCGTACGGGTCGCTGGTGGCCTCGCCCACCTTCTCGCTCCCCGAGCGCATCGGCGGCGGGCGCAACTGGGACTACCGCTACACCTGGATCCGCGACGCCGCCTTCACGCTCTATTCCCTGATCCGCCTGGGGCTGACCGAGGAGACCGGCGCCTTCATCGAGTGGATCTCCAGGCTGAGCCACGACTTCGACGCCGACATCGGCCCGCTGCAGCCGCTCTACCGCATCGACGGCTCGCCGCGCGTGGAAGAGCTGGAGCTGGACGCGTGGGAGGGGTACCGCGGCTCGCGGCCCGTCCGCGTGGGCAACGGCGCCGGGCGGCAGTGCCAGCTGGACGTGTACGGCGCGCTGATGGACTCCGTCTACCTGTACGACAAGTACGGCGCGCCGATCAGCTACGACTTCTGGGTGCGGCTGACGGGGCTGGTGGACTGGGTGTGCGAGAACTGGCGCCGCCCCGACAGCGGGATCTGGGAGGTGCGCGCCGGCGAGCGGCAGTACCTCAACTCGCGCGTGCTCTGCTGGGTGGCGGTGGACCGGGCGATCCGGCTGGCGCAGCGCCGCAGCCTTCCCGCGCCGCTGGTGCGCTGGCTCGAGGTGCGCGACACCATCTACCGCAGCGTCTTCGACGAGTTGTGGAGCCCGCGCAAGCGGGCGTTCGTGCAGCACGTGGGGACCGACGAGCTCGACGCGTCGGTGCTGCTGCTGCCGCTGCTGCGCTTCATCAGTCCGACGGACCCGCGCTGGACCAGCACCATGGACGCCATCCGCCGCGAGCTGGTGGAAGACTCGCTGGTGCGCCGCTACCGGATCCGCGGCGCCCACACCGACGGGTTCGCCGAGGGCGAGGGCACCTTCAGCATCTGCTCGTTCTGGTACGCCGAGTGCCTGTCGCGCGGCGGCGACCTGCAGCAGGCGCGCTTCGTGTTCGAAAAGGTGCTTGGCTACGCCAACCACCTGGGCCTGTTCGCCGAGCAGATCGGCGCCAGCGGCGAGCAGCTGGGCAACTTCCCGCAGGCCTTCACCCACCTGGCCCTGATCAGCGCCGCCTACGACATCGACCGGCGGCTGGACCAGGCCGGCTGGCGGGCGTGATCGCGGATCCGGATCGTCTCGACCGACGTCGACGTCGACAGCAAGGGCAACCTCAAGGGCGGGGTCTGGGCGTGTTTGGCGCTCAGGCGCCAAACCGGGCTGCGCGCGCCGTAGGGCACGATACGACCGTGCCCAACGGCGCTGGGCCGCCGCCGCGCCAGGCCCCGCGCCGATCCGCTGGGTCCTGCGCACGCGCGGCGCCGTCCCGGCCCTCCGGGCGCGCATCCCTCACGCAACTCCGCTTGGGGCAAGATCTTCCGGGCGGTTGAAACCGCGGCGGCAACGGCCCGAAGTCCGCCTTCGCGGACTCCCACGTACGCATTCCGCGCGGACCTCGGCCTTCCGTTCGCAGTTCACCCCCTCCCCCGCGGAGCGCGGAGGGGGCCCGGCGGGGCTCGGCCGGCACCGGTCGGCCGCGCCGGATTCGTTGCGCAACCGCCCGCCGGAGTGCACCGTACACGCCCGCGTCCGCCTCGCATCGCCACCAGGACGCGCGGCCCCGCAGCCGGGCGCGCCCGCGAGCGTTCGGCGCGCCCTGGCCCTGCGGCACGGATGTTCCGTTTCCCCCGAGGTATTTTTCGGCGACCGCGCGGCCCCACCCGCCGCGCGGCGCGTGTGCGGACCGGAGAAACCGGATGATGATCCGAACCCTGCGGGCGCCCGCGAGCGCCCTCCTGCTGGCGGCGGGCGTGCTGGCCGGCGCCCGCGCGCGCGCGCAGCGCCCGGACCAGACGGTGCCGGCCGTGGCCGGCCCCGAGTACCGCGCCGGCGCCCTGCGGCGGTGGCTGCTGGGCGACAGCTACCGCGACCTGTGGACCGCGCCGCTCCAGGTGCCGGTGCTGAACCCCGACACCTTCGCGGGCGGGCTCACCGTGGAGCGGGCGGGCGGCGGCAACAGCACCGAGGGGCTGCGGTTCACCGGCCGCAACGGCCGCTCGTACGCCTTCCGCTCGGTGGACAAGAACGCCGCCGCCGGCCTGGGTCCGGACCTGCGCGGCACCCTGGTGCAGTCCATCACGCAGGACATGGTGAGCGGAAAACAGCCCGCGAGCGCGCTGATGGTGCCGCCGCTGCTGGACGCGGTGGGGGTGCTGCACGCCACGCCGGCGTACTACGTGCTGCCCGACCACCCCTTCCTGGGCGAGTTCCGCGAGCGCTTCCGCGGCCGCCTGGGGATGGTGGAAGAACGGCCCATCGACGGCTTCGCCGGCTCGCGCGACGTGCAGGGCTCCGAGGACTTCCAGAAGAAGATCGAGGACGACCCCCAGGACCGGCCCGACGCCCGCGCCTTCCTCACCGCGCGGCTGATGGACCTGTTCCTGGGCGACTGGGACCGGCACTGGGACCAGTGGCGCTGGGCGCGCTTCGACGAGGGCGGCATCCACTGGTGGCGCCCGATCCCCCGCGACCGCGACAACGCCTTCAGCGACCAGGAAGGTCTGATCCCGGGCATCGGCCGCGGCTTCGCCCCCATCCTGGTCCACTACCAGGACAAGTACGAGGCGATCCACCGCTACGAGAACCAGCCCGCCGAGCTCGACCGGCTGATCCTGTCCGGCCTCCCGCGCGCCGTGTGGGATTCCACCGCCGAGTACGTCCGCTCGCGCCTGACCGACGCGGTGATCGACCGTGCCGTGCGCCAGATGCCGGCCCCGTACGTCGCCGCCGCCGGCGAGGAGCTGGCGTCGATCATGAAGGCGCGCCGCGACGCGCTCCCCCGGATCGCCACCGAGCTGTACGAGCTGCTGGCGCGCGAGGTGGACGTGCACACCACCGACCAGCGCGAGACCGTGGAGGTGGTCCGCCTGGCCGACGGCGGCGTGGACGTGACCATCCGCACCGGCCAGGACCAGGGCGCGCCCTACTACCACCGCGTCCTGGACCCCGCCGAGACCCGCGAGGTGCGCCTGTACCTGCACGGCGGCGACGACCGGGCCACGGTGCGCGGCGCCTCGCCCGGCGGCGGCATCCTGGTGCGCGTGATCGGCGGCGGCGGCGACGACCGGCTGGCCGACGAATCCACCGCCGGCGGCGGGCGCCGCACCGTGTTCTACGACGACAGGGGCCACAACCAGATCGACCCCGGCCGCGAGGCCAAGGTCGACACCCGCGAGTGGACCCCGCCGCGCCCCAACACGCTGCTCGGCAACCCGCCGCCGCCCCGCGACTGGGGCACCACCTCCACCCTGCTGGCGCCGTACGCCAACTGGGAGCTCAACATCGGCCCGGTGATCGGCGTGGGGCCGCAGTGGAAGCGCTACGGCTTCCGCCGCACCCCGCACGCCGAGCAGATCGGCCTGCGCCTGCTGTATGCGCCGTTCGAGCACAACGGCGTGGGCGCCCTGCTGCACTACGACCGGCAGATCACCAACCGTCCGGCGTCCGTCTGGCTGAACGCCCGCGGCAGCAACTTCGAGGACGTGCGCTTCCACGGCTTCGGCAACGACACGCCCGAAGACCCCGATCGCGACGCGTTCGAGGTGCGGCAGACGCAGGTGCGGGTGCAGGCCGCCTACGAGTTGCGACCATCGCCCAGGCTGACGCTGTTCGCCGGCCCCGCGGCCAAGTGGACCGATCCCGGCACGGTGCTGGCGCAGAACTCCGGCCTGCTGGGGAACGAGACCTTCTGGCAGGCCGGCGCGGCCGGCGGCGCCGCGCTGGACCTGCGCGACAGCGTGACCTATCCACGCCACGGCGCGCGTGCGCTGGTGAACCTGGCGGGCTACGGCAGCGACCTGGTGGGCCCGTTCGGGCGGGTGGACGGCGAGGTGGCCACCTATCTCTCCGTGCCCGGCTACCTGGGCCCCACGCTGGCGCTGCGCGCGGGCGGCCAGTGGGCGGTGGGAGACTACCCGTGGCAGGAGTCGGCGTTCGTGGGCGGGCCCATGAACCTGCGCGGCTTTCCCTACCAGCGCTTCCGCGGCGACGCCGCGCTCTTCGGCTCGGCCGAGCTGCGGGCGCGGCTGGCGTACCTCAACCTGGGCGTGGCCCGCATGCACGTGGGCGCCTTCGGGCTGGCCGACGCCGGCCGCGTGTACGTGGACGGCGACTCGCCCGGCGGATGGCACACCGGGTTCGGCGGCGGCCTCTCGTTCCAGACGCTGGGGCGCGTGGCCACCGTGGCCTACGCCACCGGCGAGATTGGCACCCTCTATGTAACGCTGGGGATGCCGTTCTGACCCACGTGCGGAAACCCTGGCGGGAGGGAGCGAGATGGGAATGCTGATGCTGATCGGCGCGGTGCTGGTGGTGATCTGGCTGCTGGCGCTGGTGATCTTCAAGGTGGTGGGGTTCGCCATCCACCTGCTGCTGATCGCGGGGATCGTCCTGCTGATCTGGGGATTCGTGCGCCGCGGAGCCGACGCCGTCCGCCGACGCGTCTGAGCGGCCGCCGGACGACGAACGGAGCCAAGGACGGAGGGGGCACCGGCGCCCGCCCGCGGGTGTCTCCTTTCCCGCCGTTCCGCCATGAGAGATTTGCGCTTTTTTGCAACGGCGGCCCCGGCCTGGAATGACGGTTCTACGCCGAACGGCCGTTCGAACGTAAATCCCTCACAAGTTTGCGATTGACAACGGGTTACGAGACTTGTATACTGGAGGCCTTCGCGACGCCGGCATTGGAAACCAGGCCGGCGGCGGTCGACGGAAATCGAAAACGCCCGTTGACAGACGCGACGCAGAGGGTTAAGTTAGAAGGCTTCGCGGCGATTTGGTTGATGCCGCGAAAATGCTGATTGAAAACCAGGGTATTGGGAAGTTGGTCTGTGAAGCGTCGAGAGAAGACGCGAGCACCAGCGTAGTGGTCCGAAAAAGGATCGGTGGGCTGGATAAAC
>Ga0207706_10001907_pt1 | contig 20482 bp, 11 predicted proteins | sample KBSC53metaG_FD_184318 | JGI IMG/M metagenome (GOLD analysis project Ga0207706, IMG submission 184318) | Corn rhizosphere microbial communities from Kellogg Biological Station, Michigan, USA - KBS C5-3 metaG (SPAdes) (version 2) | ecosystem: Host-associated > Plants > Roots > Rhizosphere > Soil ... | reverse complement strand
GCCGCCCGTGCTCATGTCGCGCACGTCGTGGCGGAAGGTGTCGAGGTAGCCGGTCGCCGGCGTCTTCCAGCCGGGGCCGTTGCGGCGGCTGAGCTCGTCGGCCGGAACGTCGACGTCGATGCTGCGCTTGGCGACGCTGATGGTGATCACATCGCCGTCGCGGATCTTGCCGATCGGGCCGCCGGTCGCCGCTTCGGGGTGGACCTCGGCCACGGTCAGGCCCTTGAGGCACAGCCCCGAGAGCTGCCCGTCGGTGACGAAGGCGGTCGTCTTGGCGAGGCCCGCGGCATCGAGCGCGAACAGGATCAGGCTGGCGCCCCCGCCCATCGCCGGGCCGCCCTTGAGGCCCTGGTTGCGGCTGACGACGACGTCGCCGGGCTGGACGACCCGGTCCTGGATCGCCTGCATGCACTCCTCGGTGCTTTCGAACACCCGCGCGGGGCCGGTGAACTCTTCGGGCCGCGAGCCGTCGCGAATGCCGAGGCGGACGACCGCGGTCTCAGCGAAGCTGCCCTTGAGGATGGCGATGCTCGGGCCGGGCCCGATCGGATCGTCCATCGGACGGATCACCTCGGGGCCGAGGATTTCATAACCTTCGAGGTTCTCGGCGAGCGTCTTGCCGGTACAGGTCAGCGCGGAGGTATCGATGCGGCTTTCGAGGCGCTTGAGCACCGCCCTCGCCCCGCCCGCGTCCTCGAACTGCTCGATCCGCACGTCGCCGGTGGGGCGCACGGCCGAGAGGACCGGAATGTCGCTCATCTCCTCCCACAGCTTGAACACGTCGAGGCCGTTCTGCGCCTCGATCGCGGTCGCCTGGAGGTGCTTGATCGCGTTGATCGAGCCCGAGACTGCCAACACGGTGGCGATGGCGTTGCGGAACGCGCCCTCGGTGAGGATCTGCCGAGGCTTCAAGTCCTCGTGCACCATCGCGACGATCCGCCGCGCCGCCTCGCGGGCATTGGCCTGCATCTTGGGGCTGTTGGCACGCACCGGCGCATGGCCGGGCAGGCACATGCCGAGCGCCTCGACCGTCGAGTGCATCGTATTGGCGGTCGCCATGCCCTGGCACACGCCGGGGCCCATGATCGCGTGCTCCGCCATTTCCTCGACGGGGAACTTGGGCGCCTTGCCGAAGCGCTCGCCGATGGAGCCGCCCCAGACGTCCTCGACGTCGATCGGCTCGCCATTTATCTCGCCGGCGGGCTGGTAGCCGCCGATGACCAGGATCGTCGGGATGTTGAGCCGGGCGGCGGCCATCAGGTGGCCGGGAGGAGTCTTGTCGCAGCTCGTCAGGCAGATCATCCCATCGAGCAGCGCCGCCTCGACCTGGACCTCGATGTCGTTGGCAATGATGTCGCGCCCGGCGAGGATGTAGCTGCCCTGCCTGGCCGCGCCCGTGATGAAGTCGCTCGGCGCGGCCGTGCGCACCTCGAAGGGCACGCCGCCGGCCGCACGGATCTCTTCCTTCACGATCCGGGCGATGCCGTCCAGGTGCGCATAACAGATCGCCAACTCGCTCGACGAGTTGACCACCGCGATCTTGGGCTTCTCCATATCCTCGAGGCTGAGACCGAGCGCGCGCCAGTTGGCGCGGCGGCTGGAGGAATTCGCGGCGAGGCTGCGGAGTGGCATTGGGCGCCCTTTCTCAAGATTCAGGTCGCGCGGGCTCGGATGCGGGGGGATACGCCTCCGCCCGGCGCGGGTAAACTGCGACGGCAAGGACGGGGAACCGGAACGATGGGGGGAGCTATCCTCCCGGTTCCCCTAACCCTTAAAAGTTGCTCCGCAGGCCCAGCTTGAACATCCGGCCGACGGGGTTGAACAGGACGTTATTGCCGCTGCCGTTCGCGCCCGGGAACCGCGGCGGATCCTGGTTGAGCACGTTGTCCACGCCGGCATAAAGCTCGAAGGCCTTCGCGAAATCGGTCTGGAGTTTCACCGTGGCGAGCAGGTCCACGAAGATGCGCGACGGCACCGAATTGGTGTTCACGCTGTTCGGATTGGCGAACGAGAAATCCGGATCGCCCGGTTCGATGAAGGTCGGGTAGAAGAAGCCCTTGTTGATCCACCGGGCGTGGGTGGCGAAGGAGAACGTTTCGCCAAAATCGAAGCGCGCGCTGGCATCGACGGTCCAGTCGGGAATGCCCGGAGGCGTGCCTCCGCGCAGGCCGGTCTGCCCCGCGCGATCGGTCGGGCCGACCGCATCGATCGTGATCAGGTCCTTGACGTAATTCGCCAGCACCACGAGCGAGAGCTTGTTGTCGCCGCCGAGCGGCTGGGTGTAGTCCAGCTCGAAATCGATCCCCCGGGCGATCAGCCGGTTAACGTTCTGGATCGTGTCCTGGATGTTGAGCACGTTCTTGTTGGCATCGCGCGTCACCAGCGAACAGCTCAGAGTGTCGCCGGCGACGCAGCGATTGACGATGTTCTGCTGGCCGAGCGTGCTGATCGCGTTGTCGATCTTGATGTCGTACCAGTCGGCCGAGCCACGGAACCGGCCGAGGAAGCCGCCTTGCGGCTGCAGGACTACCCCGGCGGTGAAGGTATCGGCCTTCTCCGGCTTCAGGTTGGGGTTGGACCCGGTGGTGATCGGCACGATCACCTGGATGCCACCGTTGCCGGTGTCGGTGAGGATTCCGGTGCCGGTGGTCTGCGGGCCGAACAGCTCCGAAACGTTGGGTGCGCGGATGTCGCGCGAGCGCGTGACCCGGAAGCGGATGGCTTCGATCGGCGCCCAGACGCCGCCGATCTTCCAGGTCGTGGCGTTGACCGTGCTGGTCGGATGGAAATCGCTCGAACGCTTGTAGTGCGTCCGCCGCGCGGCGCCGTTGAGGCTCAGCTCGCGAGTGAACGACAAGTCGCGCAGCAGCGGGATTTCGACTTCGCCGTAAACCTCGCTCACCGCGATCTGGCCGGAGACGAGCGAGCCGTTGCCGGTGTTGAAGAAGCCGCCCTTTTGCGAGATCGGGTCGGTATTGCCGTTGACGTCGTCGTTGCGGTACTCGGCGCCGACCGCGACCCCCAGGGGGCCGGCCGGCAAGTCGATGAGATTGCCCGAGATGTTGGCGGCCACGACGTGCTCAGTGGTGACGTTGGTCTGGAAGCCCTCGCCGGTCACGTAGTCCTTGGCGGACTGGAACGTCGCGCCCTGGGCGAAGCCGAACGGGTTCAGCGGCACGCAGGCCGGATCGTCGTTGGCGGTGCTGGCGTCGGCGTTGACCCGGCAGACCGGCTGGCCGTTCAGGGTCGTCACGTCGAGCGCGCGGGTGATGTTCGCGGAGATCGTGTTGTTGGTCAGATCGCTGCGGAATTTGTTGTGGCCGTACTGGTAATAGAAATCCGCGGTCCAGCTGCCGCCGATCTCGTATTTGGCCGAGGTCACCACGCGGAACAGGTTGTCGCGCACGAAAATCTGCGCCGGGCCGATGTCGCTGAAGCCCTTGCCCAGGGTAAAGCTGGTCAGGTTGCTGTTGGCGAGGATCGTCGGGATGTCGAGTGTCGGATCGCTCGAGCGCGGGATGAACGGATTGTCGGCGCTGATTTTGATCGCGTTGCTGCGATAAGCGGCGCTGCGGTGATGGCCTTCGCTGCGGCCGAGGTTGACGCCGACCTCGAACGTGAGGGACGGGGTGGCTTCCCAGGTCAGATAGCTCATCGCGCTGTAGCGCTCGGTGGGCGAGACGATCGGGAAGTCGAAATAGGGGTTGTTTTCGGCCGGGCCGCCTCCCTCGCCACCGGCCATCCAGATGGAGTTGACGAGGTAGCCGAACTGGAACCGGCGCGGGGTGCCGTCGGCGTCGAAGGCGATGCCGTCGATCGGCCGCAGCACCGGCACGTCATGGCCGACGTAGGCGCTCGACGGCGGCGTTGTCACGCCGTTGAAGCGCGCGCTCCAGGTGTTGGCGTCGGGCAGGATGTTGCTCGCCGGAATTGTCGGCGTCTGCCCAGGGGCGAGCGCGTTGCGGCCGACGATGATCAGGCCGTCCCGGCACCAGTCGCGGTCGCGGCAGTTGTCGATCCCATCGGACTTCTCCCACTCGCCGCCGACCACCAGGTGGAGGTTGTCGCCGAGGGCCCAGCCGGCTTCGCCGCCGACCTGGCGCGTGAAGTTGTCGCCCGCGTTCGAGATGCCGAGCTCGCCGGTGAGCTTGTAGCCGGTGAACGTCTTGTCGATCAGCAGGTTGACCACGCCGGCGACCGCATCCGAGCCGTAGACGGCCGAAGCGCCGCCGGTGACCACTTCGGCGCGCGACAGCATGATCGAGGGCACCATGTTGGTGTCGACCGTCGCCTGGGTCGTCGCCGGCACGAAGCGCTTGCCGTCGACCAGCGTCAGCGTCCGGACCGCGCCGAGGCCGCGCAAGTCGAGAATGCGACCACCTATGGCCTGACCGGGCGCCGCATTGAGGCCGGAGGTGGCGGGGGTCTGCGTGGCGCGGAACGCCGGCAGCTCGTTGAGCGCGTCACCCACGTTGGTGAGGCCGCGGTCCTGCAGCCGCTGGGCCCCGAGGATCGTCACAGGGGTGGGCCGGTCGAAGCTCGATTGAATGCGCGAGCCGGTCACCACGATGCCGGCGTTGTCGCTGTCGGCCGGGGCCGGCGTGGCATCCTGCGCCTGGGTCGAGGCGTCGGCGCCCGCGTCCTGCGCGCTGGCGGGGACGTAGCTCAGGGCGCAAGTGGCCATCGCCACGGCCCATGTCGAAACGCGGGCACCCTTGATGCAAGACATCATCATCCGACCTCTCCCTGCAGATGGCCATTTTCTGGCTGTTGCATTTGCGGTTAGGCCAAGCGCGGTGTATCGAGAATAGCGCTTAATGCGATGTCACAATTCTCGAATCGAGAACAATGGATAACCTGCTCAACGTTCGCACTTTTCTCGCCGCGGCCCGCCTCGGCAGCTTCGCCGCGGCGGCTCGTTCGTTCGCGGTTTCCCCTTCCGTGGTGTCCAAGCGGATCAATCAGCTGGAGCACGAATTCCGCGTTCCCCTGTTCCACCGCTCGACTCGCGACTTGCGGCTGACTGAAGACGGCGCCCGCCTCCTGCCCCGCTGCATGAAACTGCTCACCGAGTATGACGGTATCCGCGACATCGCCCCGACGACGGAGGTAAGCGGCCTACTTCGCGTCGATGCACCCGGGTCGGTGACCGCGCTGATCCTGGGCCCGATATTCTGCGACTTCCTGGCCGAGTATCCGGCCGTAGACCTTGACCTCCGGTTGACCGACAGGCTGGACAGTCCCCTTGCGCGGAATTGCGACCTGACGATCGGCACCCGCCCCTCGACCGACGAGAACATCCGCGATTTCCCGCTGATGCCTTATCCGTGCGCCGCTTATGCCAGTAGCGCATACCTCGATCGCCGCGGAAGCCCGAGGCACCCTCGCGACCTGGCCGAGCACGACTGCCTCGTGTCGCTCCTGCATGGCAAGACATGGCATTTCTATGGCGACGAGGGTGACGTCGGGCTGACGGTCAGCCCGCGTCTTTCGGTAAACGACACCATAATCCTGCGCGAAGCCGTACGGCGTGGCCTGGGCATAGCCATCTTGCCCGCGTTCCTTGCGGAAGATGATCTGGCAGACGGAGCGGTGCGGCACGTGCTACCGGGCTTTCGACCACCACCGATGTGGATAAAAGCTCAGATTCCCACGCACAAGGCGGCCAAGCCGGGCGTCAACGCTCTGCTGGATTTTCTGAGAAGCAAATTGCTCAGCCCGCGCCAATAGCGTGTGCGGCTCTCGGCGTTGTTTTCAGCGTTGCGCACATGCCTGCCCCCGGGCGTTCAGGGACTTATGGCCCCCTGAACCGGTCACGATTCGTGCCGGCTGACGCCTTCCCAAGTCGCGCCGATTGCCGCTCGACAATCTCATACGGCATTTCGATGACGGCAGGTTCCATCGACTCTTCTTCACCAGCAGCCCGGACGAGGTGCTCGACGGCGACCTGGGCCATCTTGACGATCGGTTGCCGCACGGTCGTCAGCGGGGGCCAAACCAACGTCGCGACCAGCGAATCGTCGAAGCCGGCGACGGAAAGGTCGTCAGGCACTTTGAGCCCAAGACGCATCGCGGCGGCAAGAACGCCGGCCGCCATGTCGTCGTTGGCGGCGAATATCGCGCTCGGCCGGGATGGGGCCGTCAGGAGGTCGAGACCCGCCCGCATGCCGGAATCGAACGTGAAGTTACCGTCGAGGACTTGCGGTTCGCAACTTTCGTGCGCGGCCATGGCTTCGAGGAAGCCGGCTTGACGCTTACTCGCGGCAACATGCGCCGGCGGTCCGGAGATGAACCCGATCCGGCGGTGGCCCGCCTGGATCAGACGCCGGGTCATGGCCTCCGCGGCCCCGCGATCGTCGATGAAGAGCGAAGGTGAATTCGCGCTGGGTCTGCCCGGAAGGATTTGCACGAACGGAGTCCCGAGCTCCGTTAGCGTTTCGGTCACCAGCGTCATGTCGACGAGCGGCGGACAGAGCAACACGCCATCGACCCGCAGGTTACGGAATTGCTGGGCGAGTTCGCTGGCCAGCCGCTTCGAGCGGAGATCGACGCTTTCGATCGTCAACTGGTAGCCGGCGCTCCGGCAAGCCATGATGGCTCCTGCTTGCAGGCTCATGAAGAACGTCGGCGGTGCCGAGTTTTGCGAGCCGCCGGTCCCGTCCTGATCGAGCCCGAGCGGGCCGATGAGCAGGCCGATGGCGAACGCTCGATTGCCTCGCAGAGAGCGGGCCGCAAGGTTCGGCCGGTAATCGAGCTCCCGCATCACGCGCTCGACCCTCTGACGCAACTCGGCGCTGACGTTGCTGTTGGCATTGAGCACGCGCGACACGGTCTTGAACGAGACCCCCGCCCGGTTGGCGATGTCGACGATCGTGACCCGGTTCCGCCCCTTGCTCATCGGGGTGCGGTATCACGCTGAAGCCGATTTGGGAATTCCGCGTCCGCGCCATTCCTCGTCATGACAACGTAGTCAATCGTCCAATGGCGGTCGGAGCCGCGGAGCAATGGGTTCGAAACGTATAGGGTGCATATTCACCAAGATACATGATCACGACTTGACAACGTTGTCCTCGTTGCGTCAAGCGTCGCCGCGACAAGACCGACACGGGCGACCCGCATCCGGTGACACCGGCACTCGCGGCTCTCGATGTCGGCCGAAACCCACAGGGAGGCAATCATGATCAGGATACGCGCGGCCCTTCGCGTCGGCGGGAGCGGGTTCGCCCTCGCAGCTTTGTCACTCGTTTCGAGCCAGGCGTGGGCTCAGGATCAGGCAACACCCGCTGACCAGGCCGACACGGCCGCACAGGCTCAGCCGGACCAGGGTGCAAGCAGCGAGAAGACCAAGGCCGCGGAGGAGATCGTCGTCACCGGGACGAACATCTCGGGCGTCAAGCCGGTCGGCAGCGAATCGGTGGTGCTCGACCGCGACACCGTCCTCGCCACGGGCAAGTCCAACGTTGCCGATGTCCTGCGAACCTTGCCGCAAGTGCAGAACGCGGCGGGCTCGTTTTCCTCGGCTGCCAGCGGCGGCTCGGGAAGCGCACAAAACGGCGCCAACCCGACGCGGGGCACCGCGATCAACTTGCGCGGTGTTGGGCAAGGCGCAACGCTTACGCTCGTCGATGGCCACCGGATTACTCCGAACGGCACGGCCACGGCTTTCACCGAAGCCAACCAGGTCCCGATCTCCGCCATCGAGCGCATCGAGGTGATCGCCGACAGCGCCTCGGCAATCTACGGGTCCGACGCGATCGCGGGCGTGGTCAACTACGTCCTGCGCAAGGATTTTACCGGCGTCGAGGTCGGCGGACGCACGTCGTTCGGCGATTACGGTCAATCCGAATGGGCGCTCTACGGAACCGCCGGCTTTCGCTGGCAGCCGAGCTTCGGCGACGGCAACATCATCGCGACGCTCGAATACGGCGACCGTTCTCCATATCTGCGCGGCCGAAATCCCCGGTTGCGCGAAGACCAGCGGCCCTTCGGCGGCAACGACAACCGCGTCAACGGCAACACCGCCACCATTCCGGTCAATGGCAACATCGTCATCCCCACCGCCAATGGGCTGACCAACCCGAACTTTCCGCAAGGCGCGGCCAACACTTATTACGCGCTACCGCTGCTGAGCGGTGACCAGATCCCGACGATCGCCGATCTGCTGGAGGTCCGTTCGAACGGATCGTGCACCGGCGCCGCGACACCGACCTGCGCCGCTTATCCGAACGTGATCGATCGTTCCGACTTCGAGGACTACCTAGGTCGGCAGAAGCGCTGGCAGGCGGCGGTGTTCCTCAACCAGGACATTGGACCAATCAGCTTTTACGACGAGTTCTTCTGGACCAAGACCAAACAGTTCACGCGCACATACGCCAGCGGCAACCAGAGCCTCAGCCCCTCGGTTACGATCAATCCCGGCAGCCCCTATTACCTGAACCTGCCGAACACGAGCCGCTCGCCGTTTCCGCCGTTCGTGGCCCCTGCGCCGCAGCCGATCACAGTGCAGATCAACCTGCTGGCGCGAATGCCGGCCGGCGCGCCCCGCTTCGGCAGCCAGAACCCCGACGAAAGCTTCAACAACACCTTCGGGGCGCGAGCCAAGCTGTTCGGCGATTGGCGCGGCGAGGTCTATTACACGTATGGCCAGGACAAGAACTGCGGCATTTGCTACCTCGGCAACTACATCTCGCTGGAGAGCAACAGCCTTACCGGCGTGCCCGCCGCCAACGCTCTTCAGCAGCTGGTGAACCGGCCTTTGTCGGATCCGCTCCATCTCAACCCTTATTCGGGCGATCCTTTCACGCAAGCACAGCTCGATTACATTCTCGGAACCAACAGCCAGTACGCGCAGAACTGGAGCCACGACGTCGTCGCGAAGGTCGACGGCAGCGTGTTCGCCCTGCCCGCCGGCAGGGTGAGGGTCGCGGCGGGCGGCGAATACTATCACGGCCTGCAGAAGCTCCAGAACGACGCCAACCGTCCGCCCGATCCAGGCCCGGTCACCACTCCGGACGCGCGGGCGCGCACTACGCGCACGCAATACGCCGCGTTCGGCGAGCTCTACGTGCCTCTGATCTCGAGCGACATGGGCGTGCCGCTGATCCACTCGCTGACCATAAGCGGTGCGCTGCGCTACGACCATTATTCGGATTTCGGTTCAACCACGAACAAGAAGGTCAGCGGGACCTGGGAAGTGACCGACGCACTGCGGGTCCGCGCTTCCTGGGGCACGTCGTTCCGCGCTCCAGGGCTACCCGAACTCAACGCTGGCGTGTTCTCGCTCGCGCTGGGCTCGGTCGGCACTCCGGGGGCAGGCGTGACGGATATTCCGACCCAACCGAATGGCTCGGCCAACGTGCTCAACTACATCGGCAACAACCCGAACCTGAAGCCGGAGACCGGCCAGAACTGGCAGATCGGCGCCGACTTCGAACCGGCCGTCGTTCCCGGCCTGAAGCTCTCGGCGACGTATTACAACATCAGCTACAAGAACAAGCTCGGCAGCGCCGGCGTGCCCCTGGCGATTTTCTCGGGCGGGCCGTTCGCGAGCCCTGAGCTCGAGGCGCTCTACCGGCCTTACGTGATCCCGATCCACAACACCAACGTCACCCCCACCGGGTGCACGCTGGATCCGGCGCTCGGGCAATTCGGCAACTTCCTCTACGGCGCCGCCATCGGCTTCAATCCGCGCGACTTGTGCAACGTCAACGTGGTCGTCGACGCCCGCGGGGTCAGCGCGGCCAACACCTTCCAGGATGGGCTGGATCTCAGCGCGAATTACTTCCGCGATACGCGCATCGGCTCGTTCGCGCTGAACCTCTCAGCGAGCAAGATCTTCACCAACACCCAGCGAACGGTCGCCGGTGCGCCGATGGTCGACGTGCTCGATACGATCGGCAATCCGGTCAGCTGGCGCGGCCGCGGCGGGCTCACCTACTCGACCGGCCCCCTCGCTGTGACCTTGTTCGGCAATTACGTTGGGCCTTACACCAACGACAAGCCGATCTCGATCCTTGGTGCGGTCCAGCCCGAATCCCGCGTCGGATCGTGGACGACGTTCGATTTCAACATCGGCTTCAACTTCCCGCGCGATGAAGAGAAGTGGAGCTTCCTGCAGGGTTTGCGGCTCAACCTCTCGGTAACGAACCTGTTCGACAAGGCACCGCCGATCGTGGAATCGACCGTTTCGGGCAATTCCTCGATCGATCTCTTCACCCACAACGCCTTCGGCCGGAGCATGCAGATCCAGCTATCGAAGGCCTTCTAAGGAATGAGGGGCGGCGGAGTCCGGGACTCGATCCCGGTCTCCCTCTGCCCAACATTCGCATCGCCGGCCAGGTACCGCCGACTTGGAGAATGAAAGGGTTCGCATGAAACAGCACCAGCCACTTTTCGACATCGTCACCGCAGCCGCCTTCGCCATCGCCGCGCCCGCGAGCGCTCGGGATGGAGCGACGGCCACGATCGACACCGGCACCCTTCAGGGAACGTCCGCCGACGGTGTCCGGAGTTGGAAAGGCATTCCTTTCGCCGCCCCGCCCGTCGGAGATCTGCGCTGGCGCGCGCCGCAACCGGCGGCTCATTGGCAGGGTACCCGCAACGCGAGCCAATACGGGCACGATTGCATGCAGGTTCCGTTCCCGAGCGACGCCGCACCGCTCGGCACGCCGCCGGACGAAGACTGCCTCTACGCCAACGTGTGGCGGCCGGCGAACGAGAAGGCAAAGCTGCCGGTGATCTTCTGGATTTACGGCGGCGGCTTCGTCAACGGCGGCGCTTCCCCGCCGACGTACTCCGGCGCAGAGCTCGCGAAGAAGGGCGTGGTGTTCGTCAGCGCCAACTACCGGGTCGGCCGGTTCGGGACTTTCGCTCATCCGGCGCTGACGCAGGCCAACGAAGACGGCGGCCTGCTCGGCAATTACGGCTACATGGACCAGCTCGCCGCGCTCAAATGGGTCCAGCGCAACGTCGCCGCGTTCGGCGGCGATCCCGATAACGTGACCATCGTCGGCGAAAGCGCAGGCGGCATGTCGGTGCACACGCTGGTGACCTCACCGATGGCCAAGGGCCTGTTCGAGAAAGCGGTAGTCATGTCCGGCAGTGACGGCGGCAGCATGGGTGGAAGCGATCTCGCCGCGGTCGAGCAGATCGGCATCGACTTCGCCAAGTCCAAGGGCATCGAGCCGGGCGATCCGGAAGCGTTGCACAAGCTGCGCGCGTTGAGCCAGGAGCAGGTGACCGACGGGCTCAACATGATGGCGATGTTCACCGCGCAAGGCCCGCGCACGTTCGCCAGCCCGTTTGCCGACGGCAAGCTCGCGGTCAACGCGGGCGCCGCTTATGCCGCAGGGAATTTCGCCCACGTGCCGATGATGATCGGCGCGACCAGTGGCGACATGGGCGGCAAGACCGGGTTCATGATCGCCGGCGCCCGCAAAGTCGAGACGGCGGTCGCCGGGCAAGGCGTTCCGATTTACGCCTATCGCTTCTCCTACGTCGCGGAGAACCCGCCGCCGCCCCCGCCAGGAATGCCACCGCAGGAGGGGGCCGGTCACGCTAGCGACATTCCGTTCTTCTTCGATACCCAGGCACTCAAGTACGAGGAGCGGACAACCCCGCGCGACAACGCCATGGGCGAGACGATCAGCACCTATCTGACGAACTTCGCCAGGACCGGCGATCCCAACGGCGCGGGGCTGCCGGCTTGGCCGCGCTACGACGCGGCGAAGGACGAGATCATGGATTTCGCGCCGAACGGTCGCGCCATTGCGGAAAAAGACCCCTGGGGGGCGGAAATAGGCGCGGCCGCACCCGCCAGTCGGTGAGGCAGGCCGCCGAAATGCCCGAAATTAAGAGGGAATTCGCGTGAGATACCTCATCCCCACAGCCGCCGCCGCGCTCCTGCTCGCCGCCATCCCCGCCTTGCCGGCGCCGGCGCAGGACCCCGACGCGCGCGCCGCGGCGACCGAAGCGCAGATGACCGATGCGGAGCGTTACCAGCTACTGCACACGATCATGCCCGTCCGCTTCGGCCCCGATGCGCCGGAACCACCGGCCGGCGTGAAGGCCATGGCTGGCTACAATCCCGGTGTGCCGCGGCTCGGCATCCGGCCGATGACGCAGACCGATGCCAGCCTCGGCGTCACCAATCCGCTGCAAGGCCGCCCGGGCGACGTGGCCACGGCGCTGCCTTCGGGCTTGCTCACGGCCGCCACCTTCGCTCCCGCCGTCGCGCGCGCTGGCGGCGCGATCATCGGCAACGAGGCGCGGGCCAAGGGTTTCAACGTGCTGCTCGGCCCCGGGCTCAACCTGGCGCGCGATCCGCGTGCCGGCCGCAACTTCGAATACCTCGGCGAGGACCCGCTGCTCGCCGGCACGCTCGCGGCGGAAGTCATCCGCGGTATCCAGAGCGAGCATGTCGTCGCCACGGCCAAGCATTACGTTCTCAACGACCAGGAAACCCTGCGCCAATCGCTCGATGCCCACATCGAGGAAGGAGCGCTGCGTGAATCCGATCTGCTCGCCTTCGAGCTGGCGGTCGAGCGGGGACAGCCCGGCTCGGTGATGTGCGCCTACAATCGGATTAACGGAGATTACGGCTGCGGCAGCGATTTCCTGCTCAATCGCGTGCTGAAGCACGATTGGGGCTTCAAAGGCTGGGCGATGTCCGATTGGGGCGCCGTTCACTCGGTCGACTATGCGGCCAAGGGTCTCGATCAGCAGGCTGGCGCGAATCTCGACGCGCAGATCTGGTTCGACCAGCCGCTACGGGAGGAAATCGCCGCCGGCCGCATCCCCAAGGCGCGGATTTCCGAGATGGCGCGGCGCATCTTGCGCGGCCTCTACGCATCGGGGGCCAACGAAGCCGCACCTGAGCATGCGATCGATTATGCCGCGCACGCGGCGATCGTACGCAAATCGGCGGCCCAAGGCATGGTGCTCCTCAAGAACGACGGCATTCTGCCCCTGGCGGCCACGGCCAAACGGATCGCAATCATCGGCGGCATGGCGTCTGTCGGCGTGCTGACCGGAGGCGGCTCCGCGCAAGTCACTCCAGTCGGTGGACCGGCCGCCACGATCCCGATGACTGGCGCCGGGCCGATGGCCGCCTTCGCCAAGGCGATCTACGTTGGCTCCTCGCCGGTCGACGCTTTGCGAAGCGCGCTGCCCAGCGCCAAGGTCGATTACGATTCGGGTTACGATCTTGCCACAGCGGCGGCGGCGGCGAAGTCCGCCGAAGTGGCAATCGTCTTTGCCACCAAGTGGCAGATGGAAGGCGCCGATGCCGGCTCGCTCAGCCTGCCGGAAGGGCAGGATGCTCTGATTGCCGCGGTCGCCGCCGCTAATCCCAACACGATCGTGGTGCTCGAGACCGGCAACCCGGTGACGATGCCTTGGCTGGGTCTGGTCAAGGCCGTGGTGGAAGCGTGGTATCCGGGCCAAGCGGGCGGCGCGGCCATCGCCGACGTGCTGACAGGTGCCGTGAACCCCTCGGGGCGGCTACCGATCACCTTCCCGGCCGACGAGCGGCAAACTCCGCGGCCGGAGATTCCCGGGTTCGGTTTGCCTCAGGGAAGTGCGCAGGTGGTGACGTATAGCGAAGGCGCAGATGTCGGTTATCGCTGGTTCGCCAAGCAGCGTCAGAAGCCGTTGTTCCCGTTTGGCTACGGGCTCAGCTACACCCGTTTCGAGCACGCCGGCCTGGCTCTGACGAAGGGCAAGCAACTGCGGGCGACTTTCACCGTGCGCAACACCGGAGCTCGGGCCGGAGCGGACGTGCCTCAGCTCTATCTGACCGGCATCGGCGGCGCCCCGGTGCGCCGCCTGGTCGGCTTCACCAAATTCGAGCTAGAGCCGGGCGAGAGCCGGACCGTCACGATCGACATCGATCCTCGACTGATCGCCCGGTGGTCCGATGGACGTTGGCGGATCGATGGCGGCGAGTACCGCTTCGTCCTGGCGAAAGCGTCGCTCGACGACAGCGAGGGACTCACCGCCTCGATCGCCATCAAGCCGCGCAGCTGGGGTTACGACTGAGCGTAGCGGCCGAGCGCCCGCCTTTCACTATTCCTTTGATTCAGAAGTTACCCCGTAATCCAACGGTTTGCGGAAGACCCTGGACGGCTTGTCATTAACCTGCAGCAAAATTCTTGCCTGCCGGAATAATTATTCCTAGACCAGAGAATATAGAACTGGTTGGGGAGAGAGTATCATGGCTGCTCGGCTGTTTTGGAGCGTTTCCGCCACCGCGTTGCTCGCCGGCTTGCCGCTTCAGGCGGCGAGCGCGCAGGATTCGGCGCCGGTGCCGCAAAGCACTCCCGACGCCAACTCGCCGGCCGGTGCCGCAGTGCCGCCGGCGAGTCCGGCGCAGGAGGGCGGGCTCGGCGAGATCATCGTCACCGCGCAGCGGGTCGAGGAAAGCAGCCAGCGCGCACCGATCGCGATCGACGTGATCTCGCCCGAGGAGCTTGTGCGCCAGAACGTCATCCGGCCGGAGGATCTTTCGCGCACCAGCACCGCGCTGTCGGCCACGGGCAGCACAGGCGGCCCGACCACCGTGTTCTTCGTGCGCGGCGTCGGCAATGCGACCGTCAACGCCTATTCTGATCCGGCAATCTCGTTCAACTACGACGGCGTTTACATCGGCCGGCCGAGTTCCACGTCGGGCGTGTTCTACGACCTGCAGCGGGTCGAGGTGCTGAAAGGGCCACAAGGGACCCTTTACGGACGCAACGCCACCGGCGGCGCGATCAACGTCATCCCCAACCGGCCGAAGCTGAACGACACTTCCGTCGAATTCTCGGCCGGCTATGGCAATTACGACTGGCTGACCGGCCAGGCCGCGGTCAACCTTCCGCTGGGCGACAAGGTGGCCGTGCGCGTGGCCGGCTCGCTGTCCAACCATGACGGATTCGACACCGATGGCACCGGAAAGCAGCGCGAATATGCCGGCCGCATCCAGATCTATGCCGAGCCGACCGACCGGCTCAGCCTGCGGCTGGCGGCCGACGGCTCGCATCGCGGCGGCAGCAGCATCAGCGGCTTCTACCTCGGCAAGGTCGATCCTACGTTCGGCCCCACCGGGTTCGCCGGCTACAATTTCACGCCGACCGGATTTTCGCCGCGTCAGGGCCTGTTCGACCCGGCTTCGCAGGCGCTGCTGGCCTCGCGCTTCGTGTCGCAAGTCGGCAGGGCTGGCCAGGTCGTCGACGGTTTTCCGTTCGACGATGACGATTACTGGGGTGTCACGGCCGAGGCCAATTACGAGACGGACGCGGGCACTCTGACCATCCAGCCGGCCTATCGCGAAGCCAACATCGCCTATCAGTTCAACGCCGTGTTCCGCGGCGCGTTCTCGGCCGAGAAGGACAAGCAGACCAGCGTCGAGGCCCGCTGGGCCGGCGACATCGGAACCGCGGTCGATTACCTCATCGGAGGCATCTACTTCGACGAGGATATCGCCGCCACCGCGCGCTACGATCAGCAAACGCTGACCCCGTACCAGGACTTCACCACCGCCACGAAATCATGGGCCGGTTTCGGCAAGGTCACGGTCCACGCGACCGACAAGCTGAGCCTGACGGCCGCTGGCCGATACACATCGGACAAGAAGCGGTTCGACGGCACGTCCAACGTCTATATCCTGTTCTGCGGCAATCCCGCCCCGCCGCAGGATTTCTGTCCGACGTTGCCATTCATTCCGATCCTCGAGACCGAGCAGCAGTTCATCGACTTCTACACCTCCCGCGGAATCCCGATCATGCCCGTGCCACTGTTCGTGTTGCCGCCGCAGGCTGGCGGATCGCAGACGGCCCCGTTCGTGCTGTTTTCGCCGATCGTGATCAACTCCGGCCTCAAGAACGACAAGTTCACCTACCGCCTGGCGGCGCAATACGACATCACCCCGGCCAACATGGTCTATGCCAGCTTTGAGACGGGTTACCACGCCGGCGGTTTCTCGTTCGCCCGCGGCGTCGAGACCTACAAGCCCGAAACGATCGACGCCTACACGGTGGGCACTAAGAACCGTTTCTTCGGCAACACCCTGCAGGTCAACCTCGAAGCCTTCTTGTGGAAGTACCGGAATCAGCAGTTCAGCCAGTTTGGATATGATCTGGGCAATCCGCCCGCGACAGTGTTCCTCACCCGCAACATCGGCAACAGCACGATCAAGGGAGTTGACCTCGACGTCGACGTGAAGCCGACGCGCAACACTCTGCTCTCCGCCTCGGTGCAGTACCTCCACGGAGTATACGACAGCTTCACCTACTTCGTGCCTAACCAAGGGCTTCCGCCGAATTCGACCTGTGCCTTCGCGCCGACCACGCAGACCGTCAACGGCACGGTGCTGGCGCTTTACCAGATCGACTGTTCGGGCAAGCCGGCGTTCAACTCGCCGAAATGGTCGGTCAACCTGAACGCCGAGCAGACGATCCCGCTCGATGCCTTCAAGGTCGTCCTCCAGGCCGGCACCCGCTATCGCAGTTCCAGCTATTCGACCGCGGATTACCTCCCGTACCTGCAATCGAAGTCGAACTTCGTCAGCGACGCGTCGATCACCCTGAGCGACAACGATGACCGGATGTTTGCGAGCGTTTATGTTCGGAACATCGAGAACAGCCAGCGCCAGCTCGGCGGCACGGTCAATACCGCGAATCTGATCGTATCCGCTGTCGAACAGCCGCGAACCTACGGTATCCGGATCGGCGGCAAGTTCTAGCGAACCCGAGCCACCGTCCATACCCAACAAACGGAGCAGCAAAGCATGTCCGCGAGAGTGAACGACCTTCAGTTTGTCGCCATGGCCGTGCCCGACCTTGCCGCGGAGCGTGAGTTCTTCGGCAAGACCTGGGGCCTCGTCGAAGTCGGCGAGAAGGACGGGATGGTCTATTTCGCCGCCGAGGGCTCGCCCCATCCTTACGTCATCCGGCTGCGGCAGGATGCCGAGAACAAAACCGACCTGATCGGGTTCTCCGCAGCCTCTCGCGGGGACGTCGATGCGTTGTTCGAGCAGGTGGAGACGGCGGGCGCGAAAATCATTTCCGAGCCCGGGGCGATGATCGACCCCGCCGGGGACTATCGCTTCCGCTTCTTCGATCCCGATGGCCGGGCGATGCAGGTCGCCACCGGCGGCGAGCAGCGCGCGCACCGCAAGCTGGCGCCGGGCGAGGCGATTCCGATCGGTATCAGCCACGTCGTGTTCCATTCGCCCGATCACAAGGGCCTGGCCGAGTTCTACCAGAAGGCGCTGGGCTTCCGCCTGTCGGACTGGCTCGGGGAGTTCATGGTCTTCCTGCGCTGCAATCCGGCACATCACCGGCTGGCGATCCTGCCGGGGCCGCCGGCGCTCAACCACGTGGCGTTCGACGTCAGCTCGATCGACGAGATGATGCGCGGCCTGGCGCGGATGCACGAAAGCGGCGTCAAGCTGCAGTGGGGCCCTGGCCGCCACGTCGCCGGGAACAACACCTTCAGCTATTTCGAGACGCCCAACGGCAACGCGGTGGAGTACACTTCGGACCTCGAAGAGGTGGACGACGAAACCTGGGTCGCGCAGACCTATGAGCCGTCGCCGGCAATCACCGACCAGTGGGGCACCGGACGGATCATCACCGGCAACGTGCCCAATGCGGCGATGAGCCCCGACAAGGGCTTGTGGCAGGTTCCGGCTTGAGCGCGGTGGCCGGGGGAAGGCGATGATCGGCAAGGCCCTGGTGATCGGCGGAGGCGTCGGCGGGATGAGCGCGGCGTTGTCGCTGGCGCGGCGCGGCGTCGGGGTCGAGCTGGCCGACGCCGACCCGCACTGGCGGGCCTACGGCGCCGGAATCAGCGTCACCGGCCTGTCGCTTCGCGCCTTCGACGACCTCGGGATCCTGGACGAAGTGCGCGAGAAGGGCTTCGTCGGCGGCGGCATCCGTCTGCGCACCGTCGATGGCGGCGTGATCATGGAAACGCCGCCGATCCCGCCTGACGCGCCGCCGGTCGCCCGCAGCGGCGGCATCATGCGACCGGTGCTGCACGAAATCATGTCGCACCGCGTGCGCCAGGCCGGGGTCCGGGTCACGCTCGGCGCCGAGATCGACCAGCTTGCGCAGGACCCGGGCGGCGTGAACGTCGCATTCCCCGACGGCCGGCAAGAGCGCTTCGACCTGGTCGTTGGCGCCGACGGGATTTTCTCGAACACGCGCCAAGCGCTGTTTCCCGATGCGCCCAGGCCGCGCTTCACCGGGCAGGGCTGCTGGCGCATTGTCGCCGACCGACCGCCGGGGGTGGATCGTGCGGAGATGTGGCTTGGCGGCCCTGTGAAGCTCGGCTTCAATCCCGTTTCGGACGACAAGATGTACGCCTTCATCCTCGAACATGTGCCCGACAATCCCTGGTACGAGCCCGAGGAGCAGTTGCCGCACGTCGCCGAGCTGCTGCAGCCATACGGCGGCTTCGTGCCGGCGATCCGCGACAATCTCGGCGAAAGCTCGCTGATCAACTATCGTCCGCTCGAGTGCCTGATGCTGCCGGCGCCATGGCACAACGGCCGCGTGGTGCTGATCGGCGACGCGGTCCACGCGACCACACCGCACATGGCTTCGGGCGCGGGCATGGCGGTCGAGGACGGCCTGGTGCTGGCGGAAGAGATGGCCGCGCACGACAACGTCGCCGACGCGCTCGCCGCCTTCACCGCCCGTCGTTTCGAACGCGCGCGGATGGTGGTCGAGAACTCGGTGCGGATCGGCGAGATCGAGATGGCCGGCGGTAACCAGATGGACGCCAACGCGATGCTCGGCGACACGATGCAGAAACTGCAGCAACCTTACTGAGCGGAACTCGGCAATGACTTATGGACTGGCAACGGTGGCGATCGATGGCGCCTCGCAAGCGGTGCTCGTGCGCGGCGAGCGCTTCGTGCCGCTCAGGCATTGGGGCGAGGAACGGACCTTGCGGGACTTGCTGGCGGACTGGGAAGCCGTGGCCGCCAAGTTCGGCGAATGGGCGGCGGACGAAGGAGCTTTCGCTTCGGCCGGCGATTTCACCACGGCAGCCGTGCGGGCCCCCTACCGTCCAGGGCAGGTGTTCTGCACCGGCGCGAATTACAAGAAACACGTCGTCGGGCTGGTGATGGGCGATCCCTCGATGCGTACCGCCGAGCACGAGGCGCAGTCGCCCGAAGAGAGGAAGAGCCGCGTCGAGGCGATGATGGACCAGCGCGCCAAAGCGCTGCCGTTCGTGTTCTTGAAGCTGCCTTCCTGCGTCGTCGGTCCGCTGGACGACGTGGTCCTGCCGAAAAATGTCGAGAAGCCTGATTGGGAGCTGGAGCTCGGGGTGGTCATCGGCAAGCGCGCGCATCATGTCGGCGAAGCGGAGGCCATGGACTGCGTGGCGGGCTTCGCGGTGGTCAACGACGTGACCGCGCGCGAGCACATCTTCCGCCGCGACGGATCGGCGATCGGTGCCGACTGGCTTTCGGGGAAGTGCTTCCCGACGTTCCTGCCGTTCGGGCCGATGATCGTGCCGAAAGACCAGGCGGGCGATCCCTATGGCCTGACGATTACACTAAGGGTCAACGGTAGGACCTACCAGGACGAAAGCACGTCCGACATGATGGCCTCGATCGAGCGGCAGATCGCCTACCTCTCGGATCGGGTGGTGCTCGAGCCCGGCGATCTTATCTGCACTGGCTCCCCATACGGCAACGGCTCGGCGTTCGGCGTCTTCCTCAAGCCGGGAGATGTGATGGAAGGGACCATCACCGGCCTCGGCACCCAGCGCAACTGCTGCGTGGCCGAGAAGTAGCTAGCGCTTGCGGAGCCCTTCGGTAACGAGCTCGGTCACAAAGGCTTCGTACTCGCGGCCGAGCTCTTCCATGTCCGTATCGTCGGGCACCATCAGCTTGACCAGCGGGGCGCCGCTGACGAAGAAATCGCTGATCCCGACGACCGCCAGGTACATGAACAGTGGATCGAACTTCCTGAGCTTGCCCTCGTGATCGAGCTCCTGCAGCCGGGCGTAGACCGAAATCGGGTGCCGGTTCCATTCGCGCATCTTCTCGCGCATCTCGGGCGAGCTGGCGGAATCGAGCTCTTCGACCATCAGCCGCTGCATGTGCTTGGCCGAGCGGGTGAAGCGGAAGGTGCCGTGGACCATGTCGGCGAGCAGCTCGACAGGGTCGCCTTCGTCCGGCGGCGGGCGGGTGGCCTCGGCGCCGATCTGCTTGGCCACTTCGAACAGCAGGTTCTCGCGGTTGCCGAAATAGTACCGCACCAGCGCCGGGTCGGCGTTCGCCCGGCGGGCCACCGCGGTGCTGGTCACTTGCGCTGGCGGCAGCTCCTGCAGCAGTTCGCGCGCCGCGGCAATCAGCGCCTCGCGGCCAACCCCGCTCGCGGACGCCGTGGGCCGCCCCTTGCCTCGCCTCACGGCCTTTTTCCGCCCCGCTGTCATCTCCGGCGAGTGCTACGCGCAACCTCGCCATCCGACAACCGCAGTTGCG
>Ga0207706_10001906_pt1 | contig 20489 bp, 16 predicted proteins | sample KBSC53metaG_FD_184318 | JGI IMG/M metagenome (GOLD analysis project Ga0207706, IMG submission 184318) | Corn rhizosphere microbial communities from Kellogg Biological Station, Michigan, USA - KBS C5-3 metaG (SPAdes) (version 2) | ecosystem: Host-associated > Plants > Roots > Rhizosphere > Soil ... | reverse complement strand
CTCGGCCGCCAGCCCGGTCAGCAGCGCGCGCGTGCTGGCGTCCCAGCGGTTCTTGGACAGGTCGGCGAACACGCCCGGCGCCGTCACCGCGAAGCGGTCGAAGCGGCCAGCGTCGGACGCGAACGCGCTGCGCAGGTCGAACGGCCTGCCCTTGGCGTCGTAATGGGCGCGCAGGGCCGCCCAGGCCTCCGTCTTGTCGCAGCGAACCAGGCTCATTTGGCGGCCTCGATCAACGCGTCGAGCTTGATGGAATCGGCGGCGAAGGCGCGGATGCCTTCGGCCAGCTTCTCGGTGGCCATCGCGTCCTCGTTGAGCGCGAAGCGGAATGCCGGCTCGTCGAAGTGCACGCGCTCCAGCGGCAGCGCCTGCGCGGCGTCGGCGTCGAGCGCGCGCGCGAGCGGCGCCGAATCCGATTGCAAGGCGCCCAGCAGCTCGGGGCTGATCGTCAGCAGGTCGGAGCCGGCCAGCGCCTGGATCTGGCCGACGTTGCGGAAGCTCGCGCCCATCACCTCGGTGGCGATGTCGAACTTCTTGTAGTAGGTGTAGATCTGCGCCACCGACTTCACGCCGGGGTCGTTGGCGCCGCTGTTGGCGGCTTCGTCCCACGAAGCGCCGGCGGACTTCTTGTACCAGTCGTAGATGCGGCCGACGAAGGGCGAGATCAGCTTCACGCCCGCATCACCGCAGGCCACCGCCTGGCAGAACGCGAACAGCAGCGTCAGGTTGCAGTGGATGCCCTCGTGCTCCAGCGCACGGGCTGCCTGGATGCCCTCCCAGGTGGCGGCGATCTTGATCAGCACGCGGTCGCGGCCGATGCCGGCCTTCTCGTACAGCGCGATCAGCCGCTTCGCGCGGGCGATCGTGCAGGCGGTGTCGAAGCTCAAGCGCGCATCCACTTCGGTGCTCACGCGGCCCGGCACGACCTTCAGGATCTCGAGGCCGAAGCGCACCAGCACCTCGTCGACGATCGCCTCCAGCGGCTTGCCCTTGTGCGCGGCCACCGTCTCGGTGAGGATGTGCTCGTAGTCCGGCTGCTGCACCGCCTTGAGGATCAGCGACGGGTTGGTGGTGGCATCGCGCGGCGCGAAGGCAGCAAGCTGCTTGAAGTTGCCGGTATCGGCCACTACCGTGGTGTATTGCTTGAGCTGGTCGAGCTGGTTCATACGCTTGGTGGCGCCAGGCGGCGCATGGACGGAAAAGGCGGGAAAACCATCATTAGAACCCGGCGCGGGGCGCCCGGTTTCAGGCAAGTTACAGGCCAGCGATCACTGCAGCGTTGACCCGTGGAAGAAACTCCGGCATCATCACACAAGTAACTGAGTTACACCACCCCAGCGACCCTCCGCTCGAGCGCAGCAACCATGTCCTTCGATCTCGTCTTCTTCGGTGGCACCGGCGACCTCACCTGGCGCAAGCTGATGCCGGCCCTGTTCCAGGCTTTTCGCCACGGCAAGCTGCCTTCCGGCGGCCGCATTCTGGCGGTGGCGCGTGACGAACAATCCGACGACAAGTACCGCGCGTGGCTGAAAGATCGCTTCCAGGATGTCGACACACCGAAGCGCCCCACGGATGACGAATTCGCCCGCTTCGCCGAGCTGATCCACTACCGGCGCATGGATCTCTCGCAGCCGGAACATTACGCGCGGTTGAAGGAGTGGCTGGGCGAGCGCAACGCCGACACGGTGGTGCTGTACCTCGCCACCAGCCCGCACCTGTTTCCGCAGATCTGCGAGCAGCTCGGCGCCGCCGGCCTCAACGGCCCGCACATCCGCGTCGTGCTCGAGAAGCCGCTCGGCCACGACCTCGAGAGCGCGCAGGAGATCAACCGCGCGGTCAGCTCGGTGTTCACCGAACGCCAGGCCTTCCGCATCGATCACTACCTCGGCAAGCCCTCGGTACAGAACCTGATGGCGCTGCGCTTCGGCAATGCGCTGTTCGAGCCGCTGTGGCGTCGCGAGAGCATCGCCAACATCCAGATCACGCTGGCCGAGTCGATCGGCGTCGGCACGCGCGGCGACTTCTACGATCGCACCGGCGCGCTGCGCGACATGATCCAGAACCATGCGCTGCAGCTGCTGACGATGATCGCGATGGAGCCGCCCTCCACCAGCGACGCCGATGCCATCCGCGACGAGAAGCTGAAGGTGCTGCGCTCGCTGAAGCCTTTCACGCCCGAGAGCGTCTCGCGCGATGTGGTGCGGGGCCAGTACCGCGCCGGTACCGTCGACGGCAAGCCGGTGGTCGGCTACCAGGACGAAGTGAAAGTGCCCGCGGGCAGCCAATGCGAGACCTTCGTCGCGCTGCGCACCGAGGTGCAGAACTGGCGCTGGGCCGGCGTGCCCTTCTACCTGCGCACCGGCAAGCGCCTGGCCGCGCGCGACGCGCAGATCGTCGTCAACTTCCGGCCGGTGCCGCACCCGATCTTCCCCGGCGCCGACCGCGCGAACAAGCTGGTGATCAAGCTGCAGCCGGAAGACGGGCTCGAGCTGCACCTGCTGGCTGCCAAAGGCACCGGACAGAGCGAGAACCTGTCGCCGGTGTCGCTGGACCTCGACTTCGACAAGGCCTTCCCGACCGAGCGGGTCGGCGCTTACGAGCGCCTGCTGCTCGATGCGATCGCCGGCCGGCTGAACCTCTTCGTCCGCAGCGACGAGCAGGAACAGGCCTGGCGCTGGGTGGAGCCCATCCTCGATGCCTGGCCGCGCGACACCGCCGGCCCGCGGCCGTATGCCGCCGGCAGCTGGGGGCCGCCGGCCGCGAGCGCGCTAGTGGCGCGCGACGGCTTCGCCTGGGCCGAAGAGCAGTAACCCATTCACGCTCCCATCATGTCGATGCTCGATCGGATCCGCGCGTCCATCCCGGCGCTGCCGCCGGCGGAGCAGCGCGTCGCCAAGCTGGTGCTCAGCGACGCACGCACCTTCGCCAGCCTGCCGGTCAGCGAGCTGGCCGACCGGGCGCACGTGAGCAAGCCCACGGTCGTGCGCTTCTGCCGCAGCGTGGGCTACGACGGCCTCGCCGACTTCAAGCTCAAGCTGGCCGGCAGCGTCAACGAGGGTGTGCCTTTCGTGCACCGCTCGGTCGATGAAGACGACAAGCCCTCGGACCTGATCGTCAAGGTGATCGACAACGCGGTCAGTGCGTTGCTGAAGTACCGCAACGACGCGGCCGGCCACGCCTTCGAACGCGCGATCAGTGCGCTGAGCGAGACCTGCCGCCAGGAGCGGCGCATCGAGTTCTACGGTGTCGGCAACTCGGGCATCGTCGCGCAGGATGCGCAGCACAAGTTCTTCCGCCTGGGCGTGAACGCCGTCGCCTGCAGCGATGGCCATGTGCAGGTGATGAGTGCCACGATGCTGCAGCCGGGCGACTGCGCGGTGGTGATCTCGAATTCGGGTCGCAGCCGCGACCTGATCGACGCAGCCGACATCGCGCGGCGCAAGGGCGCGACGGTGATCGTCATCACCGCCAGCGGCTCACCGCTGGCGCAAATGGCCCAGGGCAACAACCAGGTGCTGCTCGCTGCGGACCACCCGGAAGACTACGACCGCTACAGCCCGATGGTCTCGCGGCTGCTGCATCTGACCATCATCGACATCCTGACCACCGGGGTGGCCTTGCGGCTGGGGCAAAGCCTGCGGCCGATGCTGCAGGAGATCAAGAAGAACCTGCGGGCCAAGCGCTACACGCAGCCCGAGAGCTGATCAGGCGGCGGGAGCCGCCTCGCCCGGCACCAGCGCCACCAGTGCCTCGACACCATACAGCTTGGCCAAATCGACCAGCTTGGGAGGCGCCGCATGCACCGTGAAGCTCTTGCCCCACGCCTGCGCGAGGCGGCGGCATTCGAGCAGCACGGCGATCGCCGCGCTGTCGAATTCACGCAAGGAGCTGGCATCGACGGTCAAGGCATTGCCCCCGTCGCGCTGCAAGGCCTGCGACAGCATGCGCAAGGTGTCGCGCGCTTCGCGCAAGGTCACGGTCTCGGGCAGCATCAGCATGAGCGCAGGCTTCAGCTCTTGGGCGCCGCCAGCTTGCTGCCGGCCGCCTTGTTCTTCTCGGCCAGCTTGGCGATCAGGCCATCGACGCCGTTGGCGCCGATCTCCTGCGCGAAGCTGTTGCGGTACTGCTCGACCAGCCAGATGCCGCCGACATTGATGTCGTAGACGCGCCAGCTGTCACCGGCCTTCTCGAGGCGGTAGTCGAGCTGGATCGGCTCGCCGCTGCTGTTGTGCACTTCGGTGCGGACGACCACTTCGTTGTCGGTCGCCTGCGCGCGCATCGGCTTGAGCTGCACCGTGGTCTTGTCGCGCACCTGCGTCAGCGCTCCGGCGTAGGTGCGGATCAGCAGGGTCTTGAATTCGTCCTGCAGGCGCTTCTGCTGCTCGGGCGAAGCCGTGCGCCAGTAGCGGCCCACGGCCGAGGAGGTCATGCGCTGGAAGTTCACATGCGGCATCACCTTGTCGTCGACCAGCGCATTGATGCGCTGCACGTCGCCCGACTGCACCGCCTTGTCGGACTTGACAGCTTCGATGACTTCGTTGGACACCTGCTTGACCATCGCATCAGGTGCTTCGGCGTGCGCCGCGGCAGTGGCGAACACGGCACCCGCGACGGTGAGAGCGGTAGCGAGACGTTGGATCCACATTGTTCAGATTCTCCTTACATGTCGTTGCGCACACCGGAGGTGGACACAACCGATCGTTGAGCGTGTTCGACGCGGGCGACCGGCGATGGTTCAACGCACGGCCGGCTCCGCCGGTTCACACCCGCAACGTGCGCTTACTGCGCCGGTGCGCTCGCAGCGCCTGCTGGCGGCGCTGCCTCGCTCTTCTCTGCAGGCGCGAGGTCTTCCGCATCGTCGCGGGGTGACGTGTCCGGCGGGTTGCCGTCATACACGAGGCTGCGCCGACGGGCGAGGTAGCCATCGCGCAGGAAGGTGTACTTGTCGAGCGCGATGTCATCGATGACGCGGCTCGCATCGAGCAGCCCCGCGCGGGTGTTGACGAGTTGCAGCCCCAACATCTCCCACTGCACGGATTCCGGTTCGAACAGCGGCGCCGGCGAGGTCATCGTGCGGTCGAGCGGCAGGGCCAGCGAATCGCGTACCGATGACGGGCCCAGCACCGGCCACACGATGTACGCGCCCGCGCCGAAGCCCCACCTGCCCAGTGTCTGGCCGAAATCTTCGGGCTGGCGCTCGATGCCGGCTTCGGTGGCGATGTCCAGCACGCCGCCCAGGCCGAAGAAGGTGTTGGTGTTGAAGCGGACCAGCATCTGCATGCCGGATTCGCCCTTGCCCTGCAGGAAATGGTTCACCGCGGACCATGCGTCCTCGGCGTTGTTGAAGAAGTTGCTGATCGCCGTGCGCAGGAACGACGGCGTCACCTTGCGGTATGCGGTCGCCACCGGCTTCAGCAGATGCTCGTCCAGGCCCTCGTTGAAGGAGAACACCTTGCGGTTCCAGTTCTCCCATGGGTCGAGCTTCTGGCCGGCGCTCTGGCGCGTCGGCGCACCGCCGCCCACGGTGGCACAGCCGGTGGTGAGCACCAGCGGCAGCAGCGCCACGAAGGCCCACAGCAGGCGCTGGAAGGGGAACCGGGCTCGGGCCTTCATTTCTTGCCTCCGCCTTCGCCGCTGCCGGCGTCGGCCGCCTTGTTGAACAGGAACTGGCCGATCAGGTTCTCGAGCACCACGGCCGACTGCGTCTGCTTGATGACGTCGCCGGCGATCAGGTTCTTCTCGTCGCCGCCCGGCTCGAGGCCGATGTACTGGTCGCCCAGCAGGCCGGCGGTGAGGATCTTGGCCGATGTGTCCTTCGGAAACTGGAAGCCCTTTTCGAGCTCCATCGTGACGACACCCTGGTAGGTCTTGCCGTCGAGCGAGATGCCCGACACCCGGCCCACGGTGACGCCGGCGCTGCGCACCGGCGCACGCACCTTGAGGCCGCCGATGTTGTCGAAGCGCGCCTGCAGCGTGTAGGTGTCCCGGCTGCTGAAGCTGGCGAGGTTGGCCGCCTTCAAGGCCAGGAACAGCAGCCCGAGGATGCCCAGCAGCACGAATGCGCCGACCAGAGTTTCAATGCCTTTCTTGCTCATCGTTCTTGCGTCCTGGGGCGTCAAGGGGTGGAGAACATCAACGCCGTGAGAATGAAATCCATGCCCAGCACCCCCAGCGAGGAGATGACGACGGTGCGGGTGGTCGCATAGGCCACGCCCTCCGGCGTGGCCTCGGTTTCGTAGCCTTGGTAGAGCGCGACGAAGGTGCAGATCAGGCCGAACACGGCGCTCTTGACGATGCCGTTGCCCACGTCGCGCCAGACGTCGACACGGCCCTGCATGATCGACCAGAAATTGCCTTCGTCGACACCGATCAGCAGCACCGCGACGACGTAGGCGCCAAGGATGCCGACTGTCGAAAACAGGATCGCGAGTATGGGCATCGAGACGATACCGCCCAGGAAGCGCGGAGCCAGCACGCGGCTCTTGGGGTCGATGGCCATCATCTCCATCGCCGCCAGCTGCTCGCCGGCCTTCATCAGGCCGATCTCCGCGGTGAGCGAGGTGCCCGCACGCCCGGCGAACAGCAGCGCCGTCACCACCGGGCCCAGCTCGCGCACCAGCGCGAGGTTGACGATGAGCCCGAGCGACTCGGTGGCGCCGTAGGTGACCAGCGCGTAGTACATCTGCAACGCGAGCACGAAGCCGACCGCGACGCCGGACGCCAGGATGATGACGAGCGACAGGTTGCCGATCGCATGGATCTGCGCGACCACCAGCATGAAGCGGCGCACTGCAGCCGGGCTGTTCTTCAGCAGGTCGACGAAGAAATAGGTCGCCGCGCCCATCGAGCGCAGCCAGTTCAGCGTGCCGGCGCCGAGCCAGGTGATCGGGTTCGTCATGCCTTCACCTGCAGGTCTTCGGCCAGCGGGCGCGCGGGGTAGTGGAAGCGCACCGGCCCATCGGGCTCGCCGCGGATGAACTGCCGCACCTCGGGATCCTCGGAGGCATTGAGCTCCTCCGGCCGGCCGTGCGCGACGACGACGCCGCGGGACGACATCAGGTAGGCGTAGTCGCAAATCATGAAGCACTCCTGCACGTCGTGCGAAACGACAAGCGAAGTGCCACCGGTGGTGTCGTTGAGGCGCCGGATCAGGTTGGCCGTGACGCCCATCGAGATGGGGTCCAGGCCGGCGAACGGCTCGTCGTACATCACCACTTCGGGATCGAGCGCCATCGAGCGAGCCAGCGCAATGCGCCGCGCCATGCCGCCGGAGACCTGCGAAATGCGCAGCGGCGCGGCGCCGCGCAGGCCCACCGCGTTGAGCTTCATCAGCACGATGTCGCGGATCATCGTCTCGGGCAGGTCGGTGTGCTCACGCAACGGAAACGCAACGTTCTCGAACACGGTGAGATCGGTGAACAGCGCGCCGAACTGGAACAACATCCCCAGGCGCCGGCGCAGCTTGAACAGCTGCTCCTTGTTGCGCGCATCGACCACCTCGCCGTCGAAGACCACCTGGCCCTTGTTGGCCGACACCATGCCGCCGATCAGGCGCAACAGGGTGGTCTTGCCGCAGCCGGAGCCGCCGAGGATGGCCGTGACCTTGCCACGCTGGAACTCGAGCGAGACATCGTTGAGGATCGTCCGGCTCGCGTCGTAGCCGAACGTCACGTGGTCAATGCGGATGAGGGGTTGAGACATCGAGAACGCGGAGTCACGAGCGGCGCGATTCTCGCATGCCTAGCGATTTCCCTAGGGTGGGGCACCGAGATGACGCCGGGAGTCGTGTATGAATGTTGCGACGGGGACGGCAAATGATGAACGGCCCACGAGTTCAGATGGACGGCCTCGCCGAGCATCGGTCGGCTTCGGATAATTTCCTACCGAACAAAATTTGGGAGAAAGCGTCCAAATGCGAGCTTCCGTATGCCACAAGCAACGGGGTTTCACGCTGACCGAGTTGCTGATCACCGTTGCAGTACTGGGTGTACTGCTGGCCGTGGGACTGCCCTCGTTCAAGCAGCTGATCGCCTCCAACCGCATCGCCACACAGGCTAACGAATTCATGGTGGCGCTGAATCTCGCGCGTTCCGAAGCGGTTCGTCGTGCGGAACCTGTTGCCATCCGCTCCAGCAGTGCCAACGCCGAATACGGCACGGGCTGGAAAGTCTTCCGCGACCCCAATTCCGATGGCGACATTGCCACGGCGACCGACCTCGTCCGCGAAGGCACGGTCAGCAATTCAGCATCCGTGCAGCGGGTCACGAGGAGCGGACTTACCCCTCCCTACACCTACGCCACCTCCACCGACGCCGACAAGCTGTATCTGATCTTCACTGCGCAGGGCGCAAGCGCCGCTTCCGACAAGGCCTTCTTCCGTATCTGCGACAGCAAGAATTCGACCATGGCAGGCCGCATCGTGGAAGTGTCGACGGTCGGCCGGGTCTCGATCGTCGAAACCAGCGTGGCCTGCCCGGCAACCTGAGCGAGAGCCCTCTGATGAAACCGACGCAAAAGCCCGTGCCTCGCAGGCGCCTATCGAAGCGCCGTGGCGTGGGCATGATCGAAGTACTGGTGTCCCTGGTGATCTTCGCTTTCGGAATGCTGGGCCTGGCCGCGCTGCAGTCGCGGGCCCTGACTTCCGGCCACCAATCGCTGCTGCGGGCCCAGGCGACCGCACTGACCGACGACGTCCTCGACCGCATGCGGGCCGACCGCAGCGATGCGGTCGCCGGCAACTGGAACACCGTGTTCGACGATGCGCCGACCTCGATCACCGGCACGGAGATCTACAGAACCGATCTGAAGGATTGGAAAACCGCGGTGGCGGCATTGCTGCCTGAAGGCAAGGCCGGCATTCAGGTCGAGGCCGACGGTGCGGTCACCGTCATCATCCAGTGGAACGAAGGCAACGCCGTGGGTGGAGACACCTCCCAGCAACTCCAGACCCTGAGCCGGCTCTGACATGGGACCCGCGATGAACTCCAATACCCGCAGAAGCCCCTCGCGCAAGGTGGCTGGTCTGTCGCTCGTCGAGCTGATGGTCGCACTGACGCTCGGGCTGGTCCTGACCTTCGCGCTGGCCTCGGTGTACCTGTCGAGCAAGACCGCCTTCAAGCGCCAAGGGCAGGTCAGCTCGGTCCAGCAAGGTATTCGCACGGCGTTCGAGTACTTGACGTCGGATGCCCGGATGGTCGGACACCTGGGCTGCTTCACCGGCACGGGCACGCCGACGCAGACCAGCGACCTGCTCGCCAGCGACCTGGCGACCAATTTCACCATCGGCGTTGCCGGATACGAATACAAGAATGTCACCGCGAACGACTACACGTTGAGCAGCTTGGTGCCGACCGACGTGACCACCTCGGGGAGCTGGGAGACAAGCAGCGGGACAGGCGTCAACACCATCCCCATCGCTTCGCTGAGCGGGGACGCCACCGTCGGCATCACGCCGGGCAGCGACGTACTCGTGATCCGCACGACGACCGGTGCCCCGGTGCGGATGACGGCTGCCGTGGGGGCGGCGTCGACGCTCGCCATCGAATCGATCTCCGGAGGCAAGTGCGGCAGCGGTACCGCGGCGACTTCTGGCTTCTGCGCCAACAGCTTCGGCCTGGTCGCCAACTGCACGAAGGCCCGTGTCTTCAAGGTGAGCAGCGTCGCGGCGGCCGGTGCGGGCGCCACCCTCACGGTCGGCGGCGGCAACTTCACGGCAGGGGAATACGCACCTGACAGCACCGAGGTCTTTCCGCTGCGGACGATCGCCTACTACGTGCGCAAGTCGTCCAACGGGCAGACCGCCTCACTGTACCGGCGGGTCTTCGACGGCACGGTCGCGGCCGGCACCGAGCAGGAGCTGATCGAAGGCGTCGAGAACGTCCAGATCACCTATGGTCGGGACACCACGACACCGGACGCCGACGGAGTGGTCAACGACTACGTCACCGCGAACCAGGTCACCGATTGGAGCCGGGTGGTGGCTGTGCGCATCAGTGTTCTGGTTCGCGCTGCCGATCCCCTGGAGGCGGGCACCACCGCGCCCAGCCAGGGCGTGGTCAACGGGGTCACGGTGCACTACCCGACCACCGGTGCCAAATACGATCGCCGCGTCTTCACGACCACGGTGGCGGTGCGCAACAAGATCTCGTATTTCTGAGCCAGGGACGGAACAGCCATGTCCATCCGCCAACGCCGCCTCCGCGCCAGTCAGCAAGGCGCCACATTGATCATCCTGCTGGTGATGATGGTGGTCGTCACGCTGCTCGCGCTTTCCTCCGTCCGATCGACCACGATGGACGAGAAGATCACCGGAAACACCCGCGACCGCGACCGCGCCTTCCAGGCGGCTGAAGCGGCCGTCCGACGCTGCCTCGGCCGGGTCAACGAGGGCCTCTATCCGGCGGCGAGCATCCTGACACCGGTCACTTCCGGCGCCCAGAATTGGGAGGTCGACAGCAACTGGAGCGGCAGTTCGTCGGTGGAGGTCGATATTGGCGACAGCACCCTGGCGCACCAGCCGCGCTGCTTGGTCGAAACGCTGGGCGCGAGTTCCGGCAGCTTCCGCGTGACCGGCAAGGGATACGGCGGCGCGGAGTCGAGCGTCGTGATCCTGCAAGCCACTTATTCAACGGAGTGAGCGGCCGCCGCCGCCCGCAGAAATCCCCGTGGGGAGACTGACATGAGTCGAATCTTTTCTCCGAGTCGCAAGCGCGCCTGCGCGTGGATGGTGATTGCATCGCTGTCCATGCAATGGACGGCGGCCTATGCGGTGTCCGCAGGCTACAGCGGCTTCGTGCTGCAGATGCCAGGTGTCTATGCCCCACCTCCGGACGTGAACATTCTGTTCACCCAGGACGACTCGGGATCGATGCAGTCAGACGCGATTCCCGATCTTCCCGGGGATGTGTCGGGGATGCCTACCGGCATCAAGAACACCTATGTGAGCAGTCACAAGGACGATACGACGTTCCCAGCGATGTGGAAGTCGGACTCCAACTATCGCAAGGAAGCGAAATACCACCGGCTGTCGAACTCCATTGCTCGCTACCTGCGCTCTTCGGCGGGCAATCCGTTGTACTACGACCCCAAAGTCACCTATCAGCCTTGGCCCAAAGCATCTGACGACAAGACGCTCAACGATCCTGCCGATCCGTCCAAGGTCAACATCGACCCGGACAGTCCTTTCAACGACGCGAACACGGTCAATCTCAAGAACCAGCTCACCGACAGTGGCGGCAATACCTACTACCCCGCCACCTATTTCGTCTACACCGGCACCACGGCGATGAAGGTCGGAAAGCCGGATGATCCAAACAACATTGCCAGCAATTTCATCAAGTACGAGATCCGATCCGATGTCCCCGCATATCCGCGCGCTTCAACGCGAACGGATTGCACGGGCGCAGTAGGGGCGACGGGTTGCTCCTATACGCAGGAGCTCCAAAACTTCGCCAACTGGCTGCAGTACTATCGCAGCCGATTCCTGATGGCGAAAGGCGGGGTCGCTGCGGCTTTCGCAAAGCAAGGCACGAACATGCGTGTCGGCTTCGCGACGATCAATTCGGCCGTGCCGGTGATGGGGATCCGCAGCTTTTCGGGAACAAACCGCACGGCTTTCTACGACAAGCTGTATGCCGTGGCCGACAACGGCAGCACGCCCCTGCGCGAAGCGATGGACAACGTCGGTAAGTATTTCCAGCGCAAAGACATCGGCAATCCGTGGGCGGAGGACCCAACCGATACCACGACTGTCGGTACCGAGTACGAGTGCCGCCGCTCCTTCCACATCATGAGCACCGATGGCTTCTGGAACGGCAACGACGCCTCCTCGCCGGCGAACAACAACAACGACTCCTTCTCCGGCTTCACGCCGACAAAGCCGGACGGAACCAAGTACGCGTACAGCAATAGCGGCAGTTCACTGACCGATCCGCTCGTGGGGCGTTTCACGATCTCGCCCTTCAAGGACGCGAACTCCAGCACGCTGGCGGACGTGGCTGCCTACTACTGGAAGACCGATCTGCGATCAGATCTCGGCAATCGTGTTGTCCCGAGCACGCGCGACCCCGCGTTTTGGCAACATCTCACCACGTTCACCGTCGGCCTGGGCGTCAACGGCACGGGCGGAGTGCAACGGACGTCCGACGGCTCCACCACCGTCCCCGCGAGCGAGCCCAGCACCTCACCGTTCTACCCCTTCAAGGGGCAAGCCTGGCTGTCCTCGAACGCGCTGCGTGACAAGCTGGTCGAGCAGAAGACGGAGCTGACCTGGACCACGCCGACGCATGACAGCCAGCAGACCGGCGATGACCTGGTCCACGCGGCGATGAACGGTCGCGGCCGCTACTTCTCTGCCACCAACCCGACCGATCTGGCGAACGGCTTGGCCGGCGCCCTGTCCGAGGTGGCCGATCAACCGATGGACCTCGCCTCGTTGGCCGCAGACTCCTCGCAGTTGCGCACAGGCGGCAAGGTGTACCAAGCCACGTTCAACCCCAACAAGTGGTATGGCCGGCTGTACGCATTCACCCAGGACTCGATCACCGCGGCGGTGGACAACAAGCCGACGGATTCCGGCTACACCAATGCGACACAGCAGTGGGAAGCCTCGAACAAGATGCCTGCCGCGGCGGATCGAAACATCTATACATCGAGGGGTGCGACAGGCACAGGGACGACCTTCCTGTGGGCCTCGCTGTCTTCCACTCAACAGGGCGACCTAGACAACGATTCGCGGATCGTTTCATACCTGCGAGGGGATGCTTCGCTGGAGGTGGCCAACGGCGGCCCGTTCCGTGACCGCGCCCGCTACACGGTCGCAGGCGTGACCGGGGGCGTGCTGGGCGACATCGTCAACGGGGCACCTATCAAGGGACCGGATGCCGGCGGCGGCTACGACCGCCTCCCTTCCGGCGATCCCGCCCGGGCAGCCTATTCGACCTATCGCACCGGCAACGTTCTGACGAACATGCGCAACACCGTCTTCGTCGGTGCGAACGACGGCATGCTGCATGCGTTCAACATCGCGAACGGCATCGAGCGCTTCGCGTACGTGCCCAACTCCGTCTACAACGTACCGCGCTCGACCTCGGGGGGCCTCGCGGAGAAGAAGCTGCGCATGCTGGCCGATCCGGCGTATACACATCGGTTCACGGTCGATGGCCCGCCGAACATCTCCGACGCCTACGTCGGCGGCTGGAAGAGCGTCCTGGTGGCGTCCAACGGCGCCGGCGCTCGCGGCATCTATGCCGTGGACGTTTCCGACCCTGCCGTGGCAGCCGGTGGCTTTGATGCCTCGAAGATCCTGTGGGAGTTCTCGGAGAGCAACAGCGCCGACATGGGCTTCGTGCTGAGCTACCCGCACGTCGCCCGCATGCGCGACGGCAACTGGGCCGTGATTTTCGGCAACGGATACGACAGCGCCAACGGCGCGGCCAAGCTCTTCATCGTGAAGCTGAGCGACGGCAGCATCCTCCGCGAGATCAAGGTCGGCACCGGCGACAACAACGGCCTGTCGCAGCCCAATCTGCTGCTCAACTCGAACCGCGAGGTCGTTGCCATCTATGCCGGCGACCTGAAAGGCAACCTCTGGAAGTTCGACGTGTCCAGCACGACGGCCTCCGACTGGGCGCCGGCGTTCGGTTCCGCCCCTGGCTACACGCCGCTGTTCGCGGCCGGAACATCGCAGCCGATTTCCGTGATGCCCGAGATCGCCAGCCACCCCTCCGGCGGCGCAATGCTGGTGTTCGGCACCGGAAAGCTGTTCGAGCCCACCGACACGGCCACGAGCTATCCGACCAACGTCAACCTCGCGACGCAGACGCTCTACGGCATCTGGGACAAGCCCGGGGAGACCGCTCCGATCACGGGAGCGAAGGCGACCATCCTCAAGGCCCAGACAATCACCAGCACGAGCGCGTCGTTCGCCACGACGTCATCCAACGTCCCGGACTGGGCGACGCAGCGTGGCTGGTACCTCGACCTCAACAGCGGTGGCGAACGCGTGAACATCTCGCCGCAGATCGTCACCGCGAAAGGCCTGGATACCGTCTTCATCGTTGCCAACACCCCGCAGGTGGCGCCGTGCACCAACGGTGGAACCTCGCGCACCTTCGGGCTCGACCCCCTGACTGGCGGCAAACGTACGCAGCCGGTGGTCTTCAGTGGCGGCAATGTACTGGTCGACGGCTCCGGCGTGGCCACGCAGCCGCTGATCCAGTTCAAGGCCAGCTCCGCGAGCGAAGTTCCGCAATCCACGACCGCCCCCACGCTGAACAACCGGGGGCAGCTGACGTCACGCCAGGGCGGAGTTGAGTTGGGCTTGCCGCCTTCTTCCGGCCCCTGCAACGCGTTCCTCAGCTATGCCCGCAACGACACGAGCATCTTGACCACTGGTGTCAACCTGTGCAGCGGCAGAGCCCGCATCTCGTGGCGGCAGCTCAAGTAAGGGAAAGAAGCATCCATGACGCAACAGCTCACGCATCCCGCCCCTGGGGCGGCAGGCAGCGCTCGAGGTTTCACGCTGATCGAACTGATGGTCACGGTGGCGATCGTCGCGATCCTGGCTTCCATCGCGTATCCCAGCTACCGGGAGTCGGTCAATCGCAGCGCGCGGGCCGGTGCCAAGCAGGCCTTGCTCGAGAACGCGCAATGGCTGGAACGCCAGCACACCGTCAGCGGTGTCTACAACAGGCTCGGCGACGGCACCACGATCGGCAACACGCAGTTGCCGATCACCGAGGCGCCCCGCGACAACAGTGCCAAGAGCTATGACATCGCGTTCAAGAGCGGCGAGCCCACCTCAACCACCTTCGAGCTCCGCGCCGTGCCCAAGAGCTCGATGACGGGCGACAAGTGTGGCACGCTGACACTCACCCACGCCGGAACACGCGGCGTCACCGGGGCCAGTGGCGTCGACGCCGCCTACTGCTGGGACAAATGAGCAAACAAGCGCGACCCGTCTCGACGAGCCGGGTCGCGGAGCCGCTCAGCGAGGCAGCTCGCTGCTGCCCATGAGGTACTCGTCGATCGCACGCGCCGCCTGACGGCCTTCGCGAATCGCCCACACCACGAGCGACTGCCCGCGGCGCATGTCGCCGGCCGCGAAGACCTTGTCGACACCGGTGCGGTAGCCGCCGGTGAAGTCGGTGCTGGCCTTGGCGTTGCCGCGCGCATCCTTGTCGACGCCGAAGGCATCGAGAATCGACGCCACCGGGCTGACGAAACCCATCGCCAGCAGCACCAGATCGGCCGGCAGCACCTGCTCGCTACCGGGCACCTCGACCATCTTGCCGTCCTTCCACTCGACGCGGACGGTCTTCAGCGCCTTGACCTTGCCCTTCTCGCCGATGAATTCCTTGGTGGCGATGGCGAATTCGCGCTGGCAGCCTTCTTCATGGCTGGAGGAGGTGCGCAGCTTGTACGGCCAGTAAGGCCAGGTCAGCTCCTTGTTCTCCTGCTCCGGCGGCATCGGCATCAGCTCGAACTGGGTGACGCTGGCCGCGCCGTGTCGGTTGCTGGTGCCGACGCAGTCGCTGCCGGTATCGCCGCCGCCGATCACGATCACGTGCTTGCCGTCGGCGCGGAGCTGGCCCTTGAGCTTGTCGCCGGCGTTGACCTTGTTCTGCTGCGGCAGGAACTCCATCGCGAAGTGCACGCCGTCGAGGTCGCGCCCGGGTACCGGCAAGTCGCGCGACTGTTCAGCGCCGCCGGCCAGCAGCACCGCATCGAACTGCTTCTTCAATTCATCAGGGCTGATGATTTCCTTGGCGTGATTGGTGACCTTGCTGCCTTCAGGCAGATGACCCACCAGCACACCGGTGCGGAAGGTCACGCCCTCGGCCTTCATCTGCTCGACGCGCCGGTCGATGTGCGACTTCTCCATCTTGAAGTCGGGAATGCCGTAGCGCAGCAGGCCGCCGATGCGGTCGTTCTTCTCGAACACCGTGACGTCGTGCCCGGCGCGCGCCAGCTGCTGAGCGGCTGCCATGCCGGCCGGGCCTGAGCCCACGACCGCCACCTTCTTGCCGGTCTTGGCCTTGGGCAGTTGCGGCGTGAGCCAGCCTTCGAGCCAGGCCCGATCGGCGATCGCATGCTCGATCGACTTGATGCCCACCGGATCGTCGTTGACGTTCAGTGTGCAGGCGGCCTCGCAGGGCGCAGGGCAGATGCGGCCGGTGAACTCGGGGAAGTTGTTGGTCGAGTGCAGCACGGTGCTGGCATTGCGCCAGTCGTTGCGGTACACGAGGTCGTTGAAGTCCGGAATGATGTTGTTGACCGGGCAGCCGTTGTTGCAGAACGGCGTGCCGCAGTCCATGCAGCGTGCACCCTGCACCTTGGCCTGATCGGCGTTGAGGCCGATCACGAACTCCTTGTAGTTCTTCAGCCGCGCGGGCACGGGCTCATAGCCCTCTTCGATGCGCTCGTATTCGAGGAAGCCGGTGACTTTTCCCATGATGCGATCTCTTTACTTGGCGGGGATGGCCTTGGTCTTGCCGGCCTTCTCGGGGGTCTTCGCCTTCGCGATGGTCTCCACCGCTTCCTTGGCTGCGCTCATCTCGTTGAGGGCGCGCTTGTACTCATGCGGGAACACCTTGACGAACTTGGCACGTGAATCGGCCCAGTGGTCGAGGATGTCGCGCGCACGCAGCGAGCCGGTCCACTTGTGATGGTCTTCGATCAGCTTGCGCAGCAGCACCTCGTCCGCGGTGCCACGATGCCAGGTCGCAGCATCGGAGGCGGCTTCCTGCTCTTCGCGCGGCAGCACCTTGTCGAGCGCCACCATCGCGGTGTTGCAGCGCTTGGCGAACTGGCCGTCCTCGTCGAACACGTAGGCCACGCCACCCGACATCCCCGCCGCGAAGTTGCGGCCCGTCTTGCCGAGCACGACCACCGTGCCGCCGGTCATGTATTCGCACCCGTGGTCGCCAGTGCCCTCGACGACCGTGGTTGCACCCGACAGGCGCACGCCGAAGCGCTCGCCCGCCACACCGCGGAAGAACGCCTCGCCCCGCGTCGCCCCATAGAGCACGGTGTTGCCGACGATGATGTTCTTGGTCGACTCGCCGCGGAAGTCGATGCTCGGGCGCACCACCACGCGGCCACCCGACAGGCCCTTGCCGGTGTAGTCGTTGGCATCGCCGATCAGGTACAGCGTGATGCCCTGCGCCAGGAAAGCGCCAAAGCTCTGGCCGCCCGTGCCCTCCATCTGGATGAAGATGGTGTGGTCAGGCAGGCCTTCCGGGCGCCGGCGGATCAGCTCGCCGGAGAGCATCGCGCCCACCGTGCGGTTGATGTTGCGCACCTCTTCCATGAACTGGACCTTCTCGCCCTTCTCGATGGCGGGACGGCACTTCTCGATCAGCTTGACGTCCAGCGCCTTGTCGAGGCGATGGTCCTGCTCGTCCTTGTGGAAGCGCGACACATCGGCCGGCACCGGCGGCAGCGCGAACACGCGGCCGAAGTCCAGGCCCTGCGCCTTCCAGTGCGTCAGGCCCTTCTTCATGTCGAGCAGGTCGGCGCGGCCGATCAGGTCGTCGAACTTGCGGATGCCCAGCTGCGCCATGATCTGGCGCGCCTCTTCGGCGACGAAGAAGAAGTAGTTGACGACGTGCTCCGGCTTGCCGGCGAACTTGGCGCGCAGCACCGGGTCCTGCGTGGCCACGCCCACCGGGCAGGTGTTGAGGTGGCACTTGCGCATCATGATGCAGCCCTCGACAACCAGCGGCGCTGTCGCGAAGCCGAACTCATCGGCGCCCAGCAGCGCGCCGATCACCACGTCGCGGCCGGTCTTCATCTGGCCATCGGCCTGCACGCGGATGCGGCTGCGCAGGCGGTTCAGCACCAGGGTCTGCTGCGTCTCGGCCAGGCCCAGCTCCCAGGGCGTGCCGGCATGCTTGATCGACGACCAGGGCGAGGCGCCCGTGCCGCCATCGTGGCCAGCGATCACCACGTGGTCGGCCTTGCACTTGGCCACGCCGGCGGCGATGGTGCCCACCCCCACTTCGGAGACCAGCTTCACACTGACGGAAGCACGCGGGTTGGCGTTCTTCAGGTCGTGGATCAGCTGCGCCAGGTCTTCGATCGAATAGATGTCGTGGTGCGGCGGCGGGCTGATGAGGCCCACGCCCGGCACCGAGTACCGCAGGAAGCCGATGTACTCGCTGACCTTGCCGCCGGGCAGCTGGCCGCCTTCGCCCGGCTTGGCGCCTTGGGCCATCTTGATCTGGATCTGGTCGGCCGACACGAGGTACTCGGTCGTCACGCCGAAGCGACCCGAGGCCACCTGCTTGATCTTCGAGCGCAGGCTGTCGCCGTCCTGCAGCTCGTAGTCGGCGGCGATCACCTTGGCGCCGATCACGTCGCTGACCTTCGTGCCCTTGGTGATCTTGATGCCCTTGAGCTCGTTGCGATAGCGTGCCGGGTCCTCACCGCCTTCGCCGGTGTTGGACTTGCCGCCGATGCGGTTCATCGCGATGGCCAGCGTGCTGTGCGCCTCGGTGCTGATGGAGCCGAGCGACATCGCGCCGGTGGCGAAGCGCTTGACGATCTCGGCGGCGGGCTCGACCTCCTCGACCGGGATTGCCTTGCTCGGATCGACCTTGAACTCGAACAGCCCGCGCAGCGTCATGTGGCGGCGCGACTGGTCGTTGATGATCTGCGCGTATTCCTTGTAGGTGTCGAACTTGCCGGCGCGCGCGGCATGCTGCAGCTTGGCGATCGCATCGGGCGTCCACATGTGCTCTTCGCCGCGCACCCGCCAAGCGTATTCGCCGCCCGCGTCGAGCATGGTCTGCAGCACCGGGTCGTCGCCGAACGCGGCGCGGTGCATCCGGATGCCCTCCTCGGCCACCTCGAACACGCCGATGCCCTCGACCTGCGAAGCGGTGCCGCGGAAGTACTTCTCGACCAGCTCCTTGTTCAGGCCGATCGCCTCGAAGATCTGGGCGCCGCAGTACGACATGTACGTGCTGATGCCCATCTTGGACATGATCTTCGACAGGCCCTTGCCGATGGCCTTGACGTAGTTGTAGATCGCCTTCTCGGCGCTCAGGTCACCCGGCAGCTCCTGGTGCAGCGAGGCCAGCGTTTCCATCGCCAGATACGGGTGCACCGCCTCGGCACCGTAGCCCGCGAGCACCGCGAAGTGATGCACCTCGCGCGCAGAGCCGGTTTCCACCACGAGGCCGGCGGTCGTGCGCAGGCCCTCGCGCACCAGGTGCTGGTGCACCGCCGACAGCGCCAGCAACGCCGGGATCGCGACGTTGTCGCGGTCCATGTAGCGGTCGGTCACGATGATGATGTTGTGGCCGCCCTTGATCGCATCGACCACTTCGGCGCACAGCGATGCGAGCTTGGCCTCGACACCCTCGTGCCCCCAGGCCAGCGGATAGGTGATGTCGAGCTCGTAGCTCTTGAACTTGCCATGGGTGTGCGTCTCGATCTGGCGCAGGCGCGCCATGTCGTCGAAATCGAGGATCGGCTGCGTCACCTCGAGGCGCATCGGCGGGTTGACCGCGTTGATGTCAAGCAGATTGGGCTTGGGGCCGATGAAGCTGTTCAGCGACATCACGATCGCTTCGCGGATCGGGTCGATCGGCGGGTTGGTCACCTGCGCGAACAGCTGCTTGAAGTAGTTGTACAGCGGCTTGTTCTTGTCCGACAAGACCGCCAGCGGCGAGTCGTTGCCCATCGAGCCGATGCCTTCTTCGCCGGCCACCGCCATTGGGCTCAGCAGGAACTTGATGTCTTCCTGCGTGAAGCCGAAGGCCTGCTGCCGATCGAGCAGCGACTCCTTGAATGTGAGCGGCTCCGCCTTCGCCTCGATCTCGTCCAAGCGCACCCGCACGTTCTCGATCCACTGCCGGTAAGGCTTGGCGAACGCGAACTGGTTCTTCAGCTCCTCGTCGTCGACGATGCGGCCCTGCTCCAGGTCGATCAGGAACATCTTGCCCGGCTGCAGGCGCCACTTCTTGACAATCTTGTTCTCGGGGATCGGCAGCACGCCCGATTCCGACGCCATGACCACGATGTCGTCATCGGTGACGATGTAGCGCGCGGGGCGCAGGCCGTTGCGGTCCAGCGTCGCACCGATCTGCTTGCCATCGGTGAAGACCATCGCCGCCGGGCCGTCCCAGGGCTCCAGCATCGAGGCGTGGTATTCGTAGAAAGCGCGGCGGCGCTCATCCATCAGCGTGTGCTGCTCCCACGCCTCGGGGATCATCATCATTGCGGCATGGGCCAGCGGGTAACCCGCCATCGTCAGCAGCTCGAGTGCGTTGTCGAAGGTGGCCGTGTCGCTCTGGCCCTCGAAACTGATCGGGTAGAGCTTCTTCAGGTCGTCGCCCAGCACCGGCGACTTCATCACCCCCTCGCGGGCGCGCATCCAGTTGAAATTGCCCTTGACCGTGTTGATCTCGCCGTTGTGCGCGACCATGCGGTACGGGTGCGCCAGCGGCCACTCGGGGAAGGTGTTGGTCGAGAAGCGCTGGTGC
>Ga0207706_10001904_pt1 | contig 20501 bp, 13 predicted proteins | sample KBSC53metaG_FD_184318 | JGI IMG/M metagenome (GOLD analysis project Ga0207706, IMG submission 184318) | Corn rhizosphere microbial communities from Kellogg Biological Station, Michigan, USA - KBS C5-3 metaG (SPAdes) (version 2) | ecosystem: Host-associated > Plants > Roots > Rhizosphere > Soil ... | reverse complement strand
CCGACGGCATTGCCTGCCGCGACGCGTCCGGCTGGGCACTGCGCCGTACCCAGCAAGGATCGATGACCCAGCGTGGCGATTATGCGCAGGCAGGGTCGCTCGATCCCGACCTCATGGCCGCAGCGCAGGACATGATGGCCGGCGAGCCGCTCGACGCCAAGGCGGAAGCAGCGGCGCGCGGCGCGGGGTGGCGCTAAGGGCCACCCGCACCTGGAGGCGGCGACGCGTCAGTCGCGTCGCAGTGCGACGAGCCGCGCGCCGCGCACGGTCGGAATAACCGCCACCTTGTTGAGCAACGTTTCCGCGCGCGGGTCCTCCAGCCGGCCGAGGTCGATCGAGAGTTTGAGGCTGGCGCGGTGCCGGGTGAGTGCGATGCCGTACGGGATCTCGTCGAATTGCGCGACAAGGCCGAGCAGGCGCGGCAGCAGATTGGGGCAGACGTCGCCACTGACATGCAGGCGGACGAGGTTTGGACGAGCAGTTTTGGGCGCACGTGGGGCGCGAGTTTGACCAGGAAGCACGCTGAATAACTTTCAAGAAGCTGGGCAGGAACGGCGGGGCGCTCGATCACGCCCGGCCGACGACGCGCCGGATCAGCCGATCCGGCTGATGCTAATTCGCGCCTGGGTATCCCGCATTCGTGCGCGCGCAAGGTCCGGGCGAAGGCGCCCGGCCGCTACGTCGAGAATCGCGCGCATGGTCATGCCGACCGTATAGAATCGCATTCCCGCTTTGGCCAGCCGCACGTCCGCAGACCGATGCCCCTTGCATGAGAATAGCGCCACACGACTTTGCGAGCGCGGACGGCTGCGATGACGGCCCGCTTTCTGAAAGATGCTGGATGCTCCGTGAATATCAAAACGGCCTTCCAGCCCGGTCCAGCCTCGTCCATTCTACGCGGCCTCATCGACTAGGGCAGGCGCACCTGTTGCTGACCTTGCCGAGCGGAGCGCTCTGGGCGATCGAGGTCAAACGGCGCCTGGCTATGACTTCGGAGTGGTCTTTTATCAGGCCTGCGCGGATTTGGCCCCGCAGCGGCGAATGGTCATCTATCCCGGTTCAGAAAGCTATTGCTACGGTGCTTTCCGCCGCGCCTGTCGGACCTTAAGGGATCGACGCTAGCAGGACCACGCCGTGCGCAGGGACGGCGAAGCGCGTCACCCTGGCGTCGACCGGCGCGGCGCTCCACACATCGCGCAACGCCCCGATCGTCGACAACCCGACAAGATCGGGCGTCACCGTCATCGTCGCGGGCGCCTCGCCACGGTTGAACAGCGCAATTGCATAGCCACCGCTCGCCAAAGGCTTGAGCCATATCTCCGTGGCGCCGTCCTTGCGTACCGCCTTGCCCTGAACCCCTTTCGGGTCCTGATCGATCGCGATCACGCCACGATTTTCCAGCAGGCGCTTGGCGGACTCGCTCGTCGTGCGGACGTCATGTCCCATCATCAGCGGCGCGGCGGACATCGCCCATAACGTCATATGGGTGCGGTATTCGTCCTCCGACATGCCGCCATTGCCGACCTCGAGCATGTCGGGGTCGTTCCACCCGCCTGGGCCGGCATCGGCCGGATCGCCATTCTTCTCGAAGCCGATCCGGGCCATTGTCGCATAATCGTCAGTGATGTCGCCGGTCGTCCGCCACAAATGCCCGCCGACCGAGCGGCCCCAGGTACCGACGCGGAAGCGACCATATTCGCATAGCGAGTAGACGATCTGGCGCCCGGTCGCGCGCAACGCGGCGCCCATTTCGGCATAGCTGCGCTGGACTGTGTCGGCGTCGGCATAGAACCATTCGCCCGAGCACAGATCATATTTGAGATAGTCGACGCCCCAGTCGGCAAAGGTCCTGGCATCCTGCTGGACATGGCCATAACTGCCTTCGTAACCGGCACAGGTCCGCGGCCCAGGTGAGGAATAGAGGCCTAGCTTCAAGCCGCGCGAATGGACGTAATCGGCCAGCGCCTTCATGTCGGGGAACTTGGCGTTGGGGCGAATCTGGCCGTCTGGCCCACGCGTGCCCTGCCAGCCGTCATCGATATTGACATAAAGATAGCCCGCGTCACGCAAGCCCGTCGTCACCATCGCGTCGGCGATCGCCCGGATCGTCGCATCATCGATCTTTTCGGCGAACCTGTTCCAGCTGCTCCACCCCATTGGCGGCGTCTTCGCCAAACCATCGGATGCTAATGTCGTCAGGGGCGGAAGCGCCGTCTCGTGGAACGTCAGGGCGGCGGCCTCCGCGTCGCTGGCACGCCGCCCGACCAGCGCGACCTTCGAATCCCAGACGCCGCCCTCGAGCGCGATGCCCTGGGGCGTGACGCGCGCGGTCCAGTGGCGGATCGGTACGCCCGGCGTGTTGATGTTGCGCATGTCGAACGTCAGCAGCGTCGGGGTCACGACGATATTGTCCATCGTCATGTTGCCATACCAGTCGGAGACAAGCTTGCCCGATACTCGCTTGTCGGCCGCCCGGCGCAACTCGAGCATCCGAATGCCGGGATTGGCGGGCGCGTCGGGAAAGACCACCGCGAGGCGATAGGGGCCGTCCGCAGGGACGAAGCTCAGCGGCTGGGCGGCGGCCGGAGACGCGGCGAGCACCAGTCCGAGACACGCGATGACAAACCCGGCCAGGGTCTTGAGGGCGGGCATGATCTAGAGCGCTGCGGCCGGTGCCGTGCCCAGCGTGACCCCGCTGCGCCGGCGGCTATAGGCGAAGTAGATTACCAGGCCGATGATGTTCCAGCCGACGAACCGCAACAGCGTCATCGGCGGCAGGCTGACCATCAGATACAGGCATCCGAGGATCGTCAGCGTGCCGACGACATAGGGCGCGGGGCTCCGAAACAGGCGTTCCGCATCGGGCGCGGTTCGCCGCAACGCCATCAGGCACGCACCGACGGAAATGAAGGCAAGCAGGGTTCCGGCATTGGCGAGCTCCGCGATCTCGTCGAGCCGGAAGATGCCCGCGACGGCGGCGATCGTCGCGCCGGTCAGCAGGGTGATCAGGGTCGGCGCGCCAGTGCGCTTCGACACCTTGGCCAGCCCGCGCGGCAGCAAGCCATCGCGCGCCATCACGAAGAACACCCGGCTCTGCCCGTACATCATCACCAGGATGACCGAGGGCAGGGCGATGATCGCCGCCAGCGCGATCAGATGCGCCGCGAGCGGCTGGCCGAGATTGCGCAAGACCAGCGCCAGCGGCTCGGGCGAGTTAGCCAGCGCGGTGAAGGGCAAGGCGCCGACTGCGGCGATGGCGACGGCCATGTAAATGATCGTGCACAACAGCATCGACCCGATGATACCGATTTTGAGGTCGCGTGCCGGATTCCTGGTCTCTTCCGCGGAGGTCGCCACCGCGTCGAAGCCATAGAAAGCGAAAAACACGATCGCCGCCGCCGCCATCACACCATGCTTGCCATCGCTGCCGAAACCATAGGGCATGAACGGATGCAGGTTGGCGGCGTGGAAATTGGGGCTGGCGAAGCCGACGAAGATCCCCAACGCGACCAGCTTGATCACCACCAGAATGATGTTGAGCGTCGCGCTCTCGCGCGTGCCGGCGACGAGCATACCCATCACCGCCAGCGCGACGGCGACCGCGGGCAGGTTGACGATTCCCCCGCCGTGCGGCCCCACCAGCAAGACGTGCGGGAGATGCACCCCGGCGGATTCGATCCAGCCGACGAGATAGCCCGACCAACCGACCGCAACGGTCGAGCAGGCGAGCGAATATTCCAGGATCAGGCTCCAGCCGACCACCCAGGCGATGCCTTCGCCAAGCGCCGCATAGCTGAAGGTATAGGCGCTGCCGGCGGCGGGAATCATCGTCGCCAGTTCGGCATAAGCAAGCGCGGCGCACCCGCAGACAAGGCCACAAATGACGAAGGCGAGGATCACCGCCGGACCGGCGCGCTCGGCACCGACCCCGACCAGGGTATAGATTCCGGTGCCGACGATCGCGCCCACGCCCAGTGCGATAAGGTGCGGCCAACTCAAGGTCTTGGCGAGGCGTGCGTTCTCGGGGTGACTCGTAACGCTGTCGAGCGACTTACGTGGTCCGAACATGACCTCTCCTGGAAGGGTGAATCAGGTCGCGGCGGATGCCGCGAATTGCAATCTCAGATCATCGAGCGTCGCGGCGATATGCTGGCTCAGCAATGACACGATGGCCGCCTCGTCGCGCGCCAGCCAGGAATCGAGCAGGCCGCGATGCTCGAGATGAGCGCGCTGATCGCGGCCGGCCGGCGCGAGATGCGCGATGACATAGCGCTCGGCGAGGATCGTGAGCCGCTCGACGACCTGGGTGGTCAAGATACGGTCCCCGGGCCGAACGAGCGCGGTGTGAAAGTCGCGATTGCGCATCGCCACTTCGGGAAGATTGTCCGATGCCGCGCGATCGAGCCGTTCGAATGTTTCGATCGCCGCGCGTCGATCGGTTTCAGTGGCATAGCGCGCCGCGCGCGCGGCCGCGACCGGCTCGATCGCCAGACGAAGCTCGAAGATTTCCTCGGCCTGCGCGCTCGACATCGGTTGCACGAAATAGCCGCGATTTGCGTGGCTGGTGAGCAACCCTTCCTGCTCGAGCCGCGCCAGCGCCTCGCGCAACGGTATCTTGCTGACGCCAAGTTCGGCGGCCAGCGCGTCCTGTCGAATGGGCAGATCATGCGGCAATTGACCGGTCACGATCTGCTCGCGGACGATCTCGAAAACGCGTTCCGATAAAGTTCGGACGACGATGCTCATGCTGGGATCCTCCGGAAAACGGCGGGCTTACTCATTGTACCTGAAAGCCTTCCCAGAAGTGATCTGCGCGATCAATCCAGATCGTGTTGAACCCGGTGGCAATTGCCGATCCTTCGACCGACGGAATGATCGCCGGCACGTCGCCCACCATGGTTTCGGCTTCGACGCGGCCGATGAAACGGCTGCCAATATAGCTTTCGTGTACGAAGCGATCGCCCACCGACAGCCGTCCCGTCGCCGCGAGATGCGCCAGACGCGCCGATGTGCCGGTCCCGCAGGGCGAGCGGTCGATCGCCTTGTCGCCATAAAATACGGCGTTGCGCCCGTCGGCGCCGTCCGCCAGCGGCGCATCCGCCCACAAAATATGGCTCACCCCGCGGATCGTTGGGTCGAGCGGGTGGACCGGCTCATATTGCGCGCGAATGGCTTCGCGAATCCGCCCGCTCAATTCCACCAGCCGCGCCGCGCCGAGCGCATCGAGGCCCGTATAGGCGCCTTGCGGCTCGATGATCGCGTAGAAATTGCCGCCATAGGCGACATCGATGGTCAGCGGCCCGATCCCGTCGATATCGACCGCGAGGCCACGGCGGGCGACATAGGCGGGCACGTTGGTGATCTTCACCGCCGTTACCTTGTCGCCTTCGGCCGTATAGCGCACGTCAATCGCGCCGGCGGGCACTTCGATGCGCAATTGCCCCGGGATCGCAGGCTGGATCAGCCCATGTTCGAGCCCGAAAGTCACCATGCCGATCGTGCCGTGCCCACACATCGGCAGGCAGCCCGAGGTCTCGATGAACAGGATGCCGATATCGGCATCGGCCGTGGTCGGCGGATACAGGAAGCCCCCCGACATCATGTCGTGCCCACGCGGTTCGAAGCACAGACCCGTGCGGATCCAGTCGAACCGCTCAAGAAAGTCCTGCCGCCGAGCGGACATGCTGTCGCCCTTGAGCAGCGGCGCCCCGCCCGCAACCAGGCGGACCGGATTGCCGGCGGTGTGGCCGTCTATGCAAAAGAAGGTATGGCGCACGCCCGCTTTGCCTCAGGCAGCCTTGGCCAGTTCGATCGTCGGCCGCGTCGCCGCGGCCTTTTCGACCATCGCGATCACTTCGGCCCGACGCTCCCCGATCAGCGGCAAACGCGGCGGAAGCACGCGCTCCGAACCCCGGCCCATCACTTCCTCGGCAAGCTTGATCGACTGCACGAGATCATGCTCGGCATCGAGATGCAGCAAAGGCATGAACCAGCGATAGATCTCCAGCGCCTTGACGTGATCGCCGCGCTCGAACGCCTGCACCAATCCGACCGATTCCTTGGGGAAGGCGTTGGTCAGGCCCGACACCCAGCCCTGCGCACCAAGGTAGAGTCCTTCGAGCGCCACATCGTCGAGCCCCGCAAACAGCACGAAACGATCGCCGAAATCGTTGCGGAAATCGGTGAACCGGCGCGTGTCGGGCGCCGATTCCTTGATGCAGACGATGTTGGGTACGTCGATCAACTCGGCCAACACCCCTTTGTCGATCACCGTACGATAGGCCGGCGGATTGTTATAGAGCATGATCGGCAGCGCGGTATTGCTGGCGACACCCTTGAAATAGGCGACGAGCTCGTGGCTGTCCGGCACATAGACCATCGGCGGCAGCAGCATCAGCCCGTCGGCACCCACCTTCTCGGCCGCCTGCGAATAGCGCACCGCGCGGCGCGTATCATATTCCGAAACGCCGGTGAGCACCGGCACACGCCCCGCCACGACTTCGACAATCGCGGTCAGGACGGACACCTTTTCGTCATACATGAGCGAGTTGTTTTCGCCGACCGTGCCGAGCGCGATGATACCGGTCACCCCGTCGCGAATCAGGTTGTCGACAACACGCTGCGTGTCGTCCAGGTCGATCGACAGATCGGCGCGCAACTGCGTCGTGACTGCCGGAAAAACACCCTTCCAACCGATTGCCATCTTGAGAAATCCGTCCTTCTGTTTCATCTGGAATACGGTATACGAAATGAATTGCTGCGGAGCAATAGGGGATATCCGTTTGAAGATTACGGTCATTGGCGGCGGCGTTGTCGGACTCTGTTGTAGCCTGCATTTGGCCAGGTCCGGGCACGCGGTCACGCTGCTGGAGCAATCCGTCCGCCGTGATGCAGCATCATGGGGCAATGCCGGACACGTCGCCACAGAGCAGCTCGCTCCGCTCGCGTCGGTGGCGACGTTGCGCTCGGCGGCGGGTCGGTTGTTCGTGCGGGGCGGCGCACTCGATCTGCCGCTTGCCGGTACCGGTACCTGGCTGCCGTTCGTGCTGCGAATGATCGCTGCCTCGCGGCCGGCTCGCTTCGAGAAGGGCAGGCGCGCGCTCGGCACGCTGCTCGCCGAGGCCCTGCCCGCCTGGCAGCGACTGGTCGCGGCGATCGGCGCCCCGGGCCTGCTCAGCGACTCCGGACATTACGTAATGTGGGAAAGCGCCGCCACAGCGGCGGCCGGGCGCGCGGCCTGGGCCGCCGCCGACACCGGAACGGCGCGCTTCGCCGAGGCGACTGCCGAACAGCGGGCGGAATTGGCGAAGGTCACGACGGCACCGATCGCCGGCGCCATCTGTTTCTCCGGCACTGCTCAGATCACCGATCTGGACGCGCTCGCCATCGCGCTGAGCGACTCCTTCCGCGCGGCAGGCGGCACGATCCTCCCGCGGGAAGCGGGCTTGGTGCTGGAAGACGGCTGGGCCGTGGTTCCCGGCCTCGAAAGCGACCGGGTGCTCGTCACCGCCGGTGTCCGTTCCGGCCCATTGGTCGAGGCGATCGGCCACCGCGCGCCGATCGTCGCCGAGCGCGGCTATCATATCCGCGGGACGGCCAGGCGCTGGCCGTCCGATCTACCGCCGATCGTGTTCGAAGACCGCTCGATGATCGTCACGCGCTTCGCCGACCAGGTCCAGGCGGCGAGCTTCGTCGAGATCCACGCCACCGACGCCCCGCCCGATCCGCGCAAATGGGAGCGCCTCGAACGGCATGTCCGGGAACTTGGGCTGGCGATCGACGGGCCGTTCACCCGCTGGATGGGTTCGCGACCGACCTTGCCGGACTATCTCCCGGCAATCGGTCGCTCGCGCCGTGCCGACAATCTCTTCTATGCCTTTGGCCATCAGCATCTCGGGTTGACCCTCGCGCCCATTACGGCGGAGATCATTGCGGCGATGGTCGACGAGACGCCGGAGCGCATCGACATGGCTCCATTCGATCTCGAGCGATTCGGCGGTAAGGGAGGCAAACGATGATCGGAGGATCAAACGCGGCGGACGAACTTGCGACCCTTCCCCCATGGCCGGCGCCGCCACCGCCGATCGGACGCGACGAGCGCGGCGCCCGCCTGAACCGCGCCCGCGCGTTGACTGAGGGAATCGGTGCCGCCGCGTTGCTTGTGAATGCCGGCCCCAGCCTGCGCTATTTCACCGGCGTCCCGTGGAGCCCGACCGAGCGGCTGGTCGCCTTGTTGCTGCCGGTGGTTGGCGAGCCTCGCCTGATCTGCCCGGCGTTCGAACGTGGCTCGCTCGAGGCAGTCCTGGAAATTCCGGCGGAGGTGGCCTTATGGGAAGAGGACATCGACCCGTCGGGCCTCCTCGCCGAGATAATGCCGGCCGGAGCGACGCTTGCGGTCGATCCGCTCCTGCCGTTCCACTATGGCGAAAATTTGCGCGCGCGCGGATGCAGACTGATCGACGGGAGCGCCGCGATCGACGGGTGCCGCATGGTCAAATCCGGCGCCGAGCTGGCGCTGATGCAACACGCCAAGACGATCACGCTCGAGGTGCAACGCCGCGCGGCGCGCATTCTGGCGCCCGGTATCGCAGCGAGCGCCGTGATCGGCTTCATCGACGCCGCGCACCGCGCGCTCGGCGCGGCCGGATCGACCTTCTGCGCGGTTCAGTTCGGGCAGGCCACTGCCTTCCCGCACGGTCTGCCCGGCGACCAAAAGCTCGAGGAGAACAGCCTCGTTTTGATTGATACCGGTTGCACCGTCGAGGGCTATCACAGCGACATCACCCGCACCTACGCCTTCGGCCGAGTCGACGACGATGTCCGGACATTATGGACGCTGGAAAAGGAAGCGCAGGCCGCCGCCTTCGCCGCGGTGCGGCCCGGCGTACCTTGCGAAGATGTCGACGCGGCGGCACGAGCCGTGCTCGAGCGCGCCGGGCTTGGTCCCGACTACCAGCTGCCCGGACTGCCGCATCGCACGGGCCATGGCATCGGTCTCGCTATCCATGAGCCGGCATATCTGGTGCGCGGCGACCGCACGCCGCTCGCGCCGGGCATGTGCTTTTCGAACGAGCCGATGATCGTCGTGCCCGACCGCTTCGGCATTCGGCTCGAGGACCATTTCCACGTGACCGACACGGGCGCGGCATGGTTCACCGAACCGCAGCCGTCGCTCGACCGCCCTTTCGCCACCTGATCGGATCGTGGCGGCGCGAAACTTGCCCCGCGATCGAAGCCGCGGTCGCATATCGCCGTTGCCGGCGGCTCACTTGCCGCAGGGCTCTGGCCGATGCGCGCCGGCCGCGACCGGCGGCACCGGCTTGGGCGCGAGCACTTCCCACTCGGTCACCGCGACACCGGCGGTGGCGCCAGCCGCCTGCGACGCGTCGAAGGTTGCGCGCAGGCAGCGCGTGGTGACGGCGGCGAAGCGCGTTTCCTGCGCTGCCGCGCCCGCGTTGCCATAGCCGCTCGCACGCGGCACCGGCTTCCATCCGCTGTCCCAATAGTCGATCCGCCAGCTCTTCGGCGGCGCGACGCCTTCGCCCGCGCCGGCCGGATGATCGCCCCAGAACCAGAGACGCGACCCGTTGACCGTGACCGGCTTGTTCCACCGATATTCGATCCATGGATGCGCGGGAATGGCGTCGGGCGCCCATGTGCCCCACATGTCGGGTGGCAATGGCGAGTCGCGGCGAATGCCGTCGTTGATCGCCTTGATCCAATATTGCACCGGCACCGGCATGTTCGAGGCAAAGGCGGTTGCCGATCCGGCGATGTTGCGCGTGGCGCGGGGCGCGGGCTGGGGCAGCCGCGTCGGTACGACCGGGCGGATCAAGGCCGGGCTGACGCTATCGTCCCATGCGATCCGGTCGAGCGCCACGCTGCGCCGGAAATGGCCGCCGCCAAGGGCATCGGCGGTGTGATAGGCGAGATACCATTTGCCCTTGAACTCGACCGCCCCCGAATGCGACGTCGTCGACGATACCGGCTTGAGGATCACGCCGCGATAGGTCCAGGGGCCAAGCGGAGAGGGTGCCGTGCCGTAAGCGATGCACGCATGATAAACCGCCGGCGTGCAATCGCTGTCGGGTCCGGCGTTGTTGCCGGCGTAGAGCATGTAATAGACGCCCTTGCGCTTCATCAGCCATGGCGCCTCGAAGAAACCGCGAAGTCCTTCGACCCGCACCTCAGGCCCCCTCGCCGTGATCATGTCGCGGTCGAGCGCCATCCCGCGCAGCTGGCCGAAGGTGCCCCAATAGATGAACGGCGTTCCGTCATCATCGACCATCACCGTCGGATCGATGTTCTGGATCGTGTTGCGCTCGGGTGTCCGCTGCGAGATGATCGGTCCTGAAGGATGGGCATCGCGCCATGGCCCGACCGGATTGTCGGCGACCGCGACGCCGATCGCGAAACGGTCGGGCGCATCGCTCTTCGCCTCGAGCACCGGCGCGTACAGATAGAATTTCCCGTCGCGGCCGGGGACGATCTGTCCGGCATAGGCACGGCCCGGCTCGGCCCATTTGAACAGTGTTTCGGGCCGCGCGATCGCGGGATAGTGCGTCCAGTCGCCGGTTGCGGGATCGCTGGTCGCGAGCAATTGCCACTCGTTCATGATGAAGTCGTTGACGCCCGGCGGGGCCTCGTCGCGCCCGGCGAGAATCCACAGCCTGTCGCCGATCACCACGGGCGCCGGATCAGTGGAATAATAGCGCCCGTCGGCGAGAATCGGATTGCCGCTGCTGTGGATTTTTTCCGCGCGCGGCATGGTTTGCGCAGTGAGCGGGGTCGCCGCCAGCAGCGCGATGAGAAGGGAAAGACGCTTCACGTCATTCCTCGTCGGGATAGGGGCCCTTGCCGCCATCCTTGATCAGTTGGTCGGTGCGCGCGTCGAGCACCGGCAACGGCACCGAGCCGAGCTGGAGCATGGCGTCATGCCATGCCCGCACATTGAACCTGGCACCCAGCGCCTTTTCGGCCCGCGCGCGCGCCTTCTGGAAAGCGAGCTCGCCCATGTAATAGCTCAGCGCCTGGCCCGGCCACGCTATATAGCGATCGACCTCGGTTTCGATCTCGTGATCCGACAAGGCCGTATTGTCGTGGAGGAACTGCTGCGCACGCTCCCGGCTCCAGCCCTGGGTGTGAATGCCGGTATCGACCACCAATCGAGCGGCGCGCCACATCTGGTAGCTCAGCATCCCGAAGCGGTCATAGGGATCGTCATACATCCCCATGTCGTCGCCAAGCTTCTCGCAATACAGCGCCCAGCCTTCGCCATAGGCCGAAAGATACGCGTCGCGGCGAAACTGCGGCAGACCGCTATTCTCGGCGGCGAGCGGCATCTGCATGGCGTGGCCGGGAGCGGATTCGTGCAGCGTCAGCGCAACCATCTGGTAATAAGGCCGCGACGGCAGGTTCCAGGTATTGACCAGATAGATACCGGGGCCACCGCGCCCGCCGGTATAGAAAGGTGCCAGATCCGCCGGCACCGGCTTGATCGCGAAGCGGCTGCGCGGCAGCCGGCCGAACCAGTCGCTCGCCTTGCCGTCGAAGGTCTTGGCGATCCACGCCGCGCGGTTGAGCAGATCCTGCGGCGTCTTGGGATAGAAGCGCGGGTCGGTGCGCAGGAAGTGCAGGAAGGCCGGCAGGTCGCCGTCGAACTTCACCTGATGCAGCACATCGAGCATCTGCCCATGGATTTTGGCGACTTCGGCGACTCCGATCGCGTGGATCGCTTCCGGCGGCATGTCGAGCGTGACGAATTCGCGGATCTTCGACTGATAATAGGCTTTGCCGTCGGGAAGGTCATAGGCGGCGAGCGTCGTGCGCGCGCCGGGGATGTATTCCGTGCGCAGGAAAGCGAGCAGCTTGGCATGCGCCGGCACCGCGGCCTCCGCGAGCGCTGCTTCTCCATCGCGGCGCAGCGCGGCTTGTGTCGCGGCCGGGATCGTCGCGGGGAAGCTCGCAAACGGCGCATAGAGCGGGTTGTCGGCGAGCGACTTGGCCTCGGCGATTTGCGCCACGCCGATGTCGCGTCCCTGCAGCGTTACTTTCGGAGGCGTGAAGCCGCGCTGCAATCCCGCGCGCATATTGCCGATCTGTTGGTCGAAATAATGCGGCAAGGCGCGCAGCATCGCGATGTAGCTGCGATAGTCGCCCTCGTCATGAAAGCGCCCGCGCGCCGACTCCGCGACATCGCCCCAGAAGCTGGTGTCCGAGTTGAGCGGCTTCTCATACTCGCGATAGATCTGCGCGGCGAGCAACGCATCGATCTGGCCTTTGTAGACTGCATAATCGACCTTGGCCGGGGCGGAGAGGTCGGCGACGCGGATCGCGGCGAGTTGCCGCTCGGTGTCGGTCCAGCGCGCGAGCTTCGCCGCCTGCGCCTGCGGTCCGACATCGGGCAGACGGGCCCGTGTGTCCGCTGGGCTGTTCTCGTCGGGACCCTGCATCTTCTGCCGCCACGCATATTCGGCGGTGTAGATCGCCTTGAGCCGGTCGTCGGCCGAGATCGGGCGCCTCGCGACCTTCTGTTCCGCCGCGCCGGTGGCGACCGGTGAAGCGCCCAGCACCAGCGCCAGAGTCAGCCAACCGTACCGCATCGTCATGCTCCTGCCACCAAGGCGTCGATATCGGCGAGCAACTGCGCCGGAATATGCACGCCGTGGACCTTGCTCTCAGCGCGCGCTGCATAACGGCGCTGCGAGGGCAAGCGCGCGCCCTGTCCCTCGACCGCGGCAAAGAGGCTCTCCGCGCGGGCGAGATGCGCTTCGACCTGGTCGCCGAGGAAGCCGGCCGGGTCGATTGCCACGATCAGTTCGCCGCCGAGTGGCGACCCACCCGCGCCGCCATCGGCGGCAAGCGACTCGGCGCTGGTCAGGTCGCCGATCAACGGCCCCGCGATCAATTCGACCATCGCCGCCAGTGCCGAGCCCTTGTGTCCGCCGAAGGTGCGCATCGCACCGTCGAGCACAGCGCCGGCGTCGGTCGTCGCTCGGCCGTCCGCGTCATAGCCCCAGTCATCGGGCACGGGTTTCCCGGCACGGCGGTGCAGTTCTATCTCGCCCCGCGCGACCGCACTGGTCGCGAGATCGAACACGAACGGTTCGCGGCCCGGCCGCGGCCATCCGAACGCGATCGGATTGGTTCCGAACACCGGCCGCGTGCCGCCGGCAGGCGCGACCCAGGCATGGCTCGGGGTGAAGGCGAGCGCCACCAGTCCTTCTCCCGCCAGCCACTCGACCTCGGGCCAGAGCGCTGCGAAATGCACCACATTGTTGAGCGCCAGCGCGGCGATGCCGTGGCGGCGCGCCTTGTCGGCCAGCACGGCCCGGCCGGTCTCGAACGCCAGTTGCGCGAAGCCGCCGCCGCCCTGGACTCGCACGAGCGCGCGCGCCGGTTCGGACAGCACCGGCGTCGCGTCCGCCACCACCGTTCCCGCGCGCACGCTCCTGGCGGCAACCAGCAGGCGGTACAGCCCGTGCGAGGGGCAGCCGTCGCGCTCGCCCGCCATCATTGTCTCGGCGACCGCATCGGCATGGTCGCTCGACAGCCCGACGCGCAGCAACACGCTACGCGCGAGCGCGCGGACCTCCGCAAGCGTCATCACGACGGTAGGCGACGTTTCGGCGTCGATCACTTGGTGGCGCCGGGCCTGGCCGTGAACAGCACCACCCCGAACACCGGACCCGCCGTGCTGCGGTCGTGCGGCACAAAGCGCACCTTGAGCTGAGCCTTGTTCTCGGTCAGCGCGCGCGGCAGCGGATATTCGATGTCGACGAACTTGCCGGGCGCGTCGCCGCCAAGGTGCTGCGTCGCGACCTTCACATTGTCGACCATGATGTCGAAGTCCCGCTCGCGCTCTTCGCCCCAATAGGTTGCCTGCAGGACGAGCGGGCCGGGCTTGGCCTTCATCGTGAATTCGAAGAAGCCGCCCGCGCGCGCATCGCGTCCATTGCGATTGCGATAGCTGACCGGCCATGACTTGTCCGATGTCAGGCCATGGTCGTGCTCGGGCTGCATCTCGCCGAGATGGACGACGTCGACCGAGCGCGCCGCGATATCCTTGAGCCGCGCCTGTTCGGCGACATAGGCCGCTTCCTCGGTCTTCCATTCGCCTTCCGTGAAGCGCTTGAAATAGACCGCGCTGCGCCGCTCATATTGCTTGTAGAATGGGACGAAGGTCAGATCGCCAGGCCGCACCACGCCACTGGTGGTATAAGTCGCCGGGGTCGCGCCCGCGCGGAAGCCACCGAGCAGATCGGCGCCGACCAGTGCCGGATCGGGGCTGGCCCAGTCACCCTCGGTCGTGCCGAGGTCAGCCGCCAGCACCATCGGCCCACGCAGGACCGCGATCGTTTTCTCGTCGCCCGGCGTCGCTTCGAGGCGGAGGTCGAGCGGCAGCGTGATCGCGACCGCGTCTCCCGCCTTCCAGCTGCGCTCGACGATTGCATAGCCGCCGGCGAAGCTGGGGCGTACCGGCCGGCCATTGACGGTCACCGCCGCTTTGCCCGCCGCCCAGCCCGGCACACGCAGCGCGATCGCAAACCGGCCGGGCCTGGCGAGCTTGCCCAAGGTCAGCGTCGAGGTCGGTTCGAAGGGGTATCGTGTGTCGAGCGTCAGCTCGGCACCGCGCGCACGCCACGTCGCGTCGGCGGGGATGTAGAGGTTGACCAGCAGCGCGCTCTCGCCTTCCCAGAAGATCGACTCGCCGTGCTTGGCATGACTCTCCATGCCGGTGCCGACGCAGCACCAGAAGGCGTCGTCGGCGGGTGTGGAGTAACCCCGCACGGCACCCGTCAGCAGCGGCGTCATATAGGTGAAGCCCGCGGTCTTGGGGTTCTGCGCCGCCATCACATGGTTGAGGTGCGCGCGCTCATAATAGTCGAACAGCGCGCCGTCCGGCTGCCAGCTATACAGCTGCCGTGTCAGCTTGAGCATATTGTAGGTGTTGCAATGCTCGCAGGTCTGCTCGGTGATATGGCGGCTGATCGAGTCAGGCTCGGAAAAATATTCCCGATCGGCATTGCCGCCGATGACGTAGCTGTAATGCTGCGTCACTGTCTGCCAGAAGAAGCGCGCAGCGGTCGCCTTGGCGGGTTCGCCGGTCAGTTCGTGGATTCGCGCCAGTCCGATCAGCTTGGGTACCTGGGTGTTGGCGTGGAAATTGGCGAGCTTGTCCTGTTGGGCAGCAAGCGGATCGAGCACCTTGCGATCGTACAAACGCTCGGCGATCGCCAGCCACTTGCGGTCCCCCGTGCGCACCGACAGTTCTGCGAAACTCTCGTTGAGCCCGCCATATTCGGTGCCGAGCATTTCCTGCATCTGCGCATCGCTGAGCGCCGCGAAGACCGGCTCGAAATAGCCCGCAAGCGCGACCGCGACCGACAGCGCCTTGGCATTTCGCCAGCTGGCATGAATATCGAGCAGACCCGCGAAGAGTTTGTGGACGGTATAGAAGGGCGACCAGGCGCCGTTGAGATCGAACCCTCCCGAGCGGATCTCACCCTTGATGAGCTCGGGGAAGATCTCGATCGCGTCGACGACCGTGCCGTCCTTCCGCTTGCGCTGCATCGCACCGATATAGCCGTTGCCGCGCGCGGCCTGCGCCGCCGCCAACTCGTCGACGATATAGTCGGCGCGGGCCTTCGCCTGCGCATCACCGGTCTGCTCGTGAATCAGAACCAGCGCCGACATGTAGTGGCCGAGCGTGTGGCCCGCGATCGTGTCGCTTTCCCATCCCCCATAGATTTCACCCTTGGGCGCGAGCCCGGCATAGGCGCGGAAATTGTGCAGCAGCCGGTCCGCGCTCAGCCGCAGCAAATAGGTGCGGTTGACCTCGACGGCGGTCGCATAATCGGATGGCCGCAAGCGCACCGCCGAGAGCGGCAGGGGCTTGGCGTTGCGCGGCAATCCTGCTCCCCGCGCGATCGCGGCAAGACCGGCAGACGGCCCCGCCAGCGCGGCCAGCGCCGCCGCTCCGGCCATCAATTCGCGACGCGTGCTGTGCATATGCCATTCCCCGTAGAATACCGTATACGATTACTGCGTCCGCTTAGCGAGGTCAATCGCCGAACGCGGCATATGCTGGCGCAGGGATCCCATATATCCAGTCCTGCAGCGGTGCAGATGCAATTGTCGCGAACCCCACCAAAGCGCTGGAAAGATGTCATTTTGATTTGGCATGCCTCCACGCGTGATGTTGTGCGCCCATCAGGCAGCCCGCTCCTCGATCATGGCTGTGTCATGGATCACAGGATGATTATATACTGTATAATATTTGTTGACGCATGAAGGGCCGCCTGCGTAGGCATTGGCGAAAGGGGGATTGCCGTGCCGTCTCGTGTCATGCCGCCCGTTCATCAGACCGCCCCCGGAAGAGCCTGCGCGGCACTCCTGCTGGGCGTGACCTGCGCGATGATTCCCGCTGCGGCGTTGGCTGGCCCGACCGGTACCGCGCCCACCGTCGAACAGCGCTACAAGCTTGCCGACCGTTATCTCGGCGTCGGGATGCGTGCGCTGATCGTCGACCAGAACCTCGATGCCAGCTTCATCGATAATGGCAACGGCATCCTCTTTCGGCGCGGCGCCGCCGACAAGCGCGAGATCCTCTTTTTCGACCTAGCGACGCGGCAGGCGCGCCCCGTCATCGCCGAGGCGGCGCTGGCCGCCCTCCTGTCCAGCGCGGCCGGCAAGCCGGTCGTCCCGGCCGAGCTCCACCTCGAAGATCCCGAATATGACCTCGCGGCCGGTACGCTGAGCTTCGGCGCGTTCGACAAGCGCTGGATGCTCAAGAGCGACGGCACCCTGGCCCAAGCGGCGAAGGGTTCGCCCAAGGGCGACGACGCCACCTCACCCGACGGTCGCTTCCGCATCGTTGCCGAAGACCATAACCTCGCAGCGATCGACCTGAAGACCGGTCGCAAGGTCGCGCTTACCACCGACGGCACGCGCGACAGGCCCTATGGCCGCGGCATCGCGGAGCTGTCGGAAATCCTCAAACAGGGTACCGAGGACCCTGTGCTCCCGGTGTCGATCCGCTGGTCGCCCGACAGCAAGCGCATCCTCACCTGGCGGCTCGACACGACCGGGGTTCAGCGGCTGACCATGACGCAGGAGACCCCGCCGGACGCCTTCTATCCGCGCAGTTTCTCATACGTCTACCCGCTCGCGGGCGCATCGAAGCTGCCGCAGGCGAGCCGCCTCGTGATCGACGTCGAGGATGCGCTCAAGCATCGCAGGGCGAAGATTGTGCCGCTGCAGGTGCCGAGCGAGTCCCTGCTCTACCCGGCCGACCCCGACATGGGCTGGTCGGCCGGCAAGGTGCGCTCGATGTGGATCGAGCGCGGTTATGGCCAGCTCGTCGTCTATTCTTCCGACCCTGTCACCGGCGCCTCGACCATCACCGCGCGGGAGGCGACGAAGCCGATCGTCACGGTAACCTCGAGCTTCCTGCAGCCCGCCCCCGAACTCGGCGGCGAACTCGACGTGTCGGAGCGCTCGGGTTGGGCGCAGCTCTATCTGGTGCGGCCCGACGATCCCAATGGCGGCGTGCCGCTGACCCGGGGCAATTGGGAAGTGACGGCGATCGAGCATGTCGATGCCGAACACCGCTCGATCCTGCTCACCGGGGTCGGCCGCGAAGCCGATCGCAATCCCTATTATCACGCGCTGTACCGCGTGAACCTGGATGGCACGCGGCCGGTCCTGCTGACGCCCGAACCGCTCGAACACGATGTGCACGTGTCGGAAGACGGCCGCTTCGCGATCGATGCGATGTCGAGCCCGACTGTGCCGACGCGCACCGTCGTGCGCGACACTAGTGACGGGCATATCGTGTATGAGCTCGGCCATGCCGACGCCTCGGCGCTGGCCGCGAGCGGGTTCACCATGCCTGAGCCGTTCAAGGGCGTCGCGGCGGACGGCAAGACACCACTCTATGCGATGATCTATCGCCCGGCGAACTTCGACCCGACCCGACGCTATCCGGTGATCGATAATGTCTATACCGGGCCGACGATGCACGTCGTCCCCAGCGCCTTTGGCGACGCGCTGACGAATGGTCCGGCCAGCGTAGCGCAGATCGGCGCGATCGTCGTGGTGATCGACGCGACCGGCACGTCGCAGCGCGGCCAGGCCTTCCGCCTGCCCGCCTACCGGAATCTCGGCGAAGTCGGTCTGGACGATCATATCGCGATGATCCGGCAAATGGCGGCGCGCTACCCCTATATCGATACCAGCCGGGCCGGCGTCTATGGCGGATCGGCCGGCGGCTATGACGCGGCGCGCTTCATCCTGCGCCGCCCGAATTTCTTCAAGGTCGCGGTCGCGTCATCCGGCAATCACGACTTGCGGCTCGACAAGGCATGGTGGCCCGAAGTGACGATGGGCAATCCGGACCCGGCCGTGTGGGATCGCAATTCGAACATCTCCGTCGCGGCCAATTTGCGAGGCAAGTTGCTGCTGATCCACGGGGATATCGACGATAACGTGCCGATCACCGAAAGCTTCCGCCTCGGCGCCGCGCTGATCCAGGCGCATCGCAGTTTCGACATGGCAGTGCTGCCCAACACCACGCACCGCGTTGCCCAGCCCTTCTTCTGGCGCAAATTCCGCGATTATTTCGTCCGCAATCTGCTCGACGAAGCTCCGCCGGCCAGCGCCGAATTCGAAGACCAGACCGCCAAGCCAGCAGCGCTGGCCGCCGCAGCCAATCAGTGAGACCTCCGATGACTCGTTTCCCAATGTCACGTGTTTCGCTGCTGGCGCTGGTGGCGACGCTGCCGCTCGCCGCCTTGGCCCAGGACGGCAAGCCGACCAAACCGGTCTATCCGCCGATCGCGACGACAACGCTGCGGATAGGCACCCTGCAGCTTATCCTGCGCCGAGACACACAGACTCTCGCCGGCCTGTCGCCGCTCGCCGATCCGGCGTTCGACTTCGTCCCCGGCAAGCGCGAGGCCGAGCGCCAGGGCGACGGCTTCAACCATGTCGGCGACATCGATATCCGGCTCCGTATGGCCGGCGGCCAATGGCGCGACTTCGCTTCGGCACACCATCGCGCCCCGATCAAGCCGCTGCCGACCGGCGGCATGACCGTGGCCGCGGCGGATATCACCGCGTCGATGGGGAGCGACATCCCGCTGCGGATCGAGCGCCGCTGGGTAAACGTCCGTGGAGCCCCGGCACTGCGCTTCACGCTGGTCAACACGTCAGACGCACCTGTCGAGATCGGGGTGCTCGGCATGCCGATGGTGTTCGACAATATCATCGACGATCGCACGCTCGAACAGGCGCATGCCGAGGCGAGCTTTGTCGATCCGTATATCGGGCGCGATGCCGGTTATCTGCAGGTCACGCGACTGAGCGGCAAGGGCCCCGCTTTGCTCGTCCTGCCCGAGGGCCGCAGCCCGCTGGAGGCCTATGTCCCACTGCCATGGGACCGCGCCGCCCCCAAGGACACGACCTTCACCGAGAAAAGTCCGCGCAGCCAGACATCGGAAGGCTTTTACGATTGGACCGTCGCCTCAAAGGGCTATGCGGACAAGGAATGGAGCAAGGCAGGCGCGCAATGGAATGTGCCGACCAGCATCATGCTGGCGCCGGGCGAGCGGCGTGAGGTCGGGGTCCGCTTCGTGCAATCGCCCACCATTCGAGCGATCGAGGGCACGCTTGCGGCGCAGCGCCGACCGGTCGCGGTCGGCATTCCAGGCTATGTCATACCGACCGATCTGCGCGCGTCGCTGTTCCTGAAATATGCCAGCGCGATCGCCAAGATCGAATCCTATCCGCAAGGCGCCCTGGTCGCGACGCCAACCACATCGGCCAAAGGCTGGGCGCGCTACGATATCCAGGCGCATGGCTGGGGACAGGCGCGGCTGAGCATCACCTATGCGGACGGCAATGTGCAGACGGTGAGTTACTACATCACCAAGCCGCTCGAGCAGGCGATGGCCGATATCGGCCGTTTCACCACGACCAGGCAATGGTTCGACGACAAGGCCGATCCGTTCCGCCGCGCCCCCGCAATCCTGTCCTACGACCGCGAGGCCGGCAAGATTCTCGCCCAGGAACCGCGCGTGTGGATCGCGGGGATGAGCGACGAAGGCGGTGCCGGCAGCTGGGTTGCGGCGATGATGAAGCAACTCGACAATCCCGATGCGGCCGAGGTCGGCAAACTCGAGCAGCTGGTCGACGAAACCGTCGTCGGCAAGCTGCAGGTGGCCAGCGGCGAGCATGCCGGCGCGGTCAAGAAGAGCATCTTCTATTACGACCCCAAGGAGCATCCCGGCTATTACGACCCGGCCGAGAATTGGAGCAGCTGGACGTCATGGTCGCACAAGGATGCCGACGACCTCGGCCGTGCCTATAATTACCCGCATGTCGCGATCGGGCATTGGGTGCTTTACCGCCTCGCGCGCAACCATGCCGGGCTGGTGACGCGGCACGACTGGCGCTGGTATCTCGACCACGCCTACGGCACCGTCACCGCGATGATGCGC
>Ga0207706_10001902_pt1 | contig 20504 bp, 23 predicted proteins | sample KBSC53metaG_FD_184318 | JGI IMG/M metagenome (GOLD analysis project Ga0207706, IMG submission 184318) | Corn rhizosphere microbial communities from Kellogg Biological Station, Michigan, USA - KBS C5-3 metaG (SPAdes) (version 2) | ecosystem: Host-associated > Plants > Roots > Rhizosphere > Soil ... | reverse complement strand
GATCCGCGGATTGCTGGAAAACATCGCCGGCATCAACACGGACGGGCTCGACCTCAACTTTGCCTACCGTACGCGCCCGGCGACTTGGGGAAGCCTCGGCTTCACGCTCAACAACACGTTCCTGTTCAACTACCACGACATCAGCCCGACAGCGACCGGTACGAGGACGGACGAGCGCGAGGGAACAGAGCGCGGAAGCCCCGACCAGGCATTCCCGAAGCACAAGGCAATCGGGATCATCGACTGGAACGGCAATATGTTCGGAGCGACTCTGACCGGCCGCTACATCAAGAGCGTGATAGAGTCCCAGAACGGCAACAAGCTCAACAGCCGGCTTTATATCGATACCCAGCTGCGGTTTTCGCCAAACTGGATGTCGGATGCCTTCGGCTTCGCGATCGGCGTGAACAATTTGTTCGACAAGGATCCGCCGGGCTGCATCAGCTGCGGCCTGAACAACTTCGACCCGACCACCTACGATGTGCCGGGCCGCTATTACTACGCGCGGGCAACGATCAAATTGCCGTAACCCGTTCGCGCAGCGGCGGAAAACATTACGGGCCTCGGTATCTGCCGGGGCCCGTTTGTTGTCCACGCTTGAACCTTCCGCGCTTCCGCCCGATGTAGGCCGGGCAAAACAGTAATCGAGGACCAATCAGGATCATGGATCACCAGGACATCGTCTCGCAGCTCGTTCCGATCGTCATCGAGCAGTCGAACCGCGGCGAGCGCAGCTTCGACATTTATTCGCGGCTGCTTCGCGAGAGGATCGTCTTCATCACCGGGCCGATCGAGGATCATATGGCGAGCCTCGTCACCGCCCAGCTACTCTTCCTCGAGTCCGAGAACCCGAAGAAGGACATCTTCATGTACATCAACTCGCCCGGCGGAGTGGTGACGGCCGGCCTCGCGATCCATGACACCATGCAATATATCCGGCCGAAGATCGGAACGGTCTGCATCGGCCAGGCAGCGTCCATGGGAAGCTTCCTTCTCGCCGCCGGAGAGCCTGGAATGCGCGTGGCGCTTTCGAACAGCCGAATCATGGTCCACCAGCCCTCTGGCGGAGCGCAGGGCATGGCGGCCGACATCGAGATCCAGGCGCGCGAGATCCTTCGCATGCGCAGTCGGCTGAATTCGCTCTACGCCAAGTACACCGGCCAATCGATCGAGGAGATCGAAAAGGCGATGGACCGCGACAAGTTCATGGAAGCCGACGAGGCCAAGGAATTCGGGATCATCGACGAGCTGTTCGAGAAACGCCCGGAAACAGGTGAAGATGCCGGGACCGGCGCGGGTGATGTAACGCCCAGCTAAGCCAGTTCCCGCAGGCCGCTGCTGTTTTCCTTGGCGATGCCCGCAAAGCCTGCCATGAGGCGCGCCAGGTCGACTAGTCTGCGACAGGGGATCGAATGTTCGGCTGGTTTCAACGGCTCCTGCCGAAGAAGGGCGACTTCTTCGGGATGTTCGAAGCCCATGCCGCGACCTTGGTCAAAGCGGCGAATGCGCTCCGCGACCTTGCTCAGGACGGCGGAACACCGCAACAGCTGCTGCAGCGGATCCGCGATCACGAGCATGAGGCGGACGACATCATCCGGCAAGTGCTTCAAGAGGTCCGGCTTACCTTCCTGACGCCGTTCGATCGCGGTGCCATCACCGACCTTATCGGCGCGATGGACGATGCGATCGACGAGATGCTGGCGGCGGCCCGCGCGATCGACCTTTATGAACTTCACGAGCTTCGGCCCGAGATGAAGCAGATCGTGGGGCTGATCGCGGAGGCCGCGGCGGTGACGTCTCAGGCAATCCCGTTGCTTCGCAATGTCAGCCGCAACGGCAAGCAGCTGCACGAGCTGACTGCTCGCCTAGTCGGTCTCGAAGGAGAGGCCGACGACCTGCACGCGGCCGGGCTGAAGGTGGCCTTTCAGGAGTTTTCGAAGACCAATTCGATGCAGTTCGCAATCAATCGCGAGGTCTTCAAGAACCTTGAGCGGGTGACCGACGCCTTCGAGGACGTCGCGAACGAAATCGACGGCATCGTGATCGACCACTCGTAAGAGTCATGCACGAACTGGCGCTCCCGCTGTTGATCGGCCTCGTCGCGGTCGCGCTCGCCTTCGATTTTCTCAACGGCCTTCACGACGCCGCCAATTCGATCGCGACCGTCGTCGCGACCCGCCTCCTGAGCCCGCTCGCCGCGGTTGGCTTCGCCGCCTTCTTCAACTTCGCCGCCTACTTTTTAGCGCTGCAATGGCCGGCCCTGCACAAGGTCGCGGACACGATCGGCAAGGGCTTGATCGACAAGGACCTCGTCACTCCCGCGGTCGTCTTCGGAGCGCTGGTGGGGGCGATGTTCTGGAACGTCGTTACCTGGCTCAAGGGCATTCCCTCGTCCTCCAGCCACGCCCTGGTCGGCGGAATCATCGGCGCCGGGGTCGCCCATGCGGGATTGGAGGGTATCCAGTGGACCGGCCTTAACAAGACGCTGATCGCGATCGTCCTCTCGCCGATGCTCGGGCTCATGCTGACGATGGCGATCATGTTGGTGACGAGTTGGCTTGGGGTGAAAGCGACCGCTCGCGGTGCCGAGCGGACGTTCCGCGGGCTTCACCTCGTTTCCGCCGGCGCTTACTCGCTCGGCCACGGCCTCAACGATGCGCAGAAGACGATGGGCGTGATCGCCGTCCTGCTTTACTCGACCGGCCACCTTGCCACTTTCCATGTCCCGAACTGGGTCGCGCTGTCCTGCTATGCCGCCATGGGCCTTGGAACCCTGACCGGCGGGTGGCGGATCATCGAGACGATGGGCAGCCGGATCACCAAGTTGTCGCAACACCAGGGATTCAGCGCTTCCGCGGGCGGGTCGGTGATGCTGTTCAGCGCGTCGTGGCTCGGCATCCCGGTGTCGACGACGCATACCATAACCGGTTGCGTTATCGGCGCCGGGGCCGCCCGCCGGGCCTCTTCGGTGCGGTGGGGAGTCGCGAAGAACGTCGCTCTCGCCTGGCTTATTACGATCCCCGCCTCGGCGGCCGTCGGCGCAGCCTTCTATTTGCTAACCCGGCTTTTTTAGCTGTATCGCACCACTTGCTTGGCCTCGACGCACCATCCATATCAGTGACCGAAATGGCACAACCGGCGAGCGCGTTAACCGAAGCCCAAGCTTGCGTGTGCCACAAATACAGGTAGCGTGACGCGTTCGGAGCTTTTCGGCGACGCGAGCGTAAGGCAAGGCGCAAGGGACTAGATGACGAAACTATCGGGCAGCGACGGCAAGAGCACCCTCTACTGCTCCTTTTGTGGGAAGTCGCAGCACGAGGTGCGCAAGCTCATCGCCGGGCCGACCGTGTTCATCTGCGATGAATGCGTCGAGCTGTGCAACGACATCATCCGTGAAGAGACCAAGTCCGCGCTCGTCAAGACGAGGGACGGGGTCCCGACGCCGGCCGAAATCTGCAAGGTGCTCGACGATTATGTGATCGGCCAGGACCGGGCGAAGCGGGTCCTGTCGGTCGCGGTCCACAACCATTACAAGCGCCTGAATCACGGCACCAAGGCGAGCGCCGAGGTCGAGCTTGCCAAGTCGAACATCCTGCTCATCGGTCCGACGGGCTGCGGGAAAACGTTGCTTGCCCAGACGCTTGCGCGCATTCTTGATGTTCCGTTCACAATGGCCGACGCGACAACGCTCACGGAAGCCGGCTATGTCGGCGAGGACGTCGAGAACATCATCCTCAAGTTGCTTCAGGCCTCCGACTATAATGTTGAGAAGGCGCAGCGCGGGATCGTCTACATCGATGAGATCGACAAGATCAGCCGCAAGTCGGACAATCCTTCGATCACACGCGACGTGTCCGGCGAAGGAGTCCAGCAGGCGCTCCTGAAGCTGATGGAAGGAACCACGGCTTCGGTGCCGCCGCAGGGCGGCCGCAAGCATCCGCAGCAGGAATTCCTGCAGGTCGACACGACCAACATCCTGTTCATCTGCGGCGGCGCCTTCGCGGGCCTCGAAAAGATCATTTCCGACCGCATGGAAGGCAAGTCGATGGGCTTCGGCGCCCATGTCGCCGCGCCGGACGAGCGCAAGACGGGCGAAGTCCTCAAGCATTGCGAGCCGGAGGACCTTCTGAAGTTCGGGCTTATTCCCGAGTTCATCGGCCGTTTGCCGGTCATCGCGACGCTGATGGACCTCGACGAGGATGCGCTGATCAAGATCCTGGTCGAGCCGAAGAACGCGCTCGTGAAGCAATATCACAAGCTGTTCGACATGGAGGAGGTCGAGCTGGCGTTCAGCGACGATGCCCTTGGAGCCGTCGCCCGAAGGGCCATCGACCGAAAGACGGGGGCTCGCGGCCTGCGGTCCATCCTTGAGGGCATCCTGCTTGACACGATGTTCGACCTGCCGTCGATGGACGGGGTCGACGAGGTCCACATCGACAAGGACGTCGTCGAAGGACGCAAGGATCCCGTTCGCGTCTATGCCAAGAAGGGCAAGACCGGCGACGCTGCATGAATGCTGACGCGCTCGCGGCGCGCTCTCCGATCGGCCCTGAGTCCCCGCTCCGGTTTCTTCCCTCAGCAATCCGCACTCCCGAACATCCGCTGCGGGCGATCCTTTTCGGTTGGCTGACGGCTTTCCCGGTGAGCATGGTCTTCGCTTTGCTCGCAGCGGCCATCCTGCCGGGAGCAAAACCGCCCGAATTTCACGTGACAGGCGCCATGGCGCTGTTTGGGATGGTCGTCTTTTCTCCGGTCGTCGAAACGCTGGTGATGGGGGCGGTTCTGCTCGTGCTGTTGCGGTTCCTGCAACCCACCATCGCCATCCTCGCCAGCGCGATAGGCTGGGGGATCGTCCATTCGCTGATCGCCCCGGTGTGGGGCCTTACCATATGGTGGCCGTTCCTAGTCTTCTCGACCCTGTTCGTGACCTGGCGTGAGCGATCGCTACCGCTCGCTTTCGCGCTGCCCATCTGCACGCACGCGCTTCAAAACCTGATCCCGTCGCTGCTCGTTGCTTACGGAGTGCCGGCCTAATTATTCGCCGTCGAGCGGGAGCGTGTCGACTTCCGCTTCGGGGGCGCCGAGCTTCTTCGCCGCCAGCTTCACCTCATCGTCGGGAGGCGGAAGCGGAATCGCTTTTTCCCCAGGCGCAAGGCTGTCGTCGGGAATTCCGGGCGCAGTGCCGGCGATCGTCTCGTTGAAAGGCTCCGCGTTCGGCCCAGTGCTGACCTTCTCTCGCTCGTCCATGCTTGCTGCTCCTCAATGAATCAGCGCTCTTCGGACCCGCTTGTTCCCGCTCGTTGCGCGCAGGCGATGCGCCGCCCATATAGCGCCTATGACTCGCTTTCTCCCGCTTCTTCCGCTCCGTGACATCGTGGTTTTCCCGCAGCGGATCGTTCCCCTGTTCGTAGGCCGCGAGAAATCCGTCGCCGCGCTCGAAGCCGCTATGTCGGCCGACAAGGAGCTGTTCCTTGTCGCGCAGCTCGATCCGGCGGAGGACGATCCGGGCCGCGACGACCTGTACGACCTTGGAGTGATCGCAACCGCGATGCAGCTTCTAAAGCTGCCTGACGGGACTGTCCGCGTTCTGGTCGAGGGTGCAAAGCGTGCCAAGCTCGTCGACCTCGTGGAGCGCGGCGGGTTCGTCGCGGCTGAGATCGAGGAAGTCGAGGAGCAGAGCGCCGACGGACCGGAAGTCCAGGCGCTGATGCGCTCCGTCGTCGAGCAGTTCGACAATTATGCGAAGCTCAACAAGCGCCTTCCCCCGGAAACGGGAATCCAGCTGGCGGAAATCGAAAACTCGTCGGTGCTGGCCGACGCCGTGGCGTCAAACCTGTCGATCAAGGTCGCAGACAAGCAGGCGGTTCTTGGCGAGCTGAGCCCGGCGAGGCGGCTCGAAATGGTCTTCGCGTTCATGGAGGGCGAACTCGGCGTCCTCCAGGTCGAGAAGAAGATCCGAAGCCGCGTGAAGCGCCAGATGGAGAAGACCCAGCGCGAATATTATCTCAACGAGCAGTTGAAGGCGATCCAGCGCGAGCTCGGCAATGAAGGCGAGGAGGGCGGAGACGAGCTCGCTGAGCTTGCCGCCAAGATCCGCAAGACCAAGCTTTCGAAGGAAGCCAAGGTTCGGGCAAACGCGGAGCTGAAAAAGCTCAAAGCAATGGCGCCGATGTCGGCAGAGGCGACGGTCGCGCGCAATTATCTCGACGTCCTGCTGGCACTTCCGTGGGGCAAGAAGTCGCGGGTCAAGAAGGACATCGCCGAGGCGCAGACCATCCTCGACGAAGACCATTACGGCCTTGAGAAGGTCAAGGAGCGGATCGTCGAATATCTGGCGGTCCAGGCCCGGACGAACAAACTTAAGGGCCCGATCCTTTGCCTCGTTGGGCCGCCGGGCGTCGGCAAGACTTCCCTCGGCCGCTCGATTGCTCGGGCGACTGGCCGCGAGTTCGTCCGCCAGTCGTTAGGCGGAGTGCGCGACGAAGCAGAGATCCGCGGCCACCGCAGGACCTATATCGGCTCGCTTCCCGGCAAGATCATCTCGAACATCAAGAAGGCTGGCACGTGTAATCCGTTGTTCCTGCTCGACGAGATCGACAAGCTTGGCCAGGACTTCCGCGGCGACCCGTCTTCGGCGTTGCTGGAAGTCCTCGACCCAGAGCAGAATAGCCGCTTCCAGGACCATTACCTCGAGCTCGATTACGACCTATCGGACGTCATGTTCGTGACGACCGCAAACTCGCTCGACATGCCCCAGCCGCTACTCGACCGGATGGAGATCATCCGGCTGGAGGGCTACACCGAGCATGAGAAGGTGGAGATCGCCAAACGCCACCTGATCCCCAAGCAGATGGAGGCCCATGGAGTTAAGGCGGAGGAGCTGGTCTTCACCGATGAGGGGCTGAAAACGATCCTTCGGCACTACACCCGCGAGGCCGGCGTCCGGACCCTGGAGCGGGAGTTGGCGAAGGTCGCGCGCAAGACCCTTCGGCAGATATTGGAAGGCAAGACCGACAAGGTCGAGTTGACCGCCGCCAACGTCTCCGAATTCCTCGGAGTGCGCCGTTTCCGCTACGGGATCGGCGAGGAAGAGGACCAGATCGGCGCGGTGACAGGTCTCGCCTGGACCGAGGTGGGCGGCGAGCTTCTGACCATCGAGGCCGTGACGGTCCCCGGCAAAGGTCAGATCAAGACCACCGGCAAGCTCGGCGACGTGATGCAGGAGTCGATCCAGGCTGCCATGAGCTTCGTCAAAGCCCGTTCTCCATCGTTCGGGGTCAAGCCGAGCCTGTTCGGCCGCAAGGACATCCACGTCCACCTTCCCGAAGGTGCGATCCCGAAGGATGGTCCGTCGGCGGGCGTGGGAATGGTCACCGCGATCATCTCGACACTGACCGGCATTCCCGTGCGGCGCGACGTGGCGATGACCGGCGAGGTCACGCTTCGAGGCCGGGTGTTGCCGATCGGCGGGTTGAAGGAGAAGCTCCTCGCGGCGCTTCGTGGCGGCATAAAAACGGTGCTGATCCCCGCAGAAAACGAGAAGGATCTCGCTGAAATCCCCGATTCCGTGAAGAATACTCTTGAGATACTCACGGTCGATCACGTGGACGACGTGCTTGCGCATGCAATGACCGAGCCGATGCGGCCGATCGAGTGGACCGACGCCGACGAACATGCCGCCGAGCCGTCAATCCCTCCGGTCGAGCCGGCCGGCGAGTTGCCGGTCCGCCACTAGGGCGGGTTCCATGTGGAGGGAAAGGGCTTTGACTTCGACTCCGAGTCTCGCCTTTAGTCGTGACCAGTTATTGCGCGAGTCTCGCGCGTGTAATCGGGGAGCTGCGAGGGAATGAACAAGCAGGAACTGATCGGCCATGTCGCCGACCGCGCCGGGTTGAGCCGCAACGAAGCGGGTCGAGCCGTCGAAACGATGCTTGACGTGATCACGTCGGCTCTGAAGCGGGGGGACGAGGTTCGGCTGGTCGGTTTCGGCAATTTCTCAGTGACTCGTCGCAAGGCCTCGACGGGTCGCAACCCCAGGACTGGCGAGCCGATGCAGATCAAAGCGACGTCGCAGCCCAAATTCCGGCCTGGGAAGGTACTCAAGGACGCCGTCCAGTAAGCGCCCGCCAATCGGCTGGACAGCCGGACTCCGGAACCCTATCTGGCCCGCCGGGCGGGCGCGTAGCTCAGTGGTAGAGCACACCCTTCACACGGGTGGGGTCGCAGGTTCAAACCCTGCCGCGCCCACCAGCCTTCGCCTTGAGCTACGGCCGGCAAGCCATCCCGGCCGAGGCTGCCGCCTAATCCAGATACGCGGGGTGGAAGCTTGCGACCTGGCGGAGCTCGCGCCAGTCGGGGAATGAGATTTCGCGGCCGATCCGAGCGATCAGTCCCTGCCTCTCGAGGTCGGCGAACACCCTGTTGACGTTGACGGAAGTCTGGCCGGTTATGTCGGCGATCTGCTGCTGCGTGAACGGGTTCAGCATATTCTGCTTTTCGACGTCGATCCCGCTCCGGACGACTGTCTCGCAAAGCAGGTGCGCAACCCGAGCGACCGAATCGCGCCGGCCGCAATTGACCAGCCACTCGTAGCCGATCGCTTCATTGCGCTGGATCAGCGCCCAGAAGAACCGTTGGAGCTGCGGGTGCTTGTCGACGATCTTGTTGAAGTCCTCCGCGTGGCCGACCATCACTTCGCTTCGGACAATCGCCTGGATTCCGTAATTGGTATTGCCTTCGCGCGGCAAGATTCCCTCGCCCGGAAATCGGAGAGCGACGATCTGGCGATGGCCGGATCCGTCGGTGATGTACTTGGCCAATATTCCGGAGCGTACGAACATGACTTCGTCGCGCGGGACGCCGGGTTCGCGGAAAGGACGCCGCGGGTCGACCTGCACCAGCTTGTGCGGCATCTCCTCGAGAGCAGTCGCGATTTGTGGTTCAAGACCTGCAGCGACCAGCGTGTCTTTCAACGAGACTCTCGGAGCGGCCGCCGACCTAGGTCTGCGACTCGACAGCATATCAACTCCTCCCTGGCGCAGCATGAGCCTGCTGCTAATCGTTCGCAAGGAGAAACGGCTGCCGCGGTTAAGTAATCAAGAATAAAAATACGGTTTTAGTTGTTCGGCCAGCGCCTTCGTCTGTTCCTTGGAAAGTTCAACTGCTAACTTTAGTTGAGGAGGTCCGGGCCAACCTTGATCGGGGAAGTCCAGGTCATTCCAGCGCCGCGGTTCTGAATAGCGCGGGATCACGTGGAAATGGACTTGCCGGTCCACCATCATGAGCATCAGGTAGTTGATCCGGTCGTACTTGCAGAAGCCGCCGAGCGCCATTTCGACACTGCGCACGATGTGCGCGAGTTCCGTGAAGGCTTCTTGAGACAGGTCGGCGAAAGCCGTCGCCTCGCTCTTTGCCGCGAGGACTAGCGAGGCCAATGTCACCTGCGCCGGCCGAAGCAGCACAACCCAATGCTCGAACTCCCGCAGGAGCGCTTCCGGATAGCCAAACTTCAGCATCGTCTCATTGGCCATTTAGCCGCTCCGTTCGGGTTGCGTTCACCGGCAGCCAACCTTAAGGAGCGCGCGCGCTGCCGGGAACCTTCTTGCTGGCGACCCCGGCGCGTTGTGGCGATCGTAGCTCAGCTGGTTAGAGCACTGGTTTGTGGTACCAGGGGTCGGGGGTTCAAGTCCCCTCGATCGCCCCACTATTACTTCGATTTCAAAACGGACATCCGATCAGAATGGACACGCCCTGGGGTTATCCCGACTTTGACGCGCACGAGATCGTGCATTTCGTCGACGAGCCCGAGCACGGGCTTCGAGCGATCATCGCCATCCATTCCACGCACCTCGGGCCCGCCGCGGGCGGAGCGCGCTTCTGGAACTATGAGTTTCCGGCCGAAGCGTTGACCGATGCTCTGAGGCTGTCGCGCGGGATGAGCTACAAGAATGCGATGGCAGGCCTTCCCCTCGGCGGAGGCAAGTCGGTGATCCTGGCGACCCCCGACCGGCAGAAGTCGCCCGAGCTGCTCGCGGCGTTCGGCAAGGCGGTGGATCGGCTGTGCGGCCGCTACATCACCGCCGAGGACGTCGGGATGAGCGTGCGGGACATGGTCGAGGTCAGCCGCCAGACCAAGTTCGTCGCCGGCCTTCCCAATGACGGCAATGACGTCGGCGGCGACCCGGGCCCGCACACTTCTCTGGGCGTCTTTCTAGGCATCAAGGCGGCCGTGAAGTGGGCGCTCGGGAAGGACAGCGTCGACGGCCTGCATATCGGCCTGCAAGGCGCCGGCAGCGTCGCGACGGGCGTTGCGATGCACGCCGCCACCGAAGGAGCGAGGCTTTCCATCGCCGACGTCGATTCCGGCAAGGCGAAGAAGCTGGCCGACCAGTGCGGCGGCACCGTGGTTTCGCCCGATGAGGTGCTCTTCCTCGAAGCGGACGTCGTCAGCCCCTGCGCGCTTGGTGCAATTCTCACCGAGGAGAGCATCGCCAAGCTGAACACGAAGGTCGTTGCCGGCGGAGCCAACAACCAGCTTGCGACCCCGGAAGATGGCGCGCGGCTCGAGCAGCGCGGGATTCTCTACGCTCCAGATTACGTGATCAACGCCGGCGGGATTATCAACGTGTGCACCGAATATCTTGCCGACGGTGACGCCAGCCTGGTGCGCCAGCGGATCAAGGGCATCCCGACGCGGCTGGAGCAAATCTGGACCGAGAGCGCCGCGAGCGGCCGCGATCCAGCCGCGGTGGCGGATGCGATGGCCCAGCGGCTGATCGGAAGGGGCTAGTTCGCGAGAATCATGCACGCGCTCGCCAATCCGGCGCGTTTCCTGCGCATTGCACGACCCGCGACGAGCTGGCTCCTCGCGGTCGGGCTGGTCGTAGCGATTGCAGGCATCCTCGGAGGGTTAGTCCTGACCCCGCCGGACTATCTGCAGGGCGAGACGGTGCGGATCATGTACGTCCACGTGCCCGCGGCGTGGCTCGGGATGGCCGGCTGGGCCGGAATTGCGGCGGCATCAGTCAGCCAGCTCGTATGGCGGCACCCGCTGGCTGCGGTCGCGGGTAGGGCATTCGCGCCGTGCGGGGCAGTCTTCACGGCGGTCTGCCTTGTCACCGGATCGATCTGGGGACGCCCGACCTGGGGCACCTGGTGGGAATGGGACGGGCGACTGACGTCGATGCTGATCCTGCTCTTCCTATACCTCGGCTACATCGCGCTCGCCGCGGCCGAAAAGGAGCGAAGCGGGGATGGGCGCATCACGGCGGTCTTTGGCCTCGTCGGCGCGATCAACCTGCCGATCATTCATTATTCCGTCCTTTGGTGGCGGACTCTGCACCAGGGGCAGAGCATCGGCCTTTCCGGGTCGACGATCGATGCATCGATCCTGTGGCCGCTGCCGCTTACGTTCGTCGGCTTCACCTGCCTGTTCGCCGCGGCGGTGATGATGCGCATGCGTGCCGAGCTGGCCCGGGCGCGCGTCGAGGCTCGGCTGAGGCGGTGTGCCGAATGAACCCCTGGCCCTTCGTCATTGCTGCATACGCTGTCGCCTCACTGGCGACAGCCGGGTTGCTACTGGCTTCGTTGGTATCGATGCGGCGGGCCGAAGCCGAGGCCGACAAGCTGCGGGGCAATGACCGTTAAGCCCAAGCACCAGCGGCTCGTCCTGATCCTTGCCGCCACGGCAGCCGTTGCCGCAGCGGTTCTGCTGGCGATGTGGGGTCTCAGGGATCGCGCGGCGTATTTTTACACACCTCCGGAGATCGCCAGCGGCAAAGCCTCGGTGGGCCAGCCTGTGAGGCTCGGCGGCATGGTCGAGCAGGGTTCGATTCAGCGCCTGCCCGACGGCGTAACGATCCGCTTCACGGTCGGCGATTCGAATGCGCACGTGCCAGTAGTCTATCGCGGCATCGTTCCCGACCTCTTCCGCGAAGGCAGTGGAGTGGTCGCGGAAGGCCGGCTGACCAGGGACGGCGCGTTTGTCGCCGACACGATCCTCGCCAAGCACGACGAGCGCTACATGCCGCCCGAACTCGGCAACCAGGCCGCGGAGCACAAGGCGGCGAAGACGGTGGAGCGGTGATCGCCGAAGCGGGACTGGCGGCGCTGTGGCTGGCGGCGTCGCTGGCGCTGTTGCAGCTGATCCTCGCGTTCGCGCCCGCATCCGCAGGTGGCGGATCGGCTCCAGTGCGATCGATAGCCATGGTGCAGGGCGCGCTCACGCTTTTCGCCATGGCGATGCTGATGTGGGTGTTCGCGCGGACAGACCTGTCCGTCCTGCTGGTCGCTGAGAACAGCCACACCGCAAAGCCGTGGCTCTACAAGTTCGCCGGAGCGTGGGGAAACCACGAAGGCTCGATGCTCCTGTGGGTGACGATCCTCGGCGTCGCAGGCTCGGCGCTCGCAATGTTTTCGCGGAGGATGGACGAGCGGACCCTGACGGCCGCACTGGGAGCACAGGGCGCTCTCGCGCTGGGCTTTTTCGCTTTCCTTCTGTTCTCTTCCAACCCGTTCACCCGGCTCAATCCGCCGGCGTTGGAGGGCAGGGGTCTCAACCCCTTGCTCCAGGACCCCGGCCTCGTCTTCCATCCCCCGACGCTTTACCTCGGCTATGTCGGGCTTTCTGTTGCCTTCAGCCTCGCGGTCGGCGCGCTGGTCACGGGCCGCGTGGATTCCGCGCTCGCGAAGGCCATTCGTCCGTGGGTGTTGGGCGCGTGGATATTCCTCACGCTTGGAATCACCGCGGGAAGCTACTGGGCCTATTACGAGCTGGGCTGGGGCGGCTGGTGGTTCTGGGACCCGGTCGAGAATGCCTCGCTGATGCCGTGGCTGGCGGCGACCGCACTTCTGCACTCGGTCAACGTCCTCGCGGCGCGCGACAGCTTGCGCGCCTGGACGGTGATGCTGGCGATGGTCGCCTTCTCCATGTCGATGGTCGGCACCTTCCTCGTCCGCTCGGGAATCCTGACCTCGGTTCATGCCTTCGCTGTCGACCCGCGGCGCGGTACGTTCCTGCTGGCGCTCCTCGCGCTCTACGTCGGGGCCGCCTTCGTGCTGTTCGCTCTGCGGTCCGGCAAGCTCGCGGAAGGCCCCCGGTTCGAGCTGGTCAGCCGCGAGGCGGCGCTGGTGGGGAACAACCTGCTTCTGACTGTCATCCTCGGCATCGTCTTCCTCGGAACACTGTATCCGCTCTTCGTGGAAGCGCTGACCGGCACCAAGCTTTCGGTGGGCGCGCCCTATTTCGATAGAGTAGCGGGTCCTCTCGCACTGATCCTCGCCGTGCTGGTTTGCGTCGGCCCGCTCCTCAATTGGAGGCGGGACAGTGGCGAAAGGCTCAAGCGGCTGGCCGTTCCGGCGTTGGCCGGAGTGACCGTGCTGGTCATAGCTTTCATTGTCCTTCCAGGTGCGGGCCTGCTGTCGAGAGTGGGGCTCGGCGTCGCGGCGATGCTCGGCATCGCCGCTTTCCTGCCGTTGTTCGGAAGAAGGCTCAGGCGCACGCCGCTCACGACCTGGGCGATGGTTGTCGCTCATTTCGGGGTCGCGGTCGCCATCGTCGGAATGGCGGCGAGCACTCTCCTGACCAAGGAAGTGCTGATCGCTGCACGCCCGGGCGAGCAGGTTTCCGTGGGTCCGTGGCTGATCGAGTTCAGATCTGTCACTCCGACCGCCGGGGCGAACTGGACGGCGCTGGAGGCGGAGCTTCGGGCGTCGAGCGGCGGAGGAGTATCGGTTTTGAAGCCGCAGCAGCGGTTCTACACGAGCCCTCCGACCGAAACCACCGAGGCCGCGATCGAGACCGTCCCTGGCGGTCAGCTCTACACCGTGCTGGGCAAGCCCGCGGGAGACGGGCGCTGGCAGCTTCGGCTGTGGTGGAAGCCGCTGGTGACACTGATCTGGCTGGGCGGCGCGTTGATTGGGCTGGGCGGGGCGCTCGCGCTGGGCGGACGGACGTGGCGCGGATTTCGTAAGGCACGGCAAAGATGAGCCGCAAGTGGCTGAGATTCATACCGGCAGTGTTCGTCGTGCTGCTCGTGGGCGCGCTCGTCTGGCGGATCGTGAATCCGCCCGACACAAACGTCGAATCCGGCATGATCGGCAAGCCGGTCCCGGCCTTTGCCGCCACATCGGCCTTGCCCGGCAAGTCTGCGCTCACCTCAACGGATCTTGCCGACGGACACGCCAAGCTGGTGAATTTCTTCGCGAGCTGGTGCGTTCCGTGCATTGGCGAGGCTCCGCTGCTCGACGAACTCAAGAAGCAAGGCGTCGCGATTGTCGGCATAGCGGTTCGCGATCGCCCCGAGGATTTGCGCCGGTTCCTCGCCGACAATGGCGATCCGTTCACGCGGATCGGTTCGGATCCGCAGAGCAGGCTTCAGCTAGCGTTCGGATCGGCGGGTGTTCCTGAGACTTTCGTCGTCGACGGCCGCGGGATCATCCGGCAGCAGCATATCGGGCCGATCGAGCCCCAAGACGTCCCCGATTTGGCCGCGGCCGTGAGGGACGCACAGTGAAGAGGCTTGCGATCCCGCTTGCGCTGCTGGCCGCGACGCCGGCGCTAGCCGATTCCTCGCTTCCGCCCGCTTATTGGGCCAACCGGCAGTTGCCGGACCCGGGCCAGGAGCAAAAAGCGCAAGCGCTGATGGAGGAAATCCGCTGCCTCGTCTGCCAGGGGCAATCGATCGCGGACTCCGATGCAGACCTGGCCGGAGACATGCGCGACATGGTCCGGCGAAGGATTGCGGCGGGCGAAAAGCCGTCGGCGATCCGGTCCTGGCTCGTCCAGCGCTACGGAGCCTGGATCACCTTCCGCCCGCCGTCCGAGCCGCTGACCTGGCCCCTTTGGCTCGCACCGCTGGCGCTTCTCGTAATCGGCGGGTTGATTGCCAGGACGCGGCTGAAGGGCAGGGGGCTGAAATGAGCGGCTGGCTAATCCTCGCACTCATCTTGGCCGCTTCAATCGCCGCGCTGTGGCTGCTCCGGACGCGCGGATCAATGCTGATGCTTGCGGCAGCAGCCCTGCTGTTCGGCTGCGCGGGCTATGCATTGCAGGGCCATCCCGCGCTTGCCGGCTCGCCGGGCGAGGCAAAGTCGCTCGAGGCGCCGATCCCGCTCGTCCAGATCCGGCACGGCTTTTTCGGCGCTTTCTCACCCACCGAGCACTGGCTGATCATGGCGGATTCCTTCGCGGGCCGCGGCGATACCGAGGACGCGGTCGGGGTTCTGAAGTCCGCGGTGCGTGAGCATCCGGGCGACCCGCAGCTCTGGATCGGCCTCGGCAACGCTCTCGTCGATCACGCGGGCGTGCTCACGCCGGCGAGCGAATACGCCTACCAGCGGGCCGCCGAGCTTGCGCCGGGGCATCCGGCGCCTTCGTTCTTCATGGGCCTGGCGCTGGCGCGGTCAGGCGACCGCGACGGTGCGCTGGCGATGTGGAAGAAGCTCCTCGCCGCCGCTCCGGCCGACGCGGGCTGGCGCCCGATGGTACAGGATGCCGTCGCGGCGCTGGAACCGAGAAAGAGCTAGGCCGCCGCCTCGTATTTCAGGTCAAGCGCTTCGGCGACCGCCTGGTGGCGGACCTTACCTTCGGAGACGTTGAGCCCGTTGGCGAGGTGCGGGTCGCGCCGCATGGCTTCCTCAGCGCCGAACTTCGCGATCTTGAGGACGAAGGGCAAAGTGACGTTGTTGAGCGCGAACGCCGACGTCCTAGCGACTGCTCCGGGCATGTTGGCGACACAATAATGGATGATGCCGTCAACCTCGTAGACGGGGTCGGCGTGGGTGGTCGCATGGCTCGTTTCGAAGCAGCCACCCTGGTCGATGGCGATGTCGACGAGGACCGAGCCGCGCTTCATCGTCTTGAGCATGTCGCGAGTGACGAGCTTGGGCGCGGCTGCTCCCGGGACAAGGACCGCGCCGATCACGAGCTCGGCTTTCTGGACGGCGCTGGCGATTGCCGAGCGCGACGCATAGGCCGTCTTGATCTGGCTCGAGAAGAACATGTCGAGCTCGGCCAGCCGCTCCATGTTGATGTCGTAGATGGTGACGTCGGCACGCATCCCGACGGCCATCTGCGCGGCATTCACCCCGGCGACTCCGCCACCGAGGATCGCGACCTTGGCCGGCGCCACTCCGGGGACTCCGCCGAGGAGGACTCCGCGACCGCCTTGCTCCTTCTCGAGGTAATGGGCGCCAACCTGGACCGACATCCGTCCCGCGACCTCGCTCATCGGCTTCAGGAGCGGAAGCGAGCCGTTGTTGGACGTCACCGTCTCGTACGCGATGCAGGTTGCGCCTGACTTCATGAGGCCTTCGGTCTGCGGCTTGTCGGCGGCGAGATGGAGATAGGTGAAGAGGATGTGGCGGGGCTCGAGAAGTGCGATCTCCTGGGCCTGGGGCTCCTTGACCTTCACGATCATGTCGCTGGCCTTGAAGACCTCGGCTGCGTTGGGGAGGATCGTCGCGCCGGCCTTATTGTAGGCGGGATCGGGGCAGTCGATGCCTTCGCCTGCGTGCGTTTCGACGAAGACCTCGTGGCCCGCAGCGACGATTTCGGCGACCGATGCCGGGGTCAGTCCGACGCGATATTCATTGTTCTTGATCTCTTTCGGCACCCCGATACGCATTATTCGTTCGCTCCAATCATGTTCAGCGCGGCGCCTATAGACCGGGATTGCGTGGTTGTAAGCAGCGATTGCAGCCCTCCTGTGCGGGTGCTAGTCCGCGCCGGTCGCCACGGCAGTAAGGCTGGGGCGGCACGAGCGCCCGCCCGCGGAAGGCCTGAACCGATCTTGCACGCATGAGCATCACCGAGACCGGCGCCGCCGAAGAGGTGACGCTCAACGAAGATCATCACCCCCACGCGCATGGCCCGCTGTACAAGCTGGCGATCGGTGCGATCGGGATTGTCTACGGCGATATCGGGACGAGCCCCATCTACGCGTTCCGCGAGACCTTCGCCGGGCATCACACGCTCATCCCCGACCAGCTCCACATCTGGGGCGTGCTCAGCCTGATCTTCTGGTCGATGATGATCATCGTTTCCCTGAAGTATCTCACCGTAATCATGCGCGCCGACAACAAGGGCGAGGGCGGCAGCCTGGCGCTTCTCGCGCTGATCAACCGGTCGCTGGAAGGGCGGTTGAAGTGGTCCAGCGGGATCGTCCTGCTCGGCGTCTTCGCAACGGCTCTGTTCTACGGCGATTCGATGATCACTCCGGCCATCTCGGTGCTTTCGGCGGTGGAGGGCCTGACGACGGTCAACCCCGTGTTCGAGCCGATGGTCATTCCGCTGGCCATGATCATCCTCGTCGGCCTGTTTGCCTTGCAGGCGAGGGGTACCGCCAAGGTCGGCCTGATGTTCGGGCCCGTGATGATCATCTACTTCCTGACGCTGGCGGTGCTCGGCGGCATCCATATCGTCGAGCGCCCGACCGTGATCCTCAACACGCTCAATCCGTGGAACGCGATCAACTTCTACGTGCAGGAGCCGGTCCGCGCCTTCGTCGCCATGGGCTCGGTGGTCCTGGCCGTGACGGGAGCCGAGGCTCTCTATTCGGACATGGGCCATTTCGGCCGCAAGCCGATCCGCGTCTCCTGGCTCTATTTCGTCATGCCCGCCTTGCTGCTCAACTATATGGGCCAGGCGGCGATGATCCTGTCCGCGGCGCCGCAGGAAGCCCTGGCCAAGGTCAAGGACCCGTTCTTCTATCTCGCCCCCGAGATGTTCCGGCTTCCGCTAGTGCTGCTTGCGACCGTCGCTACGGTCATCGCCAGCCAGGCGGTGATCTCCGGCGCTTTCTCGGTGACTCAGCAGGCGATCCAGCTCGGCTTCGTCCCGCGGCTGAGGATTACCCATACGAGCGAAGTCGCGGCGGGACAGATCTACATCCCTATCGTCAACTGGGCGTTGCTCGTGATGGTGCTCCTGCTGGTGGTGACGTTCCGGAACAGCTCGAACCTCGCCGCCGCCTACGGAATTGCCGTGACGGGCGCGATGCTGATCGATGCGGTACTCATCAGCGTCGTGCTGCTGGTCATGTGGAAGTGGAACCGGTGGCTGGTCTTTGGAATGCTCTTCCTCTTCTTCGGGATCGACCTGCTCTACTTCTCCGCGAACCTGTTGAAAGTGCCCGCGGGCGGCTGGTTCCCGCTGCTCGTCGGGCTGATCGCGTTCACCCTGCTGACGACCTGGGCGAAAGGCCGCCAGCTGATGATCGCCCGAATGAGCGAGGCGACGCTTCCGATGCAGATCTTCATCAAGTCGGCCGCTCCCAGCGCTGCGCGGGTCCCGGGCACCGCGGTCTTCATGACCAGCTCGTCAGACGGAGTGCCGCATGCGTTGCTCCACAACCTCAAGCACAACAAGGTGCTCCACGAGCGGGTCTTCCTGCTGACGGTGAGGATCGAGGACGTCCCATTCATTCAGCGCAAGGACCGCTGCTCGGTCAAGGATTATGGCTCCGGCTTCTACCGGATCATCCTGCGCTACGGCTTCATGGAGGAAATCGACGTTCCGGCCGCGCTGGCCAAGGTCGAGGGCGTCGGTCCGACGTGCAAGATGATGGACACCAGCTTCTTCCTCGCGCGCCAAACGCTGCTCGCGTCGGCCCGGCCCGGGATGGCGATCTGGCGCGAGAAATTGTTCGCCTGGATGCTTCGAAACGCGGAAAGCGCCATGGAGTTCTTCAAGCTTCCGACCAACCGCGTCGTCGAGCTCGGGAGCCAGCTGGAGATTTGAACCGGCTGCCGCGCTCGCGGGTTGCCGGTTGATGGACCAGATCGCTTCCTATGCCGCTCCCATTGCGACGACCGTCGCAGCCCTCATCGTAGCGTCGAACCTGGGGTCGAGGATCACGGGCATAGGGTTCGTCATCTTCACCGTCGGCTCGCTCGCCTGGGCGGCGCTCGGCCTCGTCACCGACCAGCCGAACCTGCTGTGGCAGAACGTCGCGCTCACGGCGCTGAACCTGTTCGGGATCTGGCGCTGGCTCGGCCGTCAGCGAAGGATCGAAGAGGGCGGCGAGACTGCGGCAGACGAGAGCAGGGCGCGACCCGGCGAGAATCTCTTCCCGGTTTCCATCCTGGCCAAAGCGGCGGTTGTGTCCAGCAATGGTGAAGAGCTGGGTCATACTGTCGATGCAATGGCCGGATGCAGCAGCGGTCGGCTGAACTATCTCGTGGTCTCCCAGGGAGGCATTGCGGGCGTAGGCGAGACCCTTCGCCGATTGCCCTGGACCGGCTGTTCGGTGGATGAAGAGCAGGTGAGGGCGCCTTTGCCTCGATCGCAGTTCAGCAGGCTCGAACGCCTGGATCCGGGCCATTGGCCGGCGCGCTGATCATCACGGCGGAACTCGGCAAGGCGGATTTCGCCTGGCTCGATTCATTGAGACGGACGCACTATCCCGCGACAAGAAATCGCGTCCCGGCCCACCTCATTTTGTTCCGGACGCTCCCGCCCTCTGCCGAAGACGAAGTGCGGCGGAGCCTTGCTCGAGCCGCTCAGATGAATCGACCGCCAGCGGAAATCGCCGGAGTCCTGGACCTCGACAGCGGAGCGGCGTTTCGGGTTTCGTCGCCGCAACTGATGCGCTTGCGGGAGGAGCTGGCGGATGAATTTCGCGGCCTTCTGACGTCGCAGGACACCGGCCGCTGGACGCCGCACGTGACCATCCAGAACAAGGCCGAACCGGGGTTCGCCCGAAAACTGGTGCAGGACCTTCGGGCAAGCTTCGAGCCGCGCCCGCTGGAGATCACCGGTCTTGAGCTGATCCGCTATAGGGAAGGCGAGTGGGAGCTGGTGTCGCGCTTCGGTTTTCGCGGGCGTTAGGCGACCTCGCCTATGCCGTCGCAATTGAGGTCGAAGGCGGCGAGCCCGGCTTCCAGAACCGACGGCAGCATCGGCATTTCGAGAAGCTCGTCGATGATCCCTTCCGCGCCGCCATCGTCGTGCATCTCCTGCGCTTCCTGGAGCGCTTCGTCCCAGTCGCTGGCCTCGTAGCTTCCCGAGCCCACCCAGCAGAATGCGAGCACTTCCATTAGCTGGTCTTCGCCCAGATCTTCCAGGATCGAGCGAAGCTCCTCCTCGACGCTGTCGTTAATCGTGTCGTCGAGGACCGAAAGCGCGCCTTCGTCCTCATCGTCGACATTGTCGGCGTCCTCGTTCGAGTCATATTCGCTCGGGGTCTGAGCTTCATATTCGCGCGCCCTCAAAACGATCCGGCAGAGGGTTTCCAGGGGGGTTGCGGGGTCCATCAAAAGCCTCTCGTCTGATCGCCTCAACGTGATCAGCCGTTACCGGTTCCTGATCTTCTGCCGCTTCGTTGACCCGGCGACTCGTCGCTCTTATATCGCCGCCCGCACTCGGCTTCGGGTGCAGCTTCCACGAGAGGGAACGTCGCCACAGCGCGGCCTTGTTGGGGCGGAGTAGCTCAGCTGGTTAGAGCAGCGGAATCATAATCCGCGTGTCGGGGGTTCAAGTCACTCCTCCGCTACCACCACATCCC